>MCNF01000363.1_pt1 | contig 10079 bp, 8 predicted proteins | sample 778221 | NCBI WGS metagenome assembly MCNF01 (sample SAMN04296814, study PRJNA304217) | bioreactor metagenome | isolation source: arboretum soil enriched with benzalkonium chloride | place: Turkey | reverse complement strand
TCAAGAAGAAGGGCCTGCGCGACATGGGCGGAACCCTGGCGGCCGAGCCCGCGCACCGCATCGCGGTGGGCGCCGAGACCCTGGCCCTGCGCATGGCCAAGCACTGCGCCAACGCGTTGGCGCTGGCGCGCTTCCTGGAAGAGCATCGCGGCGTGGCCAAGGTGCATTACCCGGGCCTGGCCAGCCACCCGCAGCATGCGCGCTCGGCGGCGCTGTTCGGTTCGCGCTTCGGCGGCCTGCTGGGGATTGAGCTGGCCGATGGGGTGGACTGCTTCGATTTCCTGAACCGCCTGCGCATCGTACTGATGGCGACTCACCTGGGTGATACGCGCAGCCTGGCGCTGCCTGCCGCGCACACCATCTATTACGAGATGGGCGCCGAGCGCCGCAAGCAGATGGGCATCGCGGACAGCCTCATCCGCGTGTCCGTGGGCATCGAAGACGAAGCCGATCTGCTGTTTGATTTCGATCAGGCGCTCAACGGCTGCCTGCAGGGATAATGCGGCACGCGTGCGGCCGTTGGCCGGCCGCGCCTGCAACGCAATCGGGATAGCCCCCATGCTTATACAGATCGCAGAAGTTTTTACGCCGCAAGAGGCGGCCGAGATCCGGCGCCGCCTGGACGCCGCCGATTGGATCGATGGCAAGGTCACGGCCGGCCATCAGTCGGCCGAGGTCAAGCGCAACCGCCAACTGCCGGAACAACATGCCCTGGCGCAGGAACTGGGCAGCCTGATCCTGCAACGCCTGGCGGGAAATAACCTGTTCATGTCGGCTGCCTTGCCGCGCAAGATATTCCCGCCGCTGTTCAACCGCTACGAAGGCGGAGAGTCCTTCGGCTATCACGTGGACAACGCCGTGCGCGGCATCGCCGGCACGGCCGAGCGCGTGCGCACGGACCTGTCGGCCACGTTGTTCTTCTCGGAACCTGACTCCTACGATGGCGGCGAACTGGTCATCGACGACACCTACGGTCCGCGCGCGGTGAAGCTGCCTGCGGGGCATATGGTGCTGTACCCCAGCACCAGCCTGCACAAGGTCAATCCGGTGACGCGCGGCGCGCGCGTGTCGTCCTTCTTCTGGATGCAGAGCCTGGTGCGCGAAGACAGCCAGCGCGCGCTGCTGCTGGACATGGATGTGGCCATACAGCGCTTGAATCAGGACGTCGCGGGGCATGCTTCCATCGTGCAGCTCACCGGCATTTATCACAATTTGCTGCGCCGATGGGCCGAGGTCTGACGCAAGTTAACTATCGTGCCCAGGGGTGTCGCGCAAACGCCGAAATGCGTGTTTCTGTTTATTGCGAAAAGGTCTAAAAGCTAGTATTGGCGCGGGTTGTAGTGAGGTTTTCGCTTGACAGCCGCGCCACGCCAAGGCCTAATACACGTCTGCGTCGCTGACGGTTTGAAGGCAATTTGCCCTTGAATCCAGGCGGCGCAGCAGTTTAAAAGTTGTGCTTCGCAGCGCAAGAAAAAAGTTTATCCACTGTCTGTTCGTCGTTTGTCGGGTCTTGCGTCTTCTGTGGCGTCCATCATGACGGCCATGAACTGCACTACCGGCAGACTCCATACCTTGTGAGGGGTACACCTGAATGAACAAAACCGAACTCATCGATCACATCGCCAGCAAGGCCGACATCTCCAAGGCTGCCGCTGGCCGTTCGCTCGACGCCCTGATCGGTGCCGTCAAGACCACCCTGAAGAAGGGCGGTACGGTTACGTTGGTTGGCTTTGGCACGTTCGCTGTGTCGGCTCGCGCCGCTCGCACCGGCCGTAATCCGCGCACCGGCGAAACCATCAAGATCAAGAAGGCCAAGGTGCCGAAGTTCCGTCCGGGCAAGGCCCTGAAGGACGCCGTCAACTAATGGACGGCGGGCAGGTCGCAGGCCCGGCCCTGGCGATTTGCCCACAAGTGCGCGGTCCGGTATACTCCGGCCCGCGTATTGCTTTTGAGTGCCCCGGTTGGCAGTTGCTTGTACGGATTTTTCGCGAATTTCGTCTTGAAGCTGCATCAGAAAGGGTGCTTAGCTCAGTTGGTAGAGCGGCGCCCTTACAAGGCGTAGGTCACAGGTTCGACCCCTGTAGCACCCACCAAAAGCACGCACTGCATCCGATACGCGCTCCGCTAAAAACCCGCACACGTCATGGTGGCGGGTTTTTTGTTTTGAGGGTCAGGTGTTCTCATTCATTGGCGATCGGCGCGCGTTGCGTGAGCGGCGTTGCTTGCGCCCATGATCGTGGTCAAGAAGTAGGACCGGATCAGATGAAATAGGACGTGCGAATCATTCGCATTTAAGATATTATTGTGGGCTTGTACCGGTCAGCCGGCGTCGCCATCGCGTGTGCGTCTTTCCTGGCTGGCCGGATAAGTCAATGCACCCTGGCTGATTCATGCCTAGTTTTCAACGCGGTTGGAATTCTTCTTCGCGCTCTTCATTCGGTATACGCGCAGGCGCTGGCCTGACGGTCCTGGCGCTGCATGCGGCAGTGATTGGCGCCATCTTCATGGCGCCCGAGAATCGTCCTGAACTCGAGGAGCCCGAAGCCATCATGGTGAGCGTGGTGGATGCGCCCATACCCCAGATCGCCAAGGCCGAACCTACTCCCGAGGAGCCGCAGCCGGTGACGGAAACGCCGCCCGAGCCGCCGCAACCCGAAGTCGAACCTGAGCCCGAGCCGGAGCCCGAACTCAAGCCCGAGCCGGAGCCTGAACCCGAACCGGAGCCGGTGGTTGAAAAGCCGCCGATGCCGGCGCCCAAACCCAAGCCCAAGCCGCAGCCCAAGCCTAAACCCAAGCCCGAGCCCAAGCAGGACGTCAAGGTCGAGCCCAAGCCGGATGCGCCAAAGGCGCCGCCCAGCGGCGCGCCCGAAGGCACGCAGGCGCCGCAAGGACCGCAGCAAGGGCCGCCGCCGGATCAGCCGGTGCTGGTTTCCAGCATCGAGTTCCAGGGCGCTCGTCCCATGCCCAACTACCCGATGGCTTCGCGCCGCATGCGGGAAGAGGGCCGGGTGGTGGTGCTGGTCGAGATCAATACCCAGGGGCTGGTCGAGCGGGCAACCATCGACGCATCCTCGGGCTTTCCGCGCCTGGACGAATCGGCGCTGGCAGCCGCCCGCAAGGGCCGTTTCAAACCGTATACCCGTAACGGCGTGGCCTATCCCGCCAAAGCCAAAATTCCGTTCGATTTCGTAATGAGGAACTGAGATGTCCAACGCACTGCATAGCGCCACCCTGGTGGCGCAGGCGACCACCAGCCCGGCTGTGCCGGCTGCCGCCGCCGCTGCGCCTGCCGCGGCCGCGGCCGCGCCCGCAGCCCAACAAGCCGCCTCGACCGTCGGCGCCGTGGCTCAGCAAGCCGCTGGCGCTGTCCAGCAATCGGCCGACGCGCTGCAAGGCGCCGCCGCCGCGCTGCCCTCGGCGCTGCCTGCCGCGCCGGCTCCCGCCGCGGTCCCGGATATGGGCTTTCTGCACTTCATCGCGCAGAGCGACTTCGTCGGCAAGAGCCTGTTCATCATTCTGATCCTGATGTCGTTGGTGACCTGGTACCTGATCCTGGTCAAGGTCGCCAGCAACGTCAGCATGCGCAAGCGCTCGGCGGATTTCCTGAACAAGTTCTGGAACGCCAGCTCGCTCGAGCAGGTCGAAAACGAAATCGTCACGCACGGCGCGCGTGATCCGTTCTCGCACCTGGCCAGCCACGCCATGCACGCGCAGGCGCATCACAACAAGTTCGGCGCGACCAAGCTGGAAGAGGCCGGTAGCAATACCGATTTCGTCACGCGCACCATGCGCAAAGTCATCGACGAAGAAACCGCCAAGCTGGAAAACGGCCTGACCGTGCTGGCTTCGGTGGGTTCGACGGCGCCTTTCGTGGGCCTGTTCGGCACGGTGTGGGGCGTGTACCATGCCCTGGTCGGCATCGGCCTGTCCGACGGCGTGACCATCAACCGCATCGCCGGTCCGGTGGGCGAAGCGCTGATCATGACCGGCCTGGGCCTGGCGGTCGCCATTCCCGCGGTGCTGGCCTACAACACCTTCGTGCGCAACAACCGCGTGTTCCTCTCGCGTCTGGATGCTTTCGCGCATGATTTGTTCGCGTTCCTGACCACCGGCCAGCAAGTCGCTCTGTCCGACGGCAAGGTGCGCGCACTGCGTCGCCAGAACGGCAACGGCGCTGCGGCTCAACGCGGGAGCGAATAATGGCCTTTGGCAGCTTCGAGGGCAAGGGATCCGGAAGCCATACGGTTTCCGAGATCAACATGGTGCCCCTGATCGACGTGATGCTGGTGCTGCTGGTGATCTTCATCATCACCGCGCCGCTGCTGGCGCATTCGATCAAGATCAACATGCCCCAGGTGGCGGCCGAGCAGATCGAGGAAGAGCCCAAGACCGTCGACCTGGCCATCGATGCCAGCGGCGCGCTGTTCTGGGACGAGAAGCCGGTCAATATCGACGACCTGCCCAACCGCTTCAAGTCGATCGCCGGCACCAAGCCGCAACCCGAGATCCGCATCCGCGCGGACCAGAACACGCGTTACGAGACCCTGGCCAAGGTCATGGCTTCGGCCCGCCGTTCGGGCATGACGCGCATCGGATTCGTCACCACGCCTCCTTCGGGCGGCGCCGCGGGCGCGGCAGCCCCCGCAGCAGCGGGAGCCGCCCCGGCTCCGTCCGCACCTTGAACGCTTCCCGGCCCCGGGGCGTATTTCACGCCCCGTTCCGGCCGGGATCGCGCTAGAATCGCCGCATGCGAGTTCTGGTAATCGAAGACGACACCACCCTGGGCCACGCGCTCCAGGAATTTCTGGCCGACCAAGGCTATGCGGTCGACTGGCTGACCGAGGGCGACCGGGTTCTGGGCGCCTTGGCAGGCCAGCCTTACGACCTCATGCTGCTCGACCTCAACCTCCCCGGCATGAGCGGGCTGGATGTGCTGCGGCAATTGCGCCAGGACGGCAACCAGGTCCCCGTGCTGATCCTCACCGCCCGCGATGGCATCGAGGACCGCGTCGCCGGCCTGGACGCCGGAGCGGACGACTACGTCACCAAACCTTTCGAACTGCCCGAGCTGGCGGCGCGCGTGCGCGCCTTTGGCCGGCGCCGTGCCGGACAGGCGCAGCCCCTGATCGAAGTCGGCCCGCTGGTGTTCGACACCGTCGGCCGCGAAGTCCGGGCCAATGGCCAGCGCCTGTCCCTGTCGGTGCGCGAGCTTTCCGTGCTGGAAATGCTGATGGCCCGCGTCGGCCGCGTCGTGACCAAGCGCCAGATCGTGAACTCGCTGTCGGCCTGGGATGCCGATTTCAGCGAAAACGCCGTCGAAGTCTACGTGTACCGCTTGCGCAAGCGCCTCGAAGGCACGGGCGCCAGTATTCAAACGGTGCGCGGCTTTGGCTACATGCTGGATGTGGAAACGGCCTGACGGGCCGGCTGCGGCCGCGTCGCGCCGGCCGAGCGCATCCATACGCCTAGGCGAGGGCATTGCGTCATGATGCAGGAACGCACTCCTACCGCTGCTCCGGCTTCCCGCCCCTTGCTTCCCTCCCGTTCGCTGGCGCGGCATCTGGTCATCCGCCTGATGCCGCCGATCCTGCTGCTGGTCCTGCTGGACCTGGCGGCCACCTGGGTCATCACGCACAAGATCGACATGTCGCTCTGGATGCTGGAAGACTTTTTCTGGCTGATGGTGGTGGGGCAGGTCGCGCTGATCGCGCTGTTCACCTGGGTGGTGGTGCAAGGCGTGCGTTCGGGGCTGCGTTCGGTCAATCATCTGTCCGAAGAGATCCGGCAGCGCTCGATCGACGACATGCAGCCGCTGGAGGTGGCAGGCGTGCCGGTCGAGATCGAGCCGCTGGTCACGCACACCAATGACTTGCTGCTGCGCCTGGACGCCTCGCTGGCGGCGCAGCGCCGCTTCATCGGCCACGCCGCGCACCAATTGCGCACACCCTTGGCCGGCTTGCGGCTGGAATCCGAACTGATGTTGGCGCGTCCCTTGCCCGACGACGTGCGCGCGCGGGCCGAACGGATCAAGGCCGTGAGCGACCGCATGATCCGCCTGGGGCAGCAATTGCTGGTCCTGGCGCGCGCCGACCCCAACGCCCGTCCGCAAGACAGCTTCGTGCGCATCGACCTGTGCGAATGGGTGCGGGCGCATGGCGCGGAATGGTTTCCGCGGGTGCGCGAGGCGCACTATGACCTGGATCTGGTCGCGCCCGACGCACCCATCTGGATCGACGCCGATCCCCTGTTGCTGGCCGAACTGCTGGGCAATCTCATCGACAATGCGCTGCGCTATGGCAACAAGACCGGCCGCATCACGCTGATCGTCGGCGCCAATCCGCCTTCGCTGACCGTGGAGGACGATGGCCCGGGCATTTCGCCGGATGAACGCGAACGCGTGTTCGAGGCCTTCTACCGTTCGCCCACGGCTACCGCGGGCGGGTCGGGCCTGGGGCTGGCCATCGTGCGGGAAATCGCGCATGCGCATGGCGCCTGGTGGAAGCTCACCAGCCGTCCGGACTTTTCAGGAACACGGCTGTCGGTCGTGTTTCCCGGCCCCCGCAAGGGCGCCCAACTCACTCGTCAAGAACCTACATCATGAGCCAGGGTTCGGTCAGCGTTCCTTCGTCGTCCAATGGGCAAGCACTAGGCGGACACGCGCCGTCGTCGCGGGCCGCCCTCATCATGGGGGCGCTGGGCGTGGTGTATGGCGATATCGGCACCAGTCCCTTGTATACGCTGCGGGCCTGTCTGACGGGGCTGAGCGTGCACACCGACCTGGAGCCCGCCCACTTGCTGGGCGTGCTGTCCATCCTGTTCTGGATGCTGATGGTGGTGGTGTCGTTCAAGTACGTGACGCTGATTCTGCGCGCCGACAACCGCGGCGAAGGCGGCACGCTGGCCTTGCTGGAATTGGCGGTGCGCGGGCGCGAAGGCAAGCTGCGCTGGGTGCTGATCGTGCTGGGGATCTTTGGCGCGGCGCTGTTCTATGGCGACAGCATGATCACGCCGGCGATCTCGGTGCTGTCAGCGCTGGAAGGGATAGGCATCGTGTCGCACCAACTGGACGCCTGGGTGGTGCCGCTGGCCCTGGTGGTGTTGATCGCGTTGTTCGCGATCCAGTCGCACGGCACGGGCGCCATGGGCAAGCTGTTCGGTCCGGTGATGCTATTGTGGTTCGGTACGCTGGCCGCGCTGGGCGGCTGGCAGATATGGCAGACGCCGGAAGTGCTGCGGGCCTTGAATCCGATGTGGGGCCTGCGTTTCATCATCGAGTTTCCGTGGATCAGTTTCGTGCTGCTGGGCGCCGTGGTGCTGGCGCTGACGGGCGCCGAGGCGCTGTATGCCGACATGGGCCACTTTGGCCGTCCGGCGATTCGCCGCGCCTGGTTCAGCATGGTGCTGCCGGCCCTGACGCTGTGCTATTTCGGCCAGGGCGCGCTGCTGTTGCGCGATCCGACGGCGATACGCAATCCGTTCTTCATGATGGCGCCGGAATGGGGGTTGGCCCCGTTGGTGGCGCTGGCCACCATCGCGACCATCGTGGCGTCGCAGGCGGTGATATCGGGCGCCTATTCGGTCACGCGCCAGGCAGTGCAGCTGGGCTTCTGGCCGCGCATGCAGATCCTGCATACCTCGGCGGTGGAGAAGGGCCAGATCTATCTGCCGCAAGTCAACGCGTTGCTGCTGTGCGCGGTGCTGATCCTGGTGCTGCTGTTCCGCAATTCGGACAATTTGGCCGCGGCGTATGGCTTCGCGGTCACGGGGACGATGTTCACGACGTCGGTGCTGGCTTTCGCGGTGCTGCCGCGCGGCTCGACCGGGGTGAAGCGTGTGTTGTGGCTGGTGGCGCTGGGCCTGCTGCTGTTGTTCGACGTGCTGCTGTTCTCGGCCAACGTGTTCAAGATCCACGAGGGCGGCTGGCTGCCGCTGCTGGTGGCGATCGTGGTGTTCACGCTGATGATGACCTGGCGCCGCGGCCGCCGGCTGCTGTCCGAGATGCAGCAGCGGGATCGCCAGCCGCTCAAGGAATTCATGTCGCAGCTCGAGGAGTATCCGCCGTCGCGGGTGCCGGGCACCGCCATCTTCATGACGATGAATTCGGGCAATGTGCCGCCGGCGTTGCTGCATAACCTGAAGCACAACAAGGTGCTGCACGATCATGTGCTGTTCCTGACGATCCTGGTGGCGGACGTGCCCTATATCTCTGAAGAAGAGCGCTTCTCCGTGACCAAGTTGTCGGCGTCGAGCTGGCAGGCGACGATCAACTACGGCTTCAAGGAAGATCCGGACGTGCCGGAGGCGCTGCGGCTGGTGGCGGAGGCTTATCCGGAGATCGATCTGGAGCCGATGAGGACTTCTTACTTCCTGTCGCGGCAGACGGTGGTGGCGGCGAAGAAGCCGGCGTTGTGGCGCTGGCGGCGGGCGGTGTTTTCGTTCATGGCGCGGAACTCTACTCGGAGTACCAAGTTCTTTAAGATTCCGGCTAATCGGGTGGTGGAGATGGGGATGCAGGTGGAGCTTTAGGCTCTTGTTTGTTTGCCTTGGGGGCGGTGTTCGGGTTCTTATGACGCCTGGGGCGAGGGGTATGGCGATGGATCTTGCGGCGCTCGCCCCCGGCCGGCCGCGCGGGCGGCCTTTGGGAGCTTTGGCGGTTTCTTGCGATTGATGTTGTTCAAACAAAAAGCCCTTCGGCGTGTCGAAGGGCTTTCTGGTTTTGGGCGTTGAAGAATTACTTCTTCTTGCCGTCGTCGCTCAGCTGGGGCAGCGAGCTGCCGGAGGAGGCGAGCAGGCCGGTCTTCACGTAGGTGAAGAGCTTGCCGCGGGTGTCGACGATGTCGAGGTTGCGCATGGTGAGTTGGCCGATGCGGTCCGCGGGCGTGAACGGGGCGTTTTCGACCTTTTCCATGGACAGACGCTCGGGGGCGTAGGTCAGGTTGGGCGATTCGGTGTTCAGCAGCGAGTAGTCGTTGCCGCGGCGCAGTTCGATGGTGACTTCGCCGGTGACGGCGCGGGCGACCCAGCGTTGGGCGGCTTCGCGCAGCATGATGGCTTGCGGGTCGAACCAGCGGCCCTGGTACAGCAGGCGGCCGAGCTTGCGGCCGCTTTCGCGGTACTGCTCGATGGTGTCTTCGTTGTGGATGCCGGTGACCAGGCGCTCGTAGGCGATGAACAGCAGGGCCAGGCCCGGGGCTTCGTAGATGCCGCGGCTCTTGGCTTCGATGATGCGGTTTTCGATCTGGTCGCTCATGCCCAGGCCGTGGCGGCCGCCGATGCGGTTGGCTTCGAGCATCAGTTCGACGGGGTCGCTGTATTCCACGCCGTTCAGGGCGACCGGGTGGCCTTCCTCGAAGCGGACGGTGACTTCCTCGGCCTTGACGGCGACGTCGTCGCGCCAGAAGGCGACGCCCATGATGGGCTTGACGATGCGGATGCCGGAGTTCAGGTGCTCCAGGTCCTTGGCTTCGTGCGTGGCGCCCAGCAGGTTGGAGTCGGTGGAGTAGGCCTTTTCAGCCGACATCTTGTAGTCGAAGCCGGCCTGGCGCATGTACTCGGACATTTCCGAACGGCCGCCGAGCTCGTCGATGAAGCGCTGGTCCAGCCAGGGCTTGTAGATCTTCAGGTCCGGGTTGGTCAGCAGGCCGTAGCGGTAGAAGCGCTCGATGTCGTTGCCCTTGAAGGTGCTGCCGTCGCCCCAGATGTTGACGTCGTCTTCCTTCATGGCGGCCACCAGCATCGTGCCGGTCACTGCGCGGCCGATGGGGGTGGTGTTGAAGTAGGTGATGCCGGCGGTCGAGATGTGGAACGCGCCCGACTGCAGGGCGGCGATGCCTTCGGCCACCATCTGCGCGCGGCAGTCGATCAGGCGGGCCTTTTCGGCGCCGTAGGCCATGGCCTTGCGCGGGATCTCGTCGTAGTCGGACTCGTCGGGCTGGCCCAGGTTCGCGGTGTAGGCGTAGGGGATGGCGCCGTTGTTGCGCATCCACAGGAGCGCTGCGCTGGTGTCGAGGCCGCCGGAGAAGGCGATGCCGACCTTCTGGCCGGTGGGAAGGTTCGGGAGGATAGTGGTCATTGTTTGA
>MCNF01000360.1_pt1 | contig 10141 bp, 11 predicted proteins | sample 778221 | NCBI WGS metagenome assembly MCNF01 (sample SAMN04296814, study PRJNA304217) | bioreactor metagenome | isolation source: arboretum soil enriched with benzalkonium chloride | place: Turkey | reverse complement strand
CACCCCGGCTCGCAGGTGCTGAGCCCCTTCCAAGTCCTCCTGGTCCAGATCCCAGTAGGTCCCGGCCGGCTCGAGGTAAGGGCTCCGCGCCCTATCGCCGACCACCTTGGGCGAGCCTTGGATGGCTCGGCCGATCTGGCGAAGCAGATCCGATCCGGCCCCCGATTGCGCCTGCGCTCCAGCCGCCGCAGTCAGGGCAAACGCCCCGGTCAGCACGGCCCTTCTAACTCCCTTCATGGAACCCCCTGTTCCCACCGATTGATTTGGGACCTTGCAGCCAACTTACGTGCCACGTAGAGTCTACCCGGGGCGTAGCCTCTGGGTCATCCTGTCCGCATGCCTGCATTGCATCCGTTCAGCCAGTGACCTCTGCCCCGCCCGCTCCCCGAGCCGTGGTGGCCGCGCGTTTGCGCCAAGCCCGCGTCCTGCGGGGCTTTAGCCAACGCGAGGTCGGAGTGCGGATGGGGATGGACAAGGACGCAGCGTCGGCCCGCATCTCTCGGTATGAATCCGAGGGCATGTCGATCAGCCTGGAAGCCCTCTTCGAGCTGGCCCAGGCCTTGGAAGTGCCCCCGGCCTATCTCTTGGCGACCAGCCCGGCGATGGCCGATGCGATCTTGGCTTTGGGGGAGCAGAGCGCGGCTCAGCAGGAACGTTTTGCCGAACTGCTGGGCGTTTTGGGTGAGCTGCCGGCGAAGAAGCGCAACGCACTCATCGAACAAGTGTTGTCGCCCACCAAGGACTAGGACATCGGCGAACAAGGACGAATCGACCCGATGTGGACATGGATCACCCACCTCTGCCGCCGCAATAGGACGGAGCCCACCCGGTCCGCCATTGCCATGGCCACGCTGATCGAACTGAACATGCTGGAGCTCAACGCAGCGGAGGCCCGCAACCGCGTTGAACTGGACCCACCGGGGCATGAAGCAGCACTTCTTGAGAGATTCAAGGCATCGGCCCAGCTGATCCTCAACGAAAAGCCTCCATCCGACGCCGCAGACTCAACCTGGGAATCCCTTGGCCAGAAGGCACGCCGCCTAAACCGAGGATTCGCAGACCTCCGATTGCAACTCTCCCCGCCAGCGATCGTTGGTGGGGATACAGAGCGGCGCGACAACGCGTCCGGTCCTTTAAGGCGGCCAGGCCAGCTCTTCCATGCGGGCTTTCCTCCGTTGCATGTAGTGCAACATCCCGCTGGCGCACTGCTCAACAACGGGGCTTTCCTCAAAGGCTCCAACCCCAACCGCCATCAGTGCTGCAATGACGCACAAGTTGGTGGTGGCCACCGCGTTGACGGTGGTCTGAAACAGAATGGCCGCCGGCACGTGCGCTCCGATCTGTCCATTGGGATCTTGATACATCACCCGAATGGCCTTCCCGCCATGGACCAGCCCGCAAAGAGGGTCCCACGAATTGGTCACCGTCCGAGCCAGCTTCTGAGGCTCATCGTCCTGCCCGATGCGTGCAATGGCCTGCTCCACGTCCGCGGCAAGGTCTTTGAGGGCAATAGCCACCCACTTTCCTTTCTCGTTCTTCTTTCGGGGGCCGCGATCTTCCTGGAGAAAGTCCGCCAGCTGTTCGTCGTCGGCAAGGAACTGGACAAACACCGCCCGCAGGAATTGCTCAATCTGGGAGCGGTGCATCGCCAAGGCCACCGCTGGAAGATCGACGGGATGGGTCTCCAGGAGGAACAGCAACGCACGCCCGTGGTCCATCGAGGCCCTCAACAGCTGGAACGTCACCCGGTGCCGCTCACTGCCGGCGGGAACAGTGATGCGGGCCATGCAGGACATGTTCAATTCCAGACTGGCCTTGGCCTCTCTGGCCTCCTGTGCGATGTCCAACGCCGTGGGCAGGCGCTTTGCGGTCTGCGACTCCCGCGTATCACGGTTCGCATCCTTCAACGATTTTTGCGTCATGTCCTTTGCCTTTCACTCCCGCATTTCAAAAGATGCCTCAGAGCTGCGGCACGATCCTCCCAGTGGTCTACGTTCCAAGATGGATGGTAGACCCAAGTCATCCACGCCCATCCATTGCCGTAATCGAGAGACCACACGTGGCGCTCCTCCAGATAGCGCCGCCTCCTGCCCTGTGAGTTTGCATGGCGAGCCTGGAAGGTAGGCTGGTCCGACCGCTTCCCGTGCTCGAACATTCGCCAAGCGGTGCGGCCAAGCACAAGAATCACCTCTGGCCGAAGCAGAGGGAGGATCACCTCTACCAACAACTTCCCGCCTTGACTGAAGTCGGTCCCAAACGGACGGTGCCCAGCTCTCGTGCCGGCGAAGCGTTGGGACAAGTTGCAAAATGCAACGTGCTGCCAGGCATTGGCGGCATCCACAACCTTTGGGCTGCTTTGACCAGTCAGCAGGCGATCCAGCTCATCAAAGAACTTCCCACCACCTTTCCTGTTGCAAGTCTCCATGTCGCCGAACGTTTCGCGGGTGAAAGGACGAGTGATAACGGGGTCGTCGGTCCACCCAGCCTCCCGGTAGTGGGACTCGCCCAGTAGCAAGACGCGGCGCCCCTCAACTCCCTTCCAGTAGCCGCGGCCGACGTAGGGAACGAAGGCCACCTCAGACGGCCACGCTTCTATGTTCAATTCAGCCGGATCATCCATGCCATTGACCTTCGTATGATGGTGTCAGGCTACTCCACACCGTGCTGCCACGCACTATTGCACGCCATCCCATGCCATCCGATTTTTCGCCACATCTAGCCGACAAAAATCCCTTGCATACCGTTCGCACGTGCATTAACTGTATGGGCCTTCAAGGATCATGCGGGGGGCCCGATGACAACTCACCACGGCTGGCAGGCGTGCCGCGCATGCCATGCACCAGGACTTGATGTGCGTGTAGAGGGAGGCTGGCACCTCCGTGCCAATCCCGGCTACTGGGGAACCGGTGCTCCGGAAACATTGGTGCTGGGCTTCTCAAAGGGCGCCACGCAGATCGCCGCTTCCCAGTCCGGGAACTTCGACCAAGTAGCCTTTGCAGGTCCTATGCGCCCTCGCCTCGCAGCCGTGTTGCACGAGCTTGGGGTTGATCTGGGTGGGCAAACGATCAACGACGCCCTGACCGCCGAAAGCCGCCACATGGGCGCCGCCTCCTTGGTGCGCTGCGGGTTGTCGGTGATGGAAAACGGCAAGCTGGTCAGCAGTGGCACCATCATGCCCAAGGCCATGCGTTCGTCGTTGCCTTTGGAAGCCATGAAAACATGCGTGGCACGCCACCTGGACCCGTTGCCTGACAGTGTGGAGCGCGTGGTCTTGTTGGGGACCACCGATGCCTACATGAAGGGGGTCAAGGCGCTCATGCGCCAGCAATTCAACGACTTCCAAGAAATCAACGAGGTAGCCTTCAGCGCCCAAGGCCGGACATGGGTGTTTGCGTCGCACCCCAGCCCGGCCAACGGGACCTTTCAAGCGTGGATCGACGGTGACACCGCCACCGAACCGGGCCGCAAGAAGCAGCTGGCGCGCCAAGCGTTGGGTCACAAGGCCCCAGCGCAGCCCCTTTCAGCTCCGCCTCGCCCGGCACCGGCACCGGCACCGGCACCGGCACCGGCACCGGCACCGGCACCGATCCAGCGTGCCACGCCGCCTGACCCGATTTCACCAGCTAGGGCGTCCAACGGCGACCGTTTTGCCCGAGCCTTCCACTTGGTTCGCCACGATGGAAGGGTGATCGTCCCGGTGCGGATGAGGGACCGAGACACGGGAAAGGTGGCGTTCCGGGTGGCCAAGATGGGCAACACCAAGGATGGCCAGCGCGAGATTCACGACGAAGCTGAGTTGTTGCGCTTGTGCGAGAGCGGGCAATACCAGGTGCGCGCCCAACCATTGGACAAGTCCACCACGGCCAACTTTGTTCGGCCGTTACTCAACCACCGGATCGTGAAGACCCCTGCCCGCTGATCGCCGCACGGCACGCCAAGCCCTCGCAAAGCAACAGGCGCGCCATTTCGCTGGCATGCAGCCCCTCACGGACTGCCGCCTGTTCCAGCCGGTCTTTCAGCTCCTGTGGCACGCGAACGGCCATCTGCACGTAAGGTGGCCGGCTCACGTGGACAGCCTCGCCAGGGTGAGCACCCACGCCAGCACTAGCCCAGCCAGGATTTGGGCACGCAAGCGGTAACGCACGCGAATCGCCCCGCTGGCATGCCGGCCGTTGACCCAATGGATACCGGCCAGGCCCAGGACGGCAGCCAAGAACGTTGCAGCCAGCATGGCGGCCAGCACCGCACCCACGGTGGTCATGCCAGCACTCCGGCCATGGTGGCCAGGACGAACCACTGCCCAGCGATGAGGCCGTAGCCGATGAGCAATCCCTCCAAGCCCGCCCAGCGCTGGCCGGGGGTGAGTAGCAACGCCGCGCTGTCGTTGAGCAAGGACCACCCGGAGAGGATGGACAGCCACTCAAAATCAATGGTCGTAGCGGTCATAGATCGAGCCCTCCCCTCCAGCGGAATTGATGGTGGAGGGCAACATGACCTCCTCGTTTTTCACGCGTCCGAACACGCTGCCAAACACGTCCATGAGCGTGGTGCTTTGGGCCGCGTCCCGTTCGGCTTGGCGCGCATACTCGTCCAGCCCCGACGGGAACACCTGGCGTGCGCCGTTGACGGCGCCGCGCAACCCACTGGCGTTGGGCATGCTCGCCCCAAAGGTGCGGTTCCACGTGTCGGAAAACCGGTCCAAGCCGTCCATGCCCATGAAAAACAACCGCGCCAGCACCAGGGCAACCACGACGTTGACGGCAAGCCGCTTCGTCGATCTGAATCCAATGAACATCTCTCCCCCTTTGCATTTCGTTGGTCGGTGTCGGACGCACGCATCGCGAACGTCATACGTTTTGGATACACGTGCGCGAGAAGCTCGCAAGGGGGTAGCTTTGACTAAAACGGAAAACTGGGAAGAAAGCCCACTTTGGCCTTCAGGCATGGCGTTGCGTGAGCTTGGGCGTCCAGACAATGGCAGCGGACTAAGGGCCTGATGAGTGCGTTGAACGCTCAGGGTGACCAGGTGGACGGAGCCGGAGCGGGCCCAAGTCTGTGATGTCTGCTTTCCCGTACTTCAAGATCCTCAAGATCAATTGTCCGCAGGTGACCGTCTGTCTCCTGTCGGCGTTGAGGTATCGACCCTGTAGCTAGCCCAAACAGAGCCATGACGCCGAATCACACCGTCCCGGTGAAGCATTGGCGCCTCCTATTGACAATTGCTCCTGAGCACGTGGATTAGGCCGCAACTTGCAGCTTCGGCCCTGTAATCTACCGAGCTGAGTTAGACCGTTCTACCGGTTGGGCGGTGACTCGTGCCTCCGCTCTGCCGGGGTACCGGTGCCCTGCCCCGACCGCTGCTCTTCAGAAGCTGCCGTGCCACTACCGCCACCGGGCAGATTGCGGGCAGAATCGCCGTCCACAGGCGCCGTCGCCGCTGACGGCTGCTCGATGGCATCGGCATGTTGACCCTGGTCGTTGCGTTCGGCCTCGCCGCAGGCAGACAGCATCATCGCCGCCAGGGCGCTCAGCAACTCGATTCGCATCGGGACTCTCCTACGGTCATGAGTAACCGGGTTTGTAGCGCTGGCGCTGTCGGCCAGGCGTGATCGACGCGGTAATCACTCTGCGGTGACAACCGCATGCGTATTCTTGCAACGTTCGAGGCTTGGACACTAGGTGGTGTGCAGGCGGGAGCGCGCGCGTACGGAGCAGAGTTCATACCTATGGTTACCCCCGCGGGATTGGAAGAATATCGGTCACTGAATGGCCTCACACGAAGAGGCTTCTTGCTGGCGGCCGGTTCGGTTGCGCTGCTCGGGGCCTGCCGTGACCAGACATCTCCGCAGACAACTGCCGCGAAGACAGTCACGCAGGACAAGCCCGATGCAGCGTTCCTCAACCTCTCTTACGCGCTCACGGGCAAGACCGACCTGAGCCCGGCCACGGCTGATCGGATTGAAAAGGCGTTTGCTCGACTTCAACCCGAACTACATGCGCAGTTCCCAACCCTTGTCACACTGGCCGGGCAGGTCAATGGTGCCGCTGCGATAGTAGCGTCCGCGGGCAAAGCCAAGCCCGCTGCACTGGCCATCATCACGGCGTGGTACACCGGCACGATTGGCAAGGGCGTCCACGCCGTTACTGTTTCCTATCGCGATGCGCTGATGCAGCGCTGCGTGGATGATGGGCTCTTCCCGCCTACCTACGCCGCGGGCGGCCCCGCTTGGTGGACTGCAGATCCGCCGATGCCAATTAGAACCCGCGCATAAGACGGCGCGGTGTTCTTACCCATTTTTTCAAGCTTGGAATACGTTTCATGAAATCACCGGTCTTCCGTGATGGGGATGCCGATGCGGACGTCGTGATCGTCGGCTCGGGCGTCGTGGGTGCATTGATCGCCCTTCAGCTGGTGCGCGCCGGCAAATCGGTTCTGGTCCTCGAGGCAGGCCCCCGCTTGAACCGCTCCGATGTGGTCGAGAACTGGCGCAACGTCAGTTTCGAGCGCCGTGTTGGCAGCGACTTTCAAGGACCGTTCCCACAATCAAAATTCGCGACGGCACCACTATATTTTCCTGCCAACGACTATGTCGGGCTGACCGGGCCCGATGCCAGCAGCTTCCACCAAGGTTTCATCAAGGCGGTGGGTGGAACTACTTGGCATTGGGCAGCGTCCTGCTGGCGCCATCTCCCGGTTGACTTCAAGATGCAATCGACCTACGGCGTCGGTCGCGATTGGCCAATCAGTTACGAGGATATCGAGCCGTACTACTGCCGTGCCGAAGAGGCCATGGGCGTGTCTGGGCCGAACGACCCGGCACAGCAGAGTCCCTCGGAGCGGTCCAAGCCCTACTTGGCCGACATGATTCCGTGGAGCAACGGCGACAAGGTGTTCGCCGAAGTGGTCAATCCGCACGGCTACAACCTGGTTCCCATTCCGCAGGGGCGCATGATCAAGCCGTGGAATGACCGGCCGGCGTGCTGCGGCAACAACAACTGCCAACCCATCTGCCCGATCGGGGCCATGTACAACGGTGTGCACACCGTCCAGGCAGCCGAGGCGCTGGGCGCCAAGGTGCTGGCCGAATCGGTGGCGTACAGGATCGATACCGACGCGCACAACCGAGTGACCGCTATCCACTGGTATGACAGCGACAAGGTGAGCCACAAGGCCACAGGCCGCAGTTTCGTGATCGCCTGCAACGCGCTGGAAACACCGCGCCTGTTGCTGCTGGCCGCCAACGAACAGAACCCGAACGGCATTGCCAATTCGTCCGACCAGGTCGGCCGCAACATGCTGGACCACTCCGGCTTCCACTGTTCCTTCATTGCCGACCGGCCGATCTGGCTGGGACGTGGTCCGGCGCAGTCCAGCTGCATGGTCGGGCCACGCGACGGGGCGTTCCGCTCGGAGTACTCGGCGACCAAGATCATCCTCAACAATATCAGCCGCGTGGCGATCGCCACCGACCAGGCCTTGAAGATGGGGCTGGCCGGTGAGGCCCTGGATGCGGAGATCCGCCGCCGTTCTATCTACGGGGTGGACCTGTCGATCAGCCTGGAGCCGCTGCCGGATCCGAGCAACCGCCTGACGCTCTCCAAGACCCGCGTCGATGGTCATGGCCTGGCCTGCCCGGACATCCATTACTCGCTCGGCGATTACGCGCGCAAGGGCTACGACAAATCCTGCGAGCAGCTGCGGCACATCGGAAAGCTCTTCAATGCCGAAGAGTTCGTCATCACCACGGCGCTCAACGCCAACAACCACATCATGGGCTCGACCATCATGGGTGCCGATCCTCGGGATTCCGTGGTCAACGGCGACTGCCGCGCGCATGACCACCCGAACCTGTGGCTGCCGGGTGGCAGCGCGATGGTCTCGGCCAGCGTCGTCAACAGCACCCTCACCATGGCTGCGCTGGCGCTGCGCGCGGCCGATGCGATCGAGCGTGCCGCTTGAAGACCTTCCTCCTCATCGCAATTGGCTTGCTGGCCGCTGGCAGCCAAGTTGCACGCGCCGACGAGACGGTCGAGCGCGGTCGCTACCTGTCCGTGGCCGCCGATTGCGTGGCATGCCATACCAGCCCGAAGCAGGGCAAGCCGTATGCGGGCGGTTATGCGATCGCCTCGCCACTGGGCGAGATCTGGGCCAGCAATATCACCCCGTCCAAGAGCCATGGCATCGGCAACTACACGGAAGGCGATTTCGCCAAGGCGGTGCGCGAGGGCGTGCGCAAGGACGGCGCTCATCTGTATCCGGCGATGCCCTACACCTCGTACGCGAAACTGACCGACGAGGACATTCACGCGCTTTACGTCTATTTCATGCAGGCCGTCGCGCCGGTGGATGAAGAGGCGCGGACCACCGAGCTGCCGTTCCCCTTCAGCGTCCGCTCGTCGATGGCGGTGTGGAATCTGCTGTTCCTGGACAAGACGCCCTTCAAACCTGATCCGGCGCAGAGCGCGCAGTCGAATCGCGGCGCCTATCTGGTGGAAGGGCTGGCGCACTGCTCCAGCTGCCACAGCCCGCGCGGATTGATGATGCAGGAGGTGGGTGGCAAAGCGTTCGCGGGCGGTTCGTTGGGTGACTGGTATGCCCCCAACATCACCTCCCATCCGATCAGCGGCATCGGCAGCTGGAGCGATGACGAACTGGCCCAATACCTCAAGACCGGCCGGGTGGAGGGCAAGGGACAGGCCGGCGGCGGCATGGCCGAAGCGGTGACCAACAGCCTCTCCAAGCTGCGCGATGACGACATCAGCGCCATCGTGACCTACCTGCGGACCGTGCCTGCGGTGGCCGACAAGGGCGCCACCCGTGCCGCCTTCGCATGGGGCGATGCCGCCAAGGCGCCAGGAGAGCAACCGGTGCGTGGCACGGATGCGCCGATCACCTCCGGTGCGGTGCTGTATTCTGGCCTGTGCGCCAGCTGCCACGGCCCGCAGGGCGAGGGCAGCAAGGACGGCTATTACCCGTCGCTGGTGCACAACAGCACCGTCGGCATGACCCGGCCCCAGAACTTGGTGGCCACCATCATCGGCGGCATCGACCGCGAGGTGGATGGCCAGCATGTGGTAATGCCGCATTTCTCCGAGGGCTCTTACGTCCAGGCATTAAGCGATGCTGATATCGCCGCCGTTGCGACGTATGTACGGACCAACTTCGGCCCCGGTGATCAGGTGACGGAAGCACAGGTCGCGCTGATCCGCGACGGCGGTGAGAAGCCCTTGCTCGCCAAGATCGCACGCCTGTGGCTGCCGCTGCTCATCCTCGGGCTTGCGGCGTTCGTGGTGGTGATCGCGATGGTGCGACGCGCCTGGAAGAAACGCAGGCTGCGGAGAGCCTCAGCATGAAATACACCCCCTGCCTGATCACTCTTGGTCTGTTGGCGGCCGCGACCAGCGTACCGGCCTGGGCGGCCGACGCCGAGGCGCCCAAGCCGAAACCGGTGGATACCATCGCCCAGACACCGCTGAGCGCGGCGTGGGCGGCCCGGATATGGCTGCAGGACCGCGGTGTGACCCCGAGTGCCCGGATCGTGGTCGCCACCGGCGTCAACAGCGACGGTTACAAGGACACTGGCTGGTCCACCGCCGAGCACGTCGACATCGGCGCGATGATCGACACCAGCAAGGCTTTCGGTTTTGACGGCACGATGCGCGTGGTCTTTTCCGACCGCTTCGGCAACGCGGTCAACGATCGCTCCACCGGCTCCTACGTACAGAACCAGGCCTTCTACGGCCAGGGCCAGAACCTACGCTTCAATGAGCTCTCCTACGAGCGCTGGCTGGTGGACAGCCGCTTGAGCCTGAAAGGCGGGTTCTACTCGATGGGCAACGACTTCGGCGGTTTGCCCTATACCTGCAATTTCAACAACAACGGCCAGTGCGGCCACCCGTTGGGGCCGATCTACAGTTCCGGCTGGCTCGACAACCCGACCGGCCAGTGGGGCCTTCGGGCGAAATGGGCCGACCCATCCGGCTGGTACGCCCAGACCGGCATCTATGACGTCATGCCGATGCGCAAGCAGGCCGGCAGCGGCTTCCGGGTGTCCGACCGTGGCAAGACCGGTCTGTTCCTGCCTGTCGAAGTGGGCTACAGCCACGGCTCCACCGGCGCGCATTACGGCGGCACCTACAA
>MCNF01000345.1_pt1 | contig 10687 bp, 7 predicted proteins | sample 778221 | NCBI WGS metagenome assembly MCNF01 (sample SAMN04296814, study PRJNA304217) | bioreactor metagenome | isolation source: arboretum soil enriched with benzalkonium chloride | place: Turkey | reverse complement strand
CTGGCCATGATCCCGCCTGCCCTGAGCGCGCTGGACGCCGTCACGCGCTAGCCCGCCCTCACGGCGGGAAGGACGCCCAGCCCCCCTGGGACGAGCCCCAGGTCATCTGGCCCCACCTCACTAATTGCATTTTGACGGTTCAATATGCAAAAATAGCGGCCATGGATACCCTCGCCGCCACGCCCCGCCACGCCGCCTTCACTCTGAACGGCGTCCGTCATACCTGCCTGGACCTGCCCGGCATGTACGGCGCCCAGTACTTCCGCCTGCCCGTGGTGCTGCGCCTGCTGCTGGAAAACGCGCTGCGCAACATGCAGGACGCGGAGCGCGACGCGGCCGCTGCGGCGCTGTTCGGCTGGCTGGAGCACGGCACCAGCGAAGCCGAGATCGCCTTCCAGCCTGGGCGCGTGCTGATGCACGACACCACCAGCACCCCGGCCCTGGTCGACATCGCCGCGATGCGCGATGCGCTGGCCGAGGCCGGGGTGGATCCTTCCGCGCTGAATCCCGTGTTGCCCGTGGACGTGTCGGTGGACCATTCGCTGGCGGTGCAGTCCTATGCACGCGCCGACGCCGCGGCCTTGAACCTGGACTTGGAGCTGCGCCGCAACGCCGAGCGCTACCGCTTCCTGCGCTGGGCCTCCAAGGCCCTGTCCAATGTGCGCATCCATCCGCCAGGCACCGGCATCATGCACACCATCAACCTGGAACAGCTGGCGACCGTGGTCTGCGAGCGGAAAGACGCCGACGGCATCGCCCTGCATCCGGACATGATGATAGGCACCGACAGCCACACGCCCATGGTCAACGGCATCGGCGTGCTGGGTTGGGGCGTGGGCGGCCTGGAAGCGCAGACCGTGATGTTCGGCATGCCCACGCTGCTGCGCATTCCCGACGTGATCGGCGTGCGCCTGAGCGGCGCGCTAGGCGCGGGGGTCAGCGCGACCGACCTGGCGCTGACCGTGACGCAGCGCCTGCGCGAGATCCAGGTCTCCGGGGAGTTCGTGGAATTCTTCGGACCGGGCGTGGCCACGCTGCCGGCCGGCAGCCGCTGCGTGGTGGCCAACATGGCGCCCGAGTACGGCGCGACCACGGGCTATTTCCCGATCGACGGGCAGACGCTGGCCTATCTGCGCCAGACCGGCCGCCCCGAATCGCTGATCGCGCAAGTGCAGGCCTATGCCGAACGCACCGGCATCGCCTACGACCCCGCCGCCGAGCCGCGCTATACCCGCGTCATCGACATCGCGCTGGACCGCGTGCAGATGCATGTAGCCGGTCCCCGGCGGCCGCAGGACCTGCATCCCTATGGGCACACCAAGGCCATCCTGGCCGCGCTGGCAGGCGCGCCGGCGGCCTCCGCCAGCGGCCTGCCGCGCCACGCGGTCGCGATCGCCGCCATCACCAGTTGCACCAACACCTCGGATCCGCGCCTGTTGACCGCGGCCGGCCTGCTGGCCCGCAAGGCGCGCCAGGCGGGCTTACGCGTGCCCGCCTGGGTCAAGACCTCGCTGGCCCCAGGCTCGCCCGCCGCCTCTGCCTATCTCGCGCGCTCAGGCCTGCTGGAAGACCTGGCCGCCGTGGGTTTCGACATCGTCGGCTACGGCTGCACCACCTGCATCGGCAATTCCGGCCCCCTGCCCGAGCCCGTGCGCGCGGCCATGGCGGCGGGCGCGGTCCATCCCGTGGCAGTGCTGTCCGGCAACCGCAATTTCGCCGGCCGCATCCATCCGGATCTGGACCTGGGCTTCCTGATGTCGCCGGCGCTCGTCATCGCCTACGCGCTGGCAGGCGACGCCGAACGCGACCTGAGCCGCGAACCCGTGCAGTCTGCGCCCGACGGCCGCGCCATCCATCTGCGCGAACTCTGGCCTGACGACGCCGAGATAGACGCCGCGCTGGCCGCCGGCCAGCAGCCCGCCGATTACCGCCAGGCCTTCCAGATTGCCAGCGCCAACCCGGCATGGCATGCGCTGCAATCGCCGGACTCGGCGCGCTTTCCCTGGGACCCCGCCTCCACCGCGCTGCGCCGCCCGCCCTTCGCCAGCACCGAAGCGGCCGGCCAGCTGGGCCGCTACACCGCGCATCCCCTGCTGGTGCTGGGCGATGACGTGACCACCGATCACCTGTCGCCCGCCAGCGCCATTCCGCCGGACAGCCTGATCGCCGACTTCCTGGTCGAACGCGGCGACGACCGCAACGACCTGAACGTGTTCGCGTCGCGCCGCGGCAACTGGCAGGTCATGCTGCGCGCAGCCTTCCACAGCAAGAGCCTCGTCAACCTGTTCTGTCCCGGCGCGCCGGTAGGCCACACCCAGCACGCGCCCAGCGGCCGGGTGGAGCCGATCTGGGAGGCCGCCGGCCGCTACGCCCGGGCGGGCCAGCCCGTCGTCCTGGTGGCAGGAGAACGCTATGGCACGGGGTCCTCGCGCGATTGGGCCGCCAAGGGCCAACGCCTGCTGGGGATCCGCGCGGTGCTGGCGGTAAGCTTCGAGCGCATCCACCGCTCCAACCTGATCGGCATGGGCATCCTGCCCTTGCGCCTGCCCGCGGGCGTCACGCCGGCAACGCTGCGGATCCAGCCCGGCGACCAGATCGAGATCGACGCCCAGCCCGCCGCGCTGGCCCCGCGCCTGGCCGTGGCGGTACGCATCCTGCGCGCCGGCGGCGCCGTTCAGACGCTGCAGGCCACCGCCGCGGTCGAGACCCGGCTGGAAGTCAGGCTGCTGCGCATGGGCGGCGTCATTCCCGCTATTCTCTCGGACACCATCACTGCCGCCGCCAGCCACGCATGAGCGCCCAGACCAATACCGTCGCCAAAATCCTGGCGCTGATCCAGGAAGACCGCCTGTCCGCGGGCGCGCACCTGACCGCGCAAAAGATCGCAGACCGGCTGCGCCTGTCGCGCTCGCCGGTCAACGACGCGCTCGGCATGCTGGAGCAGCGCGGCGTGGTCTCGCGCAAGCCGAACCGCGGCTATTTCCTGGAACAGGATCACGCTGCGCTGGCGGACTGGCACGAGGATGCCGCGCCGCCATCCGTCGACGACATCGTCACGCACAGCTACTTCACGCTGGCCGACGAATTGCTGCGCGGCGAACTGCCCGTGCAATGCAGCGAGGCGCTGCTGCGGGCGCGCTATGGCCTGACGAGCGCGCAGACGCAGGCCTTGCTGGGACGTATCGCGCAAGAAGGCTGGGCGCAGCGCAGGCCCGGCTACGGCTGGGAGTTTTCATCCATGATGACCACGCCCGACAGTCTGCTGCAGTCCTACCGCCTGCGGCTGGCGCTGGAGCCGGCGGCCCTGCTGGAACCGGGCTTTCGCATCGACAAGCAGGTGCTGGCGCGCTGCCGCGCCGCCGAAAAGCATCTGCTGGACGGCGGCATCGCCACCGACACCGCCGACCAGCTGCACGAGCGCGGCGTGCGCTTCCATGAGTCGCTGGTGGAGGCCTCGGGCAATCCCTTCTTCATCGACGCCATCAGGCGCGTCAACCGCGTGCGCCGCCTGCTTTCGTACCGTTCCATGCAGGACCGCAGCCGCTACAGGCAGCATTGCGACCAGCACCTGGCCATCCTGGAGCTGCTGGAACACGAACGCAACGAAGAGGCCGCTGCGCAGCTGGCGGACCACCTGCGCAGCACGCTGGACAACCTGGCCCGCATCAGCGGGCTGCTGGCCTCCTAACGCCGATCAGAAGTCCATCGACGCGGACAGCATCAGCGTGCGCGGCACCCCTTGGGAAATCGTGCCGTACGAGGCCACGCCCGACCAGTAAGCCCGGTTGAACACATTGACCACATTGGCGCGCAGCGTGATGTCCTTGCCATGGACCTTGGTGGCATAGCGCGCGCCCAGGTCGAACGTGGTCCACGACGGCACCGACTGGGTGTTGGCCTGATTGATGTATTCGCTGCCGGTGTGCATCATGCTGCCGGTCAGGGTCAGGCCCGCGACCCACGGCGTATCCCATTCCGCGCCCAGGTTCACCGACACCTTGGGCACGCCCACGGGCCGGTTGCCGACCAGGGCACTATTGCCGGCGCGCGTCAGTTCCGCGTCCAGCCAGGTCACGCCGCCCAGCAGGCGCAGGCCGCGCCACGGTTCGCCGGCCAGATTCAGTTCCAGGCCGCGATTGCGCTGCTCGCTGTCCGCGCCGTACACGCCGTTGGTCAACTGGCCGCTGGGCTTGGTGATCTCAAAGGCGCTCACGGTCAGCATGGCGCTGTCCAGGTCCACCTTCACGCCCACTTCCTTCTGCCTGGCCTTGTAGGGCTTGAACACCTGGCCGGCATTGGATGCGGTGGCCGGCGCCACGTCGCCCTTGCTCAGGCCTTCGATGTAGTTGGCGTACAGCGAGACATTGCTCCAGGGCTTGATGACGATGCCCGCCAGCGGCGTGGTCGCGCTTTCGTCATAGCTGACGGTGCGCGCGCCGGTCGTGGCGTTGAAATTGCGGGATTGGATGCGCTGCTGGCGCACGCCCAGGGTCAGTTGCGCGCGCTCGTCCAGGATACTGAGCGTATCGGCCAGCGCCAAACCGGAAAGATCGGAAGAGGAAATCTTGGGTACGTTGGCCGGCGCCGGGATATGTTGCTCCGGCCGCGTGATCGGATGGTAGATGTTCGACGTGAGCGGCGTACCCATCACGCTGGCCTGCGAATTCCGGTCGCTGTACAGGCTGCCCATGAAGCTGATGGCATGGCGCACCGGGCCTGTGTCCAGCTTGGCGCGCAGGCCTGCGTTGTAGGTGCTGCGGTTGACCTCGAACCTGAAGTTGTTCGGCGTGACCACCGTGTCGCCCGCCGCGTTGACGATGGTGGGCGTCTGGTCCGACAGACGTGACACGTTCGTGTCCGAGCCGCCCGCGTCGGCGAACACCGTCAGGCGGTCACTGATGTCGTACTCGACCCGCAGCAGGGCCGATTGCCCGTCTGACTTCCACCAGCCCCAGGGCTGGGTGGCGTTGCGCCGTCCGTCGGCCGCATGCGGCACGTCTATGCCGGCGGCCACCAGAAAGGGCCGCGTGGGCGCGTCGATCTTTTCATTCTGCGTCAGCAGGTCCAGCGAGGCACGCAGCCGCTCGCCCTGGTAGTCCAGCGACAGCGCGCCGATGTCGGTGCGCGAATACAGATTGTCCAGCGGCGTATCGCCCTGGCGGTGCATGCCGTTGACGCGCACACCCCACTCCCCGTCCTTGCCGAAGCGGCGGCTCAGGTCCGCGCGCGCGCCGAATTGCGAGTCGCCCACATAGTCGGCGGACACGCGGCTCAGATCCTGCGGCAGCGCCCGCTTGGGCACCATGTTGATCACGCCGCCCACGCCGCTGTTGGGCGACATGCCGTACAGCAGCGCGGCCGGCCCTTTCAGCACTTCGACCCGTTCGATGTAATCGGTGAAGACGTGATAGTTGGGCGCCACGCCATAAACGCCGTCAAAGGCGATTTCGCCCAGATTGCCTTCGCCGATGGGAAAGCCCCGGATGTAGAACGAGTCGGTCACGCCGCCGATCTGTCCGGTAAAGCGCACCGAGGGTTCGACGTTCAGCGCGTCGGCCAGCGTTACCGCCTGACGGTTCGCCAGCAGGTCCGAGGTGTAGTTGGTGACGCTGAACGGCGTATCCATCACGTCGCGGTTGCCCAGCAGTCCCAGGCGTCCGCCCCGGGCCACCTGGCCGCCCTCGTATTCCGCCGGCAAGGCGAAAGGAGCCGCACCGGCGCCGGCGACGGTGACCGCGGGCAGCACGGTCGCCGACTCATCGGACCCCGACGGCAGCTTGCGCAGCGAATAGGCTCCGCCGCCCTGCTCCGACAAACCATAGCCCGACCCTGACAGCAAACGAGAGAAGCCTTCCTTCACGGTGTAGTCGCCGTCCAGTCCGTTGCTGTCCAGTCCCGACACCATGGCCGGATCGAACGACAGCGGCACGCCCGCGGCGGCGGCGAACCTGGCCAGCGCATCGCCCAGAGGGCCTGCCGGGATCGCGTAGGACTTGCGCGCCGCCGCGCTGACGGCGTCGGCGGCCAGCGCTGGCGGCGCCGTCCCCGTCGCGGCCAGCAGGGCCAAGCCCATGCCGGCGGCCCGCAGCATCGCCGCCAGCGGCGGCAGGACCGCTGTTCCACGGGCCGGGCGTGGCGGACGGGAGATTCGGGAAACCATGAAGCTATCCTTCGTAAGGGTCTGGGTGGCGCGCGGTACGCGGCGGTTCACCCGGTACACCGGACGAAGCGGAAAAAAGGTTCAGCCCGACTGCGATTAATTTGTAACGCCGGCGCGGGCAGCAACCGTGGTCCAGTACGGCGTGATCCGGCTCACTCTCACGGGCAGGGTCTTTTCCAGCAGCCGCAAGCTGGCATCGGTATCGTTCAAGGGGAAAGCCCCCGATACCCGCAGCCCCGCCACCGCGGGATCGCAGCGCAGCACGCCCCGGCGATACCGGCCCAGCTCATCCACCAGGTCCGCCAGCCGCCAGTCGCGCACGGCGAGCATGCCTTGCTCCCATGAGGCGGCCGTGGCGTCCACCGCCGCCTGGGGCTGCACCTCGCGCCCATTGAAGACGGTCTGCTGCCCCGCCGGCAGCACCGTGGCGCCGGCCTCCGCCGACTTGGGCCGGATCTCCACTGCGCCCTCGAACACCGCCACGCGCACGGCGTCGCCTTCGTCGCGCACCATGAAGCGCGTGCCCAGCGCGCGTATCGCGCCCTGCGCGGTCTGGACGACAAAGGGCCGCTGCAGCTGCGGCGAGTCGCGGCCCGTGGTCAGCAGGATTTCGCCCGCCCGCAGCCACAATGTGCGCTGCCTTGCGGTGTGTTCGATATCGACCGCGCTGGCCGTGTTGAGCACCAACTGCGTGCCGTCGGCCAACTCCATGCGGCGCTGTTCGCCAGTCGCGGTGCGCGCATCCGCGCTCCATTCGCGCCAGGGCAGCTCGCGTCCGGCCAGCCAAGCCGCCGGTCCCAGCACCAACAAGCCAGCCAGCGCCCGCAGCGCCTGCCGGCGTCCCGGACGATCCACCCGCCGCAAGGCATCGCCGGCGATCCGCGGCGGCACCTGGCCGAATCCACGCAGCATGTCTTCGGCGCGCTGCCAGGCGGCGGCATGCGCGGCGCTGCGGCCGCGCCAGCGGTCGAAGGACTCGCGGTCCGACGGCGACAAGGTCTCGGATTGGAAGCGCACCAGCCAGCCGGCCGCTTCCTTCAAGATGGCGGGATCGATCACGCGTCGGCCTGGCTTGCGATCAGGCATGCGGTCAGCGCCGCCTGCACATGGCGCTTGACCGTGGACAGCGACACGCCCAGGCTTTGCGCGATCGCGTCGTAGCCCATGCCGTCGAACTGCGACATCAGGAAGATCTCGCGCGTTTTGGTCGGCAGCGTCCGCAACGCCGCATCGATGGCGTGCAGGGTTTCCAGGATCAGGGCGCGCGCTTCGGGCGAAGGCGCCTGCTGCTCGGGCAATTGCGCCACCGCGGCCAGATAGGCCTCTTCCAGCGCCCGCCGGCGCCAGTGGTCCACCACCAGGCCCTTCGCAATGTGGGTCAGCAACGCGCGCGGCTCGGCGCCCGCGTCGGCCCTGCGCCGCCCGGCCAACAGCCGCACGAAGGTATCGTGGGCCAGGTCCGCCGCGTCGAAGGAGTTGCCCAGCTTCTTGCGCAGCCAGACCGACAGCCAGCCGTGATGGTCACGATAGATTTTCGCGACGGTATCGGCGGGCGGAGAATCGGGCGTAGGCAAGGCGCACCTGGCAATAGAATGTAAATAGGAACCATTTATATTCTATCGCATCCGTGCGCCCGGCCTGGGCGCTCTCGCGTCCGCGGCCCGCGCTACAGCTTGGGCGCGTAGCGCAGCGTCAACATCACGTTGCGCGGCTCGCCGTAGTAGTTGTTGCTGGACAGCGTGTTGTACGAGGGCACGTAATACTTCTTGTCGAACACGTTGTTGAGGTTCAGCCCGAAGCTCAATTCAGGCGTGGCCTGGTAGCCCAGGCGCGCGTTCCAGATCGAGAATCCCGCCAGCGTGAACTGGCGATCCGAACTGATCGTCTGCGTCTGCGCGTTGACGCCGGCGCCCACGCTCAGGCGGTTCAGGTCGCCTGGCAGCCGGTAGTTGGCCCACAGGCGCAGCATGTGCTTGGGCGTCCAGGTGTTGAAGACCTTGCCCTGATTGTCCGGATCGTCCAGGTACTTGGTGGTGTTGTAGGTGTAGCCCGCGTACAGCTCCAGGCCCTTGATGACTTCGCCCGAGATCTCGGCCTCCAGGCCCTGGCTGCGGACCTTGCCTGCCGCGCGCGAGCAATACCAGCCATCGCAGGCAAACCCGGCGACATAATCGTTGACCGCGCGGTTCTTATGGTCGTAGCGGAACAATGCCAGCAGCGTATTGACGCGGCCATCCGCCAATTCGCCTTGACGCCGATTTCGTAGTTGTTGCCTTCGATGGGCTTGAGCAGGCTGCCCGCGACGCTGCGCTCGGTCTGCGGTTCGAACACCGTCGTGTAGCTGGCATAGGCCGACCAGTTCTCGGTCAGCGAGTAGACCAGGCCGGCGTAGGGAATGAAGCGCCCTGACTCACTGGACGTGGTGACGCTGCCGCCGCCTGCATAGGTGTAGTCGTACCAGCCTACGCGCCCGCCGCCGATCAGCGCGAGCGATTCGGTCGGCTTGACGCGCCAGGTGCCATAGATGCCCTTCTGGCGGATGTCGTAGGCGCTACGCGCGTCATAGCCGCTGGCCTGGGCGATGGTGTCGATGTCCTGCCACGGCCGGTGGTGGTCGATATCGAAGATATTGCCGCCATCTTCCCAGACGCGCGTGAACCGGTCCTGCGTGGTCAGCTTGGAATAGTTGGCGCCCACCACGACTTCCTGCTGCATCCCCAGGGCAGTGAAGTTGCCGCTCACCGACAGGTCCAGGCCACGCTGCTTGCTGTTGAAGTCCACGCCGAAATCACCGTAAGACAAGCCGCTGCCATCCGGATTCACCGCATCGGCGACGCGCTGGTGCACGGTCGTGTTCTTTTCGTTCATGGCGACGCCGGCCAGCTTGAACTGCCAGGCATTGTTGAAGCGGTGCGCGAGGTCGGCGTAGAAAATGGTCTGATCGTTCTTCGCGCGATTCCAGGTCGAGCCCGTGAAGGTCGAGCGCGGCAGATCGATATCGCCGCCGTCCTTGTACCGGGGGTAGCCCACGAACATCGGCCGCGAACGGCTGTAGCGGTTGCTGATCCCGATGCCCAGCGTGGTGTTCTCAGTGATGTCGTAGTCCAGCGCGGCGTACAGGTTGCGCGTCTTGTCCCACACGTAGTCGATGTAGGAATGGCTCTGGTCTTCATCGACCACGACGCGGCCGCGCAGCGTGCCCGCTGCATTCAAGGGACTGCCCGCGTCCAGCTGCAGGCCGTAGTGATCCCAGGATCCGGCCTTGGCCGTCACCGCCAGCGCCGGTTCCGCCCCGCCGCGCTTGCGCACCAGATTGATCGCGCCTCCCGGGCTGCCCGCGCCCTGCAGCAGGCCGGCCGCGCCGCGCAGGATTTCCACCCGGTCGTAGAACACCAGCGAGTCCTGCTCCCAGTTGCCCAGGCTGTAGCTGTTGCGCAGCAAGGACACGCCATCGTATTGCAGCAGGTCCACCGGAAAGCCGCGGGCGTTGATCGCCACCCCGGCTCCCACGCCCTGCACCCCGACCATGCCGGCGGTATTGTTCACCGCGTCCGGCAGGCTGACCATGTCCTGGTCGTCCATGCGCTGCCGGGTCAGCACCGTAATGGACTGCGGTATGTCTTTCAGAGCCTGCGCCGTCTTGCCGATGGTGACGGCGGGCGAGGTGTAGGAGCCGGTGCCATCCGTGGCGGTGGCGTAGCTGCCCGTCACCGTGACCGGCGCCAGAGTCGCCGCCGCGGCTGGCGTCGCATGCCGCAGGCGGTAGCCGCCCTCGGGGCGGGCCACGGCCTCCAGTCCCGTGCCGGCCAGCAGGCGCTGGAGCGCCGCAGCTATGGCATGGGTGCCCGTCACGCCCTCGGTCACGGCGCCTGCCGTCAGCGCGGGATCGGACGCCACCATGACGCCCGCCTGCACGCCAAACGCGCCCAGCGCCGCATTGAGCGGCCCTGCCTCGATGCTGAAGGCGACGGCGCGCTGCCCGGTTGCTGGCGCTTGGGCGTGCGCGGCGGCCGGCCACAGCGCGGCCGCCATGACGCCAGGCAGGGCGCAGCGCAGCGCGGCGCTCAAGGCCGTGCTCGGCAAGGGAAGGCGGACGCGGAACGCGGCGCGGACGGGACGAGAAGACATGAATGGGTTCCCTGGCTCATGAAGAATCGGCGCAGCCTGAAGACAGGCTGCTTGCTCTACATGAAGCGCGAGATCGGGATATCCGCCGCCGCCGTTACAAAACAGTCCGGCCGCGCCAGGTTCACGCCAGCCCCACGGTCACCCAATAACGGGTATAGCGGCGCACGCGCACCGGCAGGATCTCCTGCAGCATGGCCAGCACCTGGTCGCTGTCGATCAGCGGGAAAGCGCCCACGACGCGCAGGCCAGCCGCCTCGCCCGAACATGTGAGCAAGCCCGGACGGTAACGGCCCAGCTCGCGCAAGAAATCCGACAGCGGCATTTCATCGGCGATCAGCATGCCGTCCAGCCACGCCGACGCGCCCGCGTCCAGCGGCTCGGCCGCGAAGCCGCCGGCCG
>MCNF01000341.1_pt1 | contig 10818 bp, 12 predicted proteins | sample 778221 | NCBI WGS metagenome assembly MCNF01 (sample SAMN04296814, study PRJNA304217) | bioreactor metagenome | isolation source: arboretum soil enriched with benzalkonium chloride | place: Turkey | reverse complement strand
CCGCGCGAAAGCGGCATGATGGCCTCCGGCCCAGCCTCGCCCATAAGCCCCATAGGGAAGGCCACCGGGCTGTCTACAACCTTGTTGGTAAAGGCGCCGCCCTTCGCAAACGGAGTCAAAGCTCCCGCGTCAAACGCATTTCCCTTGGCGCTCGGCGTCATCCAACCACTGATCTGCGATCCGATTGACCCGACTACGCCGCCGATAGACCCGGACTTGCCAAAGTCGCCGAACAGCCAACCCGCCAGGTTTGCCGCCGCGGCTTCCGATGCCATGCGGGCCAGCATCTCCACGAAAGCCGACCCGATCCCATCAAACTTTCCAGTTACCGCCTGGTAGAGGCTGTCGCCCAAGTACGTCTGAATGTTGCGCGCGCCTTGAACGGCAAACTCGGTGAGGTCGCCCAGGCCGTCACTGGTCAGCTTCTTCAACGCGCGGTTGTACTGCTCGGTGCTCAGTTCATTCTTCTGGAAGGCGTCCGAAAGCCAACCCATCTTTTTCAGAGTCTCGTCAGCCTCGGTGCGGCCCGAAACCTCACCTATGTATGTCTTGCGGGAAGATGCCTCCCTGGCAAGATCAAGCTCTTCAGCACGCCCCACCAGCGCCTTCTTGATGTTCTCGTCCAGTGCCGCATATGAACCGTTCTGCGTCTCCCAGAGGACGCGTTCGGCCTCGGTCTTGGCATCGACCAGGGCAATTTCCTTACCCATTTCGGCGATCTGCTTGGACGCATCCGCCCTTGCCCTTGCGTCGGCCTCCTGACCCAGTAGGCGGACAATTTCAGCGCGGCGGCCGGCGCCAACCTTGAGCACCTGGTCCTCAACTTCCTTCGCCAAAGTGGCTTTTGCAACCGCGTCGCCCCCCAACCGGTACGCCTCGGCAAGTTGCAGCTGCGCAGTCACCTCCGCTTGCCGATCCTTTACCCACTTTGCCCAATCATCGCCAGACTTCTGGCTGGACCGGCTGGGGGTTGTGTTCGCGCCAATTCCGGCAACTTGACCCGCATTTCGGGTAGTGCCGGCCTCTAAGGCTTGGTCGTACACCTTCGCGTACACCTCGCCAACCATCTGGTTAAAGCCCTCAGGAGTGATTCCGCCCTTGGCTAACTGTGATTGCAGGCGTCCCGCCTCTGCCGCAGCCGCAATGATTGCGCGCTGCTGGGCCTCGACCTTCACCAGTTGCTCAAGAGTTTCCTTTGCCCCCTGGATGGCCTTGGCGTCCTTGTCCGCAGTCGCCTTTTTCAGCGTCTCGGCCGTATCCGCCTGCTGTGCCAATGTGCCTGCCAAGGCCGCCTGCGTATCGCTGGCCCCCTGCGCTCGCGCCTTGTACTCTTCGGCCTCCTTGGCCGTCAGGCCAATCAGATCTCGGGTTGATTCCAGGTTCTTCAGGTACTTGGCCCAGTCGGCCGCCCCCATTCCGGCGCCAAGCGCTCCAAGACCAGCCCCAAGAGCGGCAGCGCTACCCGCCGCATCCTGTTGTACGGCGTCCATAGCTTTCAGCTCGGCCGTGTGCCGCTCGGCATCCGTCCTGCTTTGGCTGTACGCTGCCGCGATGTCCACCAGCGTGTCCCGATACCCTGCGCCAATCGGCGTGGCCTTGACGTACGCATCAATCTGGGCCTGAATCTGGCGGCTCGCCTCCTGCGCGGAAATCGATGTGTCGGCATTGATTGCAGCCACGGTTGAACGAAAGGTTTCCAACGCCCCCATTGATGACTGCGTTGCCGCATTCACCGCCGCGCCAGACAGCTGAGTCAATTGGTACCGCATGGCGCCTTGCGCCCCGCCAAGCTTGGATTGGACTTCACGCCTGGCCTGTTCGCGCTGCTGAGTGTTCAATTCTCGGTACTTCGCTATGACCTCATCCAGCGGCCCCTTCATATTGCTCACGGCGCGCGCAGCGTCATCCGTCTTGTCTCGAAACAGGAGCCAACCCGCCGCTACGGAGGCAACCGTCAGCGCCAGCCCAGCGGGTCCTCCCAATACGCCAAGAAGACTGCGCGCGGCGGCGCTTGCCATGCCGCTAATCGAGTTCAGGCGCGTTTGCGCGACAGCAACCGCATTGATAGACGCAACCTCAGTCGCTCTGGCCCTGACAACGCCAGCTATTGCGGCCGCCTTCGCTTCCTCTCCTTTCGCTGCCGCGAGCGCTACATGGGCAGATCGGGATTCCGCCGCCGCGCGCCGTGCCGCCATCTGCGCGGCGGCAAGCTGCGCCTTCGCGCCCTCAACGAGCTCCGCGCGGTTGGCCTTAAATGCTTGAGTTGCCTGAAATGCCTGCGTTCCGGCCTCAACAAGTTTTCCGCCCAACAGCCGTATTCCCGCCGCCGCCCCTACGGCCGCGAGCTGGTCCAGATTGTCGGACAAAGCGATAACGCCGCTAGCGAATGTCTTACTAGCCCCAGTGGCCTCGTCCGCCTGGCCGATCCACTTAGTGACCTTGGTTTCGAGAACGGTGAACGACTGCCCGACTGTTGCCTGGATCTTGGCAAACTGGGCATCCACATTGCCCGCCATCTTTTGCAAAGCGCCGACCACCTTCTGCGCGGTGAGCTCGCCCGCCTCTCCCATTGCCTTCAGTTCACCCCGAGGGACGCCTAGGCCAGCGGCAATGGCCGCCGCCAACGCCGGCGCCTGTTCCATGACCGAATTCAACTCTTCCCCGCGCAGGGTGCCGGACGCGAAGGCTTGGCCCAACTGCATAAGCGCCGCGTCGGCACTCGCTGCAGTGGTCCCAGAAATCGCAAGCGTCTTACTGATCGTGTCGACAATTGACGCGACACCCTCACCGCTCAGGCTCAGAGCATCCTGATTCGCTGCAATTCGCTGGTACAACTCAGCGGTGGATTGGAGCGGTGCCCGCGCATTCACAGCGATGTTGAACACTGCATCCTGGGCGGCCTGGAATTCCTGCGTACTGTCCGTAACCAGCCGAAGCCGGTTATTGAGGTTCGTCCAGCTATCGGCGTACTGCACCGCCTTGGCCGTCGAGAATACCGCCGCCGCGGCCCTGGCGTAGTTCGCCACCGCCTGCGTTGCCTCATCCACCGCCGAAACCTGAAGGCGAATGGCTGCGGTGTTGCGCTGGTACGCGGCGTCAGCGCGCTTGGCCCCTTGCTCGATGGTCTTGAAGTAGTCCCCGCCCATGCGCGAAACACGATTCATCTCGCGCTGATAGGCGGCCGTGTCTGCCGTTACAGCGACGACGATTTCACGTAGTTTCTTTGCCATGGGATACCAAGAATGAAAATGCCCGCTACGCGCGGGCTGGTTTGCTGCTGGGAGGCTGCTTTTTGACCTTCGACAGTAGGTAGGAGCGCAATGCGCTCTCGCCCGCTTGCACCACGGTCTGTTTCTCGTCCTTGGAGCTACTGCCCCACCGGATAAGCATGTCGTCGGTCTTCACCTTCGCGCCGACCGACTGGGCCACCGTCGCAGCCAGAGTTGCGCTGAGCAGATCGCCCCGCTCATCACCAATCGGCGATTCGCGGTCAAACTCACGCCACAAAGACACCTCATAGGTGTCCATGCCCTCCTGCACTTCGCCCAGGGTCTTACCCAGGCGAAGTGCCAACCTCATCAGGAACCGGAGGTTCGGCGTTTCCTGGAGGGCTTTTTTGCGACCTCCGCGGCCCCTTCGCCGAGGTTGCCCAGTTCGATTGCCTTGGCGACAAGTCGCGCATGGACCGGCCCATATGCCGCCGCGACCTGGCCGACGTCATCGTCAGTGAAGACACGCGCCACGCAGCCGTCCGGCCCCGCTTCGAACAGCGTCCGCACCAGCATCGCCGCCGACGCTCGCGTGTAGTCGGTCGCCGGCGCGTTGAGCTTTTCTTGCACCGTCGCCTCGCTTTCGCCGGGCACGATGCCTGCCGCGGCCCATATGGCGCGAACGTGGAAGATATGGTCGCCAGGGCTGGGCGCCCGGACAATCACTGTCACACCGCCCCACTCCGGGACAGGCAACGACAGGTGACGGAAGCCCGCGAGCGGGTTCGCGGCGAATGCTCGCACGCCGGCATGTGTTTGGGTTTGTTTCATTGCTTAGCCCCCACCCGCCGGAGCGACGGTCAACTTCACCTCGCCGCTCACCCGCACGTTGAACGTGGCCGACACCACGTTATCCAGTTGGCCCTGCCATTGGTACTGGGTGACCAAGCCCAGGAATTCGAACTTCGAACCATCGGAGAAAGTCACCCGCATCGCGCGCGTCTTCTTGTCGCTGCGCGCCGTCACCAGCGCCTGTTGGGCCTCGTCGCCCATCTTCCAGTTTCCGGCCATGCTGAAGGTGCCGTTGTCGTCGAGACCAAGCGCATATTCCTTGGCCTTCGATTTGAGGACCGAGACATCGATCTCGGTGGTGGCGCCGCCCTGGAAATTCGGGTCTTTGATCGTGACCGCCAAGTCCGCATACGCGATGCTGGCCGCTTCAAGATCGTCCACGGGTACCTTCGACACTTCCAGCTGTGTGCCCTGGGTGGGCGTGTACTGCGATACGGTAGTACCTGCCATATCTAGCTCCTGAAATGAAAAAACCCGCCGAGGCGGGTCGAAAAAGCTGCTGCGCCGTTTCGCGGATCAGCGGATGAGAAAGAACTCCATGGCAGCGCCGTGAAGCTTGGTGGTAAGTTCGTCGTCAACGGTCGGCACGTCTTCGGCTCCTGTGCAGGAAAAGTCAGGACCGCCGGGCGACAGCAGGGTAAACGCCTGTTCCATTAGCTGCGCGGCCTCCCTAGGCGATCCCGCCCACGCATTCACCTGGATCGCCGCCCGCAGTGCACCGCTGGGGCCTGAGAGCGTCCAGTCCCGATCCCCGCTTACCCTGGTGTAAGTCATGTAGGGCGGCGGGGTGTTCGGGGGGGCTACACCCGGGAAGACCCGCCCGCCTGCAAGATCCTTGATGCGGTTCCGTACCAAAGGTTCGATCATCGCGCCCCCGCCAGAACGTCGTCTATCGCCTCCGCAATGGCTTCTTCCGCCGCCTCCGCGATTTCATTCTCCGCGCCGTCGAATCCTGGACGGAAGAACGGGTCAGCCGGCATGTTCTTTGTTCCCAACTCGATCATGCGACCGACCATCGCAGCGCTCTTGCGCTGCCCTTCGTACGCGTAGGCCCGTTTACTGAGCGTCACCGTGACGGTGGCCTGCTGCGAGGGCGACCGAGAACGATCCGAACCAAGGACAATGCCGCGCGCCATCTTCCCCAAACGCTTCGGCGCTCGCGCCTTGATAGCCTTTTGGGCCACCTTCGCGCCGGCCCTGGCCCCCTTCCGCAAGGCAGGGCCACGCTCGGCGCGCTCCAACGCCAGAAAGTCGCCGGCCAGCTTGTCCGCTCCCTTGATTGATACCTTTGCCATCATTGCCTCACTTGCTTGCAGACCAGGTCTAGGTGCTCTCGGTCCTGTTCGTCCGGCAAAAGCACCTCCACCTCATAGCGTGCGCTCTGCGTGGAAACCACCATGCCCGGCGCGATGTCGTACAGATCGGCATCTGCCAGACGCACTCGAATGCTGCATCCCACGGCTTGCTGGACTCCCCCGGCGCGCAGCAACGCCTTCCCGGTCGGGTTGCGCACATCCGCCCAGAGGTTCCCCAGAAATGGCCGCTCACCGCTGGGGTGGCCCCAGCTATCCTTTTCAGGCTCGGCACCATACAGCGACAGCCAGACGTTTAGCCTTCCCGCTTGCATGTCAGAACCTCGTAGGCTGAGAAATCGAGTCAAGCAGCCCATCCGCGAAGCTGCGCGGCATTTCCTGCACGGCCTCGCCCTTGACGAAAAGTTCGCGTTGCGCGTAGAACCACCCGGCCGCCAACAGCAACCAGGCCCTTACGCCCGGCTCGGTCTTCATATCGGGGATACCGGCCTTGAAAGTGACTTTCGCAGTAGCCCCGGCAAAGCCTGGTGCGTCGATCAACTGCTCCCGCCCCAGGTCAACCAGCGAATATGCGTCGGCGCCCAGCACCTGCCCAGCGACCTCCACCGTCTCCACCTCGTAAGCCTTCCCCAACGACAGCGGATAGCGTCCGAGGGACGGGAGGACATCGCTATAGCGCGCCGGCCGGATGGCGGCACCCGTGCGCCCCTCTGCAAGCTTGCGTGCCGCCGGAATGATGATGTTCTCGATGAGCGCGTCCTCGGCCGCATGCATGATGCGGCTGTTGCTCTTCACGTCGTCCACCGTCAGCGGCTCCTTGCTGTCCGCCAGATACTCCAGCAGCACGGCGGCCATGATTAGGTGCCCTCGGCCGTGGCCTTCTTGCCGCTCTTAGGCACCTCGTAGGGCTCGGCCAGTTTCGCGTCGATGTAGGGCTGTGCCTGCTCCTTCGTGTCGAAGCCCGCGATGTCTCCGACCGTATAGGGACCGCTGGGCTTGATGAACTTGATAACCGTCTTGGGCATGTTGCCCTCCAGAAATGAACGTTGAAAAGTGCCGGCCAACCTACGGCGGCCGGCTTGACGCGATTAGGCGCCCCAGGTCACCTTGTCCATGACCGCAACCGATTCGACGTGACGCGGGCCGAAATCGTGCTTGGCGATCACGCGAATCAGGGTCTGATCACGCTGGAAGGCGCTGATGACTTCGCCGTTGCCGTCCTTGTAGGTGGCTTCCTTGCTGTAGTCGATGACCAGCGTTTCGTCTTCGCCGATGAAGCAGTCGTTGAAGTCGGCGAAGTAGATTTCCGACTCATTGCCGCCGGTCCCGAGGTTCGCCGGCACCTGCGTGGTACGGCCCACCGGGTAGCCCTTGAGGTTGCCCGCGGCGATCTCCGGATAGACCTTGTTGCCGTTGCCATCACGCAGACCTTCCAGGAAGCGGAAGGTGCGCGGCGACATGATCCAGCCCGGCGTCACCATGTTGGCGTTTGCCATTTCCAGCAGCAGGATCATCTTGCCCAGCGCCACGTCTACGGCGCGCAGCAGTTCGATCGCGTCGGTGATGGCCGACAGGTCCGGAGCCGCGAACACGTTCACGGGCAGAGCCCAGAAGCGGAGCCCCTTGGGCATGTTGGCAGTGCCGTTGTCGCGGATGAACGCCTTGTCCTCGCGCGCGCTGACGGCGTTGGTGAGGTCTTCCACCACAACACGGTCAACGTTCGGATTCACGCCGGAGTACGACAGCAGGTCATTGCTGATCGGCACCAGGGCGGCCATCTTCTTGGACGACAGCTTGAGGTCATCGAACTGCTGACCCGTGACCGGCGCATCGGAATCGCTTCCGATGTAACCGACCGAGGCGCCGCCCTTCAGACGCGGGATGGTCAGGTTGCCGTTGCTCAGCGGCAGGCTGCGGGCGCCGAGTTTGCGCACTACCGTCTTGGGACGCAGCAACTCGATGATTTCGCTGGACAGGTTGGCAGGCACCAGGACGCCGCCGGCCGCCGGATCCAGGATGTTCAGCGAGGCCGCGACGTCTTCGCCGAAACCGCGCTCCAGGGCCAGTTGCGCGGCCTTCTGGTTGTCGCCGCGGGCAGCGGCCAGCGCGCGCACCATGCGGGACACCTTGGCGCCCGGCACGTCAGGCGTGCGCGGTTGGGCCGGCACGGTATTGGACGCCGCAGCCAGCACCGTCTGAGCGGTCTGCACCGGCGAGGCCGTGGCCGCGGCGAAACGCTCTGCGGCTTCGGCGCGTTCGATCTGCGCGCTCAGCGCACTGAACTTGGCCGACAGCGTATCGAATTCGGCTTGCTGCTCGGCGGTCAGGGAACCGCTCGCCGCTTCCGCGGCGGCCAGCGCTTGCACCTGATCATTGATCTTGGCGCGTTCGCTGCGGAGTTCATGGATTTTCATGCGTAATGCTCCAAATGAAAAAGCCGCCCGTAGGCGGCTGGTTTGCTTCTTCCGCGAACGCGGTCAAAGACGTGTCTGGGCGGCCATTGCCGATGCGCGGGCCGAGATACTGCGCCGGGTGGCACCTGTACCGCGTTGCGCGGCCACCTCCGAAGCGATGCGGTCTACCGCAGATTGCGGCGACTCAACACGGTCGGCCAGGCCTTGACCGACCGCATTGCCGCCGAAGTACACACCGGCCTCGGTAGCCTTCACCTTGGCAACCGAAAGCCCTCGGTTACGCGCGACCCCTTCGGCGAATTGGCCGTACATATCGGCCACCATCGATTGCAAGAAGGTCATTGCCTCGGTGGAAAGTGGTTCCGCTGAGTTGAGGTCGTTCTTGCGTGCGCCCGCATACACCGAAGTGACTTTCACGCCATCGGCCGCGAGCTTCGCGCTTAAGTCCAGATGCCGGGCTATTACCCCGATGGAGCCAACCCCCGATGACCGACTTACGATCAGTTGCGACGCAGCGCTGCCCAGCCAGTACGCAGCGGAAAAGGCGCTGAAGTTGGCAATTGCCGTTATCGGCTTGGCTGCGCGTGCGTTGAAAATCTCGTCCGCCAGGTCGGCGCAGCCCAAGGCGGACCCGCCAGGGCTATCGATGTCCAGCACGATATGGGCCACTGCTGGGTCATCTACCGCCGCCCGCAACATGGCGCGGATGGCCTCGTAGCTCGTCATCGACTCACACGGGTTAACGTGCGCCGAACGCGAGACCAGTACGCCGTGCACCGGCACGACATACACGCCGGACTCGGCGGCGGCCTGGCGGCGGATGTCCGCAGCGGACATCGACGGAGCGGGGCCTTCATCCTCCATTGCGACGGGTTCGACACCCGCACGGGCGCCCGGCAGGTTGATGATGTTGAGATTCATCGCACGGTTTGCCCAGGCGACGGCCATATCGAGCATTTGATCCGTCACAGCCAGCGGCTGATTGAAGATCATGCTTGCCAATCGGTGATAGTTCTTCATGAAAGCGCCTTTGCGATTTCGTCAACGGCCTTCGGGTCCGCAGAGCCGGGGGCCGGCAGCGGTTTGGTCGCGTCGATCATGTTCAGAGGTTGCAGATATACGTCGCCTCCGGGAACCGGCGGCATGTTCTCCAGCCGGCGGATGTCGTTTATTGACAGCCAGCCCCACTGCCGGCCCACCGCGTAGGCTGCATACCGTGCCGTGATGTTTCCGCGCAACAGGCCGCCCACGTTGAATTCGATGAAAAACTCGCTGCGCTCCTTGACGCCAAGAAGATCCCGTTGCATGGCCTGCTCATGGCGTCGAATCCACGACATGAGGCAGTACACGACATACTGGATTTGCAGGTTCTCCACGTTGTCGTATTTCACTGACTCAACGCTACCCACCATCGGGAGGGGCGTCTTGTAGATCCGTGCAATGTCAGCACCGCCCAGGTTTAACGCCTGGATCAGTTCTAGATCGACGTTCGAAATCGTCAACGGCTTGAAGGTCATGCCCTCTTGCAGCAGCGCCACCGTGCCCGGATGCATTGACCGTGAGTGCCGCTCTGCCCAGTCGCCCGTGATCTTGTCCACGGCAGCCTGCGACTCGATTCTGGGCGCGTCTTTGGGACGCTCCAGAACGCCGGACAATGCAGACCCGTGCCGGAATGATTTCGCCGCATAGTCACGCAGCGCCTGCAAGTGCCCGATGTCGTTGGCGTGCAGCATGATGGGCGACAAGCCCACGTAGTTGTCGAATGAGGCCCAGCGAACGTGGTGGATGTGCTCCTGACTCAGCGGCTCGGCATTCCCTATCCTGTAGTACGGCCTCAAGTCACCGCCTTTCAGCACTGTCACCTTGTCCGCACTGATCGGATACAAACCCTTGATCTCGCCCCGCTCGTCTCGCTCGATGTAGCTGAAGGCGTTTCCGCGCAGACCCGCCGAATTCTGCGCCGACTCCATCCGTTCGAAAGGCGTCTGCCACGGATTGGGCGCGTACTTGAGGATGTTGTAAAGCGGATGATCGCGCGCAGGCTCGCGCCCCCCGTCGTCCCCAACGCGTCGGAACAATTCCAAGGGCAACTGCGCCATGCTTTCCGAAATCAGCGTCACGCACGATTGCACCATGGGGAGGGCAAAGGCAGTTTGATCCGTGACCATCTGCCCCGAGGTCGTGCCACGCGCGCCCAAAAACGTTGGGGTCCAACCCACCTGGCTGCCCGGCGCCCTGCCCGCCGATAGCTCTCGGTCGAAGAATAGGCCCATTGCTTACCCCGCCTGGCGCTCGGCGGACCGGAGTGCCGCGCGGATGCTTGCTGCCTTCTCGGCGCGCCAGGCCCAGGCCAGCAGGCACGCACCCGCTACGATCAGGCCAGCGGCATGACTGATCAGGGCCACCCCGGCCACCAGCGCCACGAAACCCAGCAGGCCCACCAGCACCGCGGCTATTTCCAACTTGTTCATATTCCGATTCCTTGCTCATAGATGCTGGTTCGAACTGCGGCCTCGGGGTTCTGGTTGAGCAGGGAGACCGCATTGAAAAGCGCCATCAGCGGATCAATCTTTCCTGACCCGCTGACTGCCTTGCTCACATAGATCGCGTTCCCGGCCTTCTCGGTCTTCGCGTTGCTCACGCACCAGGCCATGAGCGGCTGGCCGCAATGGACGAGTTCGCCACCAGCAAGCCGCCGCTCCGTCGTCTTGATCGCGCCGTTTAGGCGCCAGCCCTGCGAAATGGCGATGATCTCGTCGGGCTGAAAGCCTCTTTCCGGCGTGGTTAGCTCGGTGACGATATCCCCGATCCCGGCAGCGTCGACGCCCACGGCCATCTTGGTAGGCATCAGGCCAGATGCGCGAGCCTCGCAAAGAATGTCGGCCACGTCAGAAACGTCCTGACCAGGCGTTTCGACAATCACCAAGTCGCCGTCCCGAACGAAGTCGAGCAGTCGAGGGGCAATTTCCTTCCGGCGCTCCAACGCGATCTTGTGCGCCCAGGCCCGTGCCCAGGCCAACCAACGGCGGG
>MCNF01000333.1_pt1 | contig 11060 bp, 9 predicted proteins | sample 778221 | NCBI WGS metagenome assembly MCNF01 (sample SAMN04296814, study PRJNA304217) | bioreactor metagenome | isolation source: arboretum soil enriched with benzalkonium chloride | place: Turkey | reverse complement strand
CTGCATGCCATGCAGGCGCTCTCCCAGCTGAGCTATGGCCCCACGTCGCTGAGGAGCGAAATAATAGCCTTGCCCCAGGGGGTTGGCAAGCATTTGTTGCACTTTTCTTCACGTGCGTTGCGAGGGCGATGTCAGTCGTCTTTCGCCTGTGCAGCGTCGTCGGTCAGTGCCGCCAGGATCGGGCACTGGTCCAGCGTGCCGTGACCGGGGCAGGCGTCGACCAGCTGCGAAAGTGCGGTGTGCATGCGCTGCAGTTCCGCCATCCGCTGTGCGATGTCCTGCAGGCGCGCCTGCGCGGTGTCGCGCACGCTGCCCATGTCCTGCGAGTGGCGATCGCTCAAGGCGAGCAGCTCGCCGATCTCTTCGAGGCTGAAGCCCAGTGCCTTGGCGCGGCGGATGAATCGCAGCCGGCGCAGGTCCTGCTCGCCGAAGATGCGGTAGCCACCCGCCGAGCGTGCCGCGGTGGGCAGCAGCTGCTGTCGTTCGTAGTAGCGCACCGTATCGATCGGCACGCCCGCCTGACGGGCGAGTTGTCCAATGTTCATGGCGGATTCCTGCGGATGCTGCCGGCCATTGTGAAGCCTGGAGTCTGGTCGAGAGTCAAGGCTTGGCCCGGGTGCGCGCATTCAGCGCACTTTGCAACTTTCTTCATAGCCCCGCCGATGGGCCAGTTCCTACCCTTCGCCTGAACCGGCCGTTCGATGGCCTGCAACGAACCGAGGAGGTGGTCTGTGGAAGGATTCAGGAACGAAGGATTCGTCGAGATCGCGGTGGTCGAGTACCCGGGAGGTGATCCGTCTGCCGCCTCGGTGCTGGCCGAAATGGCGCACGTTGCCAATCGCCTTGCCCAGCAGCAGCGTCGGCCGTTCAAGCGGGTGCTGGTCACCCGCTGGATCGTGCCGGCCAGCCAGACCGGTGTGCATCGTATTGCGGGTGCGGAAATGCTCGATGCGGCCATCCCGGCTGTGATTGCCGTTCCGGGCCAGATCAGTGCCGGTGCGTGCCTGCGCGCGGATGAGGTCCTGCTGGACTGGCTGCGCGCGCACTATGACGGCGGCAGCCTGCTGGCCGCCGCCAGTGATGGCGTCAGTGTGCTCGCACGCGCCGGATTGCTGGCCGGACGTACGGTCAGTGGCCCCGATCTCGGGCGCCATCCAGGTCTGCAGGCGCAGGCCGCGAGCTGGGTGCCGAGCGAGCGGGCGCTGGTGGATGACGGCGACCTGCTGACGGTCGGCGGGGGCCAGGCCTGGCGCTTCCTGGGCCTGCGGCTGCTGTACCGGCTGCATGGGCAGGGCGTGGCCAGTGCGGTCGCGCAGCAACTGGGCATCACCGTGCCCGCCACGATCCAGCAGGATCTGGAGCGCTTCAGCGCCAACTTCGCACATGGCGATCGTGATGTGTTGAAGGCACAGCGCTGGTTGCACACCACGGCGGCACGCGGCGCCACCCTTGCCGCGATCTGCGAAGTCTCCGGGCTGGAGCCGCGCACACTGCAGCGGCGGTTCCTCAAGGCCACCGGCCTGCGGCCGATCGAATACTGCCAACGGCTGCGCATCGCCAAGGCGCAGACCCTGTTGCAGCAGGGGGCGGGTATCGATGAGGTCGCCTGGGGCGTCGGGTACGCTGATCAGAGTGCTTTTCGCCGGTTGTTCCTGCGCATCGTTGGCATGACGCCGGCCAACTATCGGCGTCACGTCAGCAGCAAGCGCCGCGAGCGGCCCTTGATGCCGTCGGTGGCGGGCAGCCTGCGCGGGCTGCAATCGCCTTCGGTGATGCAACTGGGGCGCAGCGCGGCCTGATGCGGGCAAGATCGGCGCGCTTGCAACCGGAGCGCGACACTTCGACCATGCAGTCAGTGGACGATTGAACAGGTGGTCTGATGTCGAGCGTTGGGCCGGTGCCGATGCCGGTGATGTTGATTCTCGTGTGCGTAGTGCTGGCGATGGCCGTGGCGCGTCTGTGGCCACGCAGGAAGGACGGCATGCCGCTGCCTTCTGCACCCAGCATGGTTCTGGACATGCTGCTGGTGGGCCTGCTGTGTGGTCGCATCAGCTTCGTGGCCTTGAACTTCGCGCTGTATCGCGAGGCGCCTTGGAGCATTCTGCAGATTGCCGATGGTGGCTACCACCTGGTGGTTGTCCTGGTTGCGGGATTGGCATGGGGACTGTGGCGGTTGCGCCCATGGCGGGCGTTGCGCGCCCCGGTGCTGGGTGCGGCGTTGGCAGGTGTGCTGCTATGGGCGGGCGGCAGTCAGCTGCTGTCCGCCTGGCAGGAGCGGCAGATGCCCTTGCCGGTACTGCAGGTTGCCGATCTGCAAGGGGGCAGGGTGGATCTGCAGCAGTTCCGTGGCAAGCCACTGGTGCTGAACCTGTGGGCCAGCTGGTGCGGGCCCTGCCGGCGCGAGATGCCGGTCTTGGCAGCGGCGCAGCAGGTACATGCGGATGTGCAGTTCGTGTTCCTCAACCAGGGTGAAACCCTTGATGAAGTCCAGGGTTTTGTTGCGCGCGAACGGCTCCTGCTGGGCAACGTATTGCTGGACGATGACGCTGCGGCATCCACGGTGCTGGGCGTTCAGGCCTATCCCTCGACCCTGTTCTTCGACGCCGAAGGGCGCCTGCGTGAACTGCACCTCGGCGAACTGACGGCAGCCGGTCTTGAACACAAACTGCGCCGGCTGCGGTAGCCTGCGCGGGCATCTCACTACGGAGTTCCCATGTTGTCGACTTCCCTGCGCACCGCCCCGGCGGTGCTGTTGCTGCCGGTGCCGCGGCCGCTGCCAACAAGGGCGATCGCCCTGCGGTGCTGAAGGGCATCGAGAAGCATGGGTTCGAGGTCGTCGCCGAATTCGATGCCCCCGGTGGCCTGCGGGGCTTCGCCGGCGTGGTCGGCGGCCAGCAGCCGGCAGCGGCCTATGTCACTGCTGACGGCAAGAACGTACTGGTCGGCAGCCTGTTCGATGCGGAGGGCAACGATGTAGCCGCAGAGGCCGTTGAGAAGCTGGTGGCCTCGCCGATGTCGGCCAAGATGTGGACCAAACTGGAAGCCAGCGCCTGGGTGCGTGACGGCAAGGCCGATGCGCCGCGCGTGGTCTATACCTTCAGCGATGCCAACTGCCCCTACTGCCACAAGTTCTGGGAAGCCGCGCGTCCGTGGGTGGATGCCGGCAAGGTGCAGCTGCGCCACATCATGGTCGGCGTCATCCGTGAGGACAGCCCGGCCAAGGCGGCAGCCATCCTGTCCGCGCGTGACCCGAGTGCGGCGCTTCTGCAGAATGAGCATGAATTCGATCGTGGCGGCATCAAGGCACTGCCGAACATCAGCCGCGAGATTGCGGGAAAGCTCGATGCCAACCAGGTTCTGATGTTGGAGATGGGTTTCCAGGGCACGCCTGGCATCCTGTTCCAGGACGCACAGGGCCAAGTGCAGCGTCGTGCAGGCCTGCCGCAGGGAGCCGATCTGCAGACGGTGCTTGGCCCGCGCTGAGTGGCGCCAGCTTCATGAAACATTGCACAGGCCCGCATGGCAGCATGCGGGCCTGTCGCATTCTGCGGCGGACCTTCCGATTGCAGGCCTGCGCAACGTTGGTTCATCGTCACGTCTGAATCGTGACTGACATCAAGCATCGCGCCTTGATTCCAATCAAGGCCAAAAACGACAGGCGGATTAGCCTTTGACGCATGGAATACAGCGTCAATGCGCGATGGATGCCGCGCTCGCCACGCCCTGATCAGGGTCGGCCGGCACAGCCATTCACGACACTCTCACTCCGTGCTTGTTACCCAGACCGCTGCGGTCGCCACCTCTCTGGCAGCGCGGCCTTGATGGAGTCGACATCGGTGCGGGCAGGGCAGTGTCATCGTCCTGTTGCCTGCAATGCGCAGGCTGGCCGCTGCCGTCGACGCAGTATCCGCATTTCCAGCAACGGCAACGTGGGGCCGAAGCCGCGCATGCGTGCGTTCGGCCTGCGCGATGAACATGGACGTCCAGGGAGGATGCAATGCGCGTGGCGGTACTGAGTCTGGCCTGTTTGACCGCATTGGCGATCACGCCGGCATATGCACAGGCTGATGACAAGGAGGACGCGCAGGCGCTGCGCCGAGAGATCGCGGCCATGCGTCAGGCACTGGAAGGCATGCAGCAGCGCCTGGATCGGCTTGAGCAGCGCGATGGCGCGGTTGCGCCTGCCATCGCCCAGGCACCTGCGCCCGCGATCGCACCTGTGGGCAATACCCCTCTGCTGCATCCCACCCAGGTGCCGGGCGTGGCACAACCGGTGCTGCCGCAGCGTGAATCGGTGGCCGATCCATCCACCGCGGCATCGCGACCGGACAGTGCGGCCGGCCCAACCGACCCGGATCTGAAGGGTTTCTTCGCCATTCCCGGCACCGATACGGTGATCCGCATCGGCGGCTACGCCAAGCTCGATGCCATCGCCGATTCGCGCGCGGCGGGCGATGAGGATCAGTTCATTCCTTCGTCGATGCCGGTGGGCGGCCGCCATCGTGACGTGTCCAATTTCAACATCCATGCCAAGCAGACCCGCTTCAGTTTCGAGGCGCGGCGCCCGACCACGCACGGCAACCTGCGCTTCTACCTGGAGAACGACTTCTTCGGCAGCAGTGATGGTTACGAATTCCGCCTGCGCCACGCCTATGGCCAGCTCGGCAATACCTACGCGGGCTACGGCTACTCCAGTTTCATGGATCCGGACAGCCTGCCCGACACGCTGGACTTCGCTGGCCCTGGCGGCGCGGGTTACCTGCTGGTGGCCGGCATCCACCACAGCTTTGCGATGGGCAAGGGCAACACCCTGACTGTCGCCGCAGAAGATCCGAAGACCGAACTTGCCGGTGCCAGCGATGAGCGCGCCGCAGTGAACCGGCTGCCGGATGTGACGGTGACGGCGCGCATGGAGCGCGATTGGGGCCACCTGCAACTGGGCGCGGTGGCACGCAGCCTGGCCTATGACGGTGACGATGAGCGCGACCGGCGCATGGCCGGTGGCCTGCAGCTGAGCGGATCGGCGTCGGTGGGCGAGCGCGACCTGCTGCTGTTCGGTGCCCTCGGCGGGCGCGGTCTCAGCCGTTACACCGCCGACCTGACCGGCTCCGGGCTGGACGCGGTGGTCGGTGCCGATGGCCGCCTTGATGCGCTGGACCTGCACGGTGGTTTCGTTGGCTACACGCATTACTGGTCCGAGCTGTGGCGTTCGAACCTGATCTTCGGCCAGCTGACCCTGGAGCGGAATGCTGCACTGGCGGCCGACGCATTCCGTCAGAGCCGCTACGGCGTGTTCAACCTGATCTGGAGCCCGGCACCGTCGTGGACGATGGGCATGGAGCTGCTTTACGGCCGCCTGGAACAGCAGGGTGGCGCGCGTGGCGACACCGTCCGGGTGCAGGGCAGCCTGCAATACAACTTCATCAGATAGGCGCCAGCGGTCGTACGCCAGCGTAACCGTCCCCACGCCCGGTTGCACCGGGCTCATGCCAGTACAGGAGATTGTCATGGCAGAAGCAAAGAAAATCGGGGTGGTCGGAGCCACCTTCCTCGTCGCCGGCAACATGATGGGCTCAGGCGTGTTCCTGCTGCCATCCAGCCTGGCCAAGATCGGTACCGCCTCGATCTGGGGCTGGCTGATCACCACCGCGGGCGCGCTGCTGCTGGCCTTCGTGTTCGCCAAGCTGGGCAAGCTGGCACCCAAGGCGGGCGGCCCCTACGCCTATGCGCGTGACTGGTTCGGGCCCTACATGGGCTTCCAGACCAACACCATCTACTGGTTCGCCAACTGGATCGGCAACGTCGCCATCCCGATCGCAGCGGTCGGCTACTTCAGCTACTTCTTCCCGATCCTGTCCGAGCCGCTGGTGCGCTGCATCGCGGTGCTGATCCTGGTGTGGGCACTGAGTTTTGCCAACATGATCGGCCCGGCGTTCGTCAGCCGGGTGCAGACGGTCACCACCAGCTTCGCGCTGGTGCCCATCCTGGGCATCGCCATCTTCGGCTGGTTCTTCTTTGATGCCGACATCTTCAAGGGCGCCTACAACGTGTCCGGTGAATCCAACTTCGGCGCGATCTCCAGCGCTGCGGCATTGACCCTGTGGGCCTTCATCGGCGTCGAATCCGCTTCGGTGACCGCTGGCGTGGTGGAGAACCCGGAAAAGAACGTGGCCCGTGCCACCCTGGCCGGTGTGTTCCTGGCCGCCATCGCCTACATCGCCAGCTCCTCGGTGATCATGGGCATGGTGCCCAATGGCGAGCTGCAGACCTCCGATGCGCCGTTCGCACTGGCTGCGGCCAAGGCAGTGGGTGGCTGGGGCGGTGCACTGGTCAGCCTGTGTGCCTTCATCGGCGCTGCCGGTTCGCTGGGTGGCTGGATCCTGCTGACCGCACAGAGTGCCAAGGCGGCCTCCGATGACGGCCTGTTCCCGAGTATCTTCAGCAAGACCAACAAGGACGACGTGCCGGTCAAGGGCGTGCTGATCGTGGCGGTACTGATGACCCTGGCGGTACTGGTCACCTCCACCTCGAAGACCGCCTCGGCCCAGTTCGACGTGATCACGTCGGCAGCGGTGGTGCTGACCCTGCTGCCCTACATCTACTCGTGCGTGGCCTGCTACTTCGTGGTCGAACGTTCGCACACCCTGGTCCACACCGGTGCGTTCTGGACCCTGACCAGCCTGACCGTCGTGTACTGCCTGTGGGCGATCTACGGCTCGTCGGGAACCATCGTGCAGTACGCCTTCCTGTTCGTGCTGTTCATCACCGTGTTCTATCCCTTCTTCAGCGAGGAGCGCCGCCAGCAGCGGCAGCGCGCCCGCGAGGCCTCGGCCATCAGCGCCGGCGCCCAGCGTTCCTGAGTTAGACAAGGAGAATCAACGTGTACTTCAAGTCCCTGGACTATCCGGTCATTGTCATCGACAACGACTACGAGTCGCCGCGCATCGGCGGCATCCTGATCCGCGCCCTGGTGGAGGAGCTGCGCAGCAACGACCAGCGCGTGCTGTGCGGCCTGAACCTGGATGATGCCCGCGCCGGTGCCCGCACCTACGTGGCGGCCTCGGCGGTGCTGATCTCGATCGACGGCAGCGAGGAAGTGGATGGCGAGTTCCAGCGCCTGACCGCCTTCCTGCGCGAGCAGAGCGCGCGCCGCGCCAACCTGCCGGTGTTCCTGTACGGCGAGCGCCGCACCATCGAGAAGGTACCGAGCAAGCTGCTCAAATACATCCACGGCTTCATCTTCCTGTTCGAAGACACCAAGAGCTTCATCTCGCGGCAGGTGATGCGCGCGGCCGAAGACTACATGAAGAACCTGCTGCCGCCGTTCTTCAAGGCGCTGATCCATCATGCGGCCGAGTCGAACTATTCCTGGCATACGCCGGGCCATGCCGGCGGCGTGGCATTCACCAAATCGCCGGTAGGCCGTGCATTCCATCAGTTCTACGGCGAGAACACCCTGCGCAGCGATCTGTCGATCTCGGTGCCGGAGCTGGGTTCGCTGCTCGATCACACCGGTCCGATCAAGGACGCCGAGAACGAGGCGGCACGCAACTTCGGTGCCGACCATACCTTCTTCGTCACCAATGGCACCTCCACCGCCAACAAGATCGTCTGGCATGGCACGGTGGCGCGCGGTGACGTGGTGTTCGTCGATCGCAACTGCCACAAGTCGCTGCTGCACGCGCTGATCATGACTGGCGCGGTGCCGGTGTACTTCACCCCCAGCCGCAACGCGCACGGCATCATCGGCCCGATCAGCCTGGACCAGTTCACGCCCGAGTCGCTGCAGCAGCGCATCGCCGCCAACCCGCTGGCCAGCCAGGCCTACAAGGCCGGTTCCAAGCCACGCATCGCGGTGGTCACCAACTCGACCTATGACGGCCTGTGCTACAACGCCGAGAAGATTGCCGACGAGATCGGCAGCGCGGTCGACTTCCTGCATTTCGACGAAGCCTGGTACGCCTACGCCGCGTTCCACCCGTTCTACGAGAACCACTACGGCATGGCCAAGGGCAAGCCGCGTGAGCAGGATGCGATCATCTTCACCACGCATTCCACCCACAAGCTGCTGGCGGCGTTCTCGCAGGCGTCGATGATCCACGTCCGCAATTCGGCACAGCGCAACCTGGACGCGGAGCGCTTCAACGAGTCGTTCATGATGCATACCTCGACCAGCCCGCACTACGGGGTGATTGCGGCCTGCGACGTGGCCTCGAAGATGATGGAAGGCGATGCCGGCCGCTCGCTGGTGCAGGAAATGCATGACGAAGCCATCGCCTTCCGCCGCGCGATGCTGCATGTCCGTGATGACCTGGGGCGCGACGACTGGTGGTTCAGCGTGTGGCAGCCGACCCAGGTCGAGCGCAGCCTGGACAAGGGCGATACCCCGGCACCGCTGGTGGCCAAGCGTGAAGAGTGGTATCTGCAGCCGAACGCCCACTGGCACGGCTTCGAGAACCTGGTTGACGACTATGTGGTGATCGACCCGATCAAGGTGACCCTGCTGACGCCGGGCCTGGCGATGGACGGCAGCATGGGCAAGCTGGGCATCCCGGCGGCGGTGCTGAGCAAGTTCCTGTGGGGCCGCGGCATCACTGTGGAAAAGACCAACCTGTACTCGGTGCTGTTCCTGTTCTCGATGGGCATCACCAAGGGCAAGTGGAGCACCCTGGTCACCGAGCTGATGGCATTCAAGGAGCTCTTCGACCGCAACGCGCCGCTGAGCCAGGCACTGCCGACGCTGGCCGCCGATTATCCGAACGCCTATGCCGGCTGGGGCCTGCGTGACTTGTGTGACGCGCTGCATGCGTTCAACCAGGAATTCGCGGTGGCCAAGGTGATGCGCGAGATGTACGTGGATCTTCCGACCCCGGTGATGACTCCGGCCGATGCCTACAACCATCTGGTGAAGGGCGAGATCGAGCGGGTCGACATCGAGCAGATCAGTGGCCGCATCGCTGCGACCATGCTGGTGCCGTACCCGCCGGGCATTCCGACCATCATGCCGGGCGAACGCTTCGGCGACAGCGATGAGCCGATCATCCAGTCGCTGCGCATCGCCCGCGAGCAGAACGCCCGTTTCCCGGGCTTCGAGTCGGACGTTCACGGGCTCATCATCGAGCAGGAGGGTGATGCGGTCTCGTACAGGGTGGAGGTGCTGAAGGCCTGACCGGCAACGGTTGGTCCCTCAGCGGACGATGGATACCGCGCGCGAGCAACGCATCCTGAAGTTCTCGATCGGGGTCACCCTTGCGGTGAGCGCGGTCGGCTTCGGCGGTGGCCTGCTGGTGGGATCGCAGGCCATCCTGTTCGACGGCGTGTACAGCCTGGTCGACGTCGCCCTGACCCTGGTGTCGTTGTCGGTGCTGCGACTGGTGGCGCGGGAACAGAGTCCGCGCTTCCAGTACGGCTACTGGCACCTGGAGCCGATGGTCGAGGCACTCGGCGGGGTGATCCTGTCGCTGGCCTGCGTGTATGCGCTGGCCAACGCGGTGATTGGTTTGACCACGGGCGGGCACGAGGTGAAATTCGGGCCCGCGCTGTGGTGGGCGGCATTGCTGAGTGCCAGCAACCTGGCGATGGCGGCGTTTGTCGCCCAGCGGGCGCGGCATCTGCGCTCGGCGCTGCTGTGGCTGGACGTGCGTGGCTGGCTGCTGGGTGGGTTGATGAGCCTGGCGGTGGTACTGGCCTTCGTGTTGGCGCTGGTCCTGCACGGTGGTGAGTGGCACCACTGGGTGCCGTACCTGGATTCGATCGTGCTGGCGTTGATCAGCCTGGCGGTGTTGCCGGTGCCGGCACGCAGTGCGTGGAAGGCCATGCGCGAAGTACTGCAGGTGGCGCCGGACGATCTGGACCGGCGCGTGCAGCAGGTGATGCAGGCGTTCGTGGCCGAGCGTGGCTATGCCGGTTTCACCAGTCACGTGGCGAAGATGGGGCGGATGCGCTTCATCGAGATCCATGTACTGGCCGACCCGGCCATGCCGCTGGGCTCGGTGGGTGAGGTTGATGCGATGCGCGACGAGATCGCGGTGCGGCTGGATGCGCGCGGCAGCACGTTCTGGCTGACCATCGATTTCACGGCGGACCCGGCGTGGACGTGACCACGCTTCTGTAGAGTCGAGCTTGCTCGACTGCTTTTCGTCAGCGGAAGTCGAGCAGGCTCGAGTCCACGGGAACGCGTGATCGTTGCGCGTGGCAGACCGGTCTGTTGCACCGGATCCGTTTGACCTCAACCCGGGTTGAGGTCACAGACTGCCGGCAACCCCCACGAGGCGCGCGGCATGAACCTGCTGACCACACCGGACCTCAGCCATGGCCTGCTGGAGCTGTTCAATCCACCGGGCCTCTACGATCCTTCGGCCAACGGCTACTCACACGTGGCGGTGGTGCGCCTGCCGGCACGGGTGATCCACGTGGCCGGGCAGGGCGGTGAAGATGCCCAGGGCCGTCTTTCGCCCAGCTTCGAAGACCAGGTCGGGCAGGCACTGGATAACCTGCAGACCGCGCTGCGCTCGGCACACGCAAGCCTGGCGGACGTGGCGCGGTTGCGCATCCTGGTGGTCGGCCACGATGAGGACCGGCTGGGCATCATTGCCCACCAGGTGCGGCGGCGCTGGCCGAACCGTGCGGCGCCCACCTGCACGCTGATCCCGGTGCCGCGACTGGCGCTGGACGGCATGCTGTTCGAGATCGAGGCGGAGGCCTACGCCGCCTAGCGCAGGTAGTACTCCACCGGCACCACCAGTTCCTGTGGTGCCTTCAGTTCATCGGGAATGGGCGGTAGCGGCTGCGCGCGACGGAAGGTCTGCAGCGCAGCGTCATCGAGCATCGGCTGGCCACTGGACTGTTCCAGCCGCAGTGCCAGCAGGCGGCCTTCGCGGTCGATGCTGGCCCTGACCCAGGCAGTGCCCTGCTGCCGGCGCGAGCGCGCGGCGGCAGGGTAATAGCGGTAACGCTCCAGCCGCGCCATCAGGCGGGCTTCCCACTGGTCGCTGGCGGCGCCGGCCTGGAAGTCCGCCGGTGGCGCGTCTGGAGCGGGCGGAGCGGCCGTGATCGATGCC
>MCNF01000325.1_pt1 | contig 11367 bp, 7 predicted proteins | sample 778221 | NCBI WGS metagenome assembly MCNF01 (sample SAMN04296814, study PRJNA304217) | bioreactor metagenome | isolation source: arboretum soil enriched with benzalkonium chloride | place: Turkey | reverse complement strand
CATGGCGATGATGCCGCCCCACAGGCGCGGCACCAGCACGCGGCGTATGGGGTCGACGGCCATGACTTCCATGGCCGCCAGTTGTTCGCCGGCTTTCATCAGGCCGATTTCCGCGGTGAGCGAGGTGCCCGCGCGGCCCGCGAACAGCAGCGCCGTGACCACGGGGCCGAGTTCCCGCACCAGCGACAAGGCCACCAGCAGGCCCAGGGCTTCTTCGGAGCCGTAGCGGTTCAGCGTGTAATAGCCCTGCAGTCCCAGCACGAAGCCCACGAACATGCCGGACACGGCAATGATCAGCAGCGAGTAGTTGCCGATGAAATGGACCTGCTGCGACACCAGTCGCGGGCGCGACAGGGCAATGCCGCTGCGCCCCAGCATGGCGCCGAAGAACCGGGTGAAATAGCCGATGCCGGAAACGCGGGTGCGTACCCAGCCGCCCAGCGCGCCGATGGCGTTGTTGGATCCGCTCATGCGCGGCGCCCCTCCTGTTGGGAAAGCCACTTCTTGAAAGCGGGCGTTTCGGGATACTGGAACGCGACCGGGCCGTCGGGTTCGCCTTTGAGGAACTGCTGCACGTAGGGGTCTTGCGAGGCCGACAGCATTTCAGGGGTGCCGGCGGCGGCAAGCTTGCCCTGTCCGACCAGGTACACCTGGTCCGCGATGGCAAACGATTCATGCACGTCGTGCGTGATCAGCACCGAGGCGCAGCCAAGCCGGTCGGCCAGGTTGCGGATCAGGCGGGCGGTAATGCCCAGCGAGATCGGGTCCAGCCCGGCAAACGGTTCGTCATACAGAATGAGTTCGGGTTCCAGCACCACGGCGCGGGCCAGCGCCACGCGCCGGGCCATGCCGCCGGAGATTTCCGCCACCTTCAGGTGCGCGGCCGCGCGCAGGCCGACGGCGTCGAGCTTGTCCAGCACGCGCTCGGTGACTTCGGGCTCCGCCAGCTTGGTGTGCTCGCGCAGCGGGAAGGCCACGTTCTCGAAGACATTCAGGTCAGTGAAAAGCGCGCCCTGCTGAAATAGGACACCCATGCGCGTGCGCAGCGATTGCAGTTCGGCGCGGCTGACGTGGGCCATGTCCTGGCCGAACGCCAGCACCCGGCCGCGCTGCGCGGTGAGCTGGCCGGTGGCCGCGCGCAACAGCGTGGTCTTGCCCGATCCCGAGCCGCCCATGATGGCGACCACCTGGCCGGCGCGCACGTCCATGGAAATGTCGCGCAAGACGGTGAAATCACCATAGCCTAGCGCCACACCTTCCAGGCGCAGGGCGAATTCAGGGGTCTTGCTGGTTTGAGCGGGCATGGGCAACGAAAGGGTGTTTCGGCGGCGGAGCTTGCCCTGCTGTCCGGTCGATGCGACCGGCAAAATTCATAGCCGGCGCGGCGAAGACAGGCGGCGTCGGGAAGCGCCCTGTTACTCATATGCCGGGGGCGAGGTCGGGCCTGGGCTCCCGGCGGCGAGGCGCCATTGTAGCCCGACGCTTTGTAATCACAACGCGATAGCCCGCGCGTGGAACAGTGTTTTCGATTCAGGGAACAATATATTCAGCGGCGCGCCTGCGCCGCCACGGTCTCCCGGGCCAGTCGCGCCACCAGGTCGGCGGTGCTCTCGCGCCGTGCGAGCGGGGCGCCCTGGCCGGCCCACAGGGACAGCACCTCGGTATCGCCGGCCTTGCCGCCCGCCGTGCGCATGGGGCGCGTCAGCGCGTTCTGCAGGGGGTATGGCAGGATGTCGGTCGCCATCGCGTCGGCCTCGCGCATGAAGGCGTTCTCGATGCCGCGTGCCGGCCGGCCGGAAAACGCCCGGGTCACGCGCGACTGTTCCGCCCGGGAGGCGGGCAGCAGCGCCTTGTAGGCTTCATTGATGCCGGATTCCTCGGTGGTGAGAAAGGCCGTCCCCATTTGTGCCAGATCGGCGCCCAGGGCCAACGCGGCGGCGATGCCGCGGCCGTCCATGATGCCGCCGGAAGCAATAACAGGGACAGAGACTGCGTCGGCCACCTGGGGCACCAGCGCCATGGTGCCGATCAGCGATTCCTCGAAGCCGCCCAGGAAGGTGCCGCGGTGGCCGCCGGCCTCGGCGCCTTGCGCCACGATGGCGTCCACGCCGTCCTGCTCCAGGGCGACTGCTTCGCGCACGGTGGTCGCGGTGCCCACGGTCAGGATGCCCAGTTCGCGGCAGCGCGCGACGGCCGTGGCCGGCATGCGGCCGAAGGTGAAGCTGAAGACGGCCGGACGCACCCGCAGAATGGCCTCGATCTGCTGCGGCAGCGGGTCGGCCTGCGGGCCGGGCGCGGCGGGCGCCGGCAGACCCAACTGCTGGTGATAGCGCGCCATCAGCGCCAGCATGCGGCTGGCGTCGCCGCGCATGGGTTCTTCCGGCACCGATGCGAACAGGTTGATGGCGAACGGCAGCGGCGTGCGCGCGCGGATGTCGCGCGCCGCCGCCTCGATCTGCTCGGGGCTCATATAGGCCGCCCCGAGCGAACCCAGGACTCCCGCCTTCGATGCTTCGGAAACCAGCTCCACCGTCGTGGCGCCGCCGGCCATGGGGGCCTGGACGATGGGATGGTGCAGCTTGAGCAGATCAGTCAGACGGGTAGCCATGGCATTACTCCTGGAAGGTTACTGAAGCTGGATGTTCCCAGCCTTGATGACGTGGGCCCACTTCTCGGTTTCGCTCTTGATGAAGGCGCCGAATTCCTCGGGCGTGCCGCCGCCGGCCTGGCTGCCGGTGTCGGCGATGGCCTTCTGCACGTCCGGCTCCTTCAGGATGCGGTTGAACTCGGCGTTGAGCTTGGCGATGATGGGCGCGGGCGTGCCGGCGGGGGCGACGATGCCCTGCCAGTTGTAGGACTCGAAGCCCGGCAGGCCGGATTCGGCCATGGTCGGCACATCGGGCAGCACGGCCAGGCGCTTGGCGGACGTGACCGCGATGGGGTGGATCTTGGCGCCCTGGATTGCGGGCAGCGCGGAATAGCCCATTTCGAACATCATCGAGATATGGCCGCCCATGAGATCGGTCGCGGCCAGGCTGCCGCCCTTGTAGGGCACGTGGACGATGTCGATCTTGGCCTGCTCGCGGAACATTTCGCCGGACAGGTGGTGCGCGCCGCCCACGCCGGACGAACCGAAGGACAGTTTGCCGGGTTGCTTCTTGGCCAGCGCGATCAGGTCCGCCAGCGTTTTCACCGGCAGTTCGTTGTTCACGCTCAGCACCAGCGGGCTGTTTTCGATCAGGATGATCGGGGCCAGATCCTTCTGCGGGTTGTACGGCATGTCCTTCATCAGCGTCGGATTGACCGCCATGGGCGCCAGATTGCCCGTGCCGATGGTGTAGCCGTCCGGCGCGGCGCGCGCGATCAGGTTGGTGCCGACCACGCCGCCCGCGCCTGCCTTGTTCTCGACCACGATGGGCTGGCCCAGCGAATCACCCAGCTTGCGCGCCAACAGGCGCACGCGGGTGTCGGCGAAGCCGCCCGGCGCGTAGGGCACGATCATGGTGATGGGCTTGGCCGGCCAGTCGGCGGTCTGGGCCTGGGCGGCGCCGCTGAAGGCGGCGGTGGCTGCCAGGGCGGCAATAAGGGGACGCAATGCTTTCATACAGATGACTCCTGGTTTTGTTTTTTTAATGTGAACGGGCCCGCGGGCCGATCGCATTATGCCCAGCGTCTACATCATCTGTCGTGATCTTTCCCAAACGCCATGCGGACAGCGCCAGCAGCGCCGCGCTGGCCGCCAGCACTTGCGGCAGGCCGGCGCCCCAATGCGCCGACCAGGACGCCAGCAGCGGTCCCAGGATCTGCCCGGCGGCGAAAGCCGCGGTCATGAGGGCAGCCGCGCGCGGCGCGGCGGCGCCGGCCGAGCGCCTGGCGGCCAGCATGCCCGCCTGCGTGATCACCATGAAGGTTCCGCCCACCAGCACTGCGGCCACGATCACGGCCGCGATGTGGTGCCAGGCCGCCACCGTCAGCATGCCCAGCGCCATGAGAGCCTGGGCGGCGCGCCAGACCTGCACGCTGTCGCGGCCTCGCGCCAGCCGCGGAACCAGCAGGCAGGACACGGCCGCCGCCAGGCCGAACAGGGGCCAGGCCCAGCCGAAAATGGCCGGATCGGGAATGATCTCCTTGGCCATCGCCGGCAGGAAGGTGGCGGGAATGATGTAGCCCACGCCGAACGCGCCATAGTGCAGCGCCAGCCGGGGGATATCACGCGGCAGCGGGGCGGCGGGCGCCTCGCTGGCCGCGCGCGGAGAAGGCGTCGTCTGGCGGCGCAACCCCGGCCAGGCGATCGCGGACAACGCCAGCGCCAGGCCGCCCAGCGCGATCCAGACCGTGTTGGCGCGCGCGTTCCACGCGGCCAGCGCCAGGCAGGCCAGCCCCGTCAACGCGATGCCCGCGCCCACGCCGGCATAGGTCACGGCGGAGGCCTGGGCTTCGCGCGCGTCACCCGCGGGCACCGCGCGCCAGGCCGCCACGCAGATGAAGGCGCTGGCGCTGGCGTAGCCGGCGGCCAGGCGCAGCGCGCACCAGACCGCCATGCCGTGCCAGAGCGGCATGGCCAGCGTCAGCAGCGCCACCGCCAGCAGGCTGGCCGCCAGCGTGCCCCGCAGCCGGCGGATGGGCCAGGCGACGGCCGCCAGCGCGCCCAGCAGATAGCCTGCATAGTTGGCCGACGCCAGCCAGCCGCCCTGCGCCAGCGACAGGCCGGCCTCCTGCGCCATCAGGGGCCAGACCGGCGTGAAGGCGAACCGGCCTATCCCCATGGCGGCGGCCAGGGCCAGCGCCGCCGGCCATGCAAGGGCGGCGGCGCTGCGCGAGGAGGAAGGGTAAATGGGCGTTGACATGGCCCTTACTCTACGGCTGTACTAATATCATTAATAGTGAATTATTAAGATAGCGAGTTCTCAAAATGAGAAACTTGGACCTCGATGCGCTGCAGATCTTCAAGGCGGTCGCCGATCAGGGTGGCGTGGCGCGCGCGGCAGCACACCTGAACCGCGTGCAGTCCAATGTGTCGACGCGCCTGAAGCAGCTGGAAGCCTCGCTGGAGGCGCCGCTGTTCCGGCGGCAGAACCGCCGGCTGGTGCTGTCGGACCAGGGGCGCGTGCTGCTGTCCTATGCCGACCGCCTGCTGCGCCTGGCCGACGAGGCCCAGGCCGCGGTCCGCGACGGCTCGCCGCAAGGCGTGTTGCGCATCGGCACCATGGAAAGCACCGCGGCCGCGCGCCTGCCGCCCATTCTGGCGGCCTATCACGCAGCTTGGCCGCAGGTGCGGATCGAGCTGGTGACCGGCACCTCGGCGGCGCTGGCGGCCAAGGTGCGCAACTACGAGATCGAGGCCGCGTTCGTGGCGCAGCCCTTTCCGGCCGAAGGCCTGGCCACGATGGATGCGTTCAAGGAAGAACTGGCGCTGATCTCGCCCTTGGCCTGGGACCCGATCGAAAGCCCCAGGGACCTGGGCGACCGCAGCGTGATTGCCTTCGCGGCGGGCTGCTCATACCGGCGCATCCTGGAGTCCTGGCTGAACCAGGAAGGCATTGCGCCGGGCAAGGTGATGGAGTTCGCCTCGTACCACGCCATGGTCGCCTGCGTGGCGGCCGGGTCGGGCGTGGCCATCGTGCCGCGCTCGGTGCTGGCGGTGTTGGGGGCGGAGCACACGGTGCGCATCGGCGCCCTGTCCGGCTCGCATGGCCGGGCCCTGACCCAGTTGGTTTGGCGCGCCGACGACGATACGCCGGCGTTGCAGGCCCTGCGGCACAAGCTGGCGGCGCCGCAAGGCTGAGGAGGGCCGCGCAGGGTGCGCGGCCCTTTGCGCTTTTAGAAGCGGTAGCCGACGCCGATCGTCGCGACCCAGGGGTCGATGCGCGCGGTGCCGATGTGCTGGCCATCCAGCTTCACCTTGGAGCGGATGTCGATGTAGCGGATGTCCGCGTTCATGAACCAGCGCTCGTTGATCTTGAAGTCCGCGCCCAGTTGCGCGGCGACGCCCCAGGAGTCGCCCAGCTTCAGGTTCGAGCCCTTCAGCGCGCCTTCCGCCTTGGTGTCGAAGAAATGGGTGTAGTTGATGCCCACGCCGATGTAGGGCTGGATCATGCTGTCGGGCAGGATGTGCCATTGCAGGCTCAGCGTCGGCGGCAATTGCTTGGTCGAGCCGATCTTGCCCAGGCCGCTGCCGCTGATGTCATGCTGGAAGGGCCAGGCGCCCAGCAGTTCGATGCCGATGTTGCGCGTGGCCATGTAGGTCAGGGTGAAGCTGGGGCGCACGTTGTTGTTCACGTCGAGTCCGACGCTGCCGTTGAGCACGGTGCCATTGTTGGACGAGGGGCGAACCTGCGTCACGCCGACCTTGAACAGCACGTCGCCCGCTTCGTGGGCGTGCGCGGGGGCGGCGAGCGTGCCAGCGGCGAGCAGGCCGGCGATGGCGGTGGCGCGGATACGGCCGTTCAGCGAAAACATTCTCTTCTCCGATCTTTCCATTGGGTGAGACGACAGGTTCTCAAACCTGGCGTCCTACCCGCTTGATGTGTGTCAAATCGTGAAAAGACCGCAATCGAAAAGTGGTTATGTTGCAACAGGCGGAGCGCAGGCAAAGAAAATCGCCGCCGGCGCAATGCGTCCGGCGGCGATCTGGCCAGGCCTGATCGTGGCGATCAGCGCGGCAATTCGCTGCTGCCCATGAGGTAGGCGTCCACCGAGCGCGCGCACTGGCGGCCCTCGCGGATGGCCCAGACCACCAGGGACTGGCCGCGGCGCATGTCGCCGGCCGTGAAGACCTTTTCGACGTTGGTGCGGTAGTCGTCGGTATTGGCGCGCACGTTGCCGCGCGCATCGCGATCCACGCCGAAGGCATCCAGCACCGTCTGCACGGGCGACACGAAGCCCATGGCCAGCAGCACCAGGTCGGCCTTGATCTCGAATTCAGAGCCCTCGACCTCGCGCATCTTCATCTGGCCGGTGGCTTCGTCCTTGAACCATTCGACGCGCGCGCCGACCAGCTTTTCGACCTTGCCGTTGCTGCCCTGGAGCAGCTTGGTGGTCACGGACCAGTCGCGGTCGCAGCCTTCCTCGTGCGAGGAGGAGGTGCGCATCTTCAGCGGCCAGTACGGCCAGGTCATGGTCTTGTTCTCGCTTTCCGGCGGCTGGGGCATTAGCTCGAACTGCGTGACCGAGGCCGCGCCGTGGCGGTTGCTGGTGCCGACGCAGTCGGACCCCGTGTCGCCGCCGCCGATCACCACCACGTGCTTGCCCTTGGCCAGCGTCTGGTTGGTGAGCCGGTCGCCCGCCACCGCCTTGTTCTGCTGGCGCAGGAAATCCATGGCGTAGTACACGCCCGACAGCTCGCGGCCGGGCACCGGCAGGTCGCGCGGGGTTTCCGAACCGCCGCTCATCACCACCGCGTCGAACTCGGCCAGCAGCGATTCCGGCGTGCGCACCGTCAGGCCGTCGGCCACGGGATCGCTGGGGTTGCCGATGTAGGTCGACGGCGCGAACTCCACGCCCTCGGCTTCCATCTGCGAGATGCGGCGGTCGATCTGGTGCTTTTCCAGCTTGAAGTCGGGGATGCCGTAGCGCAGCAGGCCGCCGATGCGGTCGCTCTTTTCGAACAGCGTCACCGAATGGCCGGCGCGGGCCAACTGCTGCGCGCACGCCATGCCGGCGGGGCCGGAACCCACCACGGCAACCTTCTTGCCGGTCTTGCGCGCGGGCACTTGCGGCGAGACCCAGCCCTCGGCCCAGCCCTTGTCGATGATGGCGTGCTCGATGGACTTGATGCCGACAGCGTCGCTGTTGATGTTCAAGGTACAGGCGGCTTCACACGGCGCCGGGCAGATGCGGCCGGTGAACTCGGGGAAGTTGTTGGTGGAGTGCAGCACGTCCAGCGCGCGCTTCCAGTCCTGGCGGTACACCAGATCATTCCAGTCCGGGATGATGTTGTTGACCGGGCAGCCGTTGTTGCAGAACGGGATGCCGCAGTCCATGCAGCGCGCCGCCTGCTGCTTGGCCTGGTCGTCGCTCAGGTGCAGCACGAATTCGCGCCAGTTCTTCAGCCGCTTCTGCGGGGCCTCGGAGGCCTCCTGCAGACGCTGAAATTCCATAAAGCCGGTAATCTTTCCCATGGTATCCCTCACGCAGCCAGTTGTTGCGGGTTGGCTGCACGCCACATTTCACCCAATGCGCGGCGGTAGTCCGTCGGCATGATTTTCACGAATTTGCCGCGCGAGGCTTCCCAGTCGCCCAGGATTTCGCGGGCGCGGAAGCTGCCGGTGTAGCGGAAGTGGTCTTCCACCAGGCGGCGCAGGATGGTTTCGTCCGTTTCGCGTTCGCCGCCACGCTGCGCGCTGTGCCAGACGTCGATGTTGTTCTGGGCAAGCTGTTCCGCGTGCGGCACGATGCTTTCCAGTTCGACCATGGACAGGTTGGCGCGCTGCTTGAGCGTGCGTTCCGGATCCCACACATAGGCCACGCCGCCCGACATGCCTGCCGCGAAGTTGCGGCCCGTGGCGCCCAGCACCACGACGGTGCCGCCGGTCATGTATTCGCAGCCGTGGTCGCCGGTGCCTTCCACGACGGTGGCGGCGCCCGAGTTGCGCACCGCGAAGCGTTCGCCTGCCACGCCGTTGAAGAACGCCTCGCCCGCCAGCGCGCCGTACAGCACGGTGTTGCCGGCGATGATGTGGTCGGGGCCGAAGCCGCGGAAGTCGTTGGGCGAGCGCACGATGATGCGGCCGCCGGACAGGCCCTTGCCGACGTAGTCGTTGCCTTCGCCCACCAGGTCCATCGTGATGCCGTGGGCCAGGAACGCGCCGAAGCTTTGGCCGGCGGTGCCGTTGCACTGGATGTGGATGGTGTCGTCCGGCAGGCCCTCATGGCCGTAGCGCGCGGCCACCGCGCCCGACAGCATGGCGCCGATGGTGCGGTTGCGGTTGCGCACCGGGACGATGAAGGACACCTTCTCGCCGCGTTCCAGCGCGGGCTTGCTGCGCTCGATCAGCTGGTGGTCCAGCGCGCCGGCCAGGCCGTGGTCCTGCTCTTCGGTCTGGCGCACGTCGGCGTCGGACTGGGTCTGATGGAACACGCGGGCGAAGTCCAGGCCCTGGGCCTTCCAGTGTTCCACGCCCGAACGCATGTCCAGCAGATCGGCGCGGCCGATCAGGTCGTCGAACTTGCGGATGCCCAGCTGGGCCATGATTTCGCGGACTTCCTCGGCGATGAAGAAGAAGAAGTTCACGACGTGCTCGGGCTTGCCCTGGAATTTCTTGCGCAGGACCGGGTCTTGCGTGGCCACGCCCACCGGGCAGGTGTTCAGGTGGCACTTGCGCATCATGATGCAGCCTTCCACGACCAGCGGCGCGGTCGCGAAGCCGAACTCATCGGCGCCCAGCAGCGCGCCGATGACGACGTCGCGGCCGGTCTTCATCTGGCCGTCGGCCTGCACGCGGATGCGGCTGCGCAGGCGGTTGAGCACCAGCGTCTGCTGCGTTTCGGCCAGGCCCAGTTCCCAGGGCGTGCCGACGTGCTTGATGGACGACACCGGGGATGCGCCCGTGCCGCCGTCATGGCCGGCGATCACGACGTGGTCGGCCTTGGCCTTGGCCACGCCCGCGGCCACCGTGCCCACGCCCACTTCGGACACCAGCTTGACCGACACCGAAGCCTTGGAATTCACGTTCTTCAGGTCGTGGATCAGCTGGGCCAGGTCTTCGATCGAGTAGATGTCGTGGTGCGGCGGGGGCGAGATCAGGCCCACGCCCGGCACCGAGTAGCGCAGCTTGGCGATGTACTCGGACACCTTGTGGCCGGGCAGCTGGCCGCCTTCGCCGGGCTTGGCGCCTTGCGCCATCTTGATCTGGATCTGGTCGGCCGATGACAGGTATTCGGCGGTCACGCCGAAACGGCCCGAGGCCACCTGCTTGATCTTCGAACGCAGCGAGTCGCCCTTCTTCAGTTCGACGTCCGCTTCGATGCGGTCCGTGCCCAGCACCGAGGCCAGCGTGTCGCCGTCCTTGATGGTGCTCTTGCCTTCGCGCATTTCGGCGCGGTAGCGCAGTTCGTCCTCGCCGCCTTCGCCGGTGTTGGACTTGCCGCCGATGCGGTTCATGGCCACGGCCAGCACCGAGTGCGCCTCGGTGGAGATCGAGCCCAGCGACATGGCGCCGGTGGCGAAGCGCTTGACGATGTCCTTGGCGGATTCGACGTCGTCCAGCGGGATGGCGCGCGACGGGTCGAAACGGAACTCGAACAGGCCGCGCAGCGTCATGTGGCGGCGGCTCTGGTCGTTGATGATCTGCGCGTACTCCTTGTACGTGCGGTAGTTGTTGGCGCGCGAAGCATGCTGCAGCTTGGCGATGGAATCCGGCGTCCACATGTGTTCTTCGCCGCGCACGCGATAGGCGTACTCGCCGCCCGCGTCCAGGTCGTTGGCCAGCACCGGATCGGTGCTGAAGGCGGCGCGGTGCTGGCGCAGCGCTTCCTCGGCCACCTGGAAGATGCCGATGCCTTCGATGTTGGAGGCGGTGCCGGTGAAGTATTTGTTCACCAGCGCGGTCTGCAGGCCCACGGCTTCGAAGATCTGCGCGCCGGTGTAGGACATGTACGTGGAAATGCCCATCTTGGACATGACCTTGTTCAGGCCCTTGCCGATGGCCTTGATGAAGTTCTTGACCGCCTTTTCGGGGTCGTTCATCTTGCCCAGCGATTCCAGCGCCAGGTAGGGGTGGATGGCTTCCGCGCCGTAGCCGCCCAAGAGCGCGAAGTGGTGCACTTCGCGCGCCGAGCCGGTTTCCACGACCAGGCCGGTGTTGGTGCGCAGGCCGGCGCGGATCAGGTGCTGGTGGACCGCGGACGTCGCCAGCAGCGCGGGGATGGCCACGCGCTCGCTGTCGACCAGGCGGTCGGACACGATCAGGATGTTGTAGCCGCTGCGCACCGCGTCGACGGCGCGCGCGCACAGCGCGGCCACGCGGGCTTCGATGCCCTCGGGGCCCCAGGCGGCGGGATAGGTGATGTCCAGCTCAAAGCTGCGGAACTTCTTGCCCGTGACCTGCTCGATGTCGCGGATCTGCGCCATGGCGGCGAAGTCCAGCACCGGCTGGGACACTTCCAGGCGCAGCGGCGGGTTGACGTTGTTGATGTCCAGCAGGTTGGGCTTGGGGCCGATGAAGGACACCAGCGACATCACCAGCTGTTCGCGGATGGGGTCGATCGGCGGGTTCGTCACCTGCGCGAACAGTTGGCGGAAATAGTTGTAGAACGGCTTGGCGCGGTCCGACAGCACGGCCAGCGGGGCATCGTTGCCCATCGAGCCGATCACTTCCTCGCCGGTCGTGGCCATGGGCTCCAGGATGAACTTGTAGTCTTCCTGGG
>MCNF01000317.1_pt1 | contig 11668 bp, 11 predicted proteins | sample 778221 | NCBI WGS metagenome assembly MCNF01 (sample SAMN04296814, study PRJNA304217) | bioreactor metagenome | isolation source: arboretum soil enriched with benzalkonium chloride | place: Turkey | reverse complement strand
GAAGTTCAGCATCTCCAGCATCGCCACCGATGGCACCTTCACCAGCGGCGACTACAACAATGTCACCGCCGCCTTCACTGCGGTGGACGGCTCGCTGAAGGTCCTCAACCAGCGCATCACCAACGGCGGCGGTGGCAGCGCCTACCTGGCGGTGAACTCGACGGCAGCGGCTGCAACGGCTGCCGGCGCGGAGGCGGTGGCGGTCGGCCCGCAGGCAAGTGCGGCCGGTGCCAACAGCGTCGCGGTCGGCAACGGCGCCAGCGCCAGTGCCGGCAACAGCGTGGCGCTGGGTGCCGGTTCGGTGGCCAGCGTCGGTGCCCAGAGTGGCTACACCGGCGCGTACGGGCAGGCCGGCGCCAGCAACTCGGCCGGTGAGGTGTCCATCGGCAGCACCGGCAGCGAGCGCAAGATCACCCATGTCGCCGACGGTTCCGATACGTACGACGCAACCAATGTCGGCCAGCTGAAGAACGGCGTGAACTACGCCATCGACGAATCGAAGAAGTACACCGACCAGAAGATCCAGAACATCACCAACGTGGCCGGCAGCTTCCGCGCCAACAACACCAACAACCTGGCCGACCCGTCCGCCAGCGGTGCCAACTCGGCCGCAGGTGGCGCAGGCTCCACTGCCGCGGGTGCCAACTCGACTGCGCTGGGCAACGGTTCGCAGGCGCAGGCCGACAACTCGGTGGCGCTGGGTGCGGGTTCGGTGGCGAACCGGGCCAACACGGTCTCGGTGGGCGCCGCCGGTGCCGAACGCCAGGTGGTCAACGTGGCCGACGGTTCGCAGGCCACCGATGCGGTCAACGTGCGCCAGCTGCAGGCCTCGCAGCAGGGCACGATCCGCTACGACACCACGGTGAACGGTGCGACCAACTACAACAGCGTCACCTTGGGCAGCACCAACAGCGGCCCGACCACGGTGCGCAACGTCGCCGCCGGCACCGCCGGTACCGACGCGGTCAACGTGGACCAGCTGAAGTCGGGCATGGCGCAGACCCTGGATTGGTCGAAGGCCTACACCGACGAGCGCATGGGCGGCTTCGAGCGCGACCTGCGCAAGACCGACAACCGCGCCTCGGCGGGTATCGCCTCGGCGATGGCCACCGCAGCCCTGCCGCAGCCCAGCGAAGCGGGCCGCAGCATGGCCTCGGTCGCCGCCGGCAGCTACAACGGCGAGTCGGGCGTGGCAGTCGGTATCTCCGGTGTCTCCGAGGGAGGGCGCTGGATCTACAAGTTCAGCGGCTCGACCAACAGCCGTGGCGAGGCCGGTGTGGCCGTCGGTGCCGGCATCCAGTGGTGATCCCCGCCGCCGGGCCGCATGCGCGGCCCGGCATCGCGGAAACGTCCAAAGGGGGAATGACATGAAACAGCATCGCATCGCCCGCACCGGCCAGATGGCCGCAGTGCTGGGCCTGGTCCTGGGAATGGGCCTGTTGGCCGCCTGCCGCAGCCATGCGCCGGCCGCCGACGGTCCTGCCGAAACCACCGCCGTGCAGTTCCCGGAGGCCTCGAAGGCCTCGTTGAAGGAAGGCATCTATCCCGACGTCGCCGACCTGCGCCGCTTCGCGCCGGGCATGAGCAAGCGGCAGCTGTATACCTTGCTGGGCACGCCGCACTTCAACGAAGGCATGTGGGGCGTGCGCGAGTGGAACTACCTGTTCAACTTCCGCACCGCGCAGGGGGCCGAATACTTCACCTGCCAGTTCCAGGTGCGCTTCGACAGCAAGGGCATCGCCCAGGGTGGCTACTGGAAGCCTGAATCATGTGCGGCGGTGCTGGACCCGCCGCGGCCGCCGGCCCCGCCCGCACCGGCGCCGCTGCCGGAGCAGCCGCTGCGCCTGTCGGCCGACGCGCTGTTCGGCTTCGACAGCGCGGTGCTCAGCGCCGAAGGCCAGCAGGCGGTGCAGGGCGTGCTGGCGCAGGTGCGCGAAGCCAGCCAGGTGCAGTCGATCCGGGTGACCGGTTATACCGATCGCATTGGCAGTGCCAGCTACAACCAGACGCTGTCGCAGCGACGCGCCGAAGCGGTGCGCATGGCGCTTGTGCAGGGAGGCGTGCCGGCGGCAAGCATCAGTGCTGAAGGACGTGGCGCGGCGGAGCCGGTCGTGCAGTGCGAGCAGCGCAACCGCCGTGAACTGATCGCGTGCCTGGCCCCAAACCGCCGTGTGCAGATTGCAGGTGTGGCACAGCCACGCTGAGAATCCCGCCGGGGCACCGCCCCGGCATCCCGAGTCCCCCCCTGACCGCCGGCAGGACGTGGCCACGTCTCCCCCGTTGACTACGCCTGCCGGCGGCTCAGGTTTTCATACGGTGCACGATGAACGCCCAATTCCTGCCTCTTTCCATGAAGACGGAAACCACACTGAGTGTGTACGGCCAGCTCGGCAACCATGCCGTGGTGCGCATTCCCGGGCGGCGCCTGCCGGGGTTGATCCTGCAGGCCGACACCGTGGCCGGTTTCCTGGCCCAGCTGCAGGAAGCCCAGGCCTGCCTGCGCAGTGGCCGAGCACAGCGTACCGACGCCGAACTGGACATGCTGATCGACGTGCTGCAGCAGTGGTATGCGCTGATTGAATCGCGCCTGGCCGACGCCGGCGAGGCGCTGTAGGAGAAAAAGGGGACGGAGGGGATTAAGTCGTTCTTGCCCCGGCTGTGCCGGAAACGACTTAATCCCCTCCGTCCCCTTTTTTGTATCAGGCGAGGGCGCGTACCAGCCAGCAGGCTGCGTCCACGCGCACACGGTCGCCCTCGATGAACGGGGTGAATGCCGCTACTGCCTTGTTCCGGAGCGAGGTGGCCCGGTCTTCGGGCAGGTTGCGCAGCGCCAGGCCCAAAGGGCCCAGCTGGCCAACGTAGGTTGGCAGCGCATCGCGGGCGATCGAGCACGGCAGGTCCACCGCAACCATCTCCACATCCTTCCAACCGGCGGCCTGCAACAGGCGCTGCACGCGCTGGCCATCGGCAAAGGCGAACTGGCCAGGTGCTCCTGGCGCGCGTGGGGGTAGATCGAGTTCATCGCCAATGGCGCGCTCGGCCGCTGTCATGAACGGGTTCTCCGCTGCGCTGCGCCAGGCGATGAAACGCAGGCCGGCACCCGGCCGCGCGGCGCGGTGCAGGTTGGCGAAGGCGGCCTCGGTATCTTCGAAGAACATCACGCCCAACCGAGATTGGATCCAGTCGAAGTGTGCGGGTGGCAGCGGATGCTGTTGTGCGTCGGCGACGATGAAGTCTGCGTCCAGTCCTGCCGCCTCGGCGCGTTCACGGGCCAGCGCCAGCATCGGCGCGGAGATGTCCAGGCCGGTGCAGTGCGCCGACGGGCGTGCGGCGGCTGATGCCAGCAGGCTGGCACCGGTACCGCAGCCTACATCCAGCAGTTGCGTGACGGTGTCGGGCAGTTCGTCGACCAGCAGGTCGGCCAGGGGTTGGAACAGGCCGTCGAGGATGGCCTGCTGCGCAACCCAGATCTGACCGCCGGGGCCGTTCCACAGGGCGCTCTGATCAACGGGGGGTGTACTGGTCATGGTCTTGCCTTGCGGGGAAGTCGCCCATAGGTTGGCGCTTGAAGGTCACTTGAGGTCAAGCCCGTGCGTGAACTGGATATCGGCGAGGTGGTCAAGCGCAGTGGCGTGCCGGCCTCGACCCTGCGTTACTACGAACAGCTGGGGTTGCTGCAGGCGCTGGGCCGCCGCGGCCTGCGACGGCAGTACGACGAGCAAGTGCTGGAACGGCTGGCGCTGATCGGTCTTGGCCAGGCGGCAGGGCTGTCACTGCAGCAGATCGGGGCATCGCTGCCGCCGCAGCGTGGATGTATCTCGCTGGACCGTGAGGCACTGCTGGCACAGGCCGATGTGCTGCAGCGGCAGATCACCCAGCTGCAGCGGGTGCGCCGGCACCTGCAGCGCGCGGCGGCCTGCCCGGAAGCGCAGGACGCGCGGCAGTGCGGTTCATTCCGCAAGCTGCTGCGGGCACAGCAGCGCATGGCGGGCGGGTGAGAGAAGCGGATCCACGCATGGCGTGGATCTACTGCACCACGACCTCGGTGGATCCACGCCATGCGTGGATGAATCAATCGCGGGTACTCACTTCCCACGTGGCATGCAGCACGCCCGGCACGTGCTCCATCCGCGCCAGCACCACGTCCAGCTCATCGGCACTCACGGCGGTACTGACCAGCACCGCGATCACATCGGTGGGTGCATCGGCATGCTCGACCACCTGCACATCACCGACCGGATACTGCGCTGCTTCCAGCGCATCGACCAGGCGCTCGCGCACCCGCGGCACCGCTTCGGCATTCACGCTCAGGCGCACTTCGTAGGTGGCTTCCGTGGCGGTCTCATTGATCGGAATGCGGTTGATCGCATTCACCAGCGGCCGCAGCAGGGTGTTGCCGGCGATGATCAGCACGGTCAGCAGCACGCCTTCGGCCAGCATGTCCGCGCCGGTGCAGCTGCCCACCGCCGCCGAGCACCACAGGGTGGCGGCGGTGTTCAGGCCGCGCACGTTCATGCCTTCCTTCATGATCACGCCGGCGCCGAGGAAGCCGACGCCGGAGACCACGTAGGAGATCACCCGCACCGCCTCGGCGCTGCCGGCGATGCGCATGCCCAGGTCGACGAACGCGGCGGCGCCGACGGCCACCAGCACGTTGGTGCGCAGGCCGGCGGTGCGTTGCCGGTACTGGCGCTCGGCGCCGATCAGCGTGCCCAGCACGAAGGCGGCCAGCAGGCTCACCACGGTGTCGGCGAAGGGACCGGCCTGGAAGGTTTCTATGAAGCGCATGGCCGGAGTCTACCCGGTCGAGGTGACAGTAGATCCACGCCATGCGTGGATTTCGAGGGTGCCAGAAGCGACTTAATCCCCTCCGTCCCCTTTTTGCGGGGTCAGTCGGTGTCCTCGACGCGCTCGCCCATCAGTTCGCGCTGGCGTTTGTCCAGTTCCTCGGCGTAGCGCTTGCGTACGAAGGCTTCGGAAACCACGCCCAGTACCTGGCCGTCGGCGGCGACCACGGCCAGTTCGTCGGCCTGGGTCTGGTCGAAGCGCTGCATCACGCTGACCACGTCCGCGGCTGGCGACAGCGATACGTCCCGGTTCTCGGCCAGCTCGCCGATCGTGGTCTCCGGCTTCACGCCGTCGCCGTAGACGCGCGGAATCTGCACGATGCCGGCGTAGTGGCCTTCGCTGTCGATCAGGATCACCCGGCTGCCCGAGCCCAGCGGGAAGCGCTGGCGGAACGCAGCGGCATCGAGTTCGGCCGGAGCGGTGGCCACGCCCTTGCGCATCAGCCGGCCGGCGTTGAGGTTCTGCACCCAGCCCACGTCGCGGGCACTCTTGATGGTCTCGCCGCGCAGGTGCATGCGCCAGGTCGAGAACGAATAGCCGAACCACTGCCGTACCAGCGTGCTGGACACCAGCACCGCGCTCATCACCACGCTGGTCAGCAGGAAGTCGTGGGTGCCTTCCAGCACCAGCATGGCCATGGTCATCGGCGCGCCGACCACCGCCGCGGCCAGTGCCGCCATGCCGGCCAGTGCGGCGGAGGTGGCGTCGATCACCGGCACGCCGGTGGCCATGGCCAGCAGCCCGGCGAACAGGGCGCCGACCAGGGTGCCCATGAACAGCGAGGCGAAGAACAGGCCGCCACGGAAGCCGAAGCCCAGCGAGATGCCGGAGGCCAGGCACTTCAGGGTCAGCAGGCCGCCGATCCAGATCAGCGGAAGGTGCGTGGTCAGGTCCAGGTGCAGAGCGCCATGGCCGGACGACAGCACCTGCGGGCTGGCCAGGGCCAGTGGAATCAGCAGCAGGCCGCCCACCACCGGCCGTCCCCATAGCGGCAACGGGCTGCGCTTGACCGTGCCCTCGATCGAGGCGATCAGCCGCATCACTGCGATGCCGACCATCGCGCAGCAGCAGCCGAGCAGGCCGTAGATGGCGTAGTCGGCGGCGCGGACATCAATCGTCGAGGCGGCGGGCAGCAGGTAGGCCTCGATCCCGGCCTGGTCGGCCACGAACGCGCCGGCCAACGCGGCCACGGCCACCGGCGCCAGAGCGGCCGGGGTGTAGGCGCCGATGACGATCTCGAAGGCGTAGAACGCACCGGCCAAGGGCGCACCGAAGGCGGCGGCGATGGCACCGGCGGCGCCGGCGCCGACCAGGATGCGCACGTCGTTGCGGCGCAGGCGCATCACCCGGCCCAGTTGCGAACCGCTGCCGGCGCCCATCTGGGTGTACGAAGCCTCCAGTCCGACCGAGGCGCCGCAGCCATTGGACAGCAGGGTCTGGGTCAGCACGATCAGGTTGTCGCGCATCGACATGCGGCCGCCATGCAGGGCATTGGCTTCCACCGCATCAAGCAGGGGGCGCTTGAGCCGGGTCGCGGCCAGGCTGACCAGCCCGACCAGCAGGCCACCCAATGGCAGCACCAGCAGCGCAGTCCAGGTCAGCGAGGGCAGGGAGCTGAGGCGCATGCCTTCATCCAGCCCGTACAGGGTGCCCTGCAGCCAGCGTGCGATGCCGGACTGGAGCAGGGTCAGGTAGCCGGCGATCAGGCCGACCAGCAGCGCAAGTGCAATGAACCAGAGGTCGCTGCCGCGCAGTCGCAGGCGCAGGCCCTGGAAGGCCAGATGCAGGCGCGATGGCAAAGCAGACGGTGACATGGTGGCGGCATGATACGCCGCCACCGTGATCGCCACCGTCACTGCATCGGGCGATTACCGCTTCAGAAGCGGTAGCGGCCCTGCACGTAGAAGGTGCGCGGCGCGGCCACCATGCGGCCGGCGTTGCCATCGACGTTACGGGTGTACCAGCGCTTGTCGGCCAGGTTGTTCACGCCCAGCGCGATTTCGCTGTCACCCAGGCCCGGCACCTGCCAGGCCACCTGTGCATTCCACAGGCGCACGCCCGGCACGCGGCCCACGCGCGCATCGGCGGTTTCTTCCCAGGTGTTGGCGGCATCGGAGAACTGGCCGCTCTGGTGGGTGCTGGAGACATTGAAGGTCCAGCCGGCCAGCGCGTAGCGGGCGCCGATACTGTCGGTGTCGCGCGAATAGAACGGCACGTCCAGACCGCGGTTGTCGCCGGACTGCTGGATCGCCTTGGTCCAGGTGTAGTTGGCGTACAGCTCCAGCCCGGTCAATGCGCTGTCCTCGGCGAAGCGGTACTCCAGCGCGCTCTCCACGCCCTTGTGGTCGGTGGCGCCGATGTTCTGGAAGGTCGGCGGGGTGATGCCCGGCACCTGCAGGATCTGGTTGTCGAAGCGCATCTTGAACACGGTCACTTCCGCGCGCAGTGCACCGTCCTGCCAGCGCGCACCGAGTTCGGTGGTCTTGGCGATTTCCGGGTTCAGCGGGTTGCTGGCGGTCTGCGAGTTCAGCTGGATGTTCTGCACCGGCCCGAACGAGGTGGTGTAGTTGCCGAACACGGTCAGCTGTGGGGTCAGCAGGTAGGCGATGTTGAGCGAGGGCAGGGCCTTGTCGTTGCGGCTGCTGAAGGTCGCCGAGCCGCCGGCCTGGCGGCGGTCCATGTCGATCCACTCCATGCGCACGCCCGGGGTGATCCGCCACTGGCCGACGGCGATGCGGTCGTCGATATAGAACGCATGGGCGTCGGTGGCGTTGTCGAAGCGGTTGGTGGCGCTGGCCACGCCGGTGCGGCGGGTGACGGTGTAGCTGCGGTCGTTGCCACGCTCGCGCAGGAAACGGTAGCCGGCGGTGATGTCGTGCACGCTGGCGCCCCAGTGCAGGCGCTGGGTGTAGCGCGGCTCGATGCCCAGCACGCGGTAGTCGCGCGGCTGCACGGTCAGCTGGGTATTGGCGGCATTGATCAGCGAGCTGGCTCGGCTGCTTTCGTTGTAATAGGCCAGCACCTCGAACTCGCTGTTGTCGGACAGCGTGTTGGTGTAGCCCAGGTCGATGCCGGTGCGGTGGCCCTTCCAGAAATCGGTCGGTCGGGTGTTCTGGAACGGATCGGCCTCGTACTGGGCGCGGGTCAGGCCGCCCGGGGTCAGCGAACGCACGTCGTAGTAGGAGAGCTTGGCACGCAGTTCCTGCTGTTCGTCGATGGCATAGGCGAACTTCAGTGCAAGGTCGTTGAAGCGGTCATCGCTGCCCTGGCGCCAGCCGCGCCCGTCCTGGCCGGAGTACAGCAGGGCCGCGCCCAGGCCATCGTCGCCGGTACCGCCCAGGAAGGCGTTGTACTGGGTGCTGTCGCCGCCGCCATGGTCGTAGGCGGTGTAGCGCACGCCGGCTTCGCCGTGCAGGCCGGCGCCGGTGGGAATGGCGCGGGTGCTGAAGTTGATGATGCCGCCCACGTTCTGCGGGCCGTAGCGCACCGCGCCGCCGCCGCGCACCACGTCGATCGATTCGATGTTGGACAGGCTGGTCGGTGCGAACGACAACTGCGGCTGGCCATACGGCGCCACCGCCAGCGGTACGCCGTCCAGCAGGACGGTCGAGCGCGGTGAGTAGCGCCCGGTCAGGCCGCGCACGCCGATGTTCAGCGAGACCGAGCTGCCGGCGGTGCCGGAGTTGTCGGTGACCTGCACGCCGGGGATGCGGCGCATGGCATCGCCGATGCTGGCCGCGCCGCTGGCTTCGATGCGCTGGCGGTCGACCACCGTGCGTGCACCGGCAAAGCTCTTGACGCTGTCATGCAGGCCGGTGCCCAGCCAGCTGCCGGAAACCTGGATGCTGTCCAGCGTGGTGGCGCCGTCCTGGGCGAAGGCGCAGGTGGCCGGGAGCAGGCACAGGGCGAGGGCGGTGGCCAGGGGCAGGTGGGCCGGTTGCAGGGCGTGGATGGGCATCGGCGCGGGCCGTGGAAGGTCGTAAATGAGAATTATTGCTGATTCCATTCGCTATTGGAATGCTTCCCGGGTTCATGCCGATGCGCCGGTGATAAAGTGTCCGATTGCTTCCTGACTCGCTGAGATCCGTCATGTCCCAAGCCGCTTTTTACCCCGTCGGAACCCCTGGCCAGCCGTGGGGAGCGGCGGAACGGGAGGCGTGGCGTGGCCGCCAGCAGCGCCTGCGTCGCTATGACGAGGAGGTGCTGCCGCGCATCGAGGCGCTGGCTTCGCGCTTCGACAAGGTGGCCTATGGCCAGCTCGACTACGCTGGCGAGACCTACACCCTGTTCGCCCTGCGCAGCCGCGACTGGAACCCGGCGCTGCCGGCTGCCCTGGTCACCGGTGGCGTGCACGGTTATGAGACCAGCGGCGTGATGGGCGCGCTGGAGTTCCTCGAAAAGCACGCCGCCGACTATGCCGGCAAGGCCAACCTGCTGGTGGCGCCGTGCGTGAATCCGTGGGGCTTCGAGCGTATCAACCGCTGGAATTTCGATGCGATCGATCCGAACCGGAACTTCCGCGCCGACGGCCCGGCCCGCGAGTCGACCGCGTTGATCGAACTGATCGCACCGATCAAGGGTCAGTTCGTGCTGCACATCGACCTGCACGAGACCACCGACAGCGACGAAAGCGAATTCCGCCCGGCGCTGGCCGCGCGCGACGGCAAGCCGTTCGAGCCGGGCCTGATTCCCGACGGCTTCTATCTGGTGGACGACAGCGAGGCCCCGCAGGCGGCGTTCCAGCAGGCGGTGATCGCTGCGGTGGAGAAGGTCACTCACATCGCGCCGGCCGACGACAAGGGCGAGATCATCGGTTCGGCGGTGGTGGCGCATGGCGTGATCGAGTACCCGCTGGTGAAGCTGGGCCTGTGCGCCGGCATTACGGGCGCGAAGTACACCACCACCACCGAGGTCTACCCGGACAGCCCGCGTGCGACCCCGCAGCAGTGCAACGACGCGCAGGTGGCAGCGGTGTGCTCGGCGCTGGATTACGCGCTCGCCCATCGTTGATCGGTAGTGCCGGCCGCTGGCCGGCAACCATGGGACACTGGGATTGCCGGCCAGCGGCCGGCACTACCTCACCCCAACGCGTCGGCCCACCACAGTGCGGCCGGTCCGGGAGGCGTGTCGCGGCGCCACAGCAGGTCGCTGTGGATGCGCCGCGGCCAGCCGGGCAGCACCAGTTCCACCAGTCGCCCACGGTCGTAGCGCTGCACCAGCGCCCGCGGCAGTTCAGCCCAGCCGATGCCGTCCTCGGCCATCTCCATCACCATCAGGTAGTCGGTGGCGGTCCAGGCCAGGCCGGTGACCAGGCGGGACTGATCGACTTCCGCGCTCAGGCGCACCTGCCGATGCCGCGCCAGTTGTGCGGCGGCGCGACGCCCGGCGCTGGCCAGCGGATGTTCGCGCGCCACGTATACCGACAGTTCGCTGTGGTGGGCCAGCGGCCGCGCCACAAGTCCGTCCGGATAGCGCTCCTGCCTGGGCAGCAGGCCCAGCGCGGCGCGACCACTGCCGACCAGCTCCAGCACGTCCTCACCCTCGGCATCCAGCCATTCCAGTTCGATCTCCGGGAACGCCTCGGCGAAGCGCTGCAGAATCCGTTGCTCTGGATCGAGCTGGTAGACATCGGAAAACACCACGGTCAGGCGCGGCTCGACCGGTGCGGCCAGGCGCACGCTCAACTGCTGCAGGCGCGCATCGGCAGCCAGGATCTCCCGCGCGTGGCCCAGCACCTGGCGCCCGGCCTCGGTCAGCTGCGGGTAGCGCCCGCTGCGATCGAACAGGCTCACGCCCAGGTCGGTTTCCAGGTGGGCAATGGCGGTACTGACCGTAGACTGGGTCTTGCGCAGGCGTCGCGCCGCCGCCGAGAACGAGCCCAGCGCTGCGGCTTCCACGAAGGCCTGCAGGGATTCAGGGGAGTAGGGCATTGATCCATCGCTCCTGTCGATGGAATCCATTTTGATCCCACCGTAAAAGACGATGATACTGGTCGCCGTCGCCCCTGTCTGCGGGGCGTTCCGGACCCTCCACGCATGCCGTGGATCTATTGATGAGGCGGTGCGGTCCCCGTCCTGCAAGGAGTTTCACATGTCCCGTACTGTTCCCGCCCGTGGCGCGCTGGTCGCCTGGGCCTGCCTGACCGTGGCGATCGTCGCCGAAGTGGTCGGCACCTCGTTCATGGCCCATGCCGCCCGCGATGGCGGCTGGACCGGCTACCTGATCATGGCCGGCGCGCTGGCGCTGTCCTACTTCTTCCTGGCGCAGTCGGTGCGCCGCATCGCCGTGGGCGTGGCCTACGCCGTGTGGGAAGGCCTGGGCCTGACCCTGCTGACCGTGGTTGGCCTCACCGTCTTCGGTGAGAGCCTGTCGCTGCAGCAGCTCGCCGGCCTGGTGTTGGCAGTGGTCGGCATCGTCTGCGTCACCCTCGGGGAGGCGCACTGATGAACACCCTGGCCCTGTTTTTCGTGATCTGTTCGGCGCTGATCGACGTCGCCGCCAACATGATGGTGGCCAAGTCGGAGGGCTTCCGCCGCTGGCGCTGGGGCGTTGGAGCGATCGTCATGGTCTGGATTGCCTTTGCCCTGCTGGGCCAGGCCGTGCGCTACATGGATCTGGCCACCGCGTATGCAATGTGGGGGGCGATCGGCGTGATCGGTACCGCCACCTGCGGTCGCCTGCTGTTCGGCAACCGCCTGCGTCCGATCGGCTGGGTCGGCATCGGTCTGGTCACTGTTGCGGTGCTGCTGCTGAGTACTGCGAAGTAACGCTTCGCTGTGCCAACCAAGGTTGGCACCTACCGGTGGTGAGTCGCTGTGCC
>MCNF01000311.1_pt1 | contig 12035 bp, 1 predicted proteins | sample 778221 | NCBI WGS metagenome assembly MCNF01 (sample SAMN04296814, study PRJNA304217) | bioreactor metagenome | isolation source: arboretum soil enriched with benzalkonium chloride | place: Turkey | reverse complement strand
CCCTTGGGCAGGCCGGTGGAACCGGAGGTGTAGATCACGTAGGCGAGGTTGTCCGCACGGCTGTAGCGTCCGGGATTGTCCTCGCGCCCAGCCCCGGCCTGGACGTCTTCCCAGACCAGCAAGCGCGGACGACCGGCGCAGCCGAACTCGTCCAGCAGGGCCTGGGCCTGTTCACGGCAAGCCTGGGTACAGACCAGGATCGGCGTGCGACTGAGCTCGATGATGCGGCCCAGGCGCTGACCCGGCAGGCCCGGGTCCAGGGGCAGGTAGCCGGCCCCGGCCTTGAAGCTGCCGATGATCATGCCCAACAGCTCCAGACCACGCTCGGCCAGCAGGGCCACCGGCTGGTCGAAATCCACGCCCTGGGCCACCAGGGCATGGCCCAGGCGGTTGCTGCGCAGGTTCAACTCGGCATAGCTATGGCTCTGTTCCAGGCAGCTGGCGGCGATACGCTGCGGATGCGCGGCCACCTGGGCCTCGAACAACTCCACGTAGCTGCGCTCCAGCGGGTACTGGTGCTGGCTCTGGTTGCAACCGGCCAGCAGGAAATCACGCTCCTCCTCGCCCAGCAACGGCAGCTCGGCCATGTCGCCATTAAAGCCCTGCATCAGCGCCAGCAGCAGGCGCTTGAACTCGCCCAGCATGCGCTCGATGGTCGCCTGCTCGAAGTAGCGCTGGTCATAGGACAGGTGCAGCCCCAGGTCGTCCCCCGGGTAGCAGACGGCCGTGATCGGGAAGTTGGTGTGGGTGCGGCCGGAGTCCGAACTGGCGTTCAGGCTCTGGGCCCGGTCCAGTACCGAGACCTCCACCGGGGCGTTCTCGAACACGAACAGGCTGTCGAACAGCGGCTGGCCCTTGGGCAGCTCGCTGGTTTCCTGGATCGCCACCAGCGGCAGGTACTCGTACTCACGCAGCTGCATGTTGCTATCTAGCAACTGGCCCAACCACTGGCGCACGCTGCAGCGCTGGCCATCCTCAGGCAACTTGACCCGCAGGGCGATGCTGTTGATGAACAGGCCGACGGTGCGCTGCATCTGCGGCATGTCCACCGGCCGCCCGGCCACGGTGACGCCGAACAGCACGTCACGGTCGCCGCTCATGCGCCGCAGCACCAGGGCCCAGGCCGCCTGGGCGAAGGTGTTGACGGTCAACTGGTGCTGCTGCGCCAGCTCGCGCAATTGCGCACCGTCCCGTGGATCGAGCCGGGTGTAGCAGTCGCCGACGATCATGCCGCCGCTGTCGCCGGCATGCTCGCGCAGGAACGGCCGGTCACTGGGGATCGGCGTGGTGCGTTCGAAGCCCGCGAGATTCTGCCGCCACCACTGGCGCGCCTCGGCCAGGCTCTGGTGTTGCAGCCAGCCGATGTAGTCGCGGTAGCGCGGCGGTACAGCCAACTGCGCCTCGCGGCCTTCGCCCAGGGCGGTGTAGATCTCGAAGAAGTCGTTCATCAACAACGAGCGGCACCAGGCATCGATGAGAATGTGGTGGTTGCTCATCATGAACCAGTAGCGCGCGGCGCCGACACGGATCAGCCGCAGGTGGAACGGCGCCTGGTTGAGCAGATCGAAACCGGCCTCGCGCTCGGCTTTGTGCAGGGCTTGCAGACTGGCTTCTTGTTCAGCCTCCGGCGCATCGCTCCAGTCCAGGTACTCGATCGGCGTGCTGCCCGGCTTGTGGATAACTTGCAGCATGTCCTCGCCCACGTTCCAGCAGAACGAGGCGCGCAGGGCTTCATGCCGGGCCACCACGGCCTGCCAGGCCTGGGCGAAGCGCTCGGGGTCCAGTTCACTGTTGATGCGGTAGCGGTCCTGCATGTAGTAGAGACCGGTGCCCGGCTCCAGCAGGGTGTGCAGCAACATGCCTTCCTGCATCGGCGTCAGCGGATAGACATCCTCGATCTGCGCCGCGGGTACTGGCAGGGCATCGAGCTGGGCCTGGGTCAAGCGCGCCAGGGGGAAGTCCGACGGCGTCAAGCCACCGGCATCATCCTTCAGGCAATGGGTGATCAGGCTCTGCAGCTCACCCAGGTAGGCCGCCGCCAGCTCGGCAATCAGCTCAGGGTCGAAGCGCTCGACGCTGTAGGTCCAGCGCAGCACCAGTTCACCGCCGTAGACCTGGCTGTCGATGCTCAGCTCGTTGGGCAGCGGTGCCTCCAGGGCATGGGCCGGGCCGACTGACTCGTCCAGCGGACGCAGCAGCGCATCGCTACCGAAGCTCTGGTCGAACTGCCCCAGGTAGTTGAAGGTCACCGGCGCCAGCGGCAGCGCCGCCAGGGCCGCTCGGCAGGCGTCATCGGCCAGGTAGCGCAGCACGCCATAGCCCAGGCCCTTGTGCGGCACACCGCGCAATTGCTCCTTGATCGCCTTGATCGAGGCGCCCTGCCCGGCGGCTTCTTCCACCTGCAACGGCGTCAGGCGCAGCGGATAGGCGCTGGTGAACCAGCCCACGGTGCGGGTCAGGTCGATCTCGTCGAACAACGCCTCGCGGCCGTGTCCTTCCAGTTGCACCAGTGCCGAAGGCTGCCCGCTCCAGCGGCACAGCACCCGGGCCAGGGCGGTAAGCAGCAGGTCGTTGACCTGGGTGCGATAGGCCGCCGGGGCCTGTTGCAGCAGTTGACGGGTGCGCTCGGCATCCAGGGTCACGCTGTGGCTGCGGGCATGCTGGTGTTGCTGGCCACCGTCCGGCTGCAACCCTGGCAATTGCGCCGCCGGGCCGGCCAATTGCTGTTGCCACCAGTCCAGTTCCTCACGCAGCGACTCACTGCCGGCGTAGGCCTGCAAGCGGCTCGACCAGTCGCGCAGGGCGCTGGTCTTGGCCGGCAACTGCACGGCCTGGCCCGCCTCCAACTGGCGATAGACGTTCTGCAGATCCTCCAGCAGTACCCGCCAGGACACGCCGTCCACCACCAGGTGGTGGATGGCCAGCAGCAGCCGCTGCTCACCCTCCGGACCGTCCACCAGCACCGCGCGCAGCAGCGGTCCATGCTCCAGGTCCAGGCTGCGCTGGGCGTCGGCGAACAAGGTTTCGCAGGTCGCCATGGACGGCACCCGTACCTGCCACAGCAACGGCGCATCAGACAGCGGCAAGTACTCGGCGCGCCATTGTTCGTTGCTCTGGTTGAAGCGCAGGCGCAAGGCGTCGTGTTGTTCCACCACCGCCAGCAGTGCCTGCTCCAGGCGCTGGGCATCCAGGGGCGCTACCGGCTCCAGCAGCAGCGCCTGGTTCCAGTGCTGCGGCTGCGGGATGCGGCTATCGAAGAACCAATGCTGGATCGGGGTCAGCGGTGCCTCGCCGCTGAGCAGTCCTTGCTCGGCGCCGATGCGCTGGCTGCGGCTGGCCACTCGCGCCAGGGTCTGCACGGTCTGGTGCTGGAACAAGTCACGCGGGGTGAAATGGATGCCCAGTTGGCGGGCGCGACTGACCACCTGGATCGACAGGATCGAATCGCCGCCCAGTTCGAAGAAGTTGTCGTTGAGGCCCACTTGCTGCACGTTCAGCACATCGCACCAGATGCGCGCCAGGCTCTGCTCCAACTCGTTACTCGGGGCCACGTACTGCTGGCGATTGAGCTCCGGGTCCGGCACCGGCAAAGCCCGGCGATCGAGCTTGCCGTTGGCGGTCAGCGGCATGCTGGACAGCAGGATCAGGTGAGTCGGCACCATGTAGTCCGGCAACTGGGTCTTCAACTGCTGCTTGAGGGCTTCCCGCAGCTCGGCTTGCGCCGCCTCGTCCTGCCCGGCGACCTCGGTCACCAGGTAACCTGCCAGTTGTTTGCCCGATGGCGCATCCAGCGCCAGCACCACCGCTTCGCGTACCGCAGGATGATCCAGCAAGCGGGATTCGATTTCCCCCAGCTCGATACGGAAGCCGCGGATCTTCACCTGATGGTCGACCCGGCCGATGTATTCCACCTGGCCGTCGGCGCACTGGCGCACCAGGTCGCCGGTGCGATACAGGCGACCGCCAGCGCCGCTGAACGGGTCGGCGACGAAACGCTCGGCGCTGAGGCCCGGGCGACGATGGTAGCCCTGGGCCAGGCCCGCGCCGCCGACATACAACTCACCGGTCGCGCCTTGGGGCACCAGCGCCAGGTCGGCATCGAGGATATAGGCCACCCGCGCACCGACGATGCTGCCGATGGGCACGCTGGCCACGCCTTCGGCCAACTGCTCCGGCGCCAGGCTGGCCAATGGCATGACCACGGTTTCGGTCGGACCGTAGGCGTTGAAGAACAGGATCGGCTGGAAGGCCGCGCGAATGCGTTGCAGGTGCTCGCCAGTCAGGGCTTCGCCACCGGTAATGCACATGCGTACTGCCAGGGTTTGCTGCTGGGTCGCCAGGTGCTGGGCCAACTGGCTGCCATAGCTGGGGGTGAAGCCCAGGATGCTGACCCGATGCTGGCGGATCAGCTGGCAGATTTCCTCGGCGTCCCACTGGCCCTGGGCCCGCAACACCACCTGGGCACCGCTGAGCAACGGCACCAGCAAGCGCTCGGTAGCGGCGTCGAAGTTGATGGAATAGAAGTGCAGCTCGCAATCGTCGGCACGCATGCCGAACCGGCGGATCACCGCCTGGCAATGCATGGCGATTTCCCCATGGGAGACCACCACGCCCTTGGGCAGGCCGGTGGAGCCGGAGGTGTAGATCAGGTAGGCCTGGTGTTGCGGCAGGCTGACCAAAGGCAGCTCGCTGGCCGGGTAGTCGGCCAGTAGTGCACCGTCTTCCTCCAGACACCAGCGCGCCACGCCTGCCGGCAGTTCGCCGAGGGCCTGGAACATCCGCGCATCGCTGAGCAGCAGGCCGATGCCGCTGTCCTCGATCATGTAGTGCAGGCGATCCAGAGGGTATTCCGGGTCCAGCGGTACATAGGCGCCGCCGGCCTTGAGGATCGCCAGCAGGCCGATCACCATTTCCAGCGAGCGCTCCAGCGCCAGGCCGACCCGCACCTGCGGGCCCACCCCACGTTCGCGGAGCATCCAGGCCAGGCGATTGGTGCGGCTGTCCAGTTCGCTGTAGCTCAGGGTCTGGCCGGCGAAGGTCAGCGCCGGGGCATCCTGGCGAGCCCGGGCCTGCTGGCTGAACAACTGCTGGATGCATTGGTCCAGGCGCTGCTCGCCGGCTTCGCTGCCCAGGCTATCGAGCAGTTGGCGCTGCTCGTCCGGCTGCAGCAATGGCAGTTCGCACAGGCGCTGTGCCGGATCGCCCAGCAACGCCTCCAGCAGGTTGCGCCAATGGGCAGCCATGCGCGCGATGCGCGGCTCGTCGAACAGGTCGGTGCTGTAGGTCAGGCAGCAGCCCAGGCGCTGGTCCAGGTCGGTGACTTCCAGGTTGAGGTCGAACTTGGTGGCCCGGGCATCGTTGACCAGGTACTCCACGGTCATGCCCGCCAGTTGCCGGCTCTGCTGGAACTCCCAGCGCTGGACGTTGCACATCACCTGGAACAGCGGGTTGTAGGCGGCGCTGCGCGGCGGTTGCAGGGCCTCCACCAGATGGTCGAACGGCAGGTCCTGGTGGGACTGGCCCTCGATCACCGTCTGGCGTACCTGCTCCAGCAACTGGCCGACGCTCATCTGTCCATCCAGCTGGCAGCGCAGCACCTGGGTATTGAGGAAGGCCCCGATCAGGCCTTCGCTTTCCGGGCGGATACGGTTGGCCACTGGCGCGCCGATGCGCAGGTCGGTCTGGCCGCTGTAGCGATACAGCAGCACCGACAGGGCGGCGGTCATGGTCATGAACAGGGTCAGGCCCTGCTCGGCATTGAAAGCCCGGACCCGGGCCGCCAGTGCGTCGCCAAGATCGAAGCGGTAGAGCTCGCCCTGGTGGCTCTGTACCGCCGGCCGCGGCCGGTCGCTGGGCAGCTCCAGCAATGGATGCTCGCTGCCCAGTTGCCCGGTCCAGTAGTCCAACTGGCGCTGGCGTTCGCCGGACTCCAGCCACTGGCGCTGCCACACGCTGTAGTCCAGGTACTGCACCGGCAGCGGTTCCAGCGGCGAATCGCGATCGTCGAGGAAGGCTTCGTACAGCGCTCCCAGCTCACGGGCGAAGATGTCCATGGCCCAGCCTTCGGTCACGATGTGGTGCAGGGTCAGGACGAAGTAGTGTTCCTGATCACCGGCCTTGACCAGGCAGGCCCGCAGCAAAGGGCCGGTTTCCAGGTCGAAGGGCTGGTGCGCCTCGCTGTCCGCCAGTTGCTGCAGGCGCTGTTGCCGCGCCTCGGGAGCCAGGGCCGAGAAGTCCTTCCAGGCCATGCGCAGGCCGGTGTCGGCATGCACCTGCTGGCGGGCCACGCCGTTGATGCTGGGGAAGGTGGTGCGCAGGGTTTCATGGCGCAGGATCAGCGCTTGCAAGGCCGCCTCGAAACGCCCGACATCCAGCACACCGCTCAGCCGCGCCATGCCGCCGACGTTATAGGCCGGGCTGTCCGGCTCCATCTGCCAGAGGAACCACATGCGCTGCTGGGAATAGGACAGCGGCACCGGCTGGCTGCGATCGACCTGGGCGATCGGTGGCTGCTGGTTGTGCGCCCCGGTCTCCTGGATCAGTCGCACCTGTTCGGCAAAGGCCCCCAGCTCGCTGGCCTCGAACAGCACGCGCAAGGGCAGCTCCACGTCGCAAGCCTGGCGAGTGCGGGAAATGATCTGGGTGGCCAGCAACGAATGGCCGCCCAGGGCAAAGAAATCGTCCGTCAGGCCGATGCGTGGCTGGCCCAGCACCTCGCGCCAGATCGCCGCGATCTGCTGCTCCAGCGCGGTGCCGGGCTCGACATGCTCGCGCACCTGCCATTGCGGCTCGGGCAGCGCCCGGCGATCCAGCTTGCCACTGGGGCTCAGGGGCATGGACTCAAGGCGCACCAACTGCGCCGGCACCATGTATTCGGGCAGCTCGGCGGCCAGGGCGGTTTTCAGGCGCGCGCTGTGCTGTTGTTCATCTTCTTCGTCGGCATGGGCCGTGTAGTAGCCGATCAACTGCGCTCCGGCCTGGGTCTTACGCACCAGCACCGCGGCCTGGGCTACGCCGTCCTGGGCGAGCAGGCGCGCTTCGATCTCCTGGGGTTCGACCCGGAAGCCCCGCAGCTTGACCTGCTGGTCGAGGCGACCGAGGTATTCCAGTACGCCATCGGCGCACCAGCGCACCCGATCGCCGGTACGGTACAGGCGCGCCCCATCGGCACTCAGTGGATCGACGACAAACCGCTCGGCACTCAGGGCGGCCCGCCCCAGGTAGCCCCGGGCCAGGCCCTGGCCGCTGATGCACAGCTCGCCGGGTACTCCAGCCGGCAGCACGTTGAGTTCGGCATCCAGCACGCGGCAGATCACGTTGCCCAAGGGACGACCGATGGGCGAACGCTCGCCGTCAGCCACCGCGCAGTGCCAGTGGGTGACGTTGATTGCGGTTTCGGTCGGGCCATAGCGGTTGTGCAGTTGCACGCCCGGCAGTTGTTCGAGCAGGCGATTGCGCAACTCGGCGGGCAAGGCTTCGCCACCGGAGAACACCCGGCGCAGGCTATGGCAGCCGGCGCTGAGCGGCTCATCGACAAACAGTTGCAACAGCGGCGGGACGAAGTGCAGCGTGGTCACGCCATGCGTCTGCACCAGTTGGGCGATACGGTGCGGGTCGCGATGCTCGCCGGGAGCGGCAATGAGCAAGCGGCAGCCGGTGATCAGCGGCCAGAAGCATTCCCATACCGATACGTCGAAGCTGATCGGGGCTTTTTGCATCAGCACCTCGTCAGCCTGCAACTGGTAGCTGTCCTGCATCCATTGCAGGCGCTCCATCAGCGCAGCGTGGGTATTGCCGACGCCCTTGGGTTGGCCGGTGGAACCGGAGGTGTAGATCACATAGGCCAGGTTGTCGCCATGCAGGTGCAGGCCCGGGGCCTGGCTCGGCCAGTTGTCGAGCTTGAGGCTGTCCATGGCGATGGCGCTGACACCCTCGATGGCCGGCATGCGCTCGAGCAGGTGGGTCTGGGTCAGCAGCAGCTCGACGCCGCTGTCGCCAAGCATGTAGGCCAGGCGTTCGGCGGGGTAGTCCGGGTCCAGGGGCACATAGGCACCGCCGGCCTTGACGATGGCCAGCAGGCCGATCAGCAGTTGCGGCGAACGCTCGGCGGCGATGGCCACGCACACGTCGGGGCCGACCCCCTTGTCCCGCAGGTAGTGGGCCAGGCGGTTGGCCTGGGTGTGCAGTTCGGCAAAACTCAACTGGCCACCCTCCCACACCAGCGCGGTGCGTTCCGGGGTCAGCTGCCATTGTTCATGCAGGCGCTCCGGCAGCCAGCGCTCGGCCGGCGCACAGGGGGCCACGCTCCACTGTTGCAGCTGCTCGGCCTCTGCTTGGCTCAAGAGCGGCAGGTCGCCCAGGGCCGCCTCAGGTTGCTGGCAGGCATATTCCAGCAGGCTGATGAAGTGTCCGGCCAGGCGCTCGATGGTGGCCGCCTCGAACAGCTCGTCGGCGTAGTCGAAGGCCAGGCTCAGGCGTCCGTTGCGATCTTCCTCGGTGTGCAGTTGCAGGTCGAACTTGGCCTCGCGGCTGTGCCACGGCAGCTCTTCGGCCAGCAACCCGGGCAGGCGACGCAGGGCACTGAGGTCGCGTTGCTGGTGGTTGAACATGACCTGGAACAGGCCTTGCTCGCGGGCCTCGGGGAAGGCTTCCAGCAGCTGTTCGAACGGCAGGTCCTGGTTGGCCTGGGCGCCCAGGGCTGCCTGGCGAGTCTGTTGTAGCAACTCGGCGAAGGACTGGCGCCCATGCAACTGGCCGCGCAAGACCTGGGTGTTGATGAAGAAGCCCAGCAAGCCCTGGGTTTCCAGGCGCGGGCGGTTGGCATTGGGCACCCCAACGCGGACATCGCCCTGGCCGGTGTAGCGGTAGAGCAGCGTCTGGAAGGCTGCCAGCAGTAGCATGAATGGCGTCACCTGCTGGGCCTGGGCCGCCTGGCGCACGGCCTCGCTGAGGTTTGCACTCAAGCGCTGGCCGTGGCGCGCAGCACTGTGCCGGACCTGGGCCGAGCGCGGATGATCGGTGGCCAGGCTCAGGGCTGGGGCTTCATCGGCCAGCTGCTGCTTCCAGTAATCCAACTGGCGCTGGCCTTCGCCCTGGGCCAGCCACTGGCGCTGCCAACTGCCGTAGTCGGCGTACTGCAGGGCCAGCGGCGCCAGCTCCAGGGCCTGGCCCTGGGCGAAGGCCGCATACAGGCGCGAGAATTCGTCGATCAGCAGGTTCAGCGACCAGCCGTCGGCAATGATGTGGTGCAGGGTCAGCAACAGTTGATGTTCTTCATCATCCAGGCGCACCAGGGTCGCCCAGTACAAGGGGCCCTTCTCCAGGTCGAACTGGGTGTGGGCCTCATCCTCGCGGATCTGCCGGGCCCGGGCTTCGCGTTCGGCCGGCGGCAGGTCGCTGATGTCGATCAGTTGCAGGTTGAACTCGCAGGGCTCATCCACCTGTTGCAGGGCTTGGCCATCTCGCTCGAAGAAACGCGTGCGCAGGGCTTCGTGACGCTCGAGCAGTTGCTGGAAGCTGGCACGCAGGGCGTCTTCGTCCAGTTCGCCACGCAAGCGCAGGCCACCGGGAATGTTGTAGGCGCTGCTGCATGGGTCCAACTGCCAGGTGATCCACAAGCGATTCTGGGCCAGGGATTGCGGCAACGGCTGCTGGCGCGACAGGGCGTTGATCGCACCCTGGGCACTGCCACCGTCCTGCTGCAAGCGCGCAACCTCGGCGCTGAACGCCGCCAGGGTCGGGGCCTCGAACAACAGGCGCAGCCCCAGTTCCAGGCCCAGCTCCTGGCTCAGGCGGGCCATGACCTGGGTGGCGGCGATGGAGTTGCCACCCAGCAGGAAGAAGTGATCGTCGGCGGCCACCGCAACGCATTGCAGTTGCTCCTGCCAGATGCGCCCGATCAGGGCCTGCAATTCATTGCCTGGCGCTTCGCCGGTGGCGTCCTGGCTCGGCGTCGAGGCATCCGGGAACAGCGCGTAGTAATCCAGGCTGCCATCGGCCAGGCGAGTACGGCAGGCCGAGCGTTGCAGCTTGCCGCTGGAGGTCTTGGGCAAGGCCCCGGGATTGAGCAGCACCACCACGCTGGGCGCTTCCTGGCAGGCTTCGGCGACCGCCTGGCGAATGGCCTTGATCAGCGCCTCGGGCGGCAGGATCTTCTGCACGCTGCGGCTGATTTCAGCGGCGATGCCAATGCCTTCCTGGCCCTGGTCGGTGACCGCGAACGCTGCCACCCGGCCTTTGCGCACCACTTCCACTTCGCGCTCGATGGTCTTCTCGATGTCCTGGGGATACAGGTTGTGCCCGCGCACGATCAGCAGGTCCTTCAGGCGCCCGGTGATGTACAGCTGGCCATCGCGCATGAAGCCCAGGTCGCCAGTGCGCAACCAGGTGCGGCCGGCGTGCTGGACGAACGTCTTGGCGCTCGCTTCGGGGTTGCGCCAGTAACCATGGGCGATGCTCGGCCCGGCGGCCCAGACTTCGCCGATGCGGTTATCGGGCAGCTCGCAAAGCTGCTGCGGGTCCATCAACAGCACCGCGTGCTCCGGCTGGCTGAAGCCGCAGCTCATCATCGCGCTGCCCTGCCCCGGTTCGGCACGGTTCTGCGCCAGGGCCTGCTCGTCCAGGTGCAAGGCCGGGATGCCCTGGCCCCGCACACCACCGGCGACGAACAGGGTGGCTTCGGCCAGGCCATAGGACGCCAGGAAGTTATCGGCAGTGAAACCGCAGGCACTGAACTTCTCGGCAAAGCGCTCCAGGGTGTCGAGGCGGATCGGCTCCGAGCCGGAATAGGCCACGCGCCAACCGCTCAGGTCGAGGCGTTCCAGGGCCGACTCACTGACCCGCTCGCTGCACAGGCGGTAGGCAAAGTCCGGGCCGCCACTGATGGTGCCGCCGTATTCGCTGATGGCTTCCAGCCAACGCAGGGGCCGCCCCAGGAAATAGGCCGGGGACATCAGCACGCAGGGCACGCCACTGAAGATCGGTTGCAGCAGGCCGCCGATCAGGCCCATGTCGTGGTACAGCGGCAACCAGCTGACGATCACATCGTCCGGATTGAGGTCGATGCCGAAGCCGCGGCGGATCAGCATCTCGTTGGCCACCAGGTTGCCATGGCTGACCTGCACGCCCTTGGGCAAGGCCGTGGAACCGGAGGTGTATTGCAAGAAGGCGATGTCATCGTCCGCCAACTCGACGGGCTGCCAGCCCTCGGCCAGGGCGCTGTCCAGGGTATCGACGCACAACAGTTGCGGCGCCCCCTCGGCCTTGAGCTCGTCCATCTGCAACAGGGCCTCACGCAGCCCGGCGCTGGTCAGCAGCAGCCGCGGCTCGGCGTCGGCCATGATCGAGATCAGCCGTTCCTGGTGATGGCGCCGGGCCGACTCTGGCGGATAGGCCGGCACCGCGATCACCCCGGCATAAGGCAGCCGAAGAACGCCGCGACGTAGTCCGGGCCGCTGGGGAACAGCAGCACCGCCCGGTCGCCGAACTCGGCATCGGCTTGCAGGGCCGCGGCGATGGTGCGCGCCCGCAGATCCAGGTCCCGGTAACTGAGGACCACGTTCTGCTCCTGGTCTTCGGCGAGGAAACGCAACGCCACTTGATCAGGTGCCAGGACCGCCCGGCGTTGAAGGGCTTGGGCCAGGGTACTGGGGAGTTCGAACGCGTCCGTCATGGGTTTTCCTGCCAGGATTGTGCTTGCAATGGAGAGCGGCCCCTGTCCTGACATGCCCTGATAACTATCGACGAATCAGACAGTTACAAGTGGACCATGGATCTCAGGAAGGCGCCGTGGCCGGGTCTGTTACCCGGAATCATTCTCCAATGGGAACGGATGACGTCTTGAAATAATTAGTCCGCATCCTGCTCTGCAAACCCTGCTTGGGAACGGAGGCGAGCACCCGTTCGCAATTTGTAAATCAGGAGAGCATTAGTTCTTTTTCTCAATTGACAATCATTATCATTCAGCCTAATTTGTCGCTCGATGTGTAGGACGCGTCTGACGCTTCAGTAGTCCCACTACCCTCTTTGCAACAAGG
>MCNF01000310.1_pt1 | contig 12066 bp, 12 predicted proteins | sample 778221 | NCBI WGS metagenome assembly MCNF01 (sample SAMN04296814, study PRJNA304217) | bioreactor metagenome | isolation source: arboretum soil enriched with benzalkonium chloride | place: Turkey | reverse complement strand
TGCGTCCCCAAGCAGGCTGACGCAAAGCGATTTCGCGCGCGGCGGATCGTTCTTGATCAGGCGTGACAGAAAGCGGTCCAGGGGCGACTGAGGGTTTGCCATTAGAGGGGGCCGGGGCGGCCGATATCGGGATCCGCAATATGATACATAAATCCAATGTGATACAGATTTGAGTTTGACAATGAATTTTTTGTATTAAATAATCCGCCTATGACATGACGGCACTGCGCAACGTTTGCTTTGCGTTTTCGCAAACCGTCTTCAAGGAGACAAACATGTACGCTCAACTCGTCGAAACCGGCGTCAAGCAGGTCAAGACCGCGGACCAGCTCGAAGGCCGGGAACAGACGTTCCAGCGCCGGATCGACGACGGCGTCCGCATCGAGGCCAAGGACTGGATGCCGGACGCCTACCGCAAGACGCTGGTGCGCCAGATTTCCCAGCACGCGCACTCCGAAATCGTCGGCATGCTGCCCGAAGGCAACTGGATCACCCGCGCGCCTTCGCTCAAGCGCAAGGCCATCCTGCTGGCCAAGGTCCAGGACGAAGCCGGCCACGGCCTCTACCTGTACAGCGCCGCGGAAACCCTGGGCGTGTCGCGCGACGACCTGATCGACGACTTGCACGCCGGCCGCGCCAAGTACTCCAGCATCTTCAATTACCCCACGCTCAGCTGGGCCGACATCGGCATGATCGGCTGGCTGGTCGACGGCTCGGCCATCATCAACCAGATCCCGCTGTGCCGCTGTTCCTACGGCCCCTATGCGCGGGCCATGGTGCGCGTCTGTAAGGAAGAGTCCTTCCACCAGCGCCAGGGCTACGACCTGCTGATGCAGATGTGCCTGCACGGCACGCCCGAGCAGAAGGCCATGGTGCAGGACTCGCTGAACCGCTGGTGGTGGCCCGCGCTGATGATGTTCGGCCCGTCCGATGCCGACTCGCCCAACAGCGCCCAGTCCATGGCCTGGAAGATCAAGCTCTTCTCCAACGACGAGCTGCGCCAGAAGATGGTGGACCAGACCGTGCCGCAGGCCGAATACCTGGGCCTGAAGGTGCCGGATCCCGAGCTCAAGTGGAACGCCGAACGCGGCCACTACGACTTCGGCGAGATCGACTGGTCCGAGTTCTACGCGGTGCTCAAGGGCAATGGCCCCTGCAACCGCGAACGCCTGGCCGCGCGCGTCAAGGCGCACGAGGACGGCGCCTGGGTGCGCGACGCATTGGTCGCCTACGCCGACAAGCAGGCCGAGCGCAAAGCTGCCTGAGCCATCGTCCGCACACGACTCTTCTTCACCACCATTGCAAACCGGAGCGCGCGGCGCGCGCCCGGCATTCAAGGACATCCATCATGAGCAAAGACTGGCCCCTGTGGGAAGTGTTCATCCGCAGCCAGCACGGCCTGGCGCACAAGCACGTCGGCAGCCTGCACGCATCCGACGCTGAAATGGCGATCAACCACGCCCGCGACGTCTACACGCGCCGCAACGAAGGCCTGAGCATCTGGGTGGTGCGTGCCTCCGATATCGCGGCCAGCAGCCCCGGCGACAAGGATCCGCTGTTCGAACCGGCCAACAGCAAGGTCTACCGGCATCCGACGTTCTTCCCGATGCCCGAAGAAATCAAGCACATGTAGGACGGCGGGGGAGACATGGACAAGACTCTGTTTGAATACCTGCTGCGCCTGGGCGATTCCTCGCTCATCCTGTCGCAGCGGCTGGGCGCCTGGACCGGCCACGGCCCGATCCTGGAAGAAGACCTGGCGCTGACCAACACCGCGCTCGACCTGCTGGGCCAGGCCCGCATGTGGTTGACGCTGGCGGGCGAGGTCGAAGGCGCCAGCCGCGACGAAGACGCGCTGGCCTACCTGCGCGACGCGCACCAGTTCCACAACTTGCTGCTGGTCGAACGCCCCAATGGCAACTACGCGGACACCATGGCGCGCCAGTTCCTGTTCGACGTCTGGCACTACTTCCTGTTGCAGCGCCTGGAGCAGTCGACGGACGAGCGCGTCGCCGCCATCGCGGCCAAGGCCATCAAGGAAGTGACCTACCACGTGCGCCGTTCCTCGGACATGGTGGTGCGCCTGGGCGACGGCACGGCGGAAAGCCATGCCAAGATGCAGGCGGCCATCGATGACGCCTGGCGCTTCACCGGCGAGCTGTTCGCCGACGACGCCGTCGACCTGGACGTCGCCGCCCGCGGCATCGGCTGTGAGCTGTCGGCCCTGCGCCAGCCCTGGCTGGCGCATGTGCGCGAAGTGCTGGAAGAAGCCACCCTGACCGCGCCCGACGAAGCCGCCGCCAATCATCTGGCGTACCGTGGCGGACGCCAGGGCAGGCACACCGAGGAACTGGGCTACGTGCTCGCCGAGATGCAGTTCCTGCCGCGCGCCTATCCGGGAGCCACCTGGTGAACGCGCTGGCGCCCGTTTCCGCCGACCAGGTCTACGCCTGGCTGCAGGAGGTCCCCGATCCGGAGATCCCCGTGCTGTCCGTGGTGGATCTGGGCGTGGTGCGGGACGTGTCCTGGGACGGCGAGGCCTGTGTCGTGGTCATCACGCCCACGTACTCCGGCTGCCCGGCCATGCGCGAGATCACGCAGGACATCCAGCAGACCCTGGCCCGCCACGGCGTCGCCGAGGTCCGCGTGGAAACCCGCCTGGCGCCGGCCTGGACCACCGACTGGATGAGCGAAAAGGGACGCGAGGCGCTCAAGGGCTACGGCATCGCCGCGCCCGCCGAACGCGCCGTCGACATCTCAGGCATCAGCCGGCGCATGGCCGGCCCCGCCATCGCCTGCCCGCGCTGCGGCTCCAAAGACACGCGCCTGGTCAGCAACTTCGGGTCCACGTCCTGCAAGGCGCTGTATCGCTGCGTGTCCTGCCGCGAGCCCTTCGATTATTTCAAGACTCACTGAGAGCGGTTTCGCAATGAGCCAGAACCAATTCCATTCCCTGACGGTGGCCTCGGTGGCGCGCAACACGCGCGACGCCGTGGTCGTGACCTTCGACCTGCCCGAGACGCTGGCGCAAGAGTTCGCCTTCCTGCCGGGCCAGTACCTGACGCTGCGCACCGAGCTCGACGGCCAGGAACAGCGCCGCTCCTATTCCATCTGTTCCGCGCCCGACGACAAGCTGCTGCGCGTGGCCATTAAGAAGGTGGACGAGGGCGTCTTCTCCAGCTGGGCCAACCATGAGCTGCAGCCGGGCCAGACCCTGGAAGTCATGGCGCCGGCCGGCAACTTCACCGTCGACTTCGCGCCCAAGAACCAGCGCCACTATGTGGCGTTTGCCGTGGGCAGCGGCATCACGCCGGTGTTTTCCCTGGTCAAGACCGCGTTGTCGACCGAGCCCAACAGCAAGTTCACGCTGTTCTTCGGCAACCGCGCTTCGTCTGCGGTGCTGTTCCGCGAAGAGATCGAGGACCTGAAGAACCTCTACATGGAGCGTTTCTCGCTGGTCTACATCATGAGCCGCGAGACCCAGGACATCGAACTCTTCAACGGCCGCCTGGACGGCGACAAGGTCGACCAGCTGATGGCGGCCTGGATGAGTCCCGAGGATATCGATTACGCTTTTGTCTGTGGTCCGCAGACCATGACCGAAAGCGTGGTCGAGCGGCTGCAGGCCCGCGGTATTCCGAAGTCGAACATCAAGTTCGAACTGTTCGGCGCACCCAAGGGGCCGCGCGCATTGCGCACCGGCCAGGACGCCCGCCAGGCGCCCGGCAAGGGCCAGTGCGAAGTGACCGTGGTGCAGGACGGCCACAGCCGTATGTTCGTGATTGAAAAGAATAAAGACAGCGTGCTGGATTCGGCGCTGGCGCAGGGCATCGAACTGCCGTATTCGTGCAAGGGCGGGGTGTGTTCCACCTGCCGCTGCAAGGTCATCGAGGGCGAGGTGGACATGGACGCCAACTTCGCCCTGGAAGACTACGAAGTGGCGCGCGGTTTCATCCTGAGCTGCCAGAGCTTTCCGGTCAGCGACCGCCTGGTCATCGACTTCGACCAGGAAACCTGACCCGGCGCGCGCCAGGCAGATAAAACCATATCCATTTGGAGAGACGCAGTGTCCCAACAATTCTTCGAACGCCACCAGCCCCTGCTGGAACAAGCCATGGCCGCAGCCTCTCTGCGCGGCTACTGGAGCCCCTTTGCCGAGTCGCCCAGCCCCCGCAACTATGGCGAGACCGCCAACGACGAGGGCCGTGCCGCTTTTGAGGCGCTGCAAGGCAAGCCCTTCCCGCTGAACCTGCATGACGCCGACGGCACCGTGGGCGGCGAAAAATCGCCCTTCGGCTTCGACCTGGGCATCACCTACCCGCACGTGCCCGCCGACAAGCTGATCGCCGCCTCCAAGCGTGCGCTGGAAGACTGGCGCCGCGCCGGCCCGCGCGCCTGGGTGGGCGTGTCGCTGGAAATCCTGGCGCGCCTGAACAAGCGCAGCTTCGAGATCGCCTACGCGGTCCAGCACACCACCGGCCAGGGCTTCATGATGGCCTTCCAGGCCGGCGGCCCGCACGCGCAGGACCGCGGCTTCGAAGCCGTGACCTACGCCTGGCAGGAAATGTCGCGCATCCCCGGCGTGGCCGTCTGGGAAAAGCCGCAAGGCAAGAACGACCCGATCCGCATGGAAAAGCAGTTCACCGTGGTGCCGCGCGGCGTCGCGCTGGTGATCGGCTGCTCCACCTTCCCGACCTGGAACGGCTACCCCGGCCTGTTCGCCAGCCTGGCGACCGGCAACACCGTCATCGTCAAGCCGCACCCCGGCGCCATCCTGCCGCTGGCCATCACCGTGAAGGTGGCGCGCGAAGTGCTGCAGGAAGCGGGCTTCGACCCGGACGTGGTGCTGCTGGCCGCGCACGCCGCCGGCGATGACACCGCGCAGAAGCTGGCGCTGGACCCGGCGGTCAAGATCGTCGACTTCACCGGCAGCACCGCCAACGGCGACTGGCTGGAGAACAACGCCCGCCAGGCGCTGGTCTACACCGAGAAGGCCGGCGTCAACCAGGTCATCATCGATTCCACCGACGACCTGAAGGGCGTGGCCCGCAACCTGGCGTTCTCGCTGGCCCTGTATTCGGGCCAGATGTGCACCGCGCCGCAGAACATCTACGTGCCGCGCGACGGCATCCAGACGCCGGAAGGCCGCGTCAGCTTCGACGAGGTCGCGGCTGCCCTGGGCGCCGCGGTCGAGAAGGTCGGCGCCGATGCGGCCAAGGCCGTCGAGCTGACCGGCGCGATTCAGAACGAAGGCATCGTCGAGCGCATCGAGAAGGCCCGCGCGCTGGGCCTGCCGGTGGTGGCCGACAGCAAGGCGCTGACGCACCCGCAGTTCGAGAACGCCCGCGTCCGCACGCCGCTGCTGCTGCGCACGGAAGCCGGCAACGCCGCCATCAGCCAGGAATGGTTCGGCCCGATCGCCTTCGTGGTGGCAACCGATTCCACCACCCACAGCATCCAGCTGGCGCGCGACAGCGTCATCAAGCATGGCGCGCTGTCGCTGTCGGCCTACACCACCAGCGACGCCGTCGCCGACCAGGTGCAGGACGCGGCGGAAGTCTCGGGCGTGTCGCTGTCGCTGAACCTGACGGGCGGCGTGTTCGTCAACCAGACGGCCGCCTTCAGCGACTTCCACGGCACCGGCGCCAACCCGGCCGCCAACGCCGCGCTGTCCGATTCGGCTTTCGTATCCAACCGCTTCCGCGTGGTGCAAACCCGCCGTCATGTCTGAACGGGGCCGCTGACATGAGCTACCAGGATATCCAATTCGACCTGTCGGGCGGCATCGCCCGCCTGACGCTGAACCGTCCCGACAAGCTGAATAGCTTCACGGCCAACATGCACGGCGAAGTGGCCGACGCGTTGACGCGTGTGGAGACCGAGGGCGCGCGCGTGCTGCTGCTGACGGGAGCCGGCCGCGGCTTCTGCGCCGGCCAGGACCTGAGCGAGCGCAAGCCCGCCGCCGATGGCACGCCACCCGACCTGGGCGAGACCGTCGACAAGTTCTACGGGCCGCTGGTGCGCCGCGTCAACGCCTTGCCCATGCCTGTCGTGGTGGGCGTGAACGGCGTGGCGGCCGGCGCGGGCGCCAACCTGGCGTTTGCCGGCGACATCGTCATCGCCAAGGCTTCGGCCACGTTCATCCAGTCGTTCTGCCGCCTCGGGCTGATCCCCGACACCGGCGGCACCTTCGTGCTGCCGCGTCTGGTGGGCCGCGCCCGCGCCATGGGCCTGGCCATGCTGGGCGACAAGCTCAGCGCCAAGCAGGCCGAAGAGTGGGGCCTGATCTGGCAATGCGTGGCGGACGAGGAATTCGACGCCACGCTGGAACGCCTGGCCCAGCATTTCGCCGAGGCGCCGACCAAGGGTCTGGCGTTCACCAAGCGGGCCATGCAGGCCAGCCTGGGCAACGACCTGTCCACGCAGCTGGACCTGGAACGCGACATGATGCGCGAACTGGGCCGCAGCGCGGACTACGCGGAAGGCGTGGCCGCCTTCCTGGGCAAGCGCGAACCGCAATTCAAAGGGCAATGAGAATGAACGCACACGTTCCCGCGGTCGAAGTGCCGGCCGATCCCCAGGAGCTGGCGCAGGCCGTCGGCACCGTCATGTTCGCAGGCGATGCCGCGTCGCAGGGCCTGGACATGAAAGTCGAGGAAATGGCGCCGGGCTACGCGCGCCTGACCATGCGCGTGCGCGCCGACATGCTGAACGGCCACAAGACCTGCCACGGCGGATTCATCTTCGCCCTGGCCGACAGCGCCTTCGCCTTTTCCTGCAATTCGCGCAATGTCAGCACCGTGGCTTCGGGCTGCACCATCGATTACCTGGCGCCGGGTTTCGAAGGCGATCTGCTGACGGCGGTGGCGCAGGAGCGCTCGCTGGCCGGCCGCACCGGCGTCTACGACGTAACCGTGACCAACCAGGATGGGCGCAACGTGGCGTTGTTCCGCGGCCGCTCCTACCGCATCAAGGGCCAGATCGTCGGCGTCCCCGCGGACGCTTGAGGCAGCCAGCCAAGCAAAGCCATACGGCCGCGGGCCGGGCCGCGAGCGGGCAGGGCTTCCGCCCGCTGCGATCCGGCCCCGCGCAGAAAGAATTTCAGGAGAGAGATAACCATGTCCAACACCATGAGCAAGCCGGGGCTGGACCCCATCGAGCATGCCAGCCAGGATGAGCTGCGCGCGCTGCAGCTCGAGCGCCTGAAGTGGTCGCTCAAGCATGCCTACGAAAACGTTCCGCACTACAAGAAGGCCTTCGATGAAGCCGGGGTGCACCCGGACGACCTGAAGCAGCTGTCCGATATCTCGAAGTTCCCCTTCACCACGAAGAAGGAACTGCGCGAGAACTATCCCTTCGGCATGTTCGCCGTGCCGCGCGAGCGCATCTCGCGCATCCATGCCTCCAGCGGCACCACCGGCAAGCCGACCGTCGTGGGCTACACCAAGGGCGACCTGGACAACTGGGCCAACCTGGTGGCGCGCTCGATCCGCGCGGCGGGCGGCAAGCCCGGCGACACGGTGCACGTGGCCTACGGCTACGGCCTGTTCACGGGCGGTCTGGGCGCGCATTACGGCGCGGAACGCCTGGGCTGCACGGTCATCCCGATGTCGGGCGGACAGACCGAAAAGCAGGTGCAGCTGATCAACGATTTCCGTCCGGACATCATCATGGTCACGCCCTCCTACTTCTGCAATATTCTGGAGGAACAGCGCCGTCAGGGGATTGATCCGCGTCAAAGTTCGCTGCGCATCGGCATCTTCGGCGCCGAGCCCTGGACCGGGCAGATGCGCGCCGACATCGAGGCCGAAGCCGGCATCGACGCCGTGGACATCTACGGCCTGTCCGAAGTGATGGGGCCGGGCGTGGCCAGCGAGTGCGTCGAGACCAAGGACGGTCCCGTGGTCTGGGAAGACCACTTCTACGCGGAAATCATCAATCCCGACACGGGCGAGCCCGTGGCTGATGGCGAACCGGGCGAACTGGTGTTCACCTCGCTGACCAAGGAGGCGATGCCCATCATCCGCTACCGCACCCGCGACCTGACGCGCCTGCTGCCGCCGACCGCCCGCAGCATGCGGCGCATCGGCAAGATCACCGGCCGCAGCGACGACATGCTGATCGTGCGCGGCGTGAACATGTTCCCGACCCAGGTCGAGGAACTGGTCCTGAAGATCGCCCAGTTGGCGCCGCACTACCAGTTGGTGCTGTCGCGCACCGGCAATATGGACGAGCTGGAGATCCTGACCGAACTGCGCGCCGAGTTTTCGACGCTGTCGGATGCGGAACGCGCGAACCTTGGCAAGCAGTTGCAGCATGCGGTCAAGACGCATATCGGCGTCAGCGCCCGCATCCAGGTGTCGGATTCTGGCCATGTGGAACGCACGCTCACGGGCAAGGCGCGCCGCGTGATCGACAAGCGGCCGAAGTAGGCCCCCTCGCCGTGCCCGCTGCGCGGGCTAGCTGCCCCCCGAGGGGGGCGGATTCTTGTACGCAGTAGTCAAAAAGCAGCCGCAAGGCTGCTTTTTTTTTACTTGATCGTCCCGCGCACGATGCGCCGGTACCAATAGTGCAACAGCGCGGCCGACAGTCCCAGGCCGACCATGGCCATCAGCCACATGCTGCCCGCGCCCTGCGGCGAGCCCGGCACCAGGATGGCGCGCACGCCGTCCAGGCCGCCGCGGCCCGGGCCGAAGCCGAACCACCAGCCGCCGACCAGACCGACGCCTGCCAGCGCCACCACTTGCAGCAGCAACGGCACCACCGCGACCTTGTAGGCGCGCAGCAGGTAGGAGTTGATGCATTGCATCGAGTCGAACAGATGGAACAGGGGCAGGACCGCCAGCAGGGTGGTCGCGACCGCGGCCACCTCGGGATTGTCGGTGTAGGCGGCCAGGATGAGCGGGCGGCCGGCCAGCAGCACCGCCGCCGTGAGCAGCGCGCCCAGGATGCCCAGGGTCAGGCCTGCCATGCCGGTGCGGTGCGCATGCGCGAGATTGCCCGCGCCGATGGCCTGCGCGGTCAGGGCCGCCGTGGCCACGCCCAGCGCCATCGGCATCATGTAGCAGAGCGCGGCGAGGTTGGACATGATCTGGTGGCCGCCGGTCACGAACGTGCCTTCGCGCGCCACCAAGAGGGCCATGAAGGTGAAGGCCGACACTTCCACCAGGTAGGAGCCGCCCATGGGTATGCCCAGGCGCAACAGTTCCTTGAGCGTCTTCCAGTCGGGCTTGCCGACGTGCAGTTTGAAGCGCCGGTAATAGCGGTCATGGGTGATGACCCACAGGCCCAGGCCCAGGCTCATCCATGACACCACGGCCGTCGCCAGGCCGGCGCCGGTGGCGCCCATGGCCGGCAGTCCCAGCTTGCCGTAGATGAACAGCCAGTTGAAGAAGGCCTTGAAGCCGATCGCCGTCAGGTTGATGGCCATGACCAGCTTGGGGCGCGAGACCGAAGTGCCCAGTGCGTAGATGGTGCGGAACACCAGCGCGGCGGGCAGGGCCAGCACCAGGGCTTGGAGATAGGAGCCGATGCGTTCGCGCACGCCTGGGGCGACCTCGCCCGACATGGATAGCCACATGTCCGGGAACAGCATCAGCACGGCGCCCACGACCGAGAGCCCGAGCGCCAGCCACACGCCCTGGCCCCAGCTGCGGCCGACCTCGAGATTGTTGCCGGCGCCGAAGTGCTGGGCCAGGATGGGGATCAGGGCGTGCACCACGCCCATCAGCCCGACGAAGATGGTGATGTAGATGGACGCGGACAAGGCCATCGCCGCCAGGTCGGCGGCGCTGGAGTGGCCGGTCATCGCGGTGTCGAGCACGCCGAAGGAGATGCCGGCCCATTGGCTGACCAACACCGGCCAGGCCTGCCTGGCGATGCCGCGCAGGGTGGCGCCGAAACTCATCGGCGCGGCGGGCGCGGGCGTCATCGGGGGGCGCCGACTCTGAGCAGGCGGAAGACTTCCTGGCGGTCGGCGCGCCGGCCGCCTTGCCACAGCACCTCGGCGCCGTCGCTGTAAGCGGCGGTGTTGTCGCGCAGGCTCTGGTTGCTGGTCTGCTGCAGCACCAGCGTGCACTTGGAGTCGAACGTGAACGTCAGATTATTGAAGATCAGGAAGGAGGCGCGCTGCCCGCTGCCCAGGCTCAGTCCGCGCACGCACTCGCCAGGGCGCACGTTCTGCTCCAGCGCCTGGGCCAGTTGGCCCGACACGGTGCGATAGCTGCGGGCGTAGTCCACGGCGGGTTGCCACAACAGCACCAGCAGGATCCAGGTCACGGTCAGGCCGCCGGCCGACAGCACGGTGCCGCGCCATAGCGCCTGCGGGCGCACCCGCAGCCGCCACACCACCAGCGCGATCCAGCCCACGGTGAACCCCAAGGCCAGCGCGAATGCCACCCAGGAGATCTCGGCCTGGTAGCCGGTGGTCTGGCGGGCGATATTGCGGGAAATCTGCGCCGGCCAGCCGAAGTGCAGGGCGACCCAGCCCAGCCAGACCGTGGCCGCCGTCAGCGAAAAGCACATGACGGCGAACCAATCCAGCGTGTTGACCACGCCGCGGCGCAGCGTGGGCAGCGAGAATGCGCCCAGCACCGCGCAGGGCACGGCCAGCAGCACGTATTCGGAATCAGACGCTTCTTCCAGGCCGAACAGCACGACCAGGGAGCACGCCAGCAGGGTCAGGGGCAGCCAGATATGGGGCGAGTAAAGCCAGGCGCGCCAGCGCCAGATGGCCAGCAGGGCTAGCGGCCAGGTCGGCCACAGGTACCAGGGCAGGTCGCGCAGCATGCGTCCCGTGTCATGCCAGGTCGGGATGGCGAAGGACGACAGGTTCCAGGTCTTCCAGTTGCGGATCCAGTATTCGCTGCTGTGGCTGGCGGGAATCCACCAGGCCAGGATCAGGAGTGCGGCCAGCAGCGCGGTCCAGGGCAGCCAGCGGCGGCATTTCCACAGCCGGCTGCGGGGATAGAACGCCAAGAGCGCGCCCACCATGATGGGGAGGGCGCCGACCCAGCCGCGGGTCAGGAAACTGGCCGCCAGGGCGATGCCCAGGGTGGTGCTGCCGGTGAGCGGCCGGTCGATGCTGCGCGCCAGCGAATAGAAGGCAAGCGCCTGCCACGCCATGATGGCGGGCACGACGGTGGTCTCGTGGGTGCGCTGCAGGATGCCGACCGTGGCCAGCAGCAACAGCAGCGCGGCGTCCGCCAGCATGCGGCCGTAGTCGCGGGGTTCAGGCTCGCCGCCGAAGGGCAGGGCCAGCGGCTGCGCTTCGGCGCGGCGGCCCAGCAGATAGGTGCCGTACCAGACGCTGGTCGCGGTGATGCCGAACCACAGCAGATTGGGCAGGCGGCCGGCGGGAATATCGCCGATGATGGGGCCGAACAGCCAGATGCAGATCGCGCCCACCCAGGTGATCAGCGGACCTTCCTCGGCATGGGCCAGGTGCCCCACCTGCGGCAGCAGCCAGGTGATGCCGCCTTCGCGGATCGCCGTGAGCATGGTCGCCAGCCCCACCGCATCATCTGTTTTCCACGGGTCGCGCATGAACAGGCCGGCCACGATATAGGCCAGCGACAAGCCCAGCAGGATCAGCCTGGGCAGTTTCGCGGTGGCCACGGACGTGAGCCGGGCCGGAGTGGAAAGTGAAAGTGGGGACACGGGCGTTAATGTAACCGAGTGGTCTGATTGCGCTAGTACCCAGCGTCAAAACTGGACGGCCAGGGAGAAAAAAAAGCAGCCCGGAGGCTGCCTTTTTGCTGCGGCTCCCGGGGGAGCGACAGATCAGGAAGCGGACTTGACCGTGCCGGCAGTGCGGGCGAAGCGGGCGCGGAACTTTTCCACGCGGCCGGTTTCGACGATGCGGGTCTGGGCGCCCGTGTAGAACGGGTGCGATTCGGACGTCACGTCGCACTTGAAGAGCGGGTAGGTCTTGCCGTCCAGCTCGATCGTTTCGCGGGTTTGCACCGTCGAACGGGTGATGAACTTGCTGCCCGTTTGCAGGTCGGCGAAAACGACTTCGCGGTAGTCGGGGTGAATGCCTTCTTTCATGGTGCTTTCCTAGGGCTC
>MCNF01000302.1_pt1 | contig 12277 bp, 10 predicted proteins | sample 778221 | NCBI WGS metagenome assembly MCNF01 (sample SAMN04296814, study PRJNA304217) | bioreactor metagenome | isolation source: arboretum soil enriched with benzalkonium chloride | place: Turkey | reverse complement strand
CAGGGACGCCAGGAAGTCCGCCAGCAGCGGGCCGCCCGCCATGCCCCGGGCCAGCGCCGCGATCGCCGCGCTGGGCGTGGGCAGCAGCACGGGGCTGACCAGTTGCAGGCGCACCACCAGGTCCCATATCACGAAAAGCGCCAGCGGGCCGATCAGCGGCAGCAGGCGGGTCTTGTCGAATTTTCGCGCGGGCCGCGTCGCGCTGGCGGCGGCCGCGGCCACGCTTGTTGCAGTGGTTGCGGTCATGGTTCAGCCCTTGTAGAGCATGGTCGAGACGTCGACCTTCTGGGCGAACACGCCCTTGTCGGCGAACAGGTCGAAGAACTTCTGGAAGTACTGGATGTCGCCGGGCGTGAACTCGTTGTAGAGCGTGTAGGCGGCCAGCGGCACTTCCTCGGTCATCGGCCCTTCGATGGCGGTGTAGCCCTTCAGGTAGGGGCGCGCTTCTTCCGGCTTGCTGCGGATCAGCTCGATGCCGCGGGCATAGGCGGCAATGAATTTCCTGCTTTCCTCGGGGTGCTTTTTCAGGAAGGCGGTGGTCAGCGACGCAGACCCGCCGAACCATGGCGCCATCGGATCGCCCAATACGTACTTGGCGATGACGCCGGACTCCAGCACGCGGGTGGTGCCGTTCAGCCTGCCTACCGTGCCCGTGGGCTCCAGTGTGTAGCAGGCGTCCAACTGGCCGGCGGCGACCGCGGCGACGTGCTGGCTGATCGCCAGCTCGACCACGGTCGCCCCGGTTGCGCCGGCGCGCTCCAGCACTGCTTTGGCCAGCGTGGCGTTCTGGATGCCGGGTCCAGATCCGACCTTTTTCCCCTTGAGGTCTGCGATGGATTTGATGGGACTGTCTTTCGCGACGATGAACTCGTCCAGCACATGCTTGGCGTTGCTGGGATTGGACGCAAAAATCTTGAACAGGCCGGGCGAGGCGATCTCGCCGATGGCCAGGTTGGCCGAGCCGGTGCCGTTGGCGCTGCCGTCCGCGCGGCCGGCCAGCATGGCTTCCATGACCTGCTGCGCGCCTGCGAATTTCAGGGGCTCGACGTTCAGGCCGGCCTCCTTGAAGTAGCCTTTTTCCAGCGCCGCATAGAACGGCAGGCCGGCCGCCACGGGCCAGAAGCCGATGCGGATGACGGGCCCCGATTGCGCTCGCGCCAGCGCCGGCGCGGCCAGCGTCGCGGCGCCCAGCGCGGCGCCCTGGATCAGGCGGCGGCGGGTGGCGTTGAAGGCATGGGGCGCGTTGCGGTAGATCATGGAGAACTCCTGGTGTGCGAGGGTAGTGGCGCTTGTGGACAAGCTGGCATACCAGGCATCAAGCAAAAGCCGTGCCAACGTCCGCGCTTTCGGTCCGCGCCCTGTGCGCGGATCGGACCAGCCTCGCGCTGGTGCCGCGCCTGAACCACTTTGGTGCACGGCGCACCATGAAAGGGGACATAACCCGCCTCGCGCCGCGCCCGGCGTTATGGCGGTAGCATGTGGGCGGACCGGAGCAAGGCGTTCCGGGGTTCTGGATCCTTGCGCGACGCCTTGCCGCGTCGTACCGAGATGAATACGCGTTTTGTCGAAGCCTTTTTGTGGTCGGCGCGCCTGGGCAGTTTCCGGGCGGCGAGCGACCGTCTGCACATCACCCAGGCCGCCGTGGCCAACCGCATCGCCTCGCTCGAAGAGGACATAGGCGCGCGCCTGTTCGAGCGCGACGCCAAGGAACTCAGGCTGACCGCCACCGGCACCCGGCTGCTGGACTATGGCGAACGGCTGCTGGAGATCCGCCAGCAGATACTGTCGTTGGGCAAGGGCGGGGACGAGGTCTTCGGCCTGGTGCGCATCGGCGCCATCGAGACCGTGGTGCATACCTGGCTGATCGGCTTCCTGACCAATCTGCGCTCCACCTACCCGGGCATCGAGGTCCAGCTCACGTCCGAAACTACGCGCGCGCTGCACCGCGGCCTGCGCGAAGGCGCGCTGGACATCGCGCTGCAGACGGACCTGTTGAACGACAGCGGCATCATCAGCAACGCCTGCCTGCCCATGGAGATGGGCTGGGTCGGGCCGGCCGGCGACGAGGAAGCGCTGAGCGCGCAGCAACTGCTGAGCGAACCGGTGCTGACCATGAGCCCGGGATCGCAGCCGCATGAAGCGCTCAAGGCCCTGTACCGCGAAGTCGGCATGCCGCAAGGCAAGGTGCATTGCGTCAGCTCGATCTCGGCGCTGGCGCGGCTGGTGCGCAGCGGTTTCGGCCGGGCGCTGGTGCCGCTGCCGCCCATCTACGAGTACGTGGCGCGCGGCGAGGTGCAGATCATCCGCTGCGACATCCCGGTGCCGCCGCAGCTGCTGGTGGTGAGCTATCTGGAAAGCGCCGGGTCGGACGCGATCCGGCTAGTGGCCGAACTCGCCAGCCGCGCTTCCGACCAGTTCACGTCCTCGGTCGCTGCGCCGCGATTGGGTTCGGCGCAATAGTGTTATCCCTAGGGCGTCTTTCAGTAATTTTATTGCCGCGCAGAAGAATTACTCGTTTGTCCGCGGCCAGCCGGCCGGCTGAAGATGGAGCCTTCCGCAATCGAAGGAATTTCCTGTCTTCCGCCCATGAGCACGCACACCGAATCCTCCCTCCCGCCCCACGGCCTGCTGTTCGTCGCCACTGACGCCGACCCGGTCCACGAGGCCGATTTCAACCGCTGGTACGACCGCGAGCACGTGGAAGAGCGCGTACGCATCCCCGGCTTCTTGTCGGGCGCGCGCTATCTGTCGCGGGAAGGCGGCCGCAAGTATCTGGGCCTGTACCGCACCGAATCGCTGGCGGCGTTCACCACGGCCGACTACCGGGCCGCGTTCGAGCGCCAGACCGCGTGGTCGGTGACCAATCTGGACCGGATGCGCAATCCGATGCGCCGCGTCTGCGCCGTGCGCGCCGTGACCGGGTTCGGTTCCGGCAGCGAACTCGTGGTCTTGCCGCTGGCGGCGGCGAATGACAGTGAAGCGCTGGCGGCCCGGGCGCAGGCGCTAGGCGCGGAACTGGCGCAGGCGGACGGCTTTGTGCAGTCCTACCTGCTGGCGCCGGATGCGGCGCTCAGCACGCCGCTGCCGCGCGAATCCAACGAGAATCGCGTGCTGGCGCCGCTGTTCGTGGTTGAGGCGAGTTCCGCCGCGGCCGCGCGCGCGCTGCGCGACCAGGCTTGCCGTGCCTTCGATGCCGACCCGGCCAGCGCCTGGCTGCTGCAACTGGGCTGGAAGCTGACGGCTGCCGACCTGGGCTGAGCCCGCCGCGGCTCGTCATTACACATCCAATTCAAGGGGAATCCCATGGCTGAAGAAACGCTGTACGGCGCCGCGGCCGTCAAGACCGCGGCCGCGCCCAACAAGATGCGCAGGCTGGCCCTGGCCAGTTCGGTCGGCACCACGCTGGAGTGGTACGACTTCACCATCTACAACCTGATGGCGGCGCTGGTTTTCAATTCCATCTTCTTTCCGTCCTTCGACCCGCTGACGGGCACCATCCTGGCCTTCTCCACCTATGCCGTGGGCTATGTGTCGCGGCCGCTGGGCGGCTTCGTCTTCGGCCATCTGGGCGACCGGCTGGGGCGCAAGTTCGTCCTGGTCGCCACCCTGGTCATCATGGGCGTGTCCACCGGCCTGATGGGGCTGTTGCCGACCTACGCGTCGTGGGGCGTGTGGGCGCCGGTGGCGCTGGTGGCCTTGCGCTTCGTGCAGGGCGTGGCCCTGGGCGGCGAATGGGCCGGCGCGGTGCTGCTGTCGATGGAACACGGCAAGCCCGACCAGCGCGGGCGCAACGCCTCCTTCACGCAGATCGGCCCGTCCTGCGGCACGCTGATAGGCACGGGCTTCATCGCCGTGGTCTCGGCCTTCCTGAGCCCCGAGGACTTCCAGGCCTGGGGCTGGCGCGTACCCTTCGTCTCCAGCGTGGCGCTGGTGCTGTTCGGTCTGTGGCTACGCCGCGGCGTGGAGGAAACACCCGTGTTCCTGGAAATGGAACAGAAGCGCGAAACCGCCGCCACGCCCATCAAGGAAGTGCTGGGCCAGTACTGGCGGCAGCTGCTGATCGCGGGCGGCTCGCGCATCGGCTCCGACGTGCTCTACGCGCTGGTGGTCGTGTTCACCCTGACCTACGTGACGACGGTGCTGCACCTGTCGCGGCCGATGGCCCTGACCGCCACCATGCTGGGCGCCGCCCTGAACGCGATTGCGGTGCCGCTGTGCGGACATTTGTCCGACAGGATCGGCCGCCGTCCGGTGTACCTGGCGGGAGCCGTGCTGGGCATGATCTGGGCCTTCGTCTTCTTCGTGCTGATGGACACTGCGCATCCCATCGCCATCTGCGCGGCGGTCGTGGTGGGCCTGCTGATCCACGCGCTGATGTACGGCCCGCAGGCCGCCTTCGTCACCGAGCAGTTCCCGGGCCGGGTACGCTATGCCGGTTCTTCCCTGGCCTACACGCTGGCCGGCATCGTTGGCGGCGGGTTCGCGCCGCTGATCATCGCCAGCCTGTTCAAGTCCTGGAACTCGACCTTCGCGATCTCGCTGTATGTGGCGGCGGCGCTGGTGGTGACGGCGGTGGCCGTGCTGGCCGCAAGGGAAACGGCCAAGGCCCCGTTGCAGCGCTGAGTCGCGGCAGGGCCACGCATCGCCGCTCGGGCCTGGCGCCGGGCGGCGATGCGCCGTTTCAGGCGATGCTGCGATGGGCCAGCGGCTCGCCCGCCAGCCAGCGCATGAGGTTGTCGACGAACAGGGCGCGCACGCGCGCGGCGTTGCCGTCCGAGAACCCTGCGCTATGAGGCGTGACGATGACGTTGGGCAGGTCCCAGAGGGCGGAATCCGGCGGCAGCGGTTCATGCTGGAACACGTCCAGGAAGGCGCCGCCCAGACGGCCGGCGGCCAGCGCCGCGATCAATTCGGCTTCGTCGATGACGTGGCCGCGGGCTACGTTGACCACCATCGCATGGGCGGGCAGCGCGGCGAGCGCGTCGCGGCCGATCAGGTTGCGCGTGGCGGACGTGAGCGGGCAGGCCAGCACCAGCCAGTCGGCAGCGGGCAGCAGGGACGGCAGCGCGCCGTAACCCACGCTGTGGCGGGCCTGCGGCACGGGCGCGCCGCTATGGCGCGCGACCGATACATCCAGTCCGAGCGCGCCCAGCAGCGCGCCGATGCGCTGGCCGATGCCGCCCCATCCCACCACCACGGCATGCTGGCCGGCCAGATCCCTGGGCGTGCGCGCATCCAGCAGCGGACGCCAGGCGCGGTCGCGCTGGTCGGCGGCCAGCAGCGGCAGGCGGCGCGCCAGCGCCAGCACGCCGGCGATGGCGCTCTGCGCGACCACGGGGTCGCTGGCGCCTTGCGATGTCGTCACCGCCACGCCGCGCGCATGCAGGCTTTGGTAGATCTCGCGGTCGGCCCCGGCCGAGTGCACGTGCACCCAGCGCAGCGCCGGCGCGTCCCGCATGGCCTCGTAGTACAGCGCGGTCGACGGCTGGATCTCGAACTTGGTCGAATGGCCCGTGATGTCGCGCGAGACGAAGGCGGCCTCGGCCATCGTGGGCCGGCCCGCCACGGGATGGACCAGCGCATAGCGTCCCGCGGCCGCGCTGCGTTCCAGCGCCAGGCGCAGCGGCGCGGCTTCGGCGGGCGAGCACAGGATGCGGATGCCGGAATCTTGCGTCATGGTGGCGGGGTCAATGGGCTTCGGGGGCAAACTTGCGCACCAGCAACGCCCACTTGTCATGTTCGCGCTTGATGAAGTCGCCGAATTGCGCGGGCGTGCCGCCTACCGGTTCGGCGCCTTCGCGCAGCATCTGTTCATTGAGCCCCGGCAATGCGGCGTTGACCTCGCGGTTGACGACGTCGACCACCTGCTGCGGCGTGCCCTTGGGCGCGAAGAAGCCAAACCAGGAGCCGGCGTCAAAGCCCGGGTAGCCGGATTCCGCGATGGTGGGCAGTTCGGGCAGGGTGGCGGAACGCTGCTTGGTGCTGACCGCCAGCGCGCGCAGCTTGCCGGAGCGGATGTGTCCGATCACGGAAGGGATGGTGGCGAACATGAAGTCGATGCGCCCGGCCAGCAGGTCGTTGACCGCGTCCGCGCCCTTGTAGGGCACATGCGTGGCGTTGACGCCGAGTTCGTCCATCAGCATGTAGCTCGACAGGTGCGAAGACGTGCCCACGCCCGTGGAACTGTAGTTGAGCTGGCTTGCGGTCTTGACGTACTTCAGGAAGCCCTGGAGGTCCCTGGCGGGGGAAGCCGGCGGCACCACCAGCACATTGGGTACGGTGGCGATCTGCACCATGGGCACCAGATCGGTCAGCGGGCTGTAGGGCAGCTTGTTCAGCGAGGGGTTGACGGCGATGGGGCCCACGGAGTTGACGATGAGGGTATGGCCGTCGGCCAGGGCGCGCACGACATATTCCGTGCCGATGTTGCCGCCCGCGCCCGGCTTGTTCTCGACCACGAAAGGCTGGCCCAGCTTCTGCGTCAGCGTGTTGGTGACGCTGCGGGTAAGGGTATCGGTGGTGCCGCCGGGCGAGAACGCCACGATGACTTTCACCGGCCGGTCGGGATAGTCCGCGGCGGCGGGCGGCGCCAGCGTACAGGCGCCAGCCAGCGCTGTGCAGGCGAGCAGGGCTCGTGCAGTGTTCATGATGTCTCCTCGCGTGGGCGTAGTGGTGTTTTCGATGGCGCCGTGCCGCCACGCCGGCCGGCGCCTGCTGAAACGAAAAACTCAGTCGCGGTAGCTCGGGTCCAGCCGGTCCAGCTTGCGCAGCAGGGCGGGCCACTCCATCACTCCATAGGGCCGGCGCGTGCCGGGCTGATAGTTGTTCCAGGTTTCCTGCAGCACCGGCGCGGCCACCCCTTGCAGCGGCGAGCCCGTCGCCATGGCCGCCAGCTGCGAGCGGCAGGCCAGTTCCAGGCGGTGCATCCAATTGAAGGCTTCGCCCACGCTGCGGCCCACGGTCAGGGCGCCGTGGTTGCGCAGGATGAGGGCTTCGCCCTGGCCCAGGTCGGCCAGCAGCGAAGCCTGTTCCTCGAGGCCGAGCACCACGCCCTGGTAGTCGTGATAGCCGATCTTCAGGAAGCGCATGGCGGTCTGGGTCAGCGGCAGCAGTCCGCATTCCAGGGAAGACACGGCCATCGACGCCCAACTGTGGGTATGGATCACGCAGTCCACTTCATGGCGGTGGGCGTGCACGGCGCTGTGGATGACGTAGCCGGCCTTGTTGATGCCGTAGTCCAGCTCGCCGAAATCGGGGCGGGCCAGGATGGTGCCGTCCAGATCCACCTTGATGAGGCTGGACGCCGTGATTTCCTCGTACATCATGCCGTAGGGGTTGATCAGGAAGGCATTGTCCTCGCCCGGCACGCGCGCCGAGATGTGATTGGCCATCATGTCGGCCATGCCGTAGATCTCGACCAGGCGGTAGCAGGCCGCCAGGTCGACGCGGGCGTTCCATTCCGCCTCGGAGCAATGCGGACGCATGGACGCAATGCGCAGGCGTCCCCGGCCTTGGGTGTCTGTGGTCATCGAATTTCGTGCAGATCCATCGCCGCGGCAACATGCCGCAGCATCCTGGCTGGCAATTTATCCGCGGGACCGGGCAGGGCCTAGGCATGCCCCCGGCATGGGGGCATCACGAATCGAGAAGGGTTGCGCCGGGCCAGCCGCCGTTGCGCACCAGGGCGCGCATCACGTCCAGCAGCACGACCCTTGCGGCCAATGCCGCGGGCGACAGTTCCTCGTCATTGATGCAATAGACCAGGTTGCGGCGGAACAGGAAGGGGTCGTCGATCGGATGCATGCTCAGCAGCCCCGATTCCACCCGGGCCACGGCCGCGCCGGGCTGGATGGTGGCCAGCGCGTTGGCCTGCACCAGATCCATCAAGGTGGTCAGCCCGTCGACCTCGACGCCGATCCAGGGTTCGACGCCGGCCCGTTCGAAAGCGGCCTCGACCCAGGCGCGCAGGCCGTGGGCCTTGCTGGTCACGGCCTGCGGCAGGCTGCCCAACTGCGCCATGGTGATGGGCGCGCCGTCGGGCAGCGCGACCATGCCGCGCCGCGCCAGCAGGAACAGCCGCTCGTCCAGCACCGGGATGGCGCTGCGGCCCTGGCTGCTGTCGTTCTGGAACAGCACGGCCAGGTCGAGCCGGCGTCCCATGAGCAGCTCGCCCAGGTTGCCGGACAGGCCCTCGACCAGATGCAGGCGCACGTTCGGATAGCGCTCGGCCATGGCCGCGTAGAAGGGCCTGGCCAGCACGGATGCCGTGGTGGGCGCGAAGCCGACGCTGACCATGCCGGAAAGCCGTGCCTCGCGCGCCGCCGCCACCGCGTTTTCCGCGTGCCGCAAGGTCAGCTGCGCCTGCCGCAGGAATGCCGTGCCCGCCGGCGTGGGCACCACGCCGGTAGGCGTGCGCACCAGCAGCCGCGTGGCCAGTTCGCTTTCCAAGCGGCTGATCTGCTGGCTGAGCGCCGAGGCGACCACCTCCAGCTCGCGCGCGGCGCGGCCGATGCTGCCCAGTTCGGCGACGCGGACGAAATAGCGGAGTTGGCGGAGTTCCATGGCGCAGGAAGGGAGGGCGGTAAGGGATAGTAGTCGCAGCGGCGCGCGCATGCGGCCTTGCCGCCTCGGGGAAAACAGGGCTGGTGGTTCAAAGAAATGTCAGGTATCTGACTTTATTCTGAATGCCAAACGAAAATTGTTTACACTCTCATCCTCAAAATTCGAGTATGAGCGGGCCGCCGTGGGGGCGGGTGCCGTTCCTGTTACGGGAGAGTATCGATGCGCAAGTTGCTGTTGGGAGCGGTGTTGGCCGCTGCGGTGTTCGGGGGGACGGCCCAGGCCGCGGTCGAGCCCAAGGCCGTGGTCGCGACGTACTCGGATCTGGCGCTGGCCGGCTACGAAGACTCGCTCGCCTCCGCCAAGACCCTGCGCGCCGCCATCGACGCCCTGATCGCCAAGCCCAGCGCCGAAACGCTGAAGGCCGCGCGCGAAGCCTGGCTGGCGGCCCGCGTGCCTTACCAGCAGACCGAAGCGTACCGCTTCGGCAACCCCATCGTCGACGATTGGGAAGGCCGCGTGAACGCCTGGCCGCTGGATGAAGGCCTGATCGACTACGTGGACGCTTCCTACGGCACCGAGAACGACGAGAACGCCTACTACGCGGTCAACGTCATCGCCAATTCCAAGATCTCGGTGGGCGGCAAGACCGTCGACGTCAGCAAGATCACGCCCCAACTGCTGTCCGAAGTGCTGCACGAAGCCGACGGCAACGAAGCCAACGTGGCCACGGGCTACCACGCCATCGAATTCCTGCTGTGGGGCCAGGACCTGAACGGCACCGGCCCTGCGCCGGCCGACCGCAAGGGCACGCCGCAGGAACGCCACGCCGGCAACCGTCCGCACACCGACTTCGATCCCAAGCAGTGCACGGGCGGCCATTGCGAGCGCCGCGTCCAGTTCCTGAAGGCCGTGACCGATCTGCTGGTGACGGACCTGGAAGAAATGGTCGGCAACTGGAAGAAGGACGGCGCCGCGCGCAAGGCGGTCGAGGAAGATCCGAAGGCTGGCCTGATCGCCATGCTGACCGGGCTGGGCAGCCTGTCCTATGGCGAGCTGGCCGGCGAACGCATGAAGCTGGGCCTGATGCTGCATGATCCCGAGGAAGAGCACGATTGCTTCTCGGACAACACGCACAATTCGCACTACTACGACCAGATCGGCATCCGCAACGTCTACCTGGGCAGCTACACCCGCATCGACGGCAAGACCGTCCAGGGCGCGAGCCTGTCGGAACTGGTGAAGGCGCGCGATCCCAAGCTGGACGCCGAAGTGCGCGCCAAGCTGGACGCCACCGTGGCCGCCATGCAGGCGATGAAGGCGCGCGCCGAAACGGTCGAAACCTACGACCAGATGATTTCGGACGGCAACAAGGAAGGCAATGCCGTGGTGCAGGCCGCCATCGACCGCCTGGTCGACCAGACCCGCAGCCTGGAACGCGTGATTGCCCTGCTGGACCTGGGCAAGGTTGCCATCGAAGGTTCCGACAGCCTGGACAAACCTGACGCCGTATTCAAGTGAAACTCGTTTTAGCCGCCGTACTGGCGGCGTCGGCCCATGCCGGCGCCGCCGCCGCTCCAACCGGGCGTGACGACCTCACGCCCGAAGACCTGAAGCGCGTGACCGCCATCACCGCGCCGACGCGCGACTTCTCGAAGGTCGAGACCTTCGAGACCATGCAGGCAGGAGCCGCCACCACCAACAAGCTCATCAACGCCGACATTTTTTCGCAGCCCTCGGCCAACATGAGCTTCGAGGGACGCCAGGAATTCCAGGTCGGCAACGGCCTGTTCCGCAAGGACTGGGTCTCGGCGCCGGCCTCCACTCAAGCCTCGGATGGCCTGGGACCGCTGTTCAATGCGCGTTCCTGCCAGGCCTGTCATACCAAGGACGGACGCGGCACGGTGCCGGGTTTCGATCCCCTGGAACGCACCGACGCGGTGGCGCTGCTGCTGCGCCTGGCCGTGCCGCAAGGGCCGGACCGTGGACATCCCAGGCTGGCCGCGGGCGAGATCGCGGCCTTGCCCGAGCCCATCTACGGCGTGCAGCTGCAGAACTTCGCGGTGGCGGGCCTGCCCGCCGAAGGCCGCATGGAGATCGAGTACCAGCCGGTCCCGGTCGCGCTCAACGGCGGTGAAACCGTCACGCTGATGAAGCCCGCCTACCGCATCGAGAACCTGGGCTACGGCCCGATGCGCGCGGACACGCAGATCTCGCCGCGCCTGGCGCCGCCCATGATAGGCCTGGGCCTGCTGGAATCCATCCACGAAGCCGACATTCTGGCCAACGTGGGCGCGGACAAGCGCGATGGCATTGTCGGCAAGGCCAACTGGGTCACCGACGCGCGCACCGGCGCGCGCGTGCTGGGCCGCTTCAACCTGAAGGCCGGGCAACCCACGGTCGAGCAGCAGAGCGCCGCGGCGTTCTCCAACGACATGGGGCTGTCCACGCCTCTGTTCCCCAAGCATTCCGGCGACTGCACGCCTGCGCAGAAGCAGTGCCTGGACATGCCGCACGGCGCGCAGCCGCGCTTCGGCCCCGAAGAAGTGCCGGCCAAGCTGATGGACTTCGTCACCATCTATTCCACCAACCTTGCCGTGCCACAGCGGCGCGACGCCGACGATGCGCGCGTGCTGGCCGGCAAGAAGCTGTTCTACGAAGCCAATTGCGTGGCCTGCCACGTGCCCAAGTACGTCACCAGCCGCAATGCCAAGCAGCCCGAGCACCGCTTCCAGCTGATCTGGCCCTACACCGACATGCTGGTGCACGACATGGGCGACGATCTGGCCGACGGCGTGTCCGACGGCGAAGCCAACGGCCGCGAATGGCGCACGCCGCCGCTGTGGGGCATAGGCCTGACCAAGACCGTGAACCCCAACGCCACCTGGCTGCACGACGGGCGCGCGCGCACCTTGCTGGAGGCCGTGCTGTGGCATGGCGGACAGGCCAAGCCCGCGCGCGACCGCGTGGTGGCGATGACGCCGGAAGAACGCGCCGATCTCATCCGTTTCCTGGAGTCGCTGTAATGGCCGGATTTGCCCGAAAAGTGTTCAAGCGCGTAGCGGCGGCAGCGTTGGCCGTGGCAGCCCCCGCAGCCGCGCTCGCGGCGCCGCCCGCCGACCTGGGCGAGCGCCTGGCGCGCGATTACGCCCGTCCCGCCGTGGCCAGGATGGTGGACGCGGCGTCGGCGCTGGACGGGGCGCTGGGCCGCTGGTGCGCCCGGCCGGACGCAGCCGACGCCGCGCGCGTCAAAGAGGCTTTCGAGAACCTGGCCCTGGCCTGGTCCGGCATCGAGTTCCTGCGCTTCGGCCCGCTGGTGCAGGCCAACCGCTACGAGCGCCTGGCCTTCTGGCCCGATACGCGCGGCGTCATGCCCAAGCAGGTGCAGGCGCTGATCGCCGCTCAGGACGGCGACTTGCTCGTGCCCGGCGCCCTGGCGGGACGCAGCGTGGCCGTGCAGGGCCTGCCCGCGTTGGAATACGTGTTGTACGGCGAGCCGGCCTTGCTGCGGCGGGATGGCGGGCAGGTCGGCACCTACGCCTGCGATTACGCCCGGGCGGTGGTCGCCAACGTCAGGCAGATCACGCGCGATGTCGCCCAGGCCTGGAGCGCCGAAGGCGATTTCGGCCGGCAGTTTGCGCAACCCAAGGCGGGCAATGACCTGTATCGCGATCAGCAGGAAATCGCGGCCGAGGCCATGAAGTCCCTATCCACCGGG
>MCNF01000300.1_pt1 | contig 12294 bp, 8 predicted proteins | sample 778221 | NCBI WGS metagenome assembly MCNF01 (sample SAMN04296814, study PRJNA304217) | bioreactor metagenome | isolation source: arboretum soil enriched with benzalkonium chloride | place: Turkey | reverse complement strand
TCCAGCGGACGCAGGTTGGCCGGTTCGGCACGGGCGATGCGCGCCTGCACGTCATCGTCGCCGCGGTACTGGTTCATCAGGAAGCCCACCGTGCCCAGTTTCATGCCGAATACCGGCTTGCCCAGGTGCCCATGCCGGTGCAGGGTCTGCAGCATGAAGCCATCGCCGCCCAGAGGGCACAGTACATCGGCCTGCTCGGGCGTGTAGTCGCCATAGCGCGACACCATGGCCGCGCGGGCCATCTGCGCGGGCTCGGTGGTGCTGGCCAGGAAAGCGATGCGGGGGGTGTCGCTCATCGGTGGATCCGGGGAGGTTTGATGGAGAGCATAACCGAGCGCCGGGGGCTGGACCCCGTGGGGCGGATGACCGGCATATCCACCTGGCAGGTTCACGGCCGGCGTCGGGTCAGGTGGTCGCAAAGGTCAAGGGCAGAAATAGAACGGCCCCGCTTTCGCGGGGCCGTTCTGTCCTACTCATGCCAGGCATGGCCTGGCACTACTCCACTTACGCGCCGTGGGCAGCGAGCTGGCCCAGGCGTTGCACCGCGACCGAGACGGTCGGGTAATCCAGCGTCTTCTGCTCGGCCAGTTCGGCCAGCATCGCCAGGGTGAAGCGCAGGCTGCTGTCGTCACGACCGATCCATGCGGCCACCTTGGCTTCAGCGGTGCTGCCCTTGGTGCCCAGTGCCTGGCCGGCCAGGCTGCGGTGGTGCGCCGCCAGTTCGTCGCGCAGCACGCCACGTGCCACCGCGTGCCAACGGCCGTTGACCTCCAGCGCATCGATCTGCTCGAACAGCCACGGCAGCTGCAACGCGTCACCCAGGCGGAAGTGGATCTTGGACACGTCCACCGGCTTCAGCTTGCGGGTACGGGCCAGTTCGATGATGTCGAACGCCGGCTCCAGGAAGTGCAGTTCGGCCAGCTGCTGTGCCAGTGCCGACGGCAGGCCCTTTTCCTTCCACTCGGCCACCAGGGCTTCGTAGGTCGGACGCTGCGAATCCGGCAGCACACCCGAAGCAACACGGATGTCGTTGAACGGACCCTGATAGCGGTTGACCGCCTCGGTGATGCCCGGCATCGGGCCCGGGCGCGACAGCAGCCAGCGCACGAACGAGCGCTGCAGCTTCCAGATCACTTCCAGCGCGTCGATCTGCACCGACTCCGGCAGGGTGCCGTCGAGGGCGTCGATCTGTGCCCACAGCGCGCGTGCATCCAGCGTTTCGCGGCTGATGGTGTACGCCTTGGCGACCTCGGCAATGGAACGGCCGGTGTCTTCCTGCATGCGCATCAGGAAGGTGGCGCCCATGCGGTTGATGGTCTGGTTGGTCACGGCCGTGGCGATGATTTCGCGCTTCAGGCGGTGACGCTCCATCGCGTCGGCGTACTTCTTCTGCAGCGGGGTCGGGAAGTAGCGCTGCAGCTCCTTGGACAGGTACGGATCTTCCGGGATGTCCGAATCCAGCAGTTGGGCGAACGCCACCAGCTTGGAATAGGACAGCAGCACCGACAGTTCCGGACGGGTCAGGCCCTGGCCGCGTGCCTTGCGCTGCGACAGCTCGGCGTCGGACGGCAGGAATTCGATCTGGCGATCGAGCAGGCCCTGCTGTTCCAGGGTGCGGATGAAGTGCTGCTTGGAACCCAGGCGCTTGACCGCCATCCGCTCCATCAGGCTCAGGGCCTGGTTCTGGCGGTAGTTGTCGTTGAGCACCAGCGCGGCGACTTCGTCGGTCATCGACGCCAGCAGCTTGTTGCGCTGCTCGACGGTCAGCTTCTTGGCCCGCACCACATCGTTGAGCAGGATCTTGATGTTGACTTCATGGTCGGAGGTGTCGACACCGGCCGAGTTGTCGATGAAGTCGGTGTTGAGCAGCACGCCGGCCTGGGCGGCTTCGATGCGGCCCAGCTGGGTCATGCCCAGGTTGCCGCCCTCGCCCACCACCTTGCAGCGCAGCTCGCCACCATTCACGCGCAGCGCGTTGTTGGCGCGGTCGCCGACATCGCTGTGCTGCTCGCTGGCGGCCTTGACGTAGGTACCGATGCCGCCGTTCCACAGCAGGTCGACCGGTGCCTTCAGGATCGCGCTCATCAGATCATTCGGCGACAGCGCCTTGACGCTCTCGTCCAGGCCCAGCACTTCACGCACCTGCGGGGTGATCTCGATCGACTTCAGGCTGCGCGGGTACACGCCGCCGCCCTTGCTGATCAGCTTGGCATCGTAGTCCGCCCAGCTCGAACGCGGCACGGTGAACAGGCGCTCACGTTCGACGAACGTGGTGGCTGCGTCCGGGTTCGGGTCCAGGAAGATGTGGCGGTGGTCGAATGCAGCGACCAGGCGGATGTGGCGCGACAGCAGCATGCCGTTGCCGAACACGTCGCCGGACATGTCGCCGACGCCGACGGCGGTGAAGTCCTGGCTCTGGCTGTCACGGCCCAGCGCACGGAAGTGGCGCTTGACCGACTCCCACGCACCGCGTGCGGTGATGCCCATGCCCTTGTGGTCGTAACCGACCGAACCACCGGAGGCGAATGCATCGCCCATCCAGAAGCCGTGCGCGATGGCCAGGCCGTTGGCGATGTCGGAGAAGGTCGCGGTGCCCTTGTCGGCGGCCACCACCAGGTACGGATCGTCCATGTCGTGACGCACGACATCCACCGGCGGCACGATCTTGTTGTTGACGATGTTGTCGGTGATGTCCAGCAGGCCCTGGATGAACAGCTTGTAGCAGGCCACGCCGTTGGCGAAGATCGCATCGCGATCGCCGTTCACCGGCGGGGTCTTGGCGAAGAAGCCGCCCTTCGCGCCGACCGGCACGATGACGGTGTTCTTGACCATCTGCGCCTTGACCAGGCCCAGCACTTCGGTACGGAAGTCTTCGCGACGATCCGACCAGCGCAGGCCACCACGAGCAACCGCACCGAAGCGCAGGTGGGTACCTTCCACGCGCGGGCCGTAGACGAAGATTTCGCGGTACGGGCGCGGCTTCGGCAGGTCCGGCACCAGCGCCGAATCGAACTTGAAGCTGATGACATGGCCGTGCTGGCCGTTGGCATCGGTCTGGTAGTAGCTGGTACGCAGGGTCGCATCGATCACGCCCATGAACGAGCGCAGGATGCGGTCCTCGTCCAGGCTGGACACGCGGTCCATCAGCTTCAGCAGCGCATCGCGCGCGGCCTGCATCTGCGCATCGCGATCACCCTTGCGGGCGTCGACCACGGTCTTGAGCACCTTCAGGGTGGCCTCGTCACCGGCGGCCAGCACATCGAGGTGCGCCTTCAGCTGGGCCTGGCCAGCGACGATGTCTTCCTTGCTCTCGTGGCCGGTAGCCGGATCGAAGCGCGCTTCGAACAGCTCGACCAGCAGGCGCGCCAGCAGCGGATAGCGGGTGAAGGTGCCTTCCACGTACGCCTGCGAGAACGGCACGCCGGTCTGCAGCAGGTACTTGCAGTAGCCACGCAACATGGCGACCTGGCGCCAGTGCAGGCCGGCAGCCAGCACCAGGCGGTTGAAGCCATCGTTCTCGGCATCGCCGTGCCAGACACGGGCGAAGGTCTCGCCGAAGGCTTCGTCGACGCTGGCGGCATCGATCGCGCCGGCGGTCGATTCGACCTCGAAGTCCTGCACATACACCGGGGCGTTGTCGACCGACAGGCGGTACGGACGCTCGGCGATCACGCGCAGGCCCATGTTTTCCATCATCGGCAGCGCGTCCGACAGCGGAATGTCGTCCAGCTGGCGGTACAGCTTCAGGCGCAGGCCATCGCCGCTTTCGCGCGGCACGGCCTGCAGGCTCAGGCGCAGGTCGTCCGGACCGGTCAGGGCATCAAGCTGGCTGACATCGTTGGCGGCGACAGCGGTGCTGTTGTCTTCGATGTAGCCGGCCGGCAGTGCCTTGCCGATGCGGGCAGCGATGCGCAGGCCTTCGGTTTCGCCATGGCGGGTCACCAGCGCTTCACGCAGGTCGTCCTGCCAGTTGCGCAGCACCTGGGCCAGCTTCTGCTCCAGTTCGGCGGTATCGACGTCGAGCATTTCACCCGGCTTCGGGCGCACGATCAGGTGCACCTGGGCCAGCGGCGATTCGCCCAGCACCACCGAGCTGTCCACGTACTCGCCGTGCAGCGCGTCCTTCAGCATGGCCTCGATGCGCAGGCGCACGTCGGTGTTGAAGCGCTCGCGCGGCAGGTAGACCAGCGCGGAGATGAAACGGCTGTACTTGTCGCGGCGCAGGAACAGGCGGCTGCGCACGCGCTCCTGCAGGCCCAGCACGCCCATGGCGGTGCGGAACAGTTCGTCCTCGCTGGACTGGAACAGTTCTTCGCGCGGCAGGGTTTCCAGGATGTGGCGCAGGGCCTTGCCGCTGTGGCTGGCCGGGGCCAGGCCCGACTGCTTCATCACGTGCTCGTGGCGCTGGCGCACCAGCGGGATTTCCCACGGGCGACGGTTGTAGGCGCTGGAGGTGAACAGGCCGAGGAAGCGCTGCTCGCCGATGATCTTGCCCTTGGCGTCGAATTCCAGCACGCCGATGTAGTCCATGTAGCCGGCGCGGTGCACGCGCGAACGGGCGTTGGTCTTGGTCAGGATCAGCGCGTCCTTCAGGCCGGACGTGGTGTTCAGGCCCTGCGCGGCCAGCGTCTTGACCGGACGGGCGGCGGACTTGTCCTTGCCGCGCATCAGGCCCAGGCCGGTGTCGTTCAGCGGCGCCAGAACTTCTTCCTTGCCCTGCTTCTCGACGCGGTACTCGCGGTAGCCGAAGAAGGTGAAGTGGTTGTCGGCGGCCCAGCGCAGGAATTCCTGTGCTTCCTTGCGCGAGGCTGCGTCGACCGGCAGCTGGCGGCTGCCCAGGTCGTCGGCCAGTGCCAGCGCCTTGTCCTTCATCGGCTGCCAGTCACGCACGATCGCGCGCACTTCATCCAGCGCCTTGTTGATGGCCTGCTCGATGGCCGCCATGGCTTCGGCCGGCTGGCGGTCGATTTCCAGCAGCATCACCGACTCGGCATCACCCTCGCCGACCTTGACCAGCTTGCCGGCCTTGTCGCGGGTGAAGCGCAGCACCGGGTGGCCCAGCACGTGGACACCCACGCCCTGTTCGGCCAGCGACATGGTGACGGTGTCGACCAGGAACGGCATGTCGTCGTTGACGATCTGCAGCACAGTGTGGGGCGATTCCCAACCGTTGGCCTTCGCGGTCGGATTGAACACGCGGACGTTGGCCTTGCCGGCCTTGCGGGCACGGGCAAATTCCAGCGTCTCAGCCGCGAGAGCGGCCCACTCTTCAGCGCTGTGGTGCGGGAACTCGTCCGACTCCATGCGCTTGTAGAAGTCAGTGGCGAAGGCCACCGCTTCGGCCTGTGCGGCCGCGGGGTAACGCTTGCGCAATGCCGTGTACACCGGCTCCAGGGAGAAACCAGCGGTCACTGCGACCTCCGACTCTGCTGGTTTGGTCTTGTTTTTCACGGTCTTGGCTGCGGTTTTTTGCGGTTTCATGGCAGAGCGATGCGCTTGCTCAGTTGGGAAAATGAAATTGTAGCCCTACCGCACGAAAAGGCCTTGCTGCAGGACGGAATAACCAGATTCGGGTTTGCTGCGGTTTAGACGCCTATTCAGTTCGCACCGGTATGGTGCTGGCGCCCGCTTCAGCACTGCCGACAGGATCGGCAAAGCGTGTTACCGGAAGACACACGCGGCGACGCCGATTCGATTCCACAATCCTGAACTGGACGGTATAGTCCACCGCGTGAATCCGGCCTACCTCCCCGTTGCCCTCGACGCACGCGATGAGCGCGTGTTCGATGCCGTGCGCGAGCTGCTGGCCCAGCAGGGCATGCAGATGAGCATGGATGCGGTGGCCCAGCATGCCGGCTGCTCCAAGCAGACCCTGTACTCGCGCTACGGCAACAAGCAGGAACTGCTGCGCCGGGTGATGCAGCGCCACGTCGGCCACGCCACCGGGGCCATGGTTCGTGCACTCCGCACTGACGACCTGCGTGCCAGCCTGCTCCAGTTCGCCATCGACTTCCTGGAGCACTTCAACCAACCGCACGTAGGCCAGGCCTGCCGGCTGATCGCCGCCGACGCGGCCCAGTTTCCCGAAGAGGCGCGTACGCTGTACCGGCATGGGGCCGGCGCGCTGACGCTTCATCTTGCTGAATGGATTGAAACCGTTTGCAGGCGTGGCCAGCTCCGGCATGACGACCCGCACTTCATGGCCGAACTACTGCTGAGCATGATTGCCGGTCAGGATTTCGACAAACAGCGTTTCCATACCCCCCATCGTGATGACGCGCAGCTGCGTCGGCGCTGGGCAGAGTTCTCCGTCGACAGCTTCCTGCGCGCCTTCGCGCCTCAGCCGTCGGCGGCCCCGTCTTCAAACCAACCCCGGAGTTCCTCCTGATGACCGCCCCACTCCGCACCCTTGCCTTGACGTGCGCCGTTGCTGTCGCGCTGGCTGCCTGCAAGAAGCCGGAACAGCAGACGCCCCCGCCGCCGGAGGTGGGCGTGATCGACGCCAAGCCGCAGACCCTGCCGCTGCAGCGTGAGCTGGTCGGCCGCCTGTCGCCGTTCCGCAGCGCCGACGTGCGTGCGCGCGTGCCGGGCGTACTGCTCAAGCGCGTCTACCAGGAAGGCTCCCAGGTCAAGCAGGGCCAGCCCCTGTTCCTGATCGACCCGGCGCCGCTGCGTGCCTCGCTCAATGCCTCCGAGGCCCAGCTGGCCTCGGCCCGCGCCACCTACGCCAATGCCAAGGTGGCGGCAGACCGCGCACGTTCGCTGGCACCGCAGCAGTTCGTCTCCAAGTCCGACCTGGACAACGCCGAATCGGCCGAGCGCACCGCGCTGGCCGCGGTCAAGCAGGCCGAAGCGGCGGTGACCTCCTCGCGCATCAGCCTGGGCTATACAGAAGTAACCGCACCGATCAGCGGCGTGGCCAACAAGCAGCAGGTCACCGAGGGCGCACTGGTCGGCCAGGGCGATGTGACCCTGCTGACCACCGTCGACCAGCTCGACCCGCTGTACGTGAACTTCTCGCTGAGCGTGGATGAGCTGACCCAGCTGCGCGCACAGCAGGCCAAGGGTGCGCTGGCACTGTCCGGCGACGGCAAGGCCACGGTCAACGTCAAGCTGGCCGACGGCACCACCTACAGCGAGCCGGGCACGCTGGACTTCTCTTCGACCACGGTCGACCCGGCCACCGGCGCGGTGTCGCTGCGTGCGCTGCTGCCGAACCCGCAGCAGATCCTGCTGCCGGGTGCCTTCGTCAGCTTCCAGGCCAACCTGGGCGAGCGCAACAACGCCTACCTGGTGCCGCAGCAGGCGCTGCTGCGTGACACCACCGGCGGCTACGTGATGGTGGTCGGTGCCGACGGCAAGGTCGTCCGCAAGAACGTGAAGACCGATGGTGCTCAGAACGGCAACTGGCTGGTCAGCGACGGCCTGGCCGCCGGTGACAAGGTGATCGTGGCCGGCGTGCAGAAGGTCAAGGAAGGTGCACCGGCAGTGGCCAAGCCATGGACCCCGGGGCAGGACGCCAACGGCAAGCCTGCCGCGGGCGCCGCCGCTCCGGCGGGCGCGGCACCGGCCGCAGGCAAGGCACCGGCCGATGCGGCCAAGCCCGAGCAGGCCGATGCGGCCAAGCCGGCAGCCACCGATTCGAACAAGCAGTAACGGGAACCTTCCGTCATGCCTAAATTTTTCGGGTATCCGGATTTTAGTGTGGGACGACAGCTAAAGCACTTGCTTGTCTGACTGTTCTTGCTTGTAGGTTTCTAGTTTCGCAGGCTCGTCCGTTTCAAGCCTTCAGTGTGGGTTTTTCCTGCTGGCGCATGTCGGTGCAAGGAAGCAATCAGTGGGCAGGTCACCTTGCCTTGGCTCGACCTGCATGCCTTGACCAATTGGGATAGCGCCAACTCCATGCGCTGGAGATCGGCCAGCCGCAGGCGCACATCCGCCAGCCGCGCTGCCGCGAGGTCGGCGGACTCGTGGCAATGGGTGCCGTCCTCCAGCTTGAGCAATTGCGCAACCTCGTCCAGATTGAAGCCCAAGCGCTGAGCGGACTTCACGAACTTCACCCGGTCCACGTCCGTCGGCCCATAGCGGCGGATGCCGCCGATGGGCCGATCCGGCTCCAGCAGCAAGCCCTTGCGCTGATAGAACCGGATGGTCTCCACGTTGACCCCGGCTGCTTTGGCGAAGGCCCCGATGGTCAGGGTTTCCGGGATGTTCATCATGGCGCTTGACTCCGTACGTGGCTACGGAAGTAACGTTAGCGCATCACGCAAAGTCCCGGAAGGAGACCCTCATGGCAAAACCTAGCAACGGCCGCGGTGCACTGGCTGCCGGCGGCTTGGCCGCCATCCTTGCCTCGACCTGCTGCCTCGGCCCGCTGGTGCTGATCACGCTAGGCTTCTCTGGCGCCTGGATCGGCAACCTAACCGCGCTCGAACCGTATCGGCCGATCTTCATCGGCGCCGCGCTCGTCGCGCTGTTCTTCGCCTGGCGCCGCATCTTCCGGCCCGCCCGCGCCTGTGCACCGGACGACGTGTGTGTCGTGCCCCAGGTGCGAACAGCCTACAAGGTGATTTTCTGGATCGTGTCCGCCCTGGTACTGATCGCCCTCGCGTTCCCCTACGTCATGCCCCTGTTCTACTGAAGGAGACTGTCATGAAGAAATTTGTCGCACTGTTCGCTTTGACTGTAGCCCTGAGCGCTCCAGCTTGGGCCGCCACCAAAACCGTCACGCTGTCGGTACCGGGCATGACCTGCGCCACCTGTCCGATCACGGTCAAGAAGGCGTTGTCCAAGGTCGAAGGCGTCGTTGAAGCCAAGGTGACCTGGGAGCCCAAGGAAGCGGTGGTGACTTACGACGACACCAAGACGACGCCAGCCGCCTTGACCAAAGCCACCGAGAACGCAGGCTACCCTTCCACGGTCAAGAAGTGATCGTCCCATGACCGAGGCGATCACACTGCACGTCGATGGCATGACCTGCGGGGCGTGCTCCGAGCACGTCCGGCAAGCTTTGGAGAAGGTGCCCGGTGTGCGTTCGGCAGCGGTGTCCTATCCGCAACGGCGGGCTGAAATCACGGCTGATGCGGGCGCCGATTTGGAGATGGCACCGCTGGTCGCCGCCGTGTCTGCACTCGGTTACCGGGCGCAGGCTGCCGACATGCCGAGCAAGCCTGCGGACCTGTTGAACAAGACGCTGGGCGGGTTAAACGGCGAGCCGAAGCGCGGAGATGCAGAGCCGGCATTGCACGTCGCTGTGATTGGCAGTGGCGGCGCGGCGATGGCGGCGGCGCTGAAAGCCGTCGAGCAAGGAGCGCGCGTCACCTTGATCGAGCGAGGCACCCTCGGCGGTACCTGCGTCAATGTCGGCTGCGTACCGTCCAAGATCATGATCCGTGCCGCGCATATCGCCCATGTACGGCGCGAGAGTCCGTTCGACGACGGCATTGCGGCCGCTTCGCCGGCGATCCTGCGCGAGCGTTTGCTGGCGCAGCAGCAGGAGCGCGTCGACGAACTGCGTCACGCCAAGTACGAAGGTATTCTGGCCAGCACTCCCGCCATCACCGTGCTACGCGGCGACGCCCGCTTCCTGGACGACCGCCATCTGAACGTGCAACTGGCAGAAGGCGGCGAATGCGCAGTCGCCTTCGACCGCTGCCTGATCGCCACCGGCGCCAGCCCGGCGATTCCGCCGATCCCCGGCTTGCAGGGCACCCCCTACTGGACCTCCACCGAGGCGCTGGTCAGCGACCGTATTCCCGAGCGGCTGGCGGTGATCGGTTCGTCGGTGGTGGCGGTCGAACTCGCGCAGGCCTTTGCCCGACTCGGCAGCAAGGTGACTCTCCTGGCGCGCAACACGCTGTTCTTCCGCGAAGATCCCACTATAGGTGAAGCCGTCACGGCCGCGTTCCGCAACGAAGGCATCGAAGTGCTGGAGCACACGCAGGCCAGTGAGGTGGCCTTTGCAAGCGGAGCATTCGTGCTCACGACCGGGCGCGGCGAACTGCGCGCTGACCGACTGCTGGTCGCCACCGGCCGCACACCGAACACCCGCGCCTTGGATCTCGACGCGGCAGGTGTCGCGGTCAACGCGCAGGGCGCCATCATCATCGACAATGGGATGCGCACCGGCACACCGCACATCTACGCCGCGGGCGACTGCACCGACCAGCCGCAGTTCGTCTACGTCGCAGCGGCGGCCGGTACCCGCGCCGCGGTCAACATGACCGGCGGCGACACGGCGCTGGACCTGACGGCGATGCCGGCGGTCGTGTTCACCGATCCCCAGGTCGCCACCGTGGGCTATAGCGAAGCCGAAGCACACCATGCCGGCATCGAGACCGACAGCCGCACGCTGACACTCGACAACGTGCCCCGGGCGCTCGTCAACTTCGACACACGTGGCTTCATCAAGCTGGTCGCGGAAGCCGGCACTGGCCGGTTGCTCGGTGTGCAGGCGGTGACCCCCGAGGCGGGCGAACTGATTCAGACGGCCGCGCTCGCCATCCGGGCACGGATGACGGTGCAGGAGCTGGCCGACCAGTTGTTCCCTTACCTGACCATGGTCGAGGGACTGAAGCTCGCAGCGCAGACTTTCACCAAGGATGTGAAGCAACTGTCCTGCTGCGCGGGGTAGTGCTGTGCTGAGCGTTCAGGCCCAAATGCTCAGCTTCATCCGTTGAGCCAAACACCCAGGTTGAAGCTTCGGGGCTTGTGCGATGGGTCAAGGTTTACTCGAAATACCCCTCTTCGAGCAGCCGCACCAACGTCGGAATGTAAGGTCCATATTCGACCACGCGTCTGACCTGCTTCTTGCGGATCGATGCCATCGTCATTCGCTGGAACTCGAAGTTCGTTGATACCTGGTCATCATCGACATCTACGGTCTCGACTACGGCCCCGTCCTTGCGCGCCTTCTCGTTGTAGAGCATCCGCGCCCGAATCACCTCGAAGCTGTAGCCCCTGCCCATGCGGTTCATGTCTTTGGCCAGTCGGTTGACGGATTCAGTATAGGCATTGGTAATGGGTTGTTCGAAGTAAGAGAAGATTTCGTCGTGCCAGTTGTGCACGGCGGTGGTCAGATCCTTGAACGTGGCCGCCAGCTCCGGTGGAATGTTGCCTAACCACGTCGCGCATGCCGCTTCAGCCTCCGGACGGCTCTTGTGATCCCAGATCGACAAGAAGCCTTCCTTGAGGGCGTGCGCCTCCCCGAGCTGGGGAAACTGGCGGAACCATTCCAGGGCCCGTGTCATGTCTGCGCCCTTCAGATCGTGCTGCCGCTTGAGCAACAGGAAGCGCTCATCCTTGAGCTTGAGGCGCTGCCGAGCCGGCAGATCCTTGCGAATGCGCTTGCGCAGCTTCTCCAGCGCGTCATTGGCCATCCGCTGGATATGGAAACGATCGACCACAATCCGCGCCTGCGGCAGCGTGGCACGCACCACCTGCTTGTAAACGTGGTACATGTCCATCGCCACCCACTCGATGGTGTCCTTGTCCCGCAGGTTGCGGAAATAGGGCAACAGGTCGGCCTTGGCCCGGCTCGGCCGGAGGTCGAATACCGTCTTGCGTTCGATGTTGGTGATCATCGCCCGGTACTGGCCGATGATCTTGAGCTCGTCGATCCCCAGGATGCGGGGCGTCCGGAACCGGACCTTGGCCTCGAACTCCTCGATGAAGTCGTCAAAGACGTGGCGGACCGTCTTCTCGTCCAAGTCCACTTCGCGCGCCAGCGCCGCGAAGGTCTTGGTGAAGCTCTCTTTACGGATATAACGCACCAGGCGGGCCGTGGCTTGACGCTTGCTGTCGAGATCGGCGACAGGCTCGAAGAGCGTCTTATTGCACGAGATGCAGCGATATCGCCTGCGCTGGATGAACACCACGACCGGCTTGCCGTGCGTCGGCGTATCCTGAAACGACTGCTCTTGTGAGCCGTGACCGTGCAAACGTCCGACCTTGCACAGCGGGCAGGTTGCCACTGGCGCAACGCCTTCAGCCTTGACGACATAGCGCTCGTCATCGCCTACGACTTCAAGTGTATTGAGGCTACGCAACTGCAGAAAATCGGTCACTCAACACCTGGGCGAGCCCACACTGAAATCCGGTTTCTAGCTTAGCATGCTCGTTCTCGGTTCCAACACTAGAATCCGTCTTTTGAAATGAGAGCTACAACAGCCATAAACCCTGAAACCCACACCAGATTCCGGATACCCAATTTTTCATCGAACATCCAGTCTTCGCCTGGGTGGTTGCGATCCTGATCTCGCTCAGCGGCGTGATCGCGATCCTCAACCTGGGCGT
>MCNF01000295.1_pt1 | contig 12617 bp, 10 predicted proteins | sample 778221 | NCBI WGS metagenome assembly MCNF01 (sample SAMN04296814, study PRJNA304217) | bioreactor metagenome | isolation source: arboretum soil enriched with benzalkonium chloride | place: Turkey | reverse complement strand
CGAGAACGTGGCGGCCAAGTTCGGCATCAGCCGCCAGGACCAGGACGCCGTGGCCGCGGAATCGCATCGCCGCGCCGCGGCCGCCATCGACGCCGGCTACTTCCGCGACCAGATCGTGCCGGTGGTGATGAAGTCGCGCAAGGGCGAAGTGGTGTTCGACACCGATGAGCACGTGCGCCGCGACGTCACGGCCGAAAACCTTGCCAGCTTGAAGGCCGTATTCCAGAAGGAAAACGGCACCGTCACGGCGGGCAACGCCTCGGGCCTGAACGACGGCGCGGGCGCGGTGGTGCTGATGAACGCCTCGGTCGCGGCCAAGCGCGGCGTCAAGCCGCTGGCGCGCCTGGTGGCCTATGCCCACGCGGGCGTGGATCCCAACATCATGGGCATCGGTCCGGTGCCGGCCACGCAGGCCGCGCTCAAGCGCGCGGGCCTGACCGTGGACCAGCTGGACGTGATCGAAGCCAACGAAGCGTTCGCCGCGCAGGCATGCGCCGTGTCGCGCGAACTGAAGCTGGATCCGGCCAAGGTGAACCCCAACGGCAGCGGCATCGGCCTGGGTCACCCCATCGGCGCCACCGGCGCGATCATCACCGTCAAGGCGCTGCACGAACTGCAGCGCGTGGGCGGGCGCTACGCGCTGGTGACCATGTGCATCGGCGGCGGCCAGGGTATCGCCGCCATCTTCGAGCGGATCTGAAGCGCCAGGGGGCGCCCTGGAGCGCCCAGTCGCTAGTCAGCCCCCTCGCTGCGCGAGGGGGCTTTATTTTTCGAGGTAGTCCTGGGCCCACGCCTGGCATTCGGCGCGCAGCAGCGCGCCCATCTGCGCCCGCCGCGGCGCGTCCAGCCGGCTGCTGATCGCGCCGAAGCTGAAAGCCACCCAGGTCAGTTCCGACACGCGGAACGCCGCGCCCACGCCCGACACGCCGGGCGTGATGGTGTCGACGATCTCTGAATAGCCCGAGGCGCGCGCCTGCCTGACCGATTTCATCAGGGCGGCGCTGGATGCGCCGATCTGCGCGTAGGTCGCGGCATGCCGCGCATACAGCGCGGCGATTTCTTCGTCGGGCAGCGTGGCCATCAGCGCCAGTCCGCCCGCGCCCACGCCCAGCAGGCGCCGCTCGCCCTGGTCGATGGTAAACACCTTGACGGGGAATGAACCCGCCTCGCGCAGCAGGCACAGGGCGTAGTCGCCCTGGCGTATCACCAGGAACACCGTGTCGCCCGACAGGCGCGCGAGCTTCTGCGCGAATGGACGCAGCGCGTCCAGCAGCGGCGTGCGCCGCAACGCCGCGAATCCCAGTTGCATGGAATCCACGCCCAGACGATAGCGCCGGGTCGTGGCATCGCGCTCGGCGAACTGCTCTTCCAGCAGGCAACTGAGCAGCCGGTGCGCGGTGGAGCGTTCCAGCCCGGCCTCGGCCATGACGCCTTGCAGATCTATGCCTTCTTCCTGATGCTGCGCCAGCACGCGCAGCAGGCCCAGGGCGCGCCGCATGCTCTGAGTACCGCCTGTGGAACCGCTGTTGTTCATAATGTGGGAAAAAGTAGTTGAATATTTTGTATTTTAGGATTCCAGGTGCGTTAATTCAATCCAGTCGACCGCGCCGCCTCTCAAGGCGCGGCAGAACAAGGACGAGGAGACCATGGAATACGCCACCCTGGCCGTCGAGCGGCACGACTCGGTATGCCGCATCAGCCTGGCGCGCGAATCCGCGCGCAATGCCCAAAGCCAGCAGATGCTGGACGAACTGGACGACGCGTTGACGCGCGCCGAACAGGACGATTCGGTGCGGGTCGTGGTGCTGGCCGGACGCGGCGCGCACTTTTCCGCCGGCCATGACCTGAAGGAAGCGCAGGCCAAGCGCGCCGACTTCACGGTGGAGGAGCGCTGGGATTACGAGTCGCGCCGCTACTACGGCTATTGCATGCGCATCTGGGACTTTCCCAAGCCGACGGTGGCGCAGGTGCAGGGCGCCTGCGTGGCAGGCGGTTTCATGATCGCCAATATGTGCGACCTGGTGGTGTGTTCCGACACGGCCTATTTTTCGGATCCCGTCGGCCACACGCTGGCGGCCGCCGCCACCGAGGTGCTGATCCATCCCTGGGTCATGGGGCTGCGCAAGGCCAAGGAAATGCTCTACACGGGCGAAAAAGTGGACGCGCAGGAAGCGCTGCGCATCGGCATGGTGAACCGCGTGGTGCCCGAGGCCGAGCTGGACGCCGCGACCCTGGCGCTGGCGCAGCGCATCGCGCAGGCGCCGCCTTTCGGCCTGCGCCTCATCAAGCGCTCGCTGAACCGCACGGCCGACGCGCAGGGCTTTCGCACCGCCTTGTCGGCGCATTTCGATACGCACCAGCTGTCGCACATGAGCGAAGAGTTCCAGGCCGTGCGCGACCGCGGCTTGGCCCAGGCCATCCAGCGTAATAAGAAGGGCGAGACCGCATGACTCTGGACCCCTTGCTCAACCCGCGCTCCATCGCGATGATCGGCGCCAGCGCCGACGCCGGGCGCATCGGCGGCATGCCGCTGGACCTGCTGACCCGCTTCGGTTACGCGGGCGGCATCTATCCCGTAAATCCGAAGTACCAGGAAGTGTTCGGCCGCCGCTGCTGGCCGGATATCGAATCCGTGCCCGAGCCGGTGGACTTGGCGGTGCTGGCGATCGCGGCCGCGGATGTCACGCCCATGCTGCGCCGCTGCCACGCAAAGGGCGTGCGCGCCGCCATCGTCTACGCCGCGGGCTTTGCCGAAGCGGGCGGCGAGGGCGCGCGCCTGCAGGACGAGCTGGAGGCCTTCGTGGCGGAAAGCGGCATGGCCGTGGCCGGCCCGAACTGCATGGGCTTCGCCAACCTGAACACGCAGGCCTACACGGCGTTCGCCTCGGTCTTCAAGACCGCGCCGGCGCAGACGGGGCCGGGCAAGGTCAGCCTGCTGACGCAGAGCGGCAACGTGTGCGCGGCGGTGTATGCGATTGCGCGCCGGCTGGACCTGCCGTTCTCGCATTTCATCAACACCGGCAACGAAGCCTGCCTGGATTTTTCGCAATACCTGGAGTACCTGGCGGCGGATCCGCAGACGGAAATCGTGCTGGGCTACATCGAGCAGCTGCGCGACGGCGAACGCTTCATACGCGCCTGCCGCGAACTGGAACGCCAGGGCAAGCTGTTGATCGCGCTGAAGGCCGGCACCACGGACAAGGGCGCGCAGGCGGTGCAGTCGCATACCTCGGCGCTGGCCGGGGACCGGCGCGTGTACGGCGCGGCCTTCCGCCAATTGAATGTGATCGAGGCCACCGATTTCGCGCAGATGGCGCATCTGGCCAGCCTGGCCACGCTACGCCACCGCACGGCGGGCAAGCGCGTCGCGGTGCTGACCATGTCGGGCGCGCTGGGCGCGATCCTGGCGGACAAGTTCATCGGCGCGGGGCTGGACCTGCCCGACCTGCCGCCCGAACTGCAGGCGGTGCTGCGCGGCGGCATTCCCGACTACGGCATGGTCGGCAATCCGGTGGACGTGACCGGCAACGTGGTCAACGATCCGGCCTTCGTGCATACCGTGCTGGAAGCGCTGGCCACGACCGATGCGATCGACGCGGTCGTCGTGTATGCGCCCGGCTACATGCTGGACCGCATGGCCGACGCGCTGACGGACGTGTCGCGCCGCCATCAACGGCTGTTCGTCGCCATCGATACCGGCCTGGCGCAGAGCCGCGCCGCCTTGCGCGACGCCGAGGTGGCCGTGTTCGAGGACTTGGGCCTGGCAGTCGCCGCCCTGGCGCCCTACCTGCTGTGGTGCGAGGCGCGCGGCGCCAAGCGCATCGCGGCGGCGCCACAACTGGACGCGCCAGCGGTGCCGGCCTTGCCCTGCAATGAAGCGGATGCTCGCGGTTACGTGGCCGCTTTCGGACTGCCGCAGGCGCGAATCAACGTGGCCGCGACCGCGGACGAAGCCGTCGCGCAAGCGCGGGCGGCCGGATATCCGGTGGCCCTGAAGATACTGAGCGCCGACATCGCCCACAAGACCGAGGCGGGCGGCGTCGCGCTGAACCTGGCCGACGACGACGCCGTGCGCCGCGCGTACGGCGAGGTGACGCGGGCCGCGGCCGCGGCGCAGCCGGACGCGCGCATCGACGGCGCGATGGTGCAGAAGATGGAGCGCGGCGTGGCCGAGATCATCGTCGGCGCCACGCGCGATCCCGTCTTCGGTCCGGTGCTGACCGTGGGCCTGGGCGGCGTGCTGACCGAGTTGTACCAGGACACCAGCCACCGCCTGCTGCCAGTGGACGAGGACATTGCGCTGCAAATGCTGCGGGAGCTCAAGGCCTACGCGTTGCTGGACGGCTATCGCGGCAAGCCCCTAGCCGACGTGGCGGCCGCGTGCCGCAGCATCGTGGCGGTGGGCAATGCCTTGCTTGCCGCGCCCGAGCATGTGGCGGAAATCGAAGTCAATCCATTGCTGATCAAAGAGGCGGGACAGGGCGTGGCGGTACTGGACGCGCTGATCCTGCCCGCAACCCGTAGCGCCTAGCGCGCAATCCATCCCAGGAGGAGACAAGCATGATGAAGAGACTATTGGCCGGCGTCGCGCTGGCTTGCATGGGCGTCACGGGCCAGGCGATGGCCCAGGACAGCTATCCCAACCGCCCGATACGCATCGTGGTGCCGTTCTCGCCGGGCGGCGCGACCGACATCATGAGCCGCCTGCTGGCGGAAAAGCTCAGCGGCAAGCTGGGCCAGCCGGTGATCGTGGAAAACAAGCCGGGCGGCGGCACCATGATCGCGTCAGACTACGTGTCGCGCGCCGAGCCCGACGGCTATACCTTGCTGATGGCGGCGTCGTCGCTGGGCATCGCGCCCAGCATCTACGCCAAGGTGAACTACGACCCGATCAAGGACTTCGCGCCCATCAGCCAGGTAGCCTCGGTGGTGCACGTGCTGGAAGTGCATCCCTCGGTGCCCGCCAAGAACGTGGGCGAGCTGATCGCCTATCTGAAGGCGAACCCGGGCAAGGTCAGCTACGGTTCGGTCGGCACCGGCAGCTCGACCCATCTGGAGGCCGAACTCTTCAACAGCATGGCGGGCGTGCAGATGACGCACATTCCGTACAAGGGCAGCGCGCCGGCGCTCAACGATCTGGTGGCGGGCCGCCTGCAGGTCATGTTCGACGCCTGGGCCTCGTCCGGTCCCTTCGTCAAGGACGGCAAGCTGCGCGTGCTGGCGGTGACCACCGCCCAGCCCTCGGCCTCGGTGCCGGACCTGCCCACCGTCGCGGCCTCGGGCTTGCCGGGCTATTCCGCCATGCCGTGGCTGGGCCTGGTGGCGCCGGCGCGCACGCCGCAGCCGGTGGTGGACAAGATCTACAGCAACCTGGCGCAGATCCTGCAACAGCCCGACGTCAAGGCGCAGTTCACCGGCCTGGGGCTGGACATCATCGGCAGCGATCCCAAGACTTTCGCCGCCTTCATCCGCCAGGACGTGACCACCTGGGCCAAGGTCGCGCGCGACTCGAACATCCGCCTGGAGTAATGGCATGACGCAGTTGGAAAGCGCCGCGCGGGAAGACCAGGCATTCCGCCTGGACCTGCGCGGCTGGCTGGCATCGGCCTACGCCGGTTTCGTCAAGGACTGGCCGGGCGGGGCCGAGCCGCGCAGCCTCGATTTCCGGCGGGCATGGGAAGACACCCTGTGCGCCAACGGCTGGTCCGGGCTGGGCTGGCCCAAGGAGCACGGGGGGCGCGCTCTGCCGCTGTCGCGGCAGGCGGTGTTTCACGAAGAGCACGCGCGCTGCGGCGCGCCGCTGGGCGTGAACCTGATCGGCCACGGCATTCTGGCGCCGACCCTGCTGCATTTCGGCACCGAGGCGCAGAAGCGGCGCTTTCTGCCCGGCATCCTGTCCAACCGCGAAGTCTGGTGCCAGGGTTATTCGGAACCGGGCGCCGGCTCCGACCTGGCATCGGTGCGCACGCGGGCGGAGGCCGCGCCCGGCGGCTTGCGCTTGAACGGCCACAAGATCTGGACCTCGTTCGCCGACCGCGCGCAGTGGTGCTTCGTGCTGGCGCGCACCGATGCGCAGGCCCCCAAGCACAAGGGCCTGAGTTTCCTGCTGGTGGACCTGCGCAGCCCGGGCGTGCGGGTTGAGCCGATCCGGCAGATCACGGGCGAGGCCGAGTTCTGCGAGGTGTTCTTCGAGGACGTGTTCGTGCCTGAAGACTGCCTGCTGGGTGAGCCGAACCAGGGCTGGAGGATCGCCATGGCCGCGGCCAGCTTCGAGCGCGGCACCTACTTCATCCCGCGCCTGGTGCGCTTCGCGCAGGAACTGAGCCAGGTGCGCGAACTGGCGCTGCGCGCCGATGCCCACGGCCACGTGCCGGCGTCTTCGGCCGCGGTGCGCCATCAATGGGCGCGGCTGGCGGCCGACAGCCATGTGCTGGCGCTGAAGTCGCAGCGCGCGCTGGCTGGCGCGATGCGCGGCGATCCGCCGGGGCCCGAAGGCTCGTCGACCAAGATCCATTGGAGCGAAGCGCATCAGCGGCTGCTGGAATTGTCGCTGCAACTGCTGGGCGAGGATGCCTGTCTGGCGGACGACGCGCCCGACGCGCTTGCCGCCGAGCTGACGCACGCCTACCTGTGGTCGCGCGCCGAGACCATATTGGCCGGCACTTCCGAAATCCAGCGCAATATCATCGCCGAGCAGATGCTCGGCCTGCCCAAGGCTTGAATCTCATGGACCTGCATCCGACCGAAGACCAGCGCATGCTGGACGACGCGGCCCGGCGCTTTCTGGCCGACCGTCATCCGCCAGCCACGGCCCGCGCCGCGGCCGGCAAATCCCGCGAAACGCGCCTGGCGCAGTGGCGCGAGATCGCGGCCCAGGGCTGGCCCGCCTTGCTGGCGCCGGCCGGGTTGGACGGACTGGGGCTGGGCATGCGCGAGGCCTGGATCGTCGCCGAAGCCGCCGGGCGGCACCTGCTGAGCCTGCCTCTGGCGGCCAACATGGCGGTGCTGCCGACACTTTGCGCGGCGGGCGCGGCGGGACCGGCCGCGCAATGGGCCGGCGCCGTGATGGCGGGCGACGCGTACTTTGCCGACGCCACCCTGCGTCCCGACGGATCGGCCTTCATCGAAGGCGCAGGCGAGGGCGTGCGCGCCCTGGCCGTGCGGCGCGTAAGCGCTACCGCCCTGAGCTTGGAACTGCTGGCGCCCGTGCCCGGTTCTGCCGGGCTGGATCCGACCATGCCTGTGGCGCGCGTGAGCTGCCCGCTGGTGTTGGACCGCGTGGAGCTGCAGGTCGAATCGGGCGCCTGGGAACGGCTGCGCACTCGGTTGCGCCTGTTGCGTTCGGCCGAACTGCTGGGCGCGGCCTCGGCCGCGTTGGACATGGCGGCGGCCCATGCGCGCGAGCGCCGTCAGTTCGACCGCGCCATCGGCGCCAACCAGGCGATCAAGCATCGGCTGGCGGAAGACTGGATGGCCCTGGACGACGCCAGGCTGGCGGGAGTGGCGGCGGTCGCCGCGCATGATGCGGGCGCTGCCTCGGCGCAACGCGACAGCCTGTTCGCGCCACTGCTTGCGGTGGAGGCGGGCCGGCGCGCGGCGCAGAACGCCATCCAGGTCCACGGCGCCTTGGGCGTCACCTGGGAGTGCGATGCGCACCTTTACCTGAAGCGGGTGCTGCGGCTGGCGGCCGGCCTGCAAGCCGAAACGTCCCGCGCGGAACTGCTGGAACGCATCTGGGAGAGCGGGGACGGCCGCCTGGCCGCCTGACGCAGAGGCGGCGTCCGACCTACAATCGCCGCCATGCATAAATCGAACTTTCCTTCCGAGCTGGACCAGCCGACCCTGTCCGAAGTGGACGGCGTCCGCTATCTGCACTTCAACACCGTCTGGGTCCAGGGCGCCATGCGCATCAAGAACCCGTCGGAGCTGGTGCTCGAGTACACCGCCCAGATGATGGCCTGGCTGCTGTTCCTGGAACCGCCCAAGGACGAAGCCATCGGCATGCTGGGCCTGGGCGCCGGCTCGCTGGCGCGCTACTGCGTGAAGCACACGCGCAGCCCCTTGCTGGCGGTGGAATGGAATCCGCGGGTGACGGCGGCGTGCCATATGTTCTTCCGCCTGCCCGGCGCGAACCGGCTGGATGTCGAGCACGCCGACGCCGGCGCCTGGGTGGCCGATCCGCTCAACGCGGGGCGCTGCCCGGTGCTGATGGTGGATCTGTACGACGCTTCGGCCGAAGGACCGGTGCGCGACAGCGTGAAGTTCTATCGCGACTGCCGCCGCGTGCTGGGCGAGGTCGGCGTGCTGGCGGTGAACCTGTTCGGCCGCCACGAGAGCTTCGGCAAGAACATCGACAACCTGTCCAAGGCCTTCGACGACCGCATCGTGCTGCTGCCCGAGGTCGAGGCGGGCAACCAGATCGTGCTGGCCTTCTCCGGCCCGCGCCTGGAAGTCACTCCCGCCGAGTTGCTGGCCCGCGCCGAGGTGGTGGAGGCCAAGTACGGCCTGCCGGCGCGTCGCTGGGCCCGCTCGCTGACCCGCCACGCGGTCGATGGGGTGCTGCACTTCTGAGTTTTGTCCCCGTTTTTTGGGTTGAACCAACGGGCCTCCGGATGTCGGAGGCCCTTTTTTTATTCCTAGGGTAGCCACGGAGGCGCAAGGGGTTTTCTTTTTCCCGCATCCAGCTCTATCATGGCCTTATTCATAATTATGAATTACGGTGCAGTCCAGGCCGCTGACCCATGACCCTACCGATCGTCCGGCAAGCCCTCTACCTGGAAGTCGCGGATCGCCTGCGCGGCATGATCCATGCGCGCTCCCTGCGCAACGGCGAATGGATAGACGAACTGCGCCTGGCGGGCGAGCTGGGCATCTCCCGCACCCCCTTGCGCGAAGCGCTCAAGGTGCTGGCCACCGAAGGGCTGGTGCGGCTGGAGCCGCGCCGCGGCTGCTTCGTCAATGAACTCTCGGCGCAAGACCTGGAAGACATCTTCCCGCTGATGGCCATGCTGGAAGGGCGCTGCGCCTTCGAGGCCGCGCGCAAGGCCAGCGATGCGCAGCTAGCCGAACTCGAACCGCTGCACGCGGCGCTGGCGGGGCACGCCCAGGCCGGCCGCATCGACGCCTACTACAAGACCAATTACCTGATCCACGAAGCGGTGCAGGCCCTGGCCGGCAACCAATGGCTGTCGGACATGGTGGGCAATCTGCGCAAGGTGCTGAGCCTGTCGCGCCACCGCAGCCTGTCGCAGCCCGGCCGCATCCAGCAGTCCTGCGCCGAGCACCTGGCCATATTCGAAGCGCTCAAGGCGCACGACAGCGAGGCCGCGCAGGCGCTCGCGCACAATCATCTGATGCGGCAGCTGGAAGCGCTGCGCGCATTGAGCCATGCGGACGCCGCCGATGCGGCGCCGTCCGACCCCATCGTCATCGAGGAGCCCGCCCATGTCCGCACCCGCCAATCTCGCACCCGCGCGCGGCGCACGCACGCCTGAGCCCGAGGCCGATGCCGTCGATGCGGCGGCCGGTGCCGCGGCGGCCGCCGCCGAAAGCGCAGGCCTGATGTCCCGCCTGGGCAAGCTATGGGAGCGCGGCCGGCTGCCCAGCGAATCCGAAGTCCGGCGCCTGTTCGAGGCGCGCCTGACCGACGTGGCCGCCAACAAGCTGGCGCGCCGCTGGTGCGAACAGTACAGCGCCGCGGACGGCAAGGACCGCCGGCTGATGCTGACCGCGCTGGCGCAGGCGCGCGGCGGCTATGCGGGCGACGGCGGCGAGGGCGCGCGCCTGTTCAAGCGCTTCAACGCCCAGCCCCAGGGCCTGCGTTTCCTGGTCGAACTGCGCGCGGACATGCTGCGCTGGCGCAAGCAGGTGGCGGGCATCCAGACGCTCGACAAGGACCTCGAAGGCCTGCTGTCCGCCTGGTTCGACGTGGGCCTGCTGGAACTGCGCCCTCTGACCTGGGATTCGCCGGCGTCGCTGCTGGAAAAACTGATCCTCTACGAGGCCGTGCACGAAATCACCTCCTGGGACGACCTGCGCCGCCGCGTTTCGCCGGACCGCCGCTGCTATGCCTACTTCCATCCGCAGATGCCGGGCGTGCCGCTCATCTTCGTGGAAGTGGCCTTCGCCAGCCAGATGGCCGACAACGTGCAGGTGCTGCTGGACAGCACCTTGCCGCCGCAGGACCTGGACAAGGCGCGCTGGGCCATCTTCTATTCCATCTCCAACACGCAGCCCGGCCTGAAGGGCATCAGCTTCGGCAACTTCCTGCTCAAGCGCGTGGTCGAGCAGCTGCTGCACGAACTGCCCAAGCTGAAGTCCTTCGCCACGCTGTCGCCCATCCCAGGCTTCGCCGACTGGCTGGGCAAGCTGGACGCCGAGGCGGTGGAGGCCATCGTGCGCGAGGACAAGGTGCGCGCCAAGTCGCGCAAGCGCGAGGGCGTGCCCGACGGCCGGCGCTGGGTCGCGCGCCTGGCCAAGGCGGCCCAGGGCAAGGCCGCGGATGTGGTCAAGCGCGCGGGTTTCCGCCTGACGGCCAATTATCTGCAGTCCATGAAAAACGGCATACCGGTGGACGCGGTGGCGCGTTTCCACCTGGGCAATGGCGCGCGCATCGAACGGCTCAATTGGGCTGCGGATACCTCGCCCAAGGGGCTCAAGCAATCCTGCGGCTTGATGGTGAACTACCTTTACGACCTTGACGAACTGGACGACAACCTGGCCCTGTTGGGCGAGGGCAAGCCCCAGGTCAGCCGCGGTGTGGGGCGCGTGGCATAAGCGTCGCGCCCGCGGCGCAACAACATAAGAAAGAGGGCAGGAGACATGACGGACAACGTGGCCGGCCGCGTGCTGCTGGAACGCGAGGGCAATCTGGCCCGGGTGACGCTATCGCATCCGGGGCGCCTGAACGCGATCACGGTGGGCATGTGGCATGAACTGCGGGACGTGTTCGGCCGCATCGCGCAGGACGACGCCGTGCGTTGCGTGATCGTGCGCGGCGAGGGCGGCAATTTCGCCGCCGGCGCCGACATCCGCGAATTCCCCGCGCAGCGCGGCGACATGGCCGGCGTGCAGCGCTACCACCGCGAGGTGCTGGCGCCCGCCTTGCAGGCGGTCGCCCTGTGTCCGCATCCGGTCGTGGCGCAGATCGAAGGCGTATGCGTGGGCGGGGGGCTTGAGATCGCCAGCCAGTGCGATCTGCGGATCGCTGGTGAATCCGCGCGTTTCGGCGTGCCGATCAACCGCCTGGGATTCCCCATGGCGCCTGACGAAATGAGCGGCCTGCTAGCTCTGGTCGGACGCGCCGCCACCCTGGCCATCCTGCTCGAAGGCCGCGTGTTCGGCGCCACCGAGGCCCGCGAACTGGGCCTGCTGACGCGCATCGTCGCCGACGACCAGGTGGCCGACGCGGCCAAACGCAGCGCCGAGCGCATCGCGGCTGGCGCGCCGCTGGCGGCCCGCATCAACAAGCGTCTGTCGCGCAGGCTCGCCGCGGGCGGCGCCTTGACCGAAGACGAATACCAGGATTATTTCTCGTACGCCGACAGCCGGGACCACCAGGAGGGCGTGCGCGCTTTCCTGGCCGGCGTGGACCCTTCCTTTTCCGGAGACTAGACAAGGTGAGCAACGCCAATCTATACGCTGTCCTGCAAGGCGGCTTTCCCAAAGACCGCAGCAAAGTCGCGCTGGAAACGCCCGACCTGCAATACACCTGGGACGACATCGATCGCGCCACCGCGTGCCTGGCCAACCTGCTGACCTCGCTGGACTTGCCGGCGGGTTCGCGCGTGGCGGTGCAGGTCGAGAAGTCGCCCGAAGCGTTGTTGCTGTACCTGGCCACCTTGCGCGCCGGCCTGGTGTATCTGCCGCTGAACACCGCCTACCGCGAATCGGAAATCGAGTATTTCCTGGGCAACGCCGAACCGGCCGTGGTGGTCTGCGCCAGCAAGAACCTGGAGTGGGTCCGGCGCGCGGCCGACAAGGCCGGCACCGCGCATGTTTACACGCTGGACGAGGACCGCAGCGGCACGCTGCTGGATGCCGCCGGCGGCCTGCCGCAGACCTTCAAGACGGTGGCGCGCAAGCCCGACGACCTGGCCGCCATCCTGTACACCTCCGGCACCACCGGCCGCAGCAAGGGCGCGATGCTGTCGCATGGCAATCTCGCCGCCAATGCCCGTGTGCTGCACGATTACTGGGGCTGGCGTTCGGACGACGTGCTGCTGCACATGCTGCCGATCTTCCACGTGCACGGCCTGTTCGTGGCCTCGCATGGCGCCTTGCTGGCCGGCGCCAGGATGATCTGGCTGCCCAAGCTCGACCTCGAACAGGCCCTGCACTATCTGCCGCAGAGCACTGTGATGATGGGCGTGCCGACGTACTACGTGCGCCTGCTGGCCGACCCGCGTTTCAACCGCGGCGCCTGCGCCAATATGCGGCTCTTCATTTCGGGCTCGGCGCCGCTCCTGGCCGAGACCTTCTCGGACTTCCAGCAGCGCAGCGGCCACGCCATCCTGGAACGCTACGGCATGAGCGAGACGGTCATGCTCACGTCCAACCCCTACGATCCCAAGCTGGGCGAACGTTTGGCCGGCACCGTGGGCCGCGCCTTGCCGCAA
>MCNF01000292.1_pt1 | contig 12676 bp, 15 predicted proteins | sample 778221 | NCBI WGS metagenome assembly MCNF01 (sample SAMN04296814, study PRJNA304217) | bioreactor metagenome | isolation source: arboretum soil enriched with benzalkonium chloride | place: Turkey | reverse complement strand
CTACAACTTCAATGGGCCTGTTCAGGTGTCTGCGCAAGGCAACCCGGTTCCGCTGTTCTACGGCGAAATGACGGTCGGGTCAGTCCCGATCTCAGGCGACATGTATTCGGAAGATCAGCAATGACGATTCAACTCTCTGAGCGCAGGGGCGGGATGCGCGTTGTGGGCTCCGGCGGGGGTGGAAAAGGGGGGGGAAGTTCGCGCACTCCTGTCGAGCAGCCGGACAGCCTGCATAACATCGCATATGCGGCTCTCTTGGATGTAATCAGCAATGGCGAAGTGTACGGCCCTGCCTACCGGCTCCAGCCTCTTCGGTGTGTTTTCTTGGATGGCACACCGATCCAGAATGAGGACGGCTCGCTGAACGTCAACAACGTTCAGGTAGAGATACGCAACGGGACGCAGGACCAAGAGCATATCGCCGGGTTTCCTGCATCATCCAATGTGATCGCCGTTGGGGTTGAAGTGAAAACCACGCAGTCGTGGTCGCAGCTCATCACCAACGAAAACTTGTCAGCCGTTCGCGTGACTCTGCAATGGCCCCAGTTGATGCGCGCGATTGAGTCCGGCAACAAGGCGGGCGACCGCGTGGGCTACAAGATCGAATATGCCATTGATCTGGCTGTCGGTAGTGGGTCATTTGAGAACGTCCTGACAACGAGTGTTGATGGGAAATCAGTAGGCGGCTACAGCCGTACGCATCGACTAGACCTACCGTCCAGCAGCGGCGGGTGGACTGTCCGAGTTCGCCGCATCACGGCCGAGGCGAACAACACGGCCATCCTCGAAAAGATGATGCTGATGAACTATGCCGAAGTGATTGATGGCAAGTTCAGGTATCCCATGACGGCACTTGTCGGGATCAAGATAGATGCCTCTCAGTTCCAGAGCATTCCTGCGCGTGCGTATCTCTGGCGCGGGCAGATCATCAGCGTTCCGAGCAACTACGATCCCGAAACCCGCATTTACACGGGTGTATGGGACGGCACGTTCAAGCGGGCGTGGAGCAATAATCCGGCCTGGATCTTCTATGACATCCTGACCAGTAAGCTCTATGGTCTTGGCGATAGGGTCGACGCTTCGATGATCGATCGGTATGCGCTGTACCAGATCGGCGCCTACTGCGATCAACTAGTTTCGGATGGGCAAGGCGGGCTGGAACCCAGGTTTACCTGCAATTTGTACCTCCAGCGTCAGGCAGATGCACTGAAGGTCATTAACGATCTGGCGAGCGTATTTCGCGGTATGGCCTATTGGGCCAACGGCCAGGTCGTCGCCGTCGCCGATGCTCCGAGCGATCCGGTTTTCACGTACACGAATGCGAAGGTGGTTGACGGGCGCTTCGAGTACACCGGGTCGGATATCTCGACGCGGAAGACGGTAGCGCTCGTTTCCTGGAACGATCCCAGCGACTTCCATCGGCCCAAGGTTGAGGTGGTTGAAGACGACGAGGGCATTCTCAGGTACGGCATTCGCAAGACCGAGGTGACGGCAATTGGTTGCTCGTCTCGCGGGCAGGCGCAACGGGTGGGGCTTTATCACCTCTATACATCGCGCATGGAGACGGGCGGCGTCGGATTCTCCGTGGGCCTTGAGGGAGTGGTGCCGCAACCGGGCAGCATCGTCAAGGTTGCGGACGAGCATCGCGCTGGCCGTTCCATCGGTGGCCTGGTCCGTCAGGCATCGAAAACGACGGTGACTGTCGATAGGGATCATCCTATCCAGACGGGCAATTCGCTGACGGTCAATCTGCCCAATGGTTCCACCGAGTCGCGCCCGGTGACGCTGGTGTCCGACCGTGTTATTACCGTCTACCCTGCATTCAGCGCGGCGCCGACCGAGGACGCGTCATGGGCAGTAGACGCGGACGATCTTGTGACACAGCAAATCCGTGTCATCTCGGTGAAGGAGCGGGACGATGGCATCGTTTACGACGTTGCCGGCCTATTCCATCATCCAGGCAAGTTCTCGGCCATCGACAGTGGGGTTCGCCTAGATCCTCTACCCGTGAGCGTGGTGCCGCCTCGCGCGCAACTCGCTCCATCGAATGTGAGGATCAGCGAGCACGCGACTTTTCATCAAGGGACTACTCGGCACAACGCGGAGATTACGTGGGATGCCCCAGAAAATGCGGTTTCCTACGATGTGCAGTGGCGCCGTGACAGTGGTGACTGGGTGCAGATGCCACGCACAGGGACGCTTCTGGCGGAGATTCCTAATGTCTTCTCCGGAGACTATGTGGTCCGTGTCCGCGGCTTCAATGGTCTCGATGTGCCGTCTCTCTGGGCGTATTCGCCTTTGACTACGCTCGCCGGCTTGGTTGGAGAGCCGGCGAAGGTGGCAGTGTTCACTGCAACCGGGGAGTTCATGGCGATTCGCCTGGACTGGGGCTACCCCGATACGCCAAATATTATTGAAAAGGTGGAGATTCGCGGGAGTTTATCGAACAGCTTTTCTGACAGTTATCTGGTGACGGTGGTTTCCTACCCTGCTACGTCGTACATGCTGTATGGCCTGGGTTACTCGACAGAATTGTGGTTTTGGGTCCGGCTCATCGATAAGAACGGCACGGCCGGACAATGGCATCCCGCGGCTTCTGGCGCTGGGTTATTCGGCAAGCCGAATCAAGATCCGGCGACCTTGCTTCAACATCTGGAGGGTAGGCTTGAAGCGGGGCATTTTGCGCCGGGGCTGATTAGTGAGATCAAGGTCGGGATTACCGACGATGTAATGCGGGATATCGTCGGAGACCTAGCCGGCGATGATGTGCTGGACCAGAAATGGTACGCCGGCGACGATGGCCGTAGCTTTGTCGGTACGGTGACGACGACCTCTGCATTTAACGAGGGGGACTACCGGGAAGCGAAGCGAACACTTTCGCTGGCGGCCCAGACTGAAGGGAATCTGGCGGTCATCCGTCAAGAGCTGAAAGTCACTTCTGATTTGACTCGGGCCACCGCTACGAGCATGTCAACGATGTCCGTGAAAGTAGCGGTCATGGAATCCACCGTGCAGGAGTCGTCTGAAGCGATCGTTGGGCTTGACGGTGCATTGCGAGCGAGTTGGCAAGCCAAGCTCGCAGTGCGCGAGGATGGTAGGGTAGTTCAGACCGGTGTGGCTCTTGGGGCATCTATCAGCCCGGATGGGACAAGTCGCAGCGAATTCATCGTCATGGCCAATACGGTCGCATTTCTCACGTCGCGGAATGGCAAGCTGCATTCGCCTTTCATATTCGACGTTGAGAACGATACGGCATTCTTCAACATGCTTTTCGTGAAGACTGCGTCGATTACGGATGCGATGGTTGAGTCGTTGAACGCCAAAAAGATCGTAGCGGGCACCATGAGCGCCGATCGGATCGAGGCCGAGTCTTTCTTTGCGAAGCTCGCGAGTATTGATTCGGCGTACATCAAGAAGGCGAACATCGGTGAGGCCGAGGTGGATACTCTTCACCTGAAGAATGGAGCGGTGTCTGCCGGAAATGCTGTCCCCTTAAACCTGTATTTTGGAGCTGGCAGCGGCAGCAATTCGGCGTCGATCACATTCAACTTGCCTGCCGAGGGCTCTGCCTTGATGAGCTTCGAGTACGCAGCGCGATCGGATGCATCCCAAATTGTCGTAGCCGACTACGTTCGCCTCTATTTGGACGGAGTGGAGCTGAGTCGAGTGCCTGTCATCAACTACTCATCGTCCGAGTATGACAACACGAAATCCGGGAGTGCCATCCGAACCAAGATTCCCCCGGGGCCTCACACCCTCAGCTTGGTGTTCCCGCGGCCAAGTGGAAGCGCGGTATCAGTCACGGGAAACCTAGCCCTGATTTCGTTCTTGCGGTGATCTGCGCGGGGCCCTTTTCGTATTCTGCGCCCGTGGGCGCCTAAATCTATGTAGGACGAACTATGCAAAATGAAATTCACCAGGCGCTTCTCCAGAACCATGGAAACCGGCTGACTGCGGAGCTTATCCATGGCCTGACGGTACGTATGGAAATGATCGCGAAGGAAGCCATCGCCAAGGCGCTCAAGGCGCGGGATGACGCGCCGAAGGAGCATGAAGCCCATGCCTGATCTTTCGCTCTTCAAGGTAGACCTGGATACCCCGCAACTAGGTGGTGGGCGCGGAGATTCACCGCGCTTGGCGTTCACGAAGCACAACGACATGATCGACGCGCTTACGCCTCTCGCTCGCGACTCCGGAGCAATTGGTGCTGCCGTCAGGTTCGGCGACCTGGAGACAGGGGGGATCGTGCCAGCCGGCTCTACAACCCGGGATTGCTTCACTATCCCCAGCCTGATGACTGGCAGAGGGATGTGGCGCGAGCTTGTTGCTGGATCTGCGCCCAATGCGCCGGGTGGCGACGGCTACTGGCTCATTGAGATGATTCCCTATTCCGGCAGTGGTGGTCGCGACCTGTGCCTTATGGCTTACCCGCTGTATCACTCGGGGAACGTAGGGCCTCGTGTGTGCCGCCGGGAGGCAGGAGCCTGGCGCCCCTGGATGCCGACAACGGACACCGTCACCACCTCGGCAAACGGAACAGTGTTCAGGACGCCAGGCGGCTGGCAGTCTTGTCAGCATTCGCTGCCTGTCGCGGCGGGTGTGGCAACGATTGTCGAATGGACCTTGCCGGCATCGTTTCTCTCGGGGGAGTTCTGGGCGGATGGCCGCTTGATTGGGGTGGCGGGGAGCGACCCGGCCGCGGAGGGTGTGCAGTTGGTCGTGGGTGGCATTGTCGCCAGCTATGTCGCCTTTCGTGTGACTTCGCCGGTTCCGACGACGCTGCGTGTCCTGGCATCTGGGAGGTGGAAATGATCATTACCCTTTCACCGCAAATCTGCACGCTACGTGTTCCCGGCATCGAGCGCGACGGCGATGCGCTGATCATTGATGGAACGCGATTCGACTTCAGCCAGTTGACAGAAGGGGACGCACTAGCTCGCGAAGCGATTGCGTCGCCATACTTCGCTGGTGAGGTACGGCGCCAGGACGGCCTGGTGCACGTATCCGTTCTCTTCCCTATCGATGAGCTTGCATCCGACGAGATGCGGTTTCCGGTTCCGTTCGTAGATCCGCCGGATGGGCGGCTTGAACTGCCTCGGGTCAAACCGAGGGAAATACCGACCCAGTGATACGCCCGCTTCAGCGGGCTTTTTTTCGTCCATACGGGAGGCAATCATGCGAACCGTCTACAGGAGCAGTGCAACTATGGAACCGAGTTCTACGGGGCTGGGAGGCCTCGCGGCCTTGAAGGTCGCAATGGCATACGGCATTCCCGCGGCGATTGCCGCGATTCTCGGGCTGTTGATCATGCCGCCCCGGACGGCCAGGGAATTCACTGTCCGAACGGTCTCGACCGTGGCGTGTTCGTTCCTGTTCGGCCCTGGCCTGGCTGCGGCCGTGATCGCCTGGAAGCCGAGCCTGATGGAGGCCATGACGTGGCTTGCCCAGCATGGGGCCGGCAGTGACGACGCGCTGCTGGCGAAGTTTTACGTCTTGGGTCCGAGCATGTTGCTCGCGGGTCTGCCGGCCTGGTGGGTCTTGGGCGCCTACATGCGATGGATGTCGCGCATTCGAGAGATCGGGGTTTTGGCGTGGATCAAGGAAGCCATGACCTTGCTGCCATGGCGCCGGACAGGTGGGGAGGGATAGCGTGGAACTCAAAACGATCATTCAGACAGCGATTGCCCCCGCGTTGGCGCTTCTGCCGGCCAATATGGACACGTCAGCGGCGCGCGTCCAATTACTGGCTACTGGGTTGCAGGAAAGCCGCTTTATCGACCGCCGGCAGTTGGTGGGCAGCCCACCGCGACCGATAGGGCCTGCTAAGAGCTTCTGGCAGGCAGAGCGGGGGGGCGGGATGGTGCACGGCGTGCGGTTGCACGTCGCCACCAGCGCGGCGGCGGCGAAGTTGTACAAAGCCCGCGGTGTGGCTGCGCGCGATGCTGATATCTGGGACGCCATTGAGCATGACGATGTGCTCGCGGCCGGCCTGGCGCGGCTGCTGCTATGGAGCGATCCGGGCCGGCTGCCGAAGGTGGGCGATGCAGACGGAGCGTGGTCGCTGTACTTGCGCACCTGGCGGCCTGGCGCCTACGAGCGCGGCACGCCCGATAAGCGAGCAGCCCTGCGCAAGAAATGGTCCGGCAATTACGCCCAGGCCCTGGCAGAGGTAGGAGGTAGCGATGCTGGCATGGTTTGAACGGATTAAGGGCTGGCTCCTGCTGGCCGGCTTGGCGCTGGCCGCGCTCGCCAGCGTCTTCTATCGGGGGCGCGCCACGGGGCGTCAGATGGAGCGGCAGGAGCGGCAGAACCAGATCAACGAACAGGCGGGGAAAGCCCGCCAGGAGGCGCGCAATGTGCAGCTTGAGACGGCTCGTATGGATGATGGTGCTGTTGCTGATGAGCTTGAGCGTGATTGGGTGCGCGGCGCCGGCCCGCGTGGGCGTTGAGTATTGCGCCCACGCGAAGCCGATTTACTTCGATTCCCGGGAACAAGTCCAGGCCACGCCGCCGCCGATCAGGCGGCAGGTTCTGGAAGGTAACAAGGAGTGGAAGGCGTTGTGCGGCTATTCACCGACTGAGTTGTCCAGTAGCCGCTGAAGGATGAATGTCGCCCGGTACGTCGTGGGCGTCGCGCCTCGGTCGATGATGAGCAGGCCGTCCCGTTCGCCCGCGGCGAGCAAGTCGCGGAGCTTTTGCCCTCCGCTATACCCCAGCGCCTTATGGAGGCGTTCGGGTCGGAGATAGTCACCATTCTTCACGCCCGCCAGGGCCGGTATCGCACGCTCCCAGATGTCCCGAACGGGTGGGGAATTGGTGTATGTGTCGTCGTGGTACATCAGCGGGGCTCCATTCCTTTGCGCAGCTTGCGCGGCGATTCCAGCAGTTCAGCCGTCATCTGGTCTCGCTCCTGCACACAGGGTTCATTGGGTACGGACTCGATAATTTCATCGAAGATCGCGCCCGTGATGCCGGCCGGCCTGCTGAGGTCGTCGGCGATCTGGTGCAGCCGCAAAGGATAGGTGCGCAGGCGCTTCACCTCCCAAAGTAGGGCGATGACATCTGCGTTCCAGGGTTGGCGCTCCCGGATTGCGCGAAGCTCAGCGTAGGTGAGGGGGGCTTTGAACGGCATGGCGGAAAATACTGTTTATGCATCCAGTATAGTCCGCCTTAAATGGGGTCGATTGCATCCGGCATCTGGTACTTGGAATTGCCCACCTCCTGCCGCACGGGGTACCAGGTGAAGGCGGTTTCTGGTAGTCCACGCTCAAGCAGTGCCAGGGCGTCGCCGGTTGCGCAGTCCGGATCCATCCATTGCAGGGCGAGGTCGGGTGGCAATGCCACCGGCCGGCGGTCGTGCACATCGATCATGCCACCCGCGGCGTCGTTCGTGACAATGGCAAAGCCGTGGGCTTCGTCCGGTTCGGCGTCGGGCCGCCAGTTACTTAGGCCGGCGAAGAAGAGCGGGGCGTTGTCTGCGGCGTGGATGTAGTAAGGCTGCTTAGGAGGCTTCGGCCCGGTGCCTAGTGGCTTCCATTCATACCAGCCATCCGCCGGCACCAGGATACGGCCGCGCGCGGTCAGCATCTTCCAGGGCCATGCGCCGGCCAGGATCTTATCCAGCCGGGCATTCGACATGAGGTACTTGGAATTGGTCGGCCGCCACCCCCAGGGTAGCCGGCCAAGCTCGAATTCACCGGCCAGTCTGTGCATTGCCAGTGGCCGTGTGCCGGGAGGGATGTTGTAGCGTGGCCCGGCCGAGTCGGTGAAGATCTGACGCTGGTTCGGGAAGATCCGTTCCACGTAGTCCATGGGTCCGGACTTCTGCACGATTCGGCCGCACATACGCACCTCCAGCAGGAAGGGGAAGGGCCAGTATAGGGGCAGCTAGGTGCAGAGTACGAGCCGTTCTGAGGCGGCAACTCGATCTCGGCTATCTGTGTAGCGACTCTGGGCGGATCTGCGTATAGCGACGTAGCTGGTTCCAATTTCGGTGACCGGTGAAGATCGCCACTTCCTGGATCCCATAGCCCATTTCGAACAGCCGGCTTGTGCCTTCGTGGCGCAGGTCGTGGAAACGCAGGTCAACGATTCCTTTGGCGGCGCACGCCCTGGGGAACGTTGATGAGATGGTTGCCGCCTTAAAGGGGAAAATGCGGCCTTTGTGCGGCTTTGGCTGGCGCTGGATGATCTCCCAGGCAGCTTGTAGCAGTGGGACAACCTGGTGATTGCCTACCTTGCGCTTCGGGTCCTTACGGTCGCGGATGATAACGGTCATTTTCTTGGTGTCTACGTCTTCCCACGCGATGGAGAAGATTTCACCGGCTCGCATGGCAGTGGCGATGGCGAAATCCACGATGTCCGCCATAGGTAGCTGAAAGCGGCCGGATAATTCGAAGTGTTCCTTCAACACCTTCAGTTCGCCTTCGGTCGGGCGCCGTGTCCGTTCCCTAGGCGTCGTGACCACTCCCAGCATCTTGAATGCTTCCCTGGCATCCCGGATGGGGTCGCCCAAGAACGAAAAGCCCCAAAGGCTGCGTGCTACGCGTAGCACTGTGTTCAGGTAGGACAGCTCCATAGACCAAGTTGGCGGGGCAACTCCGCGCTTCTTGGTGTATTCGATTATCCTTTCACCGGTCAGCCCCGCCAGAGTGACTTCCCCCAGTTCGGCCCGTAGCACTTTAAAGGACTCCTTCTTGGCTGTCCCGATCCGTTGAGCCTCCCTCTCGTAGCGGTCCAGTAGATCACCCACGGTCGTCATGCCCAGAGGTTTGGTATCCTTGAAATCTCCCCTCTCGATTTCTGCCTCTATGGCGGTAGCCCACCGGTTAGCCAGCGCTTTAGTGGTGAAGGTCTTGGTTTGAGTGGGGTGGCCCTTCTTGCGGACCTGGGCGCGCCACTTGCCGTTGATCTGAATTATCGAAGCCATTCCGTAGCAATCTCGTAGCACTGAGGGCGGGAAATGGAGTGTAAAACAGGTGATTGGCGGGAAGCAATGGGAACTGGACTGCTACGTATGTCCTTGAAATTTAAGGTAAGTTCTTGATTTCTAATGATTGGCGGCTGTGCGTCGCCCCGATGATAGATGTGACCGACCGCCATTGCCGCTTTTTCCATCGGCTGCTGGCGCCGCGCGCACGCTTGTACACGGAAATGATCACCACCGGCGCGTTGCTGCATGGCAATGTCGAGCGCCACCTGGACTTTGACGAAGCCGAGCATCCCGTGGCCCTGCAGCTTGGCGGCAGCGAGCCCGATGCGCTGGCGCATTCGGCCCGGCTTGGCAAAAAGTGGGGGTACGACGAGATCAACCTGAATTGCGGTTGCCCGTCGGAGCGGGTGCAGAAGGGCGCGTTCGGCGCTTGCCTGATGGCGGAGCCGGCCCTGGTGGCCGATTGCATGAAGGCCATGCAGGATGCCGTGGATATCCCGGTCACCGTCAAGCATCGGCTAGGCCTGGATTATGAAGAATCCTATGAGTTTGTCCGTGACTTCGTCGGCAAGATCTACGACACGGGCTGCCGGGTGTTCATTGCCCATGCCCGCAACGCGGTGCTCAAGGGCCTGACGCCCAAGGACAACCGCGAGATTCCGCCCCTGCGCTATGACGTGGTGCGGCAATTGAAGCGCGACTTCCCGGATTGCACCTTCGTGCTCAACGGCGGTCTGGCGGACGCCGAGCAGTCCGTGCGCGCCGCAGGCGATTTCGACGGCGTCATGCTGGGCCGGGCCGCCTGGCACACGCCGCGGGTGCTGTCGGAAGTCTCCCTCCAGCTGTGGCCGTCGCTGCGGTTGCCCAGCGACGCGCAGGTGGTGGACGCCATGATGGAATATGCGGCGCGGCAGGTTGCGCGAGGCGTGCCGCTGCGAGTGATGACGCGGCCCATGCTGGGGCTGGTGAATGGTCAGTCCGGTGCGCGCCGCTGGCGCCGCATGCTGTCCGATCCGGCCCTGCTGGCCGCGAACAACCCTGAACTGATCTACGACGCCTGGCGCAGCCAGCGGCATGCGCCGGATATGCGCGGCGCCGCGATTGAAGCGGCGCCGGCTGGGGTGTGACGGCAGGCCAGCGTGGCTGGCCTGCGGGACTCAGGACTTGGCCGGCTCGGCGCTTTCCGTGGGCCAGTCGCGGATGTAGGCCTTCAGCATGTTGTTTTCGAACTGCTGGGCAGCCACGATGGCCTGGGCCATGTCATAGAACGAAATGACGCCCATCAGGGTGGGGCCGTCCATGACCGGGATGTAGCGCGCGTGCTTTTCGAGCATCAGGCGCTGCACCTCGTCGGCGCTGGTGTTGGGCGACACGCTGACCGGGGCATCGTCCATGATCGAGCGGATGGTGGTGTCGCCGGCGCCGCCATGCGCATGCATGTGGCGGATGATCTCGCGGAACGTGAGCATGCCGGTCAGCGTCCCGAATTCCATGATGACCAGCGAGCCTATGTCCTGCTCGCTCATTGTTTGCACGGCCTGGGACACAGGCATATCGGGCGACGCCGTATAGAGCGTATCGCCCTTGACGCGCAAAATCTCGCTGACCTTCAACATCGGTTCCTCCTGGGCGGTTTGCGCCCTAATGCTATTTGCTAATTCTTTTTCGCTTCCAGTTGCAGTACGGGAGCGATTCCATTTTCGGTATTTTGCGCTTCTCCGCAGACTTCTTCCAGCGTGGGCGCATTTTGCTGGGAAATCACGGCCGAGGCGACTCGCAATATTTCCGGGTCATTGCGGACCCTTGGCTGGCCGCGGTCCAGCAGAAAACGGTCCACCACCGGTTCCATCGAGGTTTTCCGGGCGTCGCAGGTCAGCACCCAAAGGCCTTCGGGGCTGCGCGTCGCCAGTCCCATTTCAGCCAGCGTTTCCAGGACTCCGTTCAGTTCGTCCTGGTGCAGCCGCAATTGCGCGGCCAGGAGATTGGCGGGCAATCCCGGCGGATTGGCCGTCTGCGCTTGGCGCAGCGCGCGCAGCGCGTCCACGGCGTCCACGAAGGGCGCGCCCGGATAGCGGTTGATTTCCCAGCGGCCCAAGCGGATCAGCGGCGCGCTGGATGCCAGGATGGCTCCCAGCAGCACGGCCAGCCACGACAGGTAGATCCAGAGCAGGAAAATCGGCAGGGTGGCGAACGCGCCGTAGATGACGGTATAGGTGGGAAAACGCGTCAGGTAATAGGCGAACGCCGACTTCATGATTTCCAGCACGATGGCCGTCACGCAGCCGCCAACCAGGGCGTCGCGCCAGAGGACCTCGCGGTTGGGCACCATGACGAACAGCGCGGCGAAACCGAGAGCGGTCAGCACCAGCGGGATGAACGACACCGCGACGCTGACGGCTTCCGGCACGTCCCGCACCAGGCCCAGCGATTCGCGCGCCACGAATGAGGTCGCCCAAAGGCTGGCGCCGGCCACTACCGGTCCCAGCGTGATGATGGCCCAGTACACCAGCGCGCGCTGCCGCAGCGGGCGCTGGCGGGTCACGTGCCAGATGTCGTTGAACGCCTTGTCGATCGTCATGATCAGCAACAGCGAGGTGATCAGCAGGAACACGCCGCCGATGGCGGTCAGGCGCGAAGCCTGGCGCGCGAACTGGTTCAGGTAGTCCATGATGTTGTCCGACACGGACGGCGGCATCAGGCTGTTGGTCAGGAAATCCTCGAGCGCGACGCGGAATTCCTGGAACACCGGAAAAGCGGTGAACAGCGACAGGACCACGGCCAGCATGGGCACGATGGCCAGGACGGTCGTGAAGGTGAGGCTGGACGCGACTTGCAGCAGTTTCTCTTCGCCGGCGCGTTCGGCGCTGAAGCGCATGACGCGTCCGGCCCTCGCGATCCATGAAGAGCGCGGGGGCGAATGCTCGGTGGCCGCCGGCGTGGTGGCGGCAGGCTCGGCAGGGCGATTCATCAGGCGATAATAGCAGCATGAACCCTGAACTCAACCCCCGCTTGCGCCTGTTGGCCTCGGTTTCGCTATTCGCCCTGATTGTGCTTTGCGTCACCTGGGAAACCGTGGTGGCGCCGGTGCGGCCGGGCGGTTCCTGGATGCTGCTCAAGGCCCTGCCGCTGGCGTTTCCCTTGCGCGGCGTCCTGCGCGGCAATCTCTATACCTACCAATGGGCCTCGATGCTGTCGCTGCTCTACCTGATGGAGGGCGTGGTGCGGGCCATGTCGGATCCTGCTCCGCTGTCCGCGCTGATGGCCTGGGGCGAGATCCTGTTGTCGACCATTTTTTTCCTTAGCGCCATTTTCTACGTGCGGCCCGCCAAGCGGGCGGCCAGGAGGCAACGCGCATGAGCGCCCATACGCTACGCGATCTGCGCGTCGTCAATTCCTTTGCCGCATTGCCCGCGGCGTTCTACACCCGGCTTGCGCCCCAGGCTCTGAACAATCCCCGTTTGCTGCACGGCAATGCGGATGCGGCCGAACTGATCGGCCTGGACCCTTCCGTCCTGTCCACGCCCGAATTCCTGAGCGTGTTTTCCGGCGCCCAGCCGCTGCCGGGCGGCGACACGCTGGCGGCGGTCTACAGCGGCCATCAGTTCGGCGTCTGGGCCGGCCAGTTGGGCGACGGCCGCGCCCACCTATTGGGCGAGGTCGAGGGGCCGCGGGGCAATTGGGAACTGCAGCTGAAGGGCTCGGGCATGACGCCGTATTCGCGCATGGGCGACGGCCGCGCGGTGC
>MCNF01000289.1_pt1 | contig 12708 bp, 10 predicted proteins | sample 778221 | NCBI WGS metagenome assembly MCNF01 (sample SAMN04296814, study PRJNA304217) | bioreactor metagenome | isolation source: arboretum soil enriched with benzalkonium chloride | place: Turkey | reverse complement strand
AACCGCCCCGACATCGTCGCCGCCGAGCATCAGCTCCAGGCCGCCAACGCCAATATCGGCGCGGCCCGCGCCGCGTTCCTGCCGACCATTACCCTGACCGGCGCGTTCGGCACGGCCAGCAACGAACTGGACGGCCTTTTTTCCGGCGGCAGCCGCGCCTGGAACTTCGCGCCCAGCATCAGCCTGCCGATCTTCGACGCCGGCCGCCGCTCGGCCAACCTGGACCTGACCGAAGCGCGCCGCGACCAGGCCGTGGCTGCCTACGAACAAACCATACAGACCGCCTTCAAGGACGTATCCGACGCGCTGTCCGCGCGCTACTGGCTGGCCGCGCAGGTGGACGTGCTGCGCGCCACCGTGGCAGCCCAGAGCGAGCGCGCCCGTCTCGCGCAACTGCGCTATGACCATGGCGCCTCGCCCTACCTGGAAGTGCTGGACGCGCAGCGCGATCTGCTGGCTGCGCAGCAGAAGCTCGCGCAGACGCGCCGCGCGCTGCTGTCCAGCCGCGTCCGGCTGTACGCGGCGCTGGGCGGCGGCACGCAAGCGCCCGCCACAGCGCAAACCGCCTCTGCCCCCGCGCAAGACGCCAGCCCCCGATAAACCAAGAACCAAGGATCCCCGATGCGCCTGCCCACCCGAAAACTGGTCCCTGTCCTGATCGCCCTGGCGGTCGCCGCCGGCGGCTACTACGGCTGGCGGCTACTGTCCGATACCGGCCCGGGCGAGGGATTCGTCAGCGGCAACGGCCGCATCGAAGCCACCGAAATCGACGTGGCCGCCAAGCTGGCTGGCCGGGTGCAGGAGGTGCTGGCGGTCGAAGGCGACTTCGTTGCCGCCGGCCAGCCGCTGGCGCGCATGCAGATCGACACCTTGCAGGCGCAGCGCGAGGAAGCCCGCGCCCAGCACCAGCAGGCCGTCAACGGCGCCGCCAGCGCCAGCGCGCAGGTCGCGCAGCGCGAGAGCGACAAGCTGGCCGCCGAGGCCGTGGTGGTGCAGCGTGAAAGCGAGCTGGACGCCGCGCGCCGCCGCCTGGCCCGCTCCGAGACGCTGTCCAAGGAAGGCGCCTCGTCCATCCAGGAACTGGACGATGACCGCGCCCGCGTGCGCAGCGCGCAGGCCTCGGTGCACGCCGCGCGCGCACAGGTGAAGGCCGCGCAGGCCGCCATCGATGCCGCGCGCGCCGCCGAGATCGGCGCGCAATCCGCCGTCACCGCCGCACTGGCCACCATTGCCCGCATCGAGGCCGACATCGCCGACAGCGAGCTGCGCGCCCCGCGCGACGGCCGCGTGCAATACCGCGTGGCGCAGCCCGGCGAAGTGCTGGGCGCGGGCGGCAAGGTGCTGAACATGGTGGACCTGTCCGACGTCTACATGACGTTCTTCCTGCCCGAGCAGGCGGCCGGCCGCGTGGCGCTGGGCCAGGACGTGCGCATCATCCTCGACGCCGCGCCGCAGTACGTGATCCCTGCCAAGGTGTCCTTCGTGGCCAGCACCGCGCAGTTCACGCCCAAGACAGTGGAGACCGCCAGCGAACGGCAGAAACTGATGTTCCGCGTCAAGGCCCAGATCAGCCCGGAGCTGCTGCAGCGGCACCTCAAGCAGGTCAAGACCGGCCTGCCCGGTGTGGCCTGGCTGAAGCTCGATGCCGACGCGCAATGGCCCGCCAATCTTGAAGTCAAGGTGCCCTGATGGCCGCCCCGGACGCCGCGCCCGTCGTGACGCTGTCCGGCGTCAGCCTGCGCTACGGCAAGACGGTGGCGCTGGACCGCATCACCCTGGACATTCCCGCCGGCCGCATGGTCGGGCTGATCGGCCCGGACGGCGTGGGCAAGTCCAGCCTGCTGGCCCTGATCGCCGGCTCGCGCGCGGTCCAGGAAGGCAAGGTGGACGTGCTGGACGGCGACATGGCCGACCGCCGCCACCGCGACGACGTCTGCCCGCGCATCGCCTACATGCCACAGGGCCTGGGCAAGAACCTCTACCCCACCCTGTCGGTCGAGGAGAACCTGCAGTTCTTCGGCCGCCTGTTCGGCCATGACGAAGCCGAGCGCCGCCGCCGCATCGACAGCCTGACGCGCAGCACCGGCATGTCGGCCTTCCTGTCGCGCCCGGCCGGCAAGCTGTCCGGCGGCATGAAGCAGAAGCTGGGGCTGTGCTGCGCCCTGATCCACGACCCCGACCTGCTGATCCTGGACGAACCCACCACCGGCGTGGATCCGCTGGCGCGCGCGCAGTTCTGGGACCTGATCAACGAGATCCGCCGCGAACGCAGCGGCATGAGCGTGATCGTGGCCACGGCCTACATGGACGAGGCGCAGCGCTTCGACTGGCTGATCGCCATGGACGAGGGCCGGGTGCTGGCCACCGGCACGCCCGCCGAACTGGAACGGCGCACCGGCGCGGATTCGCTGGAGGCCGCCTTCATCGCCCTGCTGCCGGAAGAAAAGCGCCGCGGCCACAAACCGGTGGAGATCGTTCCGCTGGCGATCGACGAGGACGCCGAGATCGCCATCGAGGCGCGCGACCTGACCATGCGCTTCGGCGATTTCGTCGCGGTGGACCATGTCAATTTCCGCATCCGCAAGGGCGAGATCTTCGGCTTCCTGGGATCCAACGGCTGCGGCAAGTCCACCACGATGAAAATGCTGACGGGTCTGCTGCCCGCCAGCGAGGGGCAGGCCTGGCTGTTCGGCGCCGAGGTCGATCCCCGCAACATCGATACGCGCCGCCGCGTGGGCTACATGTCGCAGGCGTTTTCGCTGTATGGCGAGCTGACCGTGAAGCAGAACCTGGTGCTGCATGCGCGTCTCTTCCATGTGCCGGAATCCGAGATTCCGGCGCGCGTGGACGAGATGGTGCAGCGCTTCGACCTGGGCGAGGTGCTGGACACCCTGCCCGAGAACCTGCCCATGGGCGTGCGCCAGCGGCTGTCGCTGGCGGTGGCCATGGTGCACAAGCCCGAGCTGCTGATCCTGGACGAGCCGACCTCGGGCGTGGACCCCGTGGCGCGCGACAATTTCTGGCGGCTGCTGATCGCGCTGGCCCGCCACGACCAGGTCACCATCTTCATTTCCACCCACTTCATGAACGAGGCGCAGCGCTGCGACCGCATGTCGCTGATGCATGCGGGCAAGGTGCTGGTCAGCGCATCGCCTGACGAGATCACGCGGATGCGCGGCGCCAAGACGCTGGAAGAAGCATTCATCGCCTACCTGATCGACGCGGGCGCCGGCACCAAGGCGGAAGACGCCGCCGGGCAAGCCGCTCCGGCCTTGGCGGCCGCTCCCGCCGAGGCGCCTGAGCATCGCGGCTTCAGCCTGCAGCGCATGCTGAGCTACATGTGGCGCGAATCGCTGGAACTGCGCCGCGACCCGGTGCGCGCCACGCTGGCCCTGGCCGGGTCGCTGCTGCTGATGTTCGTGATGGGCTTTGGCATCAGCATGGACGTGGAAGACCTGCGCTATGCGGTCATGGACCGCGACCAGACCGGCCTGAGCCACAACTACAGCCTGAACCTGGCCGGCTCGCGCTACTTCATCGAGCACCCTCCCATCTCCAGCTACGAGGAAATGGATGCGCGCATGCGCAGCGGCGAACTGTCGCTGGCCATCGAGATCCCGCAAGGTTTCGCGCGCGACGCGGAGCGCGGCAACGGCGCGCAGATCGGCGTCTGGATCGACGGCGCCATGCCGCAGCGCGCCGAAACCATCCGCGGCTACGTCCTGGGCATGCACCAGGGCTGGCTGATGCAGCAGGCGCGCGAGCGCCTGGGCGCGGACGCGACCCTGCCGGTCAGCGTGGAAACGCGCTTTCGCTACAACCCGGACGTGCGCAGCCTGCCCGCCATGGTGCCCGCCGTGATTCCGCTGCTGCTCCTGATGATGCCGGCGATGCTGACGGCGCTGGCCGTCGTGCGCGAAAAGGAGCTGGGCTCCATCATCAACCTGTACGTCACGCCCGTGACGCGGCTGGAATTCCTGCTGGGCAAGCAGGCCCCCTATGTGGCGCTGGCCATGCTGAATTTCCTGCTGATGACGCTGCTGGCCGTGACGCTGTTCGGCGTACCCATCACCGGCAGCTTCCTCACGCTGCTGGTGGCCGCGCTGATCTACAACGTGGTGGCGACCGCCATCGGCCTCCTGGCCTCCACCTTCACGCGCAGCCAGATCGCGGCGCTGTTCTTCACCATGATAGGCACGCTGGTGCCCGCGGTGCAGTTCGCCGGCCTGCTCAACCCGGTGTCGTCGCTGGAAGGCGCCGGCCGCCTGATCGGGCAGGTCTACCCCGCCACGCATATGCTGACCATCAGCCGCGGCGTGTTCAGCAAGGCCCTGGACTTCTCCAACCTGCAAGGCTCGTTCTGGCCGCTGCTGATCGCCATTCCCGTCATCCTGGGCGCCTCGGCGCTGCTGCTGAAGAAACAGGAGACCTGAGATGCGGCACCTGGCCAATATCTACCGCCTGGGCGTGAAGGAGCTGTGGAGCCTGGCGCGCGATCCGATGATGCTGATCCTGATCCTCGTGTCCTTCACGCTGATGATCTACACCGCCGCCACGGCCGTGCCCGAAACGCTGCACAATGCCCCCATCGCGGTGGTGGACGAGGACGTTTCACCCCTGTCCGCGCGCATCACCTCAGCCTTCTATCCGCCTCATTTCACGCCGCCGGAAGTGACGACTTCGGCCGAGGCCGATGCCGGCATGGACGCGGGGCGCTACACCTTTTCGGTCAACATCCCGCCCAATTTCCAGCGCGACGTGCTGGCCGGCCGGCCCGCCGAAATCCAGCTCAACGTGGACGCGACCCGCATGAGCCAGGCGTTCACGGGCAGCAGCTACATCCAGCAGATCATCAACGACGAGATCAACGAGTTCGTCAAGCGCTACCGCGCGCCCACCGAACTGCCGGTGGAGCTGGCGGTGCGCATGCGCTTCAACCCCAATTTGACCCAGGCCTGGTTCGGCGCGCTGATGGAGATCATCAACAACGTCACCATGCTGTCCATCATCCTGACCGGCGCCGCGCTGATCCGCGAACGCGAGCACGGCACCATCGAGCACCTGCTGGTCATGCCGGTGACGCCGACCGAAATCATGGTTGCCAAGGTCTGGTCGATGGGGCTGGTGGTGTTGGCGTCTGCTGGGCTATCGTTGACTTTCGTGGTACGCGGCTTGCTGCAAGTACCGATCGAAGGATCGGTGGCGCTGTTCCTGGTCGGAGCGGCGCTGCACCTGTTCGCGACGACCTCTATGGGCATATTCATGGCCACGCTTGCGCGCAGCATGCCGCAGTTCGGCATGTTGCTGGTACTAGTGCTGCTGCCCCTGCAAATGCTGTCGGGCGGCACCACGCCGCGCGAAAGCATGCCGCAGTTCGTGCAGGACATCATGCTGGCCGCCCCCACCACCCATTTCGTGGAACTCGGCCAGGCCATTCTCTACCGCGGCGCAGGCTTGAGCGTCGTGTGGCAACCCTTCCTGGCGCTGGCGCTGATCGGCTCGGTGCTGTTCGCGTTTTCGCTGGCGCGCTTTCGCAAGACCCTCAGCCAGATGGCTTGAGGCCTGTGTGTTCGTTACCCCTTACCACTCTCTTAAAAGGACGGATGATGAAGAAAACCACTGCCTCCACGCCTCTGGGCCTCGCCGGCGCCAATGCCGCCTATTGCCAGCGCATGGCGCAGCTTGCGCAGGAAAGCCAGCAGCGCTGGATCGAACTGGGCCGCCGCCTGGCCGGCGGCAGCGCCGAACAGTACCAGGCCACGCTGGCGCCCCTGCAACAGTCCGGCAACTGGCAAGAGATCGCGCCCGCGCTGGGCGAAATGACGCGCAAGCAATGGCAAAGCCAGCTTGAAGCCAGCCAGGCCATCACCCACGCGCTGCTCGAAGAGCAGGCCACCCTCGCCGCCGGCATGAGCGATGCCATGCGTGGCTGGCTGAAGCAGGCCACGGGCGGCGCCATGGGCATCGAAGACACGCCCATGGCGCAGATCTGGAAGACCCTGTCGAGCCAGATGGCGTCGGCGTGCTCGGCCATGCGCGACGCGAACAACCCGGGAGCCCACCATGACGGCTGAACGCAAGGCGCTGGTCACCGGCGGGGCCGGCTGCCTCGGACAGGCCATCGCGCGGGCCCTGCACGATGCCGGCCACCAGGTCATCATCACTTATCACTCCAACGAAGACGCCGCGCGGGCCTGGATCGACTCGGAGGCAGCCCAGGGCCGCCGCCATGCCATGTACAAGGTGGACGTGGCCGACTACGACTCATGCCAGGCGCTGGCGCGGCGCCTGGAGGAAGACGGCCATCAGATCGACATCCTGATCAACAACGCAGGCCTCACCCGCGACGCCAGCCTGCGCAAGATGAGCTACGAGAACTGGACGGACGTGTTGCGCGGCAACCTGGATTCCATGTTCAACATGACGCAGCCGCTGTGCGGCGCCATGGCTGACCGGGGTTGGGGCCGCATCGTCAACATCTCGTCCGTCAACGGCAGCAAGGGCGCGTTCGGCCAGACCAACTACGCGGCCTCCAAGGCCGGCATCCACGGCTTCACCAAATCCCTGGCGCTGGAGCTGGCCAGGAAAGGCGTAACGGTGAACACCGTGTCGCCCGGCTACCTGGCGACGCGCATGGTGGAGGCCGTGCCCGACGAGGTATTGAAGGAGAAGATCCTGCCGCAGATCCCGCTGGGCCGGCTCGGCCGCCCCGAAGAGATCGGCGCGCTGGTCGCCTTCATCTGCAGCGATGCCGCCGGATTCATGACAGGCAGCAATGTTGCCATGAACGGCGGCCAGCACATGTATTGATGCGGCAGCGGGCCGCCGCGGCTCATTCCCGCGGCGCGCCCAGCTCTTCCAGCAGGAAGTCGACGAAGGCGCGCACCTTGGCCACCATGTGGCGGCGCGACGGATATACCGCGTAAACGTAGGTTTCATCCGGCTGCCAGTCCTGCAGCACCGCCCGCAGCGCGCCGCTGTCCAGGTCCTGCTGCACGTACACGCGCGGCACCAGGCTGACGCCGAAGCCCGCGCGCAGGGCATCGCGCACCGCCAGGCTGGAACTCACCTTGTAGCGCCCGCGCACCGGCACGCGCTCGGTCTCGCCGGCGCGCTTGAAGGTCCATTCGTCCGCATGGCCCGACAAGGTGAACTGCACGCACTCCATGCCGCGCAGCGCCAGGGGCGAGGCCGGCAGGCCGTGGCGCTCGAAATAGGCCGGCGCGCCGCAAAGCACATGGTCCAGCGTCATCAGCTTGCGCGCCACCAGGCTGGAATCCTCCAGCCTGTCGGTGCCGCGGATCGCAAGGTCGTAGCCTTCCTTGACGATGTCGATGCGCCGGTCCTCCAGGTTGAGGTCCAGCGATACCTGCGGATAGCGTTCCAGGAAGCGCGGCATGACGGCGGACAGCCGGACCAGGCTCAGCGACATGGGCGCGCTGACCCGCAAGGTGCCCGACGGCGCCTGTTGCAAGGGCCCCAGCGATTGCTCGGCTTCGCTCAGGTCGTCCAGGATGCGGGCCACTTGGTCGTAATAGCGCGCGCCGGCTTCGGTCAGGCTCATGCGGCGCGTGGTGCGATTGAGCAGCCGCGCCGCGAGGTGGCTTTCCAGTTCGGCAATGTTCTTGCTGACCGCCGCGGGCGACAGGCCCATCTGCCGCGACGCGGCCGCGAAGCCGCCACGCTCCACCACTTGCCTGAACACTCTCAGCGCCGTCAGATGATCCATTGATTATTCACTTTTGGTGAATGATATTGCCATTGAATTGGATATTATCGCCAAATCAGGATTCAATTAGCCTGTGGGCATGGAGACGGCGCGCCTGTCGCGAGCCGGCAATCTCAGCAAATCCCAAGGATGGCAGCCATGAACCACGCCCTGACCGACGCAATCGCGCAACGCGTTTCCGCCAACTTCTTCGATCCCGCCCGCGGCGTGGACGACGACGATATCCACACCCTGATTTCCTGGGCCACCCGCGCCCCCACCGCCTTCAATCTGCAGAACTGGCGCTTCATCGCCGTGCGCAGCCAGGAGGGCAAGCGCCGGCTGCGGGAGCTGGCATGGAACCAGCCCAAGGTCAGCGAATCGGCGGTGACCTTCATCGTGCTGGGCGTGCTGCCCCAGGCCGCCTGGATGGCCGACCGCCTACAGCCCTCGGTGGACGCGGGCTTCATGCCGGCGGCCATGGTCCCGTCATGGGAAGCCGCGGCCAGCCGCCTCTACGCCGATTCGCCGCAGACCCGGCGCGACGAAGCGGTGCGCAGCGCCACCTTCGGCGCCTCCACCCTGATGCTGGCAGGCCAGGCCCAGGGCCTGGCCGCCAGCCCGATGACCGGCTTTGACGCCGCCGGCGTGGCCCAGGCCTTCGGCTTGCGCCAGGAGGAAGTGCCGGTCATGCTGGTCGCCATGGGCTACGCCCAGGAAGGCAACTGGCCGCAGAAGCCGCGCCGCCCCGTCAACGACGTGCTTGAACTCGCCTGAGCCCCTGCCGGAGCATGACCATGAATCGCGGTTCCGATCTGCTGTTGACTGCCCTGGCGCCCGCCATCTGGGGCAGCACCTATGTCGTCACCACCCTGATGCTGCCGCAGGATTACCCGCTGACGGTCGCCATGCTGCGCGCCCTGCCCGCAGGTCTCTTGCTGCTGCTGGCCGTGCGCCAGCTGCCGCAGGGCATCTGGTGGCTGCGCGCCTTCATCCTGGGCGCGCTGAACTTCTCCGTTTTCTGGGCCCTGCTGTTCGTGGCGGCCTATCGCCTGCCCGGCGGCGTGGCCGCCACGCTGGGCGCGATCCAGCCGCTGGTGGTGATCCTGCTGGCGCGCAGCCTGCTGGGCACGCCCGTGCGCGGCCTGTCGGTGCTGGCGGCGCTGGGCGGCCTGGGCGGGGTGGCGCTGCTGGTGCTGACGCCCAAGGCCGCGCTGGACCCCGTGGGCATCGCGGCCGGATTGGTCAGCGCCGCCTCGATGGCGCTGGGCACGGTGCTCAGCCGGCGCTGGCAGCCGCCGGTATCGGCGCTCACCTTCACCTCCTGGCAGCTGACGGCGGGCGGCATCCTGCTGGTGCCCTTGGCGCTCGCGGCGGAACCCGCCCTGCCGCCGCTCTCCGCGCTGAACGTGGCCGGCATCGCCTACCTGGGCCTGATCGGCGCGGCGCTGACCTACGTGCTCTGGTTCCGGGGCGTGGCGCGGCTGGAACCGGCCGTGGTGTCCTCGCTGGGCTTTCTCAGTCCCATTACCGCCGTGCTGCTGGGCTGGGGCATCCTGGGCCAGCAACTGAGCGCCGCGCAGATCGCCGGCATGGCGATCGTGGTCGCCAGCGTGTGGCTGAGCCAGCGCACCCAACGCCCTGCTGCCGCCGCGTCAGCGCCGCGGCCGCTGTAACACACCGGCACGCAAAACAGATAGCGGCGCCGGCGCGGCTCGCGCATGATCGGTGCTCCATCCCAAGGAAGGAGCCGCACCATGAGCAGCAAACCCAGCATCATTCTTGTCCACGGTTTCTGGGGCGGCGCCGCCCACTGGACCCGGGTCATCCTGGAGCTGGCGCGCAAGGGCTACCAAGACCTGCACGCCGTGGAAATGCCGTTGACGTCCCTGGCCGATGACGCCGAACGCACGCGCAAGATGATTGCGCAGCAAAAGGGCCCCGTGCTGTTGGTGGGCCATTCGTACGGCGGCGCCGTCATCAGCGAAGCCGGCAATCAGCCCAACGTGGCCGGCCTGGTGTACATCGCCGCCTTCGCCCCGGACGCGGGCGAGAGTCCCGGTGGCATCACGCAGGAGCACCTGCCGGCCGCCGCGCCGAATCTGGCGCCCGACAGCGACGGCTACCTGTGGCTGCGCCCTGACAAGTTCCACGAGAGTTTCTGCCAGGACCTGTCCGCCGACGAGGGCCTGGTCATGGCCGTCACGCAGAAGGCGCCCCTGGCCAGCGCCTTCGGCGAAACGGTGTCCGTCCCCGCATGGCGCAGCAAGCCGTCCTGGTACCAGATCTCCAGCCAGGACCGGATGATCGCTCCCGAGAACCAGACGCGGATGGCCGCGCGCATGAATACGCGCAAGACCATCACCCTGGACGCCAGCCACGCATCGCTCGCGTCCCGCGCCAGCGAGGTGGCCGCCCTGATCGACGAGGCGGCGCGCGCCGCGTCTTGACCACGGCGGCGCCCGGCGGCCTGCGTCTCCAAACGAGCATATCAGGGGACGCAGCCGCCTTTTCTGTGCTGCTTTTTTTGTAACTCCACGATCTGACCAGGAGTTGCAGCACAGATAGTTTCCCTATGAAAAGTCGATTCCGTCCTGGTAATTCACCAAAACTGATCCGCTTTTTTCTTCTTGTTCTGAATCTGTACTGATTCAGGCTGCGGCTCTAACTTCACGGTGTAGGTCAAACACCCGTCAGCGCACGCCGTCTTGTGGCGGTTGAGGCGCGCTGGCGAAGAAGTCAGGAATACCGCCATGGATAGCGACGCGCTATTGCTTGCCCGAATACAGTTCGGCTTCACCATCTCGTTTCACATCATCTTCCCCGCCATCACCATCGGCCTGGCCAGCTATCTCGCCGTGCTCGAAGGCCTGTGGCTGCGCACGCGCAACACCGTCTACCGCGACCTCTACCATTTCTGGACCAAGATCTTCGCCGTCAACTTCGGCATGGGCGTGGTGTCCGGCCTGGTGATGGCCTATCAGTTCGGCACTAACTGGAGCTTCTTCTCTGACTTTGCCGGCAGCGTGACCGGACCGCTGCTGGCCTATGAAGTGCTGACCGCCTTCTTCCTGGAGGCCGGCTTCCTGGGCGTGATGCTGTTCGGCTGGTCGCGGGTCGGGCCGGGCCTGCACTTCTTTTCGACTGTCATGGTGGCGCTGGGCACGCTGGTGTCGGCCACCTGGATCCTGGCCTCCAACAGCTGGATGCAGACGCCCGCCGGCTACGAAATCCTGGACGGGCGCGTGGTGCCCACGGACTGGCTGGCCGTGATCTTCAATCCGTCCTTCCCCTACCGCCTGGCGCACATGGGCATCGCCGCCTTCCTGGCGACCGCGCTGATGGTGGGCGCTTCCGGCGCCTGGCACATGCTGCGCGGCGACCGCAGCCCCGCCGTGAAGAAGATGTTCGCGATGGCCATGGGCATGCTGCTGCTGGTGGCCCCGCTGCAAGCCGTGGTGGGCGACTTCCACGGCCTGAACACGCTGAAGCACCAGCCCGCCAAGATTGCGGCCATCGAAGGCCATTGGGAAAATGAACCCGGCGCCGGCGTGCCGCTGACGCTGTTCGGCATCCCCGACATGGAACGCGAGGAAACGCGCTACGCGGTCAATATCCCACGCCTGGGCAGCCTGATCCTCACGCACAGCTGGGACGGCCAGTTCCCGGGCCTGAAGTCCTATCCGCCCGAAGACCGGCCCAACGCCACGGCCGTGTTCTGGTCGTTCCGCGTGATGGCGGGCCTGGGCATGCTGATGATCGCCCTGGCCCTCTGGGCCGCCTGGTCGCGCTGGCGCGGCCGGCTATACGAATCGCGCTGGCTGCACCGCTTCGCGTTGTGGATGGGACCGTCCGGGCTGATCGCCATCCTGGCCGGCTGGTACGTGACGGAAATCGGCCGCCAGCCCTGGGTGGTGTACGGCGTCATGCGCACGGCCGACGCCGCCACGCCGCACGGCTTGGGCGAACTGACGCTGACGCTAGCGCTGTTCGTGGTGGTGTACCTGCTGGTGTTCGGCGCCGGCGTCTCGTACATGCTGCGCCTGATCCGCATGGGTCCCAGCCCCGCCCCCGGCCACGCGCCCCTGTCGGGCGGCCCGGGCGAACCGCGCCAGCCGTCGCGGCCGTTGTCGGCCGCCTCCACCCTGGCGGGCATCGAGCCCGCGCAACGCAAGCATTCGGGAGTCTGAGGCCATGGGCATCGATCTAGCACTGGTATGGGCCGTCATCATCCTGTTTGGCGTGATGATGTACGTAATCATGGATGGCTTCGATCTGGGCATCGGCATCCTCTTTCCGCTGATTAACGACCGCGAGGAACGCGACGTCATGGTCAACACCGTGGCGCCCGTGTGGGACGGCAACGAGACCTGGCTGGTGCTGGGCGGCGCCGGCCTGATGGCCGCGTTCCCGCTGGCTTACTCGGTGATCCTGAGCGCGCTGCACCTGCCGCTGGTATTCATGCTGCTGGGCCTGATCTTCCGCGGCGTGGCGTTCGAATTCCGCTTCAAGGCCGACGAGCATCACCGCCCGCTGTGGGACCGCGCCTTTGTGCTCGGTTCCGTGTGCGCCACCTTCTTCCAGGGCGTGACGCTGGGCGCCTACATCGAAGGCATCCCGGTGGTGGACCGCGCCTATCAAGGCGGCGCCTGGGAATGGATCAGCCCCTTTTCGCTGTTCACCGGCGTGGGGCTGGTGGTGGCCTACGCGCTGCTGGGCTGCACCTGGCTCATCATGAAGACCGAGGGCCGCCTGCACCGCCACATGTGCGACATCGCCCGTACGCTCACGCTGCTGCTGCTGGCCGTGATCGCGGCGCTCAGCCTCTGGACGCCCTTGGCGCAGCCGCAGATCGCACAGCGCTGGTTCAGCCTGCCCAATATGTTCTGGTTCCTGCCGGTGCCGCTGCTGGTCGCCGTGGCCGGCTTCGATCTCATCCGCCGCGTCAAGGGCATGCCGAACGCCGGCCCCTTCGTGCTGTCGCTGGCGCTGCTGTTCCT
>MCNF01000286.1_pt1 | contig 12851 bp, 17 predicted proteins | sample 778221 | NCBI WGS metagenome assembly MCNF01 (sample SAMN04296814, study PRJNA304217) | bioreactor metagenome | isolation source: arboretum soil enriched with benzalkonium chloride | place: Turkey | reverse complement strand
AACCGCAACGTTTCCCGCGCCAACGCTGTGCAAAGCGCAACGTCCGACTTGAAACACCGAATTTTCGTGGAAAGAAGCACGGTAGAGAGTGCGTTGGAGCTTTCCCGATCGGAGATCTCCCTGAAGGAAAAATTGAAAGACCCACGTTTCAAGGAAGCTTACGAATCTCTGTCAGAAGCACTTGAGCCACACCGAAATCCCCCCCTATACATGCCGGAGAAAACCCCACTGCCAACGTTCTCGCGCAGCCAGCGGCATCCAGACGAGGAATTTGAAGCCGCGATCCAGCGGTCGTTTGATGGCCTGAAGGAGGACCGGGAAGCGTTCCTGTCTGCAATCCATGGTCAGCTCGCGACGGACCCCGTTTTACGCGCCCACTTTTTGAGTTCGATAGGAGAGCTATCCGGCGACCACTATCTCTCAGCCCTAGACCCCACATCCTCTTGGAAACAAATCTAAGGAATTCCACATGCGAATCACAGAGGCCTTTCGGCAGTATGGCGTAGAACTGCAGAACCCTCAGTTCACTTCCTCTGCCGTTGGGGGCGATCCACGCCAAGTGGTGGTAAGTCTCTGGGCGCACAACTTCGAGCCGGACCGATCGCGCTACGTTGGTGATACGTCTCTGTGGAAGGGCCAGGGAAAGCATTTCTTCCGGCGCCATCTCCAACAAGCCCTGGATGAGGGACTGCCCATCCGTGTCGTGGTGGCTACGTCTGAAAGGCCCGATGAAGTCACCGCGGGCAATGCGGCCCGTGTGCGCAACGATTTTGAGCCCGATTTCAGCTTGGTAGGCCAGGTGGCCTCACTGAACTCCGACGGATTTGAGTTGACGTTCGAACATGCAGACGCGGCGCCCAAGAGCAACGGAAACAGAAGTGACCGAGCGCCGGTCAAATACTGGCACGTGGCCGAGGCTGTCACAGCGCTTGGAGGCCCGTCCTCGATCGCGGACATCCGCGCTTGGTTGAAAGAGCGCTACCCCACCGAGAATCACTCTGACGCCGGCGACAACCTCACGCTGCTGACCGTGAACGATGCCAATCGCAGGCATCACAACAAGGCTCGAACAGACTGGCGCTCCACTTCAATCCATCCCCATGATCTGGTCTTCCGCCAAGGAAGGTTACGTGGGGTGACCTATGAACCCTTCAACGCCAACGTTCATGGCCACTGGAGCCTGCAGCAGAACGCTGACGGCGCATGGGTTGCGGTCAAGGTTGCATCGACTCCCGAACTGGAGGTCGAGGCGCAGGCGCAACAAGAAGCCTTCGAGCATCAGCCTCCCCTCAACTCAGAACACGATGCACGCGTCTGGAGCATGAGGGCCGTGGCCCAGCGACGTGGTCAGCCCCTTTTCCGCGCCCGACTGCTCGATGCCTACCAGAGCCGTTGCGCCATCACTGGCTGCTCAGCCGTGGAGGTGTTGGAAGCAGCCCATGTGCTGCCCTACCGCGGTGACCACACTGATCGAATCGATAACGGCTTGCTGCTGCGTGCAGACCTTCACACGCTGTTCGATTGTGGGTTGCTTTGGGTTACCGAGGAACAAACCGTTGCTTTGGCCCCATCGCTGTTGCAGACGGACTACGCCCACCTCCAGGGTGTCCCCTTGCAGCTACCCCAGTTGGCCACGAATCGACCTAACCCGGCACATCTGAAAGAACACGAAAACAGGTGCCTTTTCCAAGCAAAAGGAGGCATTCTTCACGACCCAAGCTAAGCAGCTGAGGCAGACGCTGCTGATACAGCAGAAGCGCGTTAGCTTCTCTAAAGCAGAACAACCAATCAAAGATCAGGGGAAGATCATGAAAGCTCTGAAACTCTTCGCAATCGCCGCAACTTGCACTTGCCTCCTCGCGGCGTGCGATGCCAACCGCGAGTTGCGCAACACGGTTCAACAACTCGCCACCGAATCTCAGGAGAACCGAGCAAGCTGTGACGAAGCACGAAGCCGTGAGAACACCGCCCGCGATCGCCGGTGGTCGATTCGGACAGAGCTTTCAGGCCTCAGGGCTGACAAGGAGTGGGACGCAATCGTTAAGACCGGAGATGCGGGGACAACGGAGATGCTCATCCAAAGCAAAAGGACAATGGAAGATCCTGCTTACAAGTCCAAGCGAGATCGCGACATTGAAAGCCTGGAGCGGGAAATTAAGCTGTATGAGGCTGACGAGCCCGAGCTTCAGCGAAAGAGGCAAATCGCTTGCGATGCCATGTTGAAGAGCGGAGAAGCCTATCGTTCTGCCAAGAAGGCGCTCGGAGAGGCGGATGCGAAGTCGCAACGCTGATCTCGATCTGAGGGAGGTGTTGATCGCTGCTTGGGCAGCGGCCAGAAGCAGTAGAACTGACACCGCGGCGCACGTATGCCAACGGAGCAAAAGAAGACCCAGCGCCTGTTCAGGCGCTGGGTCTTCTCTTAGGGGGGTTCGATGAGAGTTTCAGTGCCCCCTCTCAATACACCGGCACCAACTTCCCGGGCCACGGCCAGCCGCATCACTCAACCTGGTTCAGCACCTCTTCCTCGATCTCGTCGAGGGAAGCCTGAACGACGGCCTCCTTGGGCAGCGTGACCGTCGGGCGGCGCTTTGTCATATCCTCGCAATCCCGTTTAAAGGCTTGGTAGACAAACCGAGCCTATTCTTGCTTGCATCCATGTCCCTCAAGAACGCCGCGTTGAGGCGCCAGAGGAAGGAACGTGTTGGATCGCGGAGGGATTGACCAGACGGTCCGATGCGAGCGGTCCGATGCCAATTTGTTAGACGCTTGGCCCCGCGACGCTCGCCGCACCGTTAGAAGCCTCAGCCAACCACTGCTCGACTGTCTTTCCTCTGAGTTCGTGAGCAAAGTCACTCGCGCACAGCATTCTCCCGTCTTGCCGCACGTTTGCTACGGCATGGGCGGCCAGGATGGAAGCGGTTTGGAGGTGCTGCTTGGTGCGACCGCGCTCCAACCAGTCATTTGGCAGCGCCTTTAGCGCGCCCAGGGCTTCCTTTCCAGAGAGGTATTGAAGGCAGGTCAGCATTGACCACTGAAGCCCTACTTCCTCTCGCAACCAACGCCCAGCCGCCTTCTCGTCAAGGCGGCCCTCCATGGTGTCCAGGAGTGCGTGGGCGGCCGCAATGGCCTTGCCTTGGGGCGAGAGCCGGCTCTTCTTCTTGGGGAACAGGCCGCGCATGATCAGACCTTCTTGCTCAGCTTCTTCGCGACGGCTTTCTTCGCACGTTTCTTGACGGCCTTCTGGGCAGCCTTCTTCACCAGCTTGGCCGCTTTCTTGACTACCTTACTAGGTGCCTTCTTCGATGCGCCATCGGCCGGCGGGAACTTTGCACCGGGGTTGGCCTGAGCCCACGCCTTGCCCTCGGCGGACTTGGCCCATGCGGTGAAAGCCTTGGGAGCCAAGCCGCGACCTGCCCAAGCTTCTCCGGAGGGGAGGCGATACTTCGGGGCCACCTTGCCCAGCTTGCGTCCCTTTCGGGGTCCTGGGGCAGCCCTGGTGGCACGCGCCGGCTTGGCGTCGATCGTTTCTCCGATGAGCTTGGCCACCTGCCGCCGCTGGGCCGGACTGAGGACCTTCGCATACTTCTGCAGGACCGCCAGGGCTTTGGGCACCTCGCCGTCGCGCTTCTCCACCAGTTTCTTCTGGGCTTCGAGCTGTTTGATTTCGGCGTTGAGGGACTTCAGGGTGGTCAGGGCCAAGGGAGGGCTCCATTAGGGAATTCAAAGGTTATAGCCGATCCCCCTGAAGTCTTCCAACCTGAACGCCGCTTCTAGATGTCGTGCGTCCTTGACCCAGCAATAGATCAAGAGGCCGGCAGGAGCGCCACGTAGATCTTCGTTCCCTTCGGAAGGGAGGCACGCACCTTGCCGACCATCTTGCCAATCTTCAAGTCAAACCAGGGGTCCATGTAACCCCCTGGGACCTTGAGGACGTAATGAAAATCGCGGTAGCGAACTCTGCTGTAGATACACAGGATGGTGCCGTCAGGAACGGGCGAAGAGGGATTCCAGTCGGCAATCAGCTTCTTTCCCCTTTTAAAGAGGGCCTTGGCTATCTCGTCGATTTCAAACCCATAGGGCTTCTCTGACACAGACAGCCCCTTCTCCTTCTCCAGCCATCTTTTCGCTCGCGCATACGGAATAGCCATGAGAGAGGCCACGCAGGCGGCTGCGCAGCCCCATAGATCTTCCTGCGACACTTCTTGGTAGTGATGCATGTCCGTTGAGTCCTTAAGAGGACAACTCGAAGTCAGCGCGCGTCCTTTTCAGCCACAATGGTCCAGACCACGCTGACCACACCGGGCTTCGCTGGATCCAATGAGCTTTGGGGAAACACTGAAACCACTCGCCAACCCTTCGCGTAGAGCTGCGCGACGGTCACCGCCCCCGTCGTCTTGCAGCGGAAGACGGTGGCGTCCTCAAAAGGCTTCATGATGCCAGCGGGCGTGTTCTGGCTATCTGCCAAGCACACCTCCCCCTGACCCGCCCAAGCCTGACCACAAACGGCTAGCAGAGCGCCAGCCAACCACATGCTCTTCCTTTGCATAGGCGTCCCCTGTAGACCGCCGAACCAGGCGGCTTGGACACGTTAAACCATTTTCGAGCTTTGTTGCTACAAGCTATTTGGGCTAAAAATCTTGCCAGGAGAACTGCCCGTCCCACACCCAAGTCTGCAGGTGACTCCGCGACATTCCTGCCTTGAAACGTAAGGATCATAACCGCCACCGCCACCGCCACCGCCACCGCAACGCTCACGCCTTGACGTCTCGCCACCGCCCAGGATCACCCTCCTTCCTGGAATACGTCTGTGTTCCTTGTCCCCCTGCAAACAGAGAGCGGCGCGGTGTCCAGTGTTACGGGACGGCTAAACTCATAATCTGCGGCGTCTGGCCGACAGATTCAAAAGCCCACGTCCTCCACCGACCTTGAAAGCGCCCATGCCCGTCTCTGATCTCCTCGCGTTCGACCTGCTGCGGGCGTTCGCGCAGCTGGAGTTTCGCCTCAAGAACGATCCAGGCTTTCTTCGCGCCGGACCCTACCGAATGGCCCAGGTGAACTGGTCCGCGGTGGATGAGGCGGTGTCACGACTGGACGATTCACTCTTCTTCGATCGGGTGTCGGACAGCACGCGCGGGCAAATCCTCTCACCTCCGCGTGACCGCCCGATGGTCCAGGAGGTGGCGGGGGTCAACGGCCTCAACCACGCCGTCTTCCAGCGCTTGTCCCTTCAGCAATCCAATGCCGGTGCTTTGGTTGAAGCGGCACGCCGGGTGCGCAACAACCTCTTCCACGGGGGCAAGGAAGAGCCGCATTTGGGCGATGATGACGAGTGGGCCGCCGCCGCACTGGACGTGGCCGAGTGCCTGCTTCACCTGCTGAACTATGGGACGCTTAGATCGGGGGTAGGCCCGTGAGGGAGATGGGACGCCCATGCTTTACCTGAAGACCGAATAGCTTGTCGCCGGCATACACCGCCCGACCGGTAAGCTGCTGCGCGCGCGGCAGCAGATCCAAGAGCACGCATCATGGGATGATAGAGTCCGCCCCAGCTGGACAGAAGATCTGACATTGGAGTTGCAATGGACCTAGAAGTGATCGAAGCAGTGCTGCTGAAATGGGCTCGCCAAGAACCTATCATCGCGAAGATCCACTTGTTCGGGAGCCGACTAAGAGGCGATCATCGCCCCGACAGCGACATTGACATCGCGGTGGAGCTTGATCTTTCAGCGGCACCAGGAGTCGACTTTAGCGATGGGTTCGCGACCTTCAGCCGATACTCCGAGCACTGGGAGGCCGAACTAGCGCAACGACTGCCCATCCCGGTTGACTTGGAGTTCTACCATGGCCCCGAGGAAACCCCGATCCTCCATGCGGGGCTCGAACGGTCGGGAAAGCTCATCTACGAAAAGTTCCGTTAGAACATCGCGCTCCGGAGCACCTAACGCCGCCGCCCCAGCCCCGACTTCCGCCCTGAGCCACCAGCGCTTCGATTCCACCATTTCACTATTTCGATGGAACCAAGCGCTCACCCGGGCTACTCAAAGAGACAACACCGGTTAAATGTCGTGCTGTTTGACAAAGCGAGATACCTTCTGCGCCTCAAGGTCTTTGTTCCAGGCCTTTGCAAAATCGTCTGGAACATTTAGGTTTGCCTCGTCGAACTTTACGGTAGCCGGCAATTCACGCCAGAACAGTTCAATAGACGCAGCAAAGTCATCGACGTGAACATCCGACACCTCCATGTCGGTGTCGTCGAACAAGTTCCATCCGTGAGAACTTGCTCGCAAGAACTCCGGGTAGCGCAGCTGGAGATCGTCCAATGACTTCCCCTCCCCGTGCTTGAACACATTGACGACCAACCGCATGGCATCAATGCGTGGGTAACAGGCGAGAGCAGAAAGGTCCAAGCCGATGGCTTCAAGCAACTTCTCCAGCTTCGCGCTATCCAGCTTCCAAAGAGCGCGCCGCGTGTTGTCGCCGATCACCAACTTGGGCCACCTGAACTCACGAACGAGGAAGCGTCGAAATGTCTTGTCCCAATGGTGATACATGCCAGCCACCACACTGAGGCGGGTTCGATCATGCATCTCACTTAGAAGCTGATAGAACTCGACGCCGTGATCGCGCGCAGCGTCCGCTAGATCGCCAGGGTCGTGCCAGTCAGGGTCGAAGGACTGACCGCTGCGCTCCCAGTGCTCGGATTCCGCTTGATCGGCCTCCGCCTCAATGTTGGCGAACTGAGACAGAAGGCGGGTCTTGGCCTGCTCAACGTAGAACCGATGCTCCGAGACGCGGAGCTCCCGTTCGGAATCCACCAGCTGATAGGCGCTCCACTCGCGGCCGCTCATGCCGGCTGAACCGCAGGCGGGGCATCCAGCCATTCGATCAAGGATCGAATGCCATCTGCGTCCGAGCAGCAATCTTCCAGTGGCTCGCTCTCCAATCGGACTTGGAGAGATAGCCAGGCGTGTTCCGACTTCTCCGAAATCCCAAGGTGAGGCTCAATGGCACCAGCGCCCCACAACCAAAGGCCTTGAGCACGCAGTTTCTGTATTAAAGCAGCGATGTGGGGCTTTGCTTCGTCATCGGCCGCAAGCAACTCGAATGCCTTCGAAGCCGGCCCTTGAATCCCCTTGCAAGGCAACGCTCCGTCTAAAGACACAAGGCCCTCGCCTGCCATCCTCGCGAGAACGTTCTTGCACGCAGCAACATCGGGATCATCCGCCTGCAGGAAACCATGCTTTGTTGCTTGGCGGAAAGCGAAATCCAAGTCCACGATGGCACACGCAGGCAACCCGAGGGCAGACAAAACTTCCATTGACTTACGAGTATCCGAGACCCCACTCATCGCAACAATTGCCAACGATGACTGCCCCATGGTTTTGCCCGCCACTAACTGGAAGATGGATGGCAAAAGCCGGAGTTCGGTCTTCCCTTCTGTGAGCACGACTTTGTCGGCAAACAATATCTGAGACGAATTTGTCAGGCTGAATAGCTGCTGGAGTTGATGCGTGGGATTGTCCACTAATTGTTCTACGACGGATTGCATGCGCGGACGTGCTTTGGTTCCCTCCGGATGCTTTTTCGTCATTAGCAGCGCGTTCTTCGCGTCCTTGGCCAAGATCATCTGAGCAGAGTGGGTCGAGAACACGACCTGATATCCAGCCTCTGACAACGCACGCAAGGCTTCACGCACCTGCTCCACTGCAAACGGGTGCATGAAGAGTTCCGGCTCGTCCACCAGCAGTAGCGTTACTCCGCCCGCAGCCGCTGCTCCACGCTTCAGATCCGCTAGATGCCGGACCATGGCCATCTGGATGGCGCGCTGAGCGCCATGGCCGTATGACCCGAAGGCACGTCCACGCCCGTCCCCTTCGTAAACTTTGACAGTTCCCGCCTTAATGAGGTCGTTGAAGACCGGCACTGGGAAATCCAGCTTGATGTGGATACCAGGAAAAAGATCCGAAATCTTACGATTGATTGAATCATCGATGCGACCCAACTCTTTAAAACGATCCCCACCTTCTGCAGAGATCATTCCTAGGATGGCTGCCAAGTGCGGGGTCAAGGCCTCCTCGTGCTGCTCTTGGATAGCGGCAAGCATCGAGGCCAGCAGCTTGCCGATCGTGGTCGTCGTCTTAGCCTTACTGGCGTCCTCCTCAGCATTCTCCATTGCTCCGATGCGAATAGGATCTGGAAAGAGTGCTGAGATGGCGTTATCGATGCCCGTAGGGTTCGGCTCCCAGTCGCCTGTGTCGGGATTCATCACGGTCAGTTCGGTGTCGCCCCCAGGCACCTGCTGTTCGCGACGAACCATCAGCGCCCCGTCCCGAATGTGCCCTTCAATCTTCTTGCGGTGCTTCTGCTCAAGGACGGCCAGATCAGCTTCGGTGATCCCCCGCAGTGTTCCCATCACCTGCACCGGCTGGGTCGGCTCGTGGAAATCTTCCACACCAAGCTTCGCCTTACGCACGAGCCATTGAAGCGCGGTAAGACAATTGCTCTTCCCGCAGTTGTTCAACCCCACCAGCGGCGTAAAGTTAGTCAGCTGCAGGCTTGTGGAAACACACGACCTAAAATTCAGAACATCCAAACTTGAGATATACACAGCCATTCCATTGCCCCCTGTTGTCCTGACTATTTATCCATAGCACAGGTTCCAAGTATCGTTCAGCCCCATGGTAGAGGGCCACTTTCGCAGCACCTGCGACATAGCAAGCCTTTGTTTCCAAAGGCTCTCCCCATCATCGGCAAGCCACCTCGGCCACCGTTTGCGCAGAACCCAGATCACTGGGCAACGTGACCTTGCAGATCCCTTCCACGTCCACCGTCTGGCCGGGGCGCGGCTGCTCCAGGTAGAGCACGCCGTCGTAGCCCACCTGGGTGGTCTCGTTCGCCGTCTTGGCCACCGTGCCCGCTTCGATGGCCGGGCCAGTGAGGCGGAAGGTGCGTGCGGTCTCGGTCAGGACCGGGAAGGTGAGGTGCATGCCGGCTTGGCGGCCAGCAGTGGCGGTTTGCTCGATCTCGGCCAACTGGGTGCCCAGTGGCAGCGCCCGATCGTCTACGCGGACCTCGGTGGGCACCATTGGGGTCACCTCGCCCACCACCAGGCGGCCCTGGGCGTTGGTCTTCCCCACCAATCTGCCGCCCACCCTCACCGGCACCCCGGCTTGGCCGGGCACGTCCACGACGGCGAAGGATTCGGCCGGACCCAGGAACGTCACACCTTGGCGGTCCAGGTGCACGGCACCGGCCATCGAACCGGAAGCCCAGGTGCCGCTGGGCCCGTGCTCGGCGTTGATCTGGGCCCACCCTGCGCGGGTGGTCCAGTTGGCGTTGGCCCGGGCGGTCTGGCCAGCCGCTCCCTCGTCCACCGAAGCGGACAAGCCGACCGGGGTTCCCAACACCGTGGGACGGGCGCGTCCTTGAACGGCCCACGCGGTAGCATCGGGGGCTTGCCGGGCCCTAACGCTCACGCCCTTGCCCCGGCCGAAATCGTAGCTGTAGCCCACCTCCACCCGGGTATCCTTGCGCTCCAGATCGCGCAACGCGGAGACGGCCACGGTGTGCCCGTCGCCACGCCAGGTCAGCCCGGCGTCGGCGTAGGCGGTGCGAAAGCGTGGCGTGCGCACGTCCGAATAGCTGGCCCGAAGGGACCACTGGGGCGTGGGCCGCCAGAAGACCGAGCCCCGGGTGCGCTGCTCCACGTCCAGCGCACCGGGCGCGCGCAGGCGCCAGTAGTCCTGTTGGCGCTCGTGCTCCAGGCGCACGCCAAACCTCGGGCCGCGGTAGTCGTAGGCCAAGGCCTGGCGTTGGCCGCCTTGCGTGGAGGTGCCTAGTTCCATGTCCAGCGTGCCGTAGGTGCCAAGCACCGTCGTGGCCCCCAACGCCACGCTGGCCTTCCCGTCCGCTGAGGTTTGGGCGGTGCCGTGCAGGGTCCACCGGTCGTTGAGGCCCCAAGCCACCGACCCGGTCGCGCCCAAGGTCCCGTAATCGCTCTCCCCTTGGCGCACCCGGCCGGCCGCGACCTCCCAGGTGGTGAGCCCTTGGGATCGTCTTTCTGCCAGCGCGTCACGCCGCGAACGTAGCCGGTGCCCGACGCGTCGGTGTTGACCTGCCCGCTGGTGCTGATCACGCCCCAACGCCCCGCCTTGCGGACCTCGTGGCCCCACGAGAGCGCCTGCTGTTGCTCGGAGGCCATGCCGGCCACGCTGTAGTTCACCAGCACCCCGGGAGCGGGTGGCGCGATGGGTCCGCGCTCGGTGCGATCACGGGCCACGCGTTGGGCCTTGAGCCGATCGGCCGGCAGCTCCAGGGCTACCGTCGCGGTGGCCTCGTCCACAGCAAAGCCCACACCCAACGCTTGGGCGCTCATCGCCTCCGTTTGACCCGGGGGAAGTTGGAGCCCGACCTCGCGCCACGTGGCCGGCTCGGCGAACCACTGACCGCCTTGCTGCCAGAACGTGAGCGGATCCGCCTTGGCCTTGCCGCCGATGACCGGCACCAGGAACGCGGGGGCCACGCCGTCGGGCACCGCAGCGCTGGCCGACGATGCAGCCAGCAACAACACGGCCAAGGCCCGGCCACGCATGGATCACCGACCCACGGGGACGGTGACGGGCTGGTTGTTGACGGTGATCGAAAGCACCTCGGCGCGCTGGCCAGGCCGGGTCTCGTAAGTCATCGAGGCCCCCGGAAGCGTCCAACCCAATGCTCCCTCGCGCCAAGGCCTCCCACCGGCCGGGCCGATGGACGAAACGCGGGCCGCGGTTTGGCCGTGGTTGGTCAGGCAGTAGCCCTTGGCCACCGCTTGGACGGTCAGCTGGGGGACGGGCGCGTTGGCGGCTTCAAAGGCCACGGGCAAGTCCTGGTTGACCAACAACTGGACGCCCTGGGCGTTGGGGTCTTTGAGCTGCATCAGCAGCACGCGGTAGTAGCGCCGCTCGCCCAGTGCGCCCACCCGCATCAATCGGGCGGTGCGCTTGGATTGGGGTGGCACGTCCACGAAGGTGGGCGCCCCCACGATCTCCGCGGTGGGTGAAAACACGTTCTGCCCCGTGGCCTGACCCCACCCCACGGCTTTCACCTGGTAACGCACCGAGGTGTCCCCGCTGTTGTGCAGCGTCACGGCGACGTGCTTGGCCGAGGTATCGGCCATCAGCGTGGTGGGGCCAACGGAGATGGAACCGGCGGACGCCGAAACGGACAGCAAGGACGCGGCGGCCACGGCCAAAAAACGTTGGGAATGGGTCATGGCGTCTCCTTTTGGGGTGTCTCCATTCAAGCTAGATCGGAATACCATCCCGTCAACCCATACCTACTCACCTTTGCGGCAATAAGAAGCCCCCGGGGCAACCCGGGGGCTTCCGGACAACCGAGGCGATCAGTTGTAAGTGGCGGTGACGGTGACCGTATCGGTGTAGTTGCCGCCCACGGCCTGCTTGAGGGCGAAGAACTTCAACGCGAATTCGTGGGTTTGCACAGCACCGTTACCCGTGCCCGCGAACGCATCGGCATCATCGCCCCATGCCTGGGTGCCGGGGATGTCCTTGAACAAGCCATAGGGGATGAAGGCACCCGAACCATTGCTGACGGCGCGGTAGGTCTCGTAACCCGCCAACGCTCCGAAGTTCTGTCCCTGTCCTGGGGAAATGGAGTAAGTGGTTCCCTGGTTGCACACGATGCTCAACGCAGAGGTTCGGGTGGAGTTGTCAGAAGTGCCCGACCAATCCATGTCCGTGACCGGAGAAACGGACAGGTTGCAGGTGTTGGTCAGGGTGCCCTGAATCGTCAGGTCTGCGGTGGTGTCGGCGGCGAAGGCGGGCACCGCCAGCGAGGCCAGGGCGATGGGCAGCAGGGCGCGAAGGAAGGTCTTGCGTGTCATGGGTATCGTCTCCTTGAGAGGGATTGAGTGGGGATGAGTAGCCCTTAATGGGCCATCCGCTTACCGATACCTCGAATCTGAAAACGCGCAAGGGGGCCACCCAGTCAGCCGTTAGAGCCTGGGGCGCTTGCCACCGATGGCTGACTGTTCCCATACCCGATCCAGCTCACGCGCCCGGTGCTGAGCCATTGCCTCCTGAATCATGCGCTGAAGGACAAACGCAAAAGCGTCAGTCACAAAAACGCCCACGCCGATCCCATAGTTATCCGGCAGGCTGGAAATCTGCCTTATCGATGGCTGGTAAATGACCTCATCGATCTCAGGAGGCAACGGATCAACGCGCGTGTCAATGAACGCGCTCACCTCGGTTTCGGCTGCTTTGCAGAGGTCGGCGTCAGCGAGCAGCACCCGCAAGTCGGCCAGCGTGGGAAGCCACACCGCGTGGAACAGCGGGCCACCCACCGAGGGACTGATGAAATGGATGCCGTGAAGCACGGTTGCCCTCTCACTCTTTCCGAGCTCTCCCTCCCCCCAATGTCCGTTCATCCGAGGGATCGAGTCACCCATCACAACCGGCGCATCTTTGGCCTGGGTGAGAAAAGGAGCCAAGGTCAGTGCCCTCCCCGCGCTTTCCAGTAAGCCAGTTCTGCGCGCCGACCCTGCTCCTCTCGCCAGCACCTGAGCAAATGCTTGTAGCCGGGCTTGGCTTGGGTGACGTGGAAGGATCGGCCGTTAACGTAGACCTTCCCGCCGTTGTGGAGCTCGACGGCATGAACCGCACTCCAAGTGGTCGCCCAGCCCAGGCGGTCCTCTTCTTCAAAGCTCACGGGCTCCAAGGAGACCGCTGCATAATCTTCAATCAAACCGGGGTTCAACCCCAACTCGGTCATCGCGGCTTCGTTGGTTGTGACGGCTGCGCTCATGTGACACCTCTTGGCTGGGTCGGCGGTATTGCCTACCTATAGAT
>MCNF01000277.1_pt1 | contig 13326 bp, 8 predicted proteins | sample 778221 | NCBI WGS metagenome assembly MCNF01 (sample SAMN04296814, study PRJNA304217) | bioreactor metagenome | isolation source: arboretum soil enriched with benzalkonium chloride | place: Turkey | reverse complement strand
CCAAGGACGAGCTGCTGGAAAAGCTGAAGTCCAACATGCAGGAAGTGCGCGCCCGCGGCGGCGAGCTCTATGTCTTCGCCGACGCCGACAGCAAGATCCAGAGCGCCGAAGGCATGCACGTGATCCGCATGCCGGAGAACTACGGCAAGCTCTCGCCCATCCTGCACACCATCCCGCTGCAGCTGCTGTCGTACCACACGGCCTGCGCCCGCGGCACGGACGTGGACAAGCCCCGCAACCTGGCCAAGAGCGTGACGGTCGAGTAAGGCCGGACTGCCGCAGCCGTATCGAGCAAAAGCCCACCCCGCCCGGTGGGCTTTTTGCTTTTGGAGCGATGGGTATGCGAATACTTACTTGTGCGGCGAGCGGGAGTCAGTCTTTGTTATTTCTGAATAATGACTGTAGCCAGGCTGTTTGGGAATATGACATTGCCTCGGGCCATTAATAAATAACCCCGCGGCAGGATTATGTTTTTTCATTTTGGTTAAACCGGACCAACAAAAACCCTTTTATATATTTGCTAACAATCTCATCAGCGCTCCATGTTGCGATTTATGTAATGAATGTAATTGTTTGAGGGATTTCCCTGGGTTTATTGCGACGAATTCGACTTACTTGCACAGCAATAAAAATATTTAGAAAGAATTTCGCTGTTTGCGCCCTATACGATTCGTTGGCTCGCCGCTTGGCACGCATATTCGCGTATCGAGCTGTAAATATTCTTAAGCAATACGCCCGCCCGAATCGGGACAAACATATTCGATTCTGCATCGATTCCATGTCCCCGGGTGTCAATTTCTAGTGTCTACGACACGACGAAAACAGTGAGGTCCCCCGTGGTAAAGAGAATCGCAGTGTGTGGCCTTGGATATGTCGGCCTGCCCGTAGCCGTCGCATTTTCCAAGCGCTTTGATGTCATCGGCTTTGATGTGGACAAGCGCAGAATCGCACGGCTGAAAGAGGGTGACGATTGGACCGGCGAGATCGAACGCGACGTGTTGCTTGCCTCCCCCATGCAGTTCACCGACCAGGTCTCGGAACTGGAAGGCTGCGATTTCTTCGTGGTCGCCGTCCCGACCCCCGTGGACGAGAAGAACAACCCCGACTTTTCCCTGCTGGTGCGTGCCTGCCGCTCGATCGGCCCCGTGCTGCGTCCCGGTTGCATCGTGGTCTTCGAATCCACCGTCCATCCCGGCGCCACCGAGGAAATCTGCGGGCCGGAACTGGAGAAAGTGTCCGGCCTGCGATGCGGCGTCGATTTCAAGCTGGGCTACAGCCCCGAGCGGATCAATCCGGGCGACCGCGAGCATCCGCTGGAGAAGATCGTCAAGATCGTGTCCGGCCAGGACGAAGAATCGCTGGAAGTCATTGCCGGCGTCTACGAGCAGATCATCGACGCGGGCGTGCACCGCGCTTCCTCCATCAAGGTTGCCGAGGCGGCGAAGGTGCTGGAGAACACCCAGCGCGACATCAACATCGCGTTGATGAACGAAATGTCGAAGATCTGCGATCTGGTCGGCATCCGTACCTCGGAAGTGCTGGCGGCCGCCGGCACCAAGTGGAACTTCCTCAAGTTTTCGCCCGGTCTGGTGGGCGGTCACTGCATCGGCGTCGATCCGTACTACCTGACGTCCAAGGCGCAGGAGCTCGGCTACCACCCCGAAGTCATCCTGTCGGGCCGCCGCATCAATGATGGCATGGCCAGCCACGTGGCCTCGCGCGTGGTCCAGACCCTGGCCCGCAACGGCCGCCTCAACGCCACGACCCGTGTCGGCATCCTGGGCATGACGTTCAAGGAAAACGTGCCCGACATCCGCAATTCCAAGGTGGTCGATCTCTACAACGCCCTGGGCGCATATGGCATTACGCCGGTCGCGTGCGATCCGATGGCCGATCGGGAACAGATGGAGCACGAGTACGGCATCAAGCTCGTCGAACGCGACCAGTTCCGCGACATGGATGTGCTGATCCTGGCGGTGCCGCACCGCGAAACCATGGACACCTTTTGGGACGACCTGCCGACGCTGGTCAAGAGCGACGGCATGGTGTGCGACCTGAAGTCCGTGCTCGACAGCAAACGGCTTCAGTCCGACCTCCTGTACTGGACTCTTTAAGTTCAGGCTCACTATCGATCACTAGAGGAGAGCCTCCGAATGGCTGCTTTTACCACCGCTCCGATTGGAACCTGCCGCATCCATACGCCGCTGCGCGATGCCGTGGGCCGCTACCCGATCAAGCTGCAACTCGGGCGCAACTACGGCTTCGTGCACACCAGCGCCGAGGCGCTGCAGCAGGCGCGCTTCATGTTCGGCCAGGGCGATATCCCCGCCGACGTCCAGCGCGTGATTTTCCGGCCTTCGAATGGCGAGCAGGCGCGTAAAGGCGCCCACAAGCCGGCTGACCTCTACGTGGTCGAACTGTCCTCGCGCAAGCTGCTGGCGATAGACGGCTATCCGATCCAGTCCAATTACCTGGTGCGCTACTTCAGCGAGTTCTTCGCCGACCGCACGCGCACCCGGATGTTCTGGTCCATGGCCCACGCCGACCGCCTGGCCGAGCGGCGCGCGCTGCTGGATCAGGACCCGGTCTTCAAGGGGCTTACGCCGGATGACCGCGACCTGCTCGCCCGCATCGTCAAGCGCGATCAGACGGACGAGGAGATCGAGCAGGAAATGAACCAGCTGGTCGAGCTGCTGGGCCGCGACAAGGTGGTGTTCGTGACCCACGTCAATGCCCTGACGCCCGACAATGCGCCCATCGAACAGCGGCAGCAGCTGATCGCCGCGGTGACGGCCAGTGCGCAGCGTATTGGCGTGCCTTGCTACGACCCGACGCCCTTGATGAACAAGATCGGCCAGGGCGAAGCGATGGAAGATGGCGGGCTCGACCTGACCCATTACACGCCGGCCTTTGCCGAACGCCTGTGCGCCGAGTGGTTCAAGACCTACATGCGTCCGCGCATGGATGCCTCGACGACGCAGCCTTCCGCGCCCAAGCTTGCCGCCGACGAAAGCGCGGACCGCATCGAAAAGCTCTGGGACTCGGGACAACTGCGCGAAGCTTCGCGCCGCGTGCGCGAGGTGCTGCGCCGCCATCCCGGCCTGCCGGACCACACCCTGCTGTTTGCGCGCATCCAGGAAGAACTGGGCGACTATGAAGGTTCGCTGGCGCTGCTGGGCAGCGCCGATGGCGCGGTGGCTTCCGGCAGCAAGGCCGAGCAGATCCTGATGCGCAACCAGTTCAAGCTGGGACGCCATGAGGTCGCATACTCGCTCGCCGCCGGCCTGCTGGGCGATGAGATCGAAACGCCGGAAATCGTGCGCATCGCGGCATTCTCCGCTGGACACCTGGGCTATGTGGACGAGGCCCTGGGCAACTGGAAGCAGCTTTTCCGCATTTCTTCCCCGCAAGATGCGGTAGCGGTGGAAGCCGCCGACACGGTGCTCGCGCTGCTGCAGGCCAGTGGCGACATGGAAGCCGCCATACGCTGGGTCAACGAGGTACGCGCGGTCATGCCCACGCATGGCTGCGGCTTTGCGATGCTGTGGCGCGACCGCCTGCTGGCTGGCGACCGCGTCGGACTGCGCAACATGGCGTCCGAATCGCCCGCGCTCAATGACATCCAGGTTCTCGAACTCGTCAAGGAAGCGTCTTGGCGCGGCTGCATCATGGCAGCGGCGACGCTGGCGGTCTCGTGCAAGCTGGCGAACAGCGACCAGGAGGATATCGCTTCCTGGTTGAAGTCGCAGTCGCAGGCCTGGGCCGACGAAGGCGATCGAGCCCTGGAAGAAGGGCGTCTGCGGGACGCGGCGGAGCGCATCTGCGCGCACCGTCTGCTGACGCCGGATCTCCTGGCCGGTGTGCGCGCACAGCGTGCGTTCGAGCGTGCCATGCGCCTGGGCGTGCGCGCCGCGCTGGTGGCGGGCAATCACAAGGAGGTCATCGACCTGACGGATATCGCGCTGGACACCCAGATCGATTTCCCCGAACTGCACGCCATGCGCGGCCGCGCGGCCGACGCATTGGGAGACAAGCAAACCGCCATGCGGCACCTCGAGCAGGCTGCGGCAGGCGATTCCGCCCCGTTCAGCGCGAAGCTGCATTTTGCGCGCGTGGCCTTCAATGGCGGCTGGTACGGCGAAGCCATCGACGCCTACAAGACGGTGCTGGACCACGAGGGCGCCGACCAGGGCGCCCGCGACGAGGCCGAGCGTCAGCTTGGCAGGCTCGGACCGCGCGCCATCCGTGGCGCCCGCGAGATCCTGTCCGCTGGCGACCACCAGGCTGCCTGGAACCTGTTGGACCGCGTGGCGCAATCGTGGCCCGCAATGACGGAAGTCGACCACGAAAAGCGGCGCATCCTCGCGGTGCTGTACGCGGAATCGCGCGCGCTGGATCCGGCGAGCACGACCGAACGCCTTGCCCTGGGCGAGCGCATCGTGAAGCTGGTGCCCGATGATCCCATCGGCCTGCGCCTGGCCGCGGTGGGCGCCATGCGCCTGCACCGCTTCGAGCAGGCTTTGCCCTACTGGCGCAAGCTGCAGGAACGCTCCGAAAATCCGGCGCAGTTCGATCACTACATTCAGCGTTGCCAGGTTTGGATCGAGAAAATCAATCGGAGGAAGGCCGCATGAATCCGCCATTGACTACCGAGCTAGCGGAGGCTGCGTCCGACCTTAAATCGGTGCAAGCCCAATTGGAAGAGATCGTCACGGCGTCGGTGCGGGTTCAAGTGGCCCAGGAAAACCTGGAACGCGCTCAGGCGCTGGCGGGCGATCACCTGGCAGACTCCAAGGTCCGCTTCCTGCTGCTCAGGCTGAAGGAAGCGGCGGGCCTGAACGAGGGCATGGCCGAGCAGTGGGCCACGCTGCTGGAAGAGTGCCCAGACGACTTCCAGATCGTCCGGTATTGCGCGACCCGGCTCGTGAAGGAACGGAAGATCGATGAGGCGTTGTCTCTGGTCGATCGCCATCTGCCGCCGTCGACGCAGAACCCGGACCGCTTGTTCTCGCGCGCCAAGCTGCTTAGCGACATCCGCGCGCACGAGCAGTCCGACGCGCTGTTCCGCCGCTTGATATCGGAGAACACCGATCGCAACATGCGCGTCGAGTTCGCCAAGCGCCTGCGCAAGCGCGGCCTGCTGGCCGACGCGTTCGACGCCATCGCGCCCGTCATGAAGCACCTGACGCCCGGCAGCAAGGCGGCGGAACTGGCCAACGAACTGGCCAGCGACTATGCCTTCTACCAGCGCTTCGAGTCCGAAGAGGGACTAATCGGCAAGGACGTCAGGATCGTGTCGATGAAGCATGCGATCCTGCACTTCCGCGATCGCCAGATCGTCGAGCAGTCGGCGGAGAAGCCGGTGTCGGTGGCACTGGTGACGGGCAGCCTCGGGCCCGGCGGCGCCGAGCGCCAGCTGACGCGGCTCGCAGGCGAATTGACCCGTCTGGCGGAGTCTCCCGAGCGCCGTCCGGCCGATGTCATCATGATGCCGAAGAAAGTGGAAGTCATGGTGAAGCAGCACACCGAACCCGCGGGCTCCACCAAGAAGCAGGGCTTGGACTTTTTCCTGCCCGTGCTGGTGAAGGCGCAGATCCAGGTCACGGAAATCAACAAGCTGCCGGCGGTCTCGGTCGCGCATCAAGCCGTTCCTGAAGGCAGCCTGAGCCGTCTGCTGGAGCAATTGCCGCCTCCGGTGCACTACGGCGTCACGCGGCTGGCGCCGGTGCTGCGGGCCAACCCGTTCGATGTGGTGAGCTTGTGGCAAGACGGCACCTGCCTGTTCGGCGCGCTGGCCGCGCTGCTGGCTGGCGCCCCGACCATACACCTGGTCTTCCGCGGGCTGCCGCCCAACATCCGCAAGGACCGATTCCGCGAAGAGTATCCCGAGCTGTACCAGGCCCTGGCGCAGGTTCCCGGCGTGGTGTTCGTGAGCAATAGCTGCAAGGCCGCGGAAGCCTACGCGGAATGGCTGGGCATCCCGATCACGCGTTTCCACATCCTGTACAACGGCGTGCCGGATCTGGCGACCGACGCGTCGGCGGCGGACGAGGAAAAGTGGAAGGCTTTCCACGAAAGCACCACCGATGCCACGGAGACCATCGGCGGCGTGTTCCGCCTGGAGCCGGACAAGCGGCCTCAGTTGTGGATCAAGCTGGCGGCGATGTATCTGAAGGATAGGCCGCAGGCGCGCTTCGTCATCGTGGGCGACGGACGCCTGCGGGAGAACATCGAGGCGCTGGCCGAAGAGCTGAACGTGACGGACAGACTCTTGCTGGTGGGCCTTTCCAACCACGTGGGCTATTGGTATTCGCAGATGGATGCCAGTGTCCTGCTGTCGCGCTATGAAGGCCTGCCCAACGTGCTGATCGAAGCCCAGTTGGTGGGCGTGCCGGTGATCTCGACGCCCGCCGGCGGCGCCGGCGAGTGCTTTGTGGAAAACGAAACCGGCCATCTGCTCAGCTGCGTCGATCACCCGGATCTGCACGAGGCATGCGAGAAAGTCGCCTCCATGGTGGACCAGGTGCGCGACAACGAGCAATTGAGGGAGCACAGCCGCCACCGGGCGCAGAAGCTGTTCTCGCTCGATGCCATGCTGACCAAGTTCATGGGCTTGTGCATGCCCGTGGTGTCCGAGAACGACGAACGCATGGATATCGAGCCCATGCGCCTGATGCAAGCTTGATTGGTCTTCATCCCATCAAGCTGCTGAAACGAAAGGATCTTATGCATATGTACGTCCCGGGTTCAGGGCTGCGGCGCAAAGCAGCCCTGACCATGGTGGTTCTTGCCACGCTGACTCTCGCGGGGTGCCAGTTGCCCCGTTCCGGCCCGATGTTGAGCGAGATGACGGGCGCGCATGATGACAAGGACGTCATCGTGATGCCCGTGTCGCGCCAACTGGTGCAGGCCAGCCGGGTGCCCGACGTGGCCGACTTTCCCGTGCGCTACCGCGACCTGACGCAGGCTGGCTTTGACCGCCTGGTGCCCGGCGACGGCATCAACGTGAAGGTCTGGGAGCGCGGCGGGCTGGGCGTGTTCGCGGCGGATCCGTCCGGCGTGAGCGACCTGGGCAATCAGGAGATAAATTCGGCGGGGAACGTGAGTTTCCCCATACTCGGAAAATTCCAGGCCGCCGGCATGACCCTGGCGCAGCTCCATGATGCCGTCGTGGCGCGCCTGGCCCGGCTCGTCGTCGGCGCGGATGTCAGCGTGACGCGGGCCGCGGACGCGCGCGGGCAGATGGTGACCGTGCAGGGCAACCTGACCAAGCCCGGCATGTATGCCATCACCCAGACCTCGCAGCGCCTGAGCAGCGCGCTGGCCCAGGCCGCGCCGGTGCAGACGAATCCCGAACAGCTCGTCATCAGCCTGCGCCGCGACAATCAGGTGGCGTCGGTGCGGCTATCGGACATCTACCGCAACCAGAACAACGACATCCTGCTGCGCGCGGGCGATGTCATCACGGCCTATGACTCGAAGGAGTACCTGACCGTGCTGGGCGCGGCCGGAACCCAGGGGCGCGTGGCCATCAGCAAGCGCAACTACAGCGTGCTGGATGCGTTGGCGGATTCGCGGGGCCTGGACGACAAGCTGGCGGATCCGCGCTCCGTTTTCCTCTTCACGCCGGCCAAGGCTGGCGCCGAGGGCAAGCCGGATCTGTTGCCGGTGGTCTACCAGTTCGACCTGACGCGGCCGGAGCAGGTGGCGCTGGCGCGCGAGTTCACCGTGCATGAAGGCCAGGCCATCTATATCTCGGATGCGCCGTTCACGCAGGTGCAGAAGGTCTTGTCGGCGTTCCGCGTCACCATGAGCGCAGGCTTCAGCGCCACGCGCGCCATCGACAGCGATTCGGGCGGCTCGTCCGGCATAAGCCAATAGCGTGTCGATGAGCAACGAGGACAGAATCAAGGGCTGGCGGTCGCGCCGTAAGGACAGTAGCTACTCAGTGGGATCCGGCGTCGCGGCCTGGCGCCTGGATCCGGCGGCATTGTTTGAAGCAAAGGCCCCGCCGGCCGTCCTGCTCAAGCCTCTGGTCGCGCGCTTGCAGGGCGAGCCGCACGATTCCGTGGCTGCGCGGCGGGCGGTCTACGAGGCGGTGCAGGCGGAGCTGGATGCGGAGATCGCGCGCAGCGCCGTCGACGAGACGCTGGCCGATTTTTCGCGGCGGCGCCTGCGCGTCATCGTGCGCCTGCTGGAAATGGACATCCGCGATGGCGTCGAGGTGTTCGCGCCCGGCTACATGCCGGCCAAGCTGGTGGCGGAGGACGAGCGCCTGGCCGCGGCGCATGCGCGACGCGTGGATCGCAGAAAGCAGGACGAGGCGCGCGAAGCGCGCCGCCACGCCTCGCGCAACGACATCGCGCTGGAAGTGGAAGTGTCGCAGGACGAGGCCGGTGACCTCGCGATACTTCGGGATCGCCTGCAGGGCCTGCATGAGGGGCATGATCCGAGCCATTCGGTGAAGTTCCGGCCGGTCGGGCGCACGCTGTTGGCGATGTTCATCTACCAGCTGCGCGTAATGCATGGCGAGAGCCGGATCGCGCTGGTGTGGGCGCTGGTGGGTCCGGTTGTGCTGCTGACGTTGATCTCGTCGCTGTACATCCTGATGGGCACGCACTACATCATGGGCATGGATGTGCAGACGTTTTCCCTGCTTGGCGCCACGACCTGGATCATGTTTCGCCAGATTGTCTTCCGCAGCAGCACGGCCTATGTTTCGGCGCGGGGTTTGCTGAACTTCCAGGGTGTCACGCCGTTGATGTGCGCGTTGGTGCAGGCGTTCATCTACGTGTCGGTGTATCTGGTGGTGTTCCTGGTGCTGATTAGCGCAGGCCACGCATTGGAGCTCATCACGCTGCCGAAGAGTTGGCCGGGTTTTCTGCTTTACGTGGTGCTGATGGGGTGTTTCGGAGTTGCGTTGGGCGTGCTGTTCGGATCGATCGCGACCTACTGGCATTTCTTTCTCAGGCTGGCGCCGATCATTGAACGCTTTCTGCAGATATTCGCGGCCGTGTTCTTTGTATCGGAGCAGCTGCCTGAGAACCTGCGTCCCTGGATGCTGTGGCTGCCGCTGGCGCATGGCATGCAGCTGCTGCGATCGGCCTATTTCGAGGCCTACACCTCGCACGATGCGAGCTTGGGGTATTTCCTGACCTCTTTGGTTTTCCTGATGGTGCTTGCATTGGCGGCCGAGCGTCTGGCTCGTCCCAATGTCCAGCCGATGTGAGGCAAGTAGATGATCCATTTCAATGGCGTCACTGACGAGCCGTATGCATTCGGAAGCAGGCAGGCGCTGCTTTCCAATGTTGATCTCGATATCCCGGTCGGGCGCTATGCCTTGCTGTCGCCCGCGCCGGAACTGCATCGCCAGATCGTCGATGTGCTGTGCGGCCTGCGGCCGCCGCGCCAGGGCTTCGTCAAGCACGACGGCAACGTGTCTTGGGCCATAGGCCGGCAGGGCTTCATCCGCGGCAAGGCAAACGGCCTGAGCATGATCGACTTCGTCAGCGAGATGTACGAGATCGACGCCGATGCCACGCATGAACTTGTCGCCGACCTGGTCAGCGATCCCAGGACCCTGGCCAAGCCCATGGAGCACTGGCCGCTATACGCGCGGCAGGAGTTCTCCTTTGCGCTGGCGCTCGCGCCGGCATTCGACGTCTATGTGATCGAAGGGGCCATCCCCTTCGAGCCTTGCCGTTTCACCCGCCTCTGGCTGGCTCTTTTCGAAGAGCGGCTGGTTGGCCGGACACTCATTCTTTCCAGTTACCGCCAGAATCAGTTGGCGGACTATTGCTTCAAGGGTTTGATTTATGAACGAAGCGCGCTCAGCATCGAAGACGACCTCGACCAGTGCATCCGCAGGTATCCCCCGCGACGCTCAAGGAGCGAATCCGGCACAGGCGACGACGTCTTCGGAGGCGGCTTCGATGAGGGCGGAATCGGCCTCTGAGGGCAGGTCCGAAATCGAACGCCGCCGCCGCGAGCGCCAATCGGCGCTGCGCGAGCGGCGCCGCCACCGCTGGATCAACACGCTCATGGTGTTGGCGCCGGTGGTGTGCGCCCTGATCTATGTGTCGCTGTTTGCCACGCCGCGCTACGAGGCCGAGTCGCGCTTCTTCGTGCAGTCGGCCTCCGGCCAGCAAGGCGGCGGTGGCGCGGCGGCCAGCCTCCTGACCACGGGCAACGCGGGCGGCATGCTGGGCGGCTTCGTGGACGGATGGGCGGTCGCTGATTTTCTCAAGTCGCGGGATGCCATGCAGCAGCTCGACAGGAAGGTCGGCCTGCGCCAGTACCTGATCCGCTCGGGCATGGATCCGATGAACCACCTTGCCGAGGATTCCAGCGAGGACGATCTCTTCCGTGCCTACCAGGCCGCGGTCAAGGTCTCTTTCAACGCGCTGGAGCAGATCGACGTGCTGCGCGTGAGCGCATTCTCGTCGGAGGACGCCGCGATGCTGTCCAAGGCGCTCATCGAGCTGGCCGAGAATTTCGTCAGCTCCATGAATGAAAAGGGCGTCGCGGACAAACTGAAAGTGAGCGAGGAAGCGGTGAAGCTCGCCGAGCAAAAGGCGCTTGCCGCCCGCGAGACTTTGACCGCGTGGCGGACCACCCACGGCAATATCGATCCCACGGCCACGGTGACGATGCTGCTGAACCTTTCCAGCCAGCTGGAAGGGGAGCTCAACACCGCGCAGATCAATCTCGACAAGATCCGCGCGCTGGGCAACAAGGACCATTTCATGCTGCGGCCCGCCGAGATGCAGGTGACTTCCCTGAAAAAACGGATAGCGGCGGTGCGCCAGCGCCTGAGCGGCGGCGGCAATACGGAAGCGAAGCAGCTCAAGTCCTACGAAGCGCTGAGGAATGCCCAGGTGTTCGCGGATTCGAACCTGACCCTGGCGCAGCAGACCTACCAGCAGGCCATGACGGACACGCTGCGCCTGCAGCGTTACCTGTCCATCATCGCGCAACCGGTGCCCACGGACCGTCCAAGCAGTCCGCGCACGGGAATCCTGCTGCTGCAGGCGCTGGCGCTGGGCTTTGTGCTGATGTTCATCGCGCGCGTGGCGATGGCTTTGTTGAGGGGGTTGCGTCATGGTTGATATGGCAATTGCGGATCGTCCCGCCGGTATTGATGCCACGGCGCGCTTGCGTGACGTGATCAAGCAGATTCATGCCTCGGCCGAACCGCTGAACGGCATGCCCATGCTGGAGCCGGCGCTGCGGCGGGCCGCGGACGGATGGCGCGATGCGCGCCGCTTGCTGGTTTCTCCCTTGGTGCGGGAGGGCAAGCTCGTCCCCGCGATCGCCGCGCTGGAAATCATGGTTGCGGTCTATCCCGCGCGCGCCGACGAGCGCCGCCTGCTCGCCAGCCTTTTCGGGCGCACCGAGCAATGGGACCGCGCCATCGCCGAAGCGGACGCCGCCGCCGGCATCGAGCCGGACACCGCGGCGCTGCACGCGGCGCGCATCCAGTTGCGCGTGCAGGCCGGCCGCGCGGCCGAGGCCGCCGAGGTCGCCCGCGCGACCAGGAGCCTGGCGGAGAACGAGCCTGGCGAGGCCTATCCCTGGCTGATGGCCTTCGTGCGCAACGGCGATGCCGCCGAGGCGGCCGGCATGGCAATGGCTCTGGACCCGCGTGAACTGCCCAACGAGCGCGTGGCGACGATGGCGGTGCGCGCCCTGCTGGAAGACGGCCGGGTCGAGGCGGCGATCCGGTTCGGCGGCGCGGCCTTGGCCGCGGGCCACGATTGCGCGGTCCTGCGCTCATCCCTGGGCCTGGCGCACTTGCGGCGCGGCAACGAAGAGGACCGCAAGGTGCATGCCCTGGCGCACTTCGAGGCCGGCTTGGGCGCGGCGCCCGATGACGTGAGGCTGCTGACGCTGCATGGCGAGACCCTGCTGCGCGCGGGACGCTACAAGGAAGCGCTGACGCCGCTGAAGCAGGCCATAGACCTGGCGCCGGATCTGGAGCAGACGCGGGCCTTCTATGCGCGCGCGCTGCGCTACACGCTGCAATACGATGCCGCGGCCGACCAGATGATGCATCTGCTGGAGAAGTCGCCCGAAAAGCAGCTCTGGCAGCGTGCGGCCATCAGCGCGCTGTCCCAGGCCGGGCGCAAGCAGGAGGCCGAGGCGCTATTTGGCCAGTACGTGGCGCAACGCGGCCAGCGGCTGCCGGCGACCTTCCAGGAAGCCATGGCGCAGCTGGAGGAACGGCTGCACACTGCCCCGATACCGCAGGCGCGCCTGGACTGGGCCTGGTCGATGCGCGGCGACACCAGCATCGACCGCGCGCAGTGGGAACGCCGTGCGCGCTGGGGCCATCTGGTGGACCATCTGCTGTTCGACTGGCTTGAGTGCCGCGAAGAGAGCGTCGAAGAGGCCATGCAGGTGTTGGGCGAACTGGATACCGGCGAGCGCTTCTTTGCGCCGCTGCTGGCGGGGGGCAAGGGCGTGGTGGTCGCCACGGCGCACGTAGGCCCCATGTATGCGGGGTTGATGGCGCTGGAACTGGTGGGCATCCCGTCGCGCTGGCTGGCGACCGCGCCCAGCATTGCGCAGAGCAGCTATTCCGCCGCCTTGATCTCCACCGCGGACCAGACCGAGGCGCAGGTCGCCAAGGCCTGCATGCGCGCGCTGACCTCGGGCTATGTGCTGTGCCTGGCGATAGACGGCGCGGCCAATCCGGCGGCGCCGCGCACCACCTTCGAAGGGCAGGACGTGACGTACTCCAGCTTCGCGTCCCATCTGGCGCATCGCATGGGGGTGCCCTCGGTGTTCTACGCGCCGCGCTGGGAGAACGGCCACGTCGCCTATACGCTGGAGATGCTGCCCGCTGCCCAGCCCGGGGAGGACGCCGATGCGTATTCCTTGCGCTGGCAGCAGGCCTATTTCGAACGGCTCAGGGAGCATCTGGCCGGCCCGCCGGAGAACCTGCGCCTGAGCGGAGGCATCTGGCGCCACGTCACGGCCGCGGACCGGTCCGATCAGCAATAGGAGCAAGCGTCGATGAAGGCTGCAATGAATTCCGCGCGTTGGCTGCTCGCCCTGGCCATGCTGTACGGCGGGGCGGCCGCGGCCGACGAAGCGTGCGCCAGTCCGGACGAGCATTGCCCGTCCATCGCGGCGCTGCTGCAGCAGCGCGAAGGCTACGGCGCCCGGGCCACGGGAGGCCTGGGCGGCAAGTTCATCGACGTTACATCCGACCAGGACTCGGGTCCTGGAACACTGCGCGCCGCGCTGGCGCAGGCGAAGAAAGGACCGACCTGGATACGCTTCGCCTCCGACATGACCATCGTCCTGGATAAGCAGCTGCGC
>MCNF01000257.1_pt1 | contig 14146 bp, 12 predicted proteins | sample 778221 | NCBI WGS metagenome assembly MCNF01 (sample SAMN04296814, study PRJNA304217) | bioreactor metagenome | isolation source: arboretum soil enriched with benzalkonium chloride | place: Turkey | reverse complement strand
CCACCACCACCACTGACCGAGCTACTGCCACTACTGGAGCCAGTGCTACTGGAGCTGCTGCTGGAACTATCGGTCGCCGCCTGCTGCTCGTCCTCTGGAGTAACCGGCACCGTGCGATCAGTGGTCAGGGCGAACCCGTAGAACATCGGCACATAGGCCCGGCCATCGCTGGAGAGGGTGCAAGCGCCCGGCAGGAAATCCGCCTCGCAACGCTTCAGGTCCCAATAACGCGGGCCGTCCTCTTGGCCATATGCCCAGGCATCGTGACGGGCGTCCAGGCAGATATCCATGGGAACCTGCGCCTGGGCGCACTCCTCTGGGGTGCTGAAATGCTGGACCTGGCGCACGACCCGGGTCGCCTGGGGTTGCCCATCACAGGCCGCCAGGGCGAACGGCACACTGCCCAGCAGTACCAGGCGCACGCTTCTACTGCGTTTCATCGCTGCGCCCTCAGGTCGATGGGGTCATGCAGGCCGCATTCAGCAGGCCGACACCGACGGAAACCGCAGCCACCAGGATCGCCGCGGCGTTCTCCTGGTCGACGATGCGCTGGGACAAGCCCTTGAGCGTCAGGCTCACGGCCAATAGCGCCAGCAGTTGCACCACGGCGGCAATCGCCGCCCAGAGCAGGAAGTCGATGATCGAGATGGAGTGGGAAATGGCGCTGGCCACCGGGATCGCGAAGCCCAGCAAGGCACCGGCCAGGGCGATGGCCGCCGCACTGTTGCCCTGGCGGATCAGGGCGAATTCGTTATGGGGCGTCAGGCGGGTGTAGATGAAGGCGTAGAGGGCGAAGACCAGGGCCGCGCCCAGCATGTAGAGGGTAAAACCAAGCACCGCATTGGCGGGCAGAGACATCTTCAGTGCATCCATGAACATCGCGTTCGGGCTTCCTTGGAAAACGGGGCGCGAGATATATCACAGGCCCGATTCGCCGAACACTGGAGGATTGGCCCCGGCGCGCTGGCACCGGGGCCCGTCGCCTTACTTGGCCACGCCCCAGATGCTGCTCAGGCTTTGCAGCAGCGAGCCGCCCACCCCTTGCTGGCCCAGGTACTGCAGGATCACCGGGGCGAATTGCCCGACCATGCCGCTGTCCATGCCCAGGGCGCCGAACGCATTGTTCAGGTCACTGGTGTTCTTGACGTTACCCAGTGCGCTGTCCAGGCCGGAGTTCTGCCCCGAAGACTGGCCGAGCACACCGCTCAAGGCCCCCAGGCTGCCCAGCGCATTGCTGCCCGACAGCTTGTCCAGGCCCGGCACGCTCTTGCTCAGTTGCGAGTAGTCCGAGCCGCTCAGTTGGTTCTTCGCCAGGCCGAGCATGGCGCCGGTACCACCGATGGCTTGTTGGGGGGTGACATTGAGCTGCGAGCCCAGGGCCCCCAGCAGGCCGGCGGTCTGCGAGGTTGGCGCCGTGGCGGCGGCCTTGTCGCCGCCTTGCATGCTGGAAATGGCATTGGCCGCATCATTCAGGCTGAAACCGCCGGCAAAAGCCGAACCGGCTGCCAGGGTCATCAGGGTAGCCAGGGCGAAACCGCGTGGAATATTCATCGAAACAACCTCATGGGGCGAGAAACCACCCGGAATCGAGTGGCGGGAAAACAGCCGTTGGACTCAGTGCAGCCACGAATGTTCCAAGCGACCTCAAGATCCATGGCTGCTTGAAATCTAGTCGAAAAAAGCTGCATCCAAGTGCCGGTGGTCTGCGTATACCCCACACGGGCAGAAATTGTCTGGCCGTACTCTCACAAGGATCACCATCATGAAGCGCCACTCGATCAAAGCCCCATTGATTGCCAGCCTGTTGAGCCTGACCTTGGGCACCGCCATGGGCCTGGCCAGCGTCCAGGCCGCCGAAATGAACCACGACACCGTCATGGTTGGCGGCCAGGCCATGCTGCCGACCAAGGACATCATCGACAATGCGGTCAATTCCGCCGATCACACCACCCTGGTAGCAGCGGTGAAAGCGGCCGGGCTGGTCCAGACCTTGAAGGGCAAAGGTCCGTTCACCGTGTTCGCCCCAGTCAATTCAGCCTTCGCCGCGCTTCCTGCCGGCACTGTCGACACCCTGCTCAAGCCGGAGAACAAGGCAGCCCTGACCCACGTGCTCACCTACCACGTGGTCGCTGGCAAGCTGGACATGATGGAGCTGTCCAAGCGGATCCAGGCGGGCGGCGGCAAGGCCGAACTGACCACCGTGTCCGGTGGCAAGCTGTGGCTGATGATGAATGGCCCGCACAACATCCAGATCAAGGATGAAAAAGGGGGTGTCGCCGACATCACCACCTATGACGTCAACCAGTCCAACGGCGTGATCCAGGTGATCGACAGAGTGCTCTTGCCCAAAGGCTGAGTCCCGAGTGCCGGCCCGTCCGTCGGGACCGGTACAGCCATGAGGTGGACGAAGGTGAATGGAACAACGACCGACCCTGGACTAACCTCAGGCTGCATGCCCTGTCGTCGGTCGTCATTTGCCCTCTTCCCGCTTGTCTGGAGAACCGCCATTTCCAGCCTCGATCCTGATCCTCTCAGACACTTGCTGGCCCAGTGTTCACTGGGAGACCGCCACGCTTTCGAGACGCTGTACCACAACGTTGCCCCGCGCCTGCATGGCATTGCGCTGCACTTCATGGGGCGGCGGGACCTGGCCGAGGAGGTTCTTCAGGAAAGCTTCGTACGCATCTGGAACAACGCCACCCACTATCAGCCGCACCTGTCGGCCCCCATGACCTGGATGATCAACATCACTCGCAACCAGGCCATCGACCAGCTGCGTAAACAACGTGAACGCCCCTTGCAGGATCACGAAGAACAGCAGTTGCTGGACGAGACGGCCTCGGCCCTCGACCAACTGGACAGTGCCCGACAAGCCAAGGCCCTGAACCGCTGCCTGGAAAGCCTAGAGGGGATGCAGCGCCAGTCCATTACCGTGGCCTATTTCCGGGGCCTGTCCAGCTCGGAGCTGGCCGAGTACCTGGCTGCGCCCCTGGGCTCGGTGAAGTCCTGGATTCGCCGTGGCATGGAACGCCTGCGCCGGTGCCTGGAATCATGAACTACCAAACCCCTGGGCGACGTCGCGCCCTGGCTGGCGACTACGCCATCGGCCTGATGCGGGGCGCTGCCCGGCGGCGTTTCGAGACGCTGTTGCTGGACGATCCGGCACTGCGCCAAGAGCTGGCGCAATGGCAGGAGAGCCTGGGCACGCTAACGGACGCCTTACCGGAGAAGGATGTGCCGGAGCGTGTGTGGCACAACATCCAGGCACGCATCGAACCACAAGTGCTGCACCTGCCGAAAAAGAATCCATTGTGGATGCGCCTGCGCCTGGCTCTTGCCGCCTGTGCCGTGCTGGCAACCTTGTACATCGGCTTTATCCAGCAGCACGACCAGGTGCGCTACAGCGCCACGTTGCTCAGTGCCGAGCAGCAACCGGCATTGCGCATCCTGGCCCACGCCCAGTACCTGCAAGTCGAGCCATTGACCCTCCCGGCGCTGGGTCTGGATCGTAGCCTGGAGCTGTGGGCGATTACCGCCGACGGCAAGCCAATCTCCCTTGGCGTGGTGCCGGTCGGAGGCAAGGGCAGGATCAACCTGAGCCAAGCCCAGCGCACTCTGCTGGGCGCGCCGATTGCCCTGGCCGTGAGCCTTGAGCCCTCAGGTGGCTCGCCGACCGGGCAACCGACTGGACCGGTGCTGTACCAGGGGCAGTTGGCAGCGCTCTGACGTGCCCCTGTACCGGCAGGGCCCCTTGTTGCATCCGACTTGCCAGCAAAACGGCGCACGGTACACTTCGCACGCCAAAACCAGGGCCATGGTTCCATGTGCCTGGTTCCAGACTGGCCAACGCCGCACGGAAGCGCCCAATGAAACCCATGCTCTATTGCTGCACCCTGCTAGCCCTCACGGCATGCGTGGCCATCTGGCGCATCGGCACCCCGGTCGATAGCGCCTCATGCCCGGGGTCGCCCGTGGCCTCCGGCCCCTTGAGCGGCTTCATCGACCAGCATGTCAACGACAGCCAGGGCGCCGACTGGCGAGACGACGGCGGCCCCTTGGGCATTCTTCAAGACCCGGCGGCCCAGGCGATCGTCCAGCATCCCGAGGCCTATTACTGCGAAGCGCTGGCGCTGCTGGCCGATCCGCAGCGCAGCGAGACGCAAAAGGTGCATGCCACGGCCTTGATGCTCTCGCTGCCCATCGATCACTACCTGGGCTGGATGGACGCCACCCACGGGCTGTACCAGCGCGGCGCCATCGACCAGGCCGTCATGCAGCTTGTGGTGTTCCCAAGGAGTACGGCGCTCGACTATTGGTGGCTGCCGCAATGGCGTTCGCGTTTCCAGCGCGATGCGCCGGGCTTGTATGACCCGGCCTTCGTCAGCCAGGCGCTCAACGGACAACACTGGTTCAGCTATCCCGGCCAAGGCTATTGATCCTGTGGCCGGAACGAACTGGCGATAACCTCGCTTCGTGTAGCCGCTGCCGCAGGCTGCGCACGGGCCGCCAGGCCTGAGTCCAGGGTGTGACTGATGCAACGCGGGGGATGGTTGGCGGGCGCTGCGCACCCGTACGCAGCCTCGCTGGTGCTCGACAGCGGCGACAGGGTTCGGCAACGAAAAAGGGCGACCGAGGGTCGCCCTTTTTCGCTATCGCAGGGTTCAGGCCGCGCTGAACAGCTTGTGCGGATCGATGACGAATTTCTTCGGCACGCCGGCATCGAACTCGCCGTAGCCACGTGGCGCGTCGTCGAGGCTGATGACCTGCACGCCCACCACTTCGGCGATGTTGATCCGGTCCCACATGATGGCCTGCATCAACTGGCGGTTGTACTTCATCACCGGGGTCTGGCCGGTGTGGAAGCTATGGGACTTGGCCCAGCCCAGGCCGAAGCGAATGCTCAGGCTGCCCAGCTTGGCGGCGGCATCCACCGCGCCCGGATCTTCGGTGACGTACAGCCCGGGAATACCGATCTTGCCCGCGACCCGCACCACGCCCATCAGCGAGTTGAGCACGGTGGCCGGGGCCTCGTGCTGGGCACCGGCATGGCCATGGCCACGGGCTTCGAAGCCCACCGCATCCACCGCGCAATCCACTTCCGGCTCGCCCAGTAAGGCGGCGATCTGCTCGTGCAGCGGGGTGTCCTTGGACAGGTCGGCGATCTCGAAACCCTGGGCCTTGGCATGGGCCAGGCGCACTGGGTTGACGTCACCGACGATCACCACTGCCGCTCCCAGCAGGCGCGCGGAAGCCGCCGCTGCCAGGCCCACCGGGCCAGCACCGGCCACATACACAGTGCTACCGGGGCCGACACCGGCGGTCACCGCGCCGTGGTAGCCGGTAGGCAGGATGTCGGACAGGCAGGTCAGGTCGCGGATCTTCTCCATGGCCTTGTCGCGGTCCGGCAGCTTCAGCAGGTTGAAGTCGGCATAAGGCACCAGTACGTACTCGGCCTGGCCACCGGTCCAGTCGCCCATGTCGACGTAGCCATAGGCACCGCCGGCGCGGGCCGGGTTGACGGTCAGGCAGACCCCTGTGTGCTGCTCCTTGCAGGAACGGCAGCGCCCGCAAGCCACGTTGAACGGCACAGAGACCAGGTCGCCGATCTTCAGGTTCTCGACATCGCTGCCCTTCTCGATCACCTCGCCGGTGATCTCATGGCCCAGCACCAGGCCGACCTGGGCAGTGGTGCGGCCACGGACCATGTGCTGGTCCGAACCGCAGATGTTGGTGGAAACCACGCGCAGGATGACACCGTGCTCGATCTTCCTGCCGCGTGGGTCCTGCATTTTCGGATAGTCGATCTTCTGTACCTCGACCTTGCCGCTGCCCAGATACACCACACCACGATTACCAGACATGCTTGTCACCTCTGTAGTTGTTGTTGTGACGAAAGTGGAGCCAGCTTCAAGCGGCAAGCTTCGAGCCGCAAGAAGAGTACACACCGCGTTCTTGCGGCTTGGAGCGTGTCGCTTTTTTGCTTGTCGCCTCTCGCTTGCAGCTTGCCGCTTGAGGCTTGTCGCTTGGTTTAAAGCACTACCGTGCGGTTGCTGTTGAGGAACACCCGGCGCTCGATGTGGTAACCCACCGCCCGGGCCAGGGTCAGGCATTCGATATCGCGGCCCTTGGCGATCAGGTCCTCGGGGTAGTAGCTGTGGTCCACCACCTCCACGCCCTGGGCGATGATCGGGCCCTCGTCCAGGTCGTTGTTGATGTAGTGGGCGGTGGCCCCCACCAGCTTCACGCCCTTGTTGTAGGCCTGGTGGTAGGGCTTGGCACCCTTGAACCCCGGCAACAGCGAGTGGTGGATGTTGATCGCCTTGCCGTCGAGCTTGCGGCACAGGTCCGGCGACAGCACCTGCATGTAGCGGGCGAGGATCACCAGCTCGGCGCCGGACGCCTCGATCACCTGCCACACCTGGCGCTCCTGGCCCGGCTTGTCGTTGGGATCGAGGGGGAAATGGTGGTAGGGAATCTGGTGCCAGTCGGCCAGGGGCTTGAGGTCCGGGTGGTTGGACACCACCGCCACCACGTCCATGGGCAACTGGCCGATGCGCTGGCGATAGAGCAGGTCGTTGAGGCAGTGATCGGCCTTGGAGACCATGATCACCACCTTTGGCCGGTAATGCGGGGCCGTCAGCTCAAAGTTCATCTCAAAGGCCCTGGCGCGCTCGGCCAGGCCCTCACGAAAGCCCTCCTCGTCGAGGCCATCGGGCTGGCGGAACTCCACGCGAATGAAGAACCTCCCCGAAAGCCGGTCGTCGAAGGAGTGGTGCTCGGTGACGTAGCAGCCCTGCTCGAACAGGAAGCGGGTCACCGCGTCCACCGTGCCGAGCACGCTGGGGCAGTCGGCGGTCAAGATCCATGTGTCGGGGGCGCGGCTCATGCTGGACAACTCCTGTTCTTGATAGGCAACCGCTACGCGGTCGAATCGCGGGCAAGCCTCGCTCCTACAATCCTGGCGCAGGCGCGAGGCATGCTGGCGACAAGGGTTCAGGCCTGAACGCTGAGGCCGTATTCGGCCGCGGCATCCTGCAACCACAGCCACCAGTAGTCGGAGAAGCTGCGGCGCACCAGCAGCTCCCAGGTTTCCTCACCGGTACGGCGGATCACCAGCTGCGACTTGGCGAACACCGTACCCACCGCCTTGCCCACCGGGAAGTTGCTGGGGTGCACGTCGTAACTGGTGGATTTCATCAGCACCCGGCGCACATCGGGGCCGGACAGCTCGAGGATCTGCTGGCCACCGCTGACGTTGACGATCTGGATATGCAACTCGCCCAGGGCCTCGCGCAGCTTCTGCTCGGCAGCGAACTCCTCGCCACCGGGCACGATCAACAGCCACTCGTCCGGCCCCAGCCATTGCAGGCTGGTCTCGCCCTTGCTCACCAGGGTCAAGGCGGCCGGCAGTTCCAGGCCCAGGGCCTTGTGCACCCCCGCGGCGAAGGCCGGGTCATGGCCATCGCCACGCAGGGTCAGGTGACCGAGGAGTTTTTTCTCGCGCAGGATCACCCCGGCGTTCTTGCGGCCCTTGCCCACCAGGCTCGGCAGGTCGGCGTGGTGCAATGGCGATTGCGCCTTGGCTTCGTCGTTCGGGCGCTGTTGGTAAACGTTGACTGCGGTCATAGAGCACCTGTCTTCAAATTCTTGCATCACACCCGTAGGAGCGGAGCTTGCCAGCGATGAGCACAACGCGCTCTGGCTGAGGCGCTGCGCCTATCGTTTCGCGGGCAAGCCTCGCTCCTACGGGATCTGGTTAGACGTTCTGCCGATCGCCCTTGGGATCGAAGAACACCGAAGAAACGATTTCCGCCTCGATCACCCGGCCATCGGCCAGGGGCGCGAAGACCCGCTCGCCCAAGCGCTTGAGGCCACCCTTGACCACCGCCAGGGCGAAGGAATACCCCAGGGAGTTGTGGGCGTAGCTGGAAGTCACGTGACCGACCATGCTCATGGGGATCGCCTGCTTGGGGTTGAACACCAGCTGCGCGCCCTCGGGCAGCCACTGGGTCGGGTCCAGCGGCTTGAGGCCCACCAGTTGCTTGCGTTCCTCGCGCACGCAGTCCTCGCGGTTCATCCCGCGCCAGCCGATCCACGAGAACGGCTTGGTACGGCCCACGCACCAGCCCATGTTCAGGTCGTCCGGGGTCATGGAGCCGTCGGTGTCCTGGCCGACGATGATGAAACCCTTCTCGGCCCGCAGCACGTGCATGGTCTCGGTGCCGTAAGGGGTCAGGTTGTACTTCTTGCCCGCCTCGACGATCTGCTCCAGCACGCCCATGGCGTAGTTGGCCTGGACGTTGACCTCATAGGACAGCTCGCCAGTGAACGAAATTCGGAACACCCGGGCCGGCACGCCGCCCACCAGGCCTTCCTTCCAGGTCATGAACGGGAAACCGTCCTTGTCCAGGTCGATGTCGGTCACTTCGCTGAGCAGCTTGCGGCTGTTGGGGCCGGACAAGGTCAGGGTGGCCCAGTGGTCGGTGACCGAGGTGAAGTACACCTTCAGGTCCGGCCATTCGGTCTGCTGGTAGATCTCCAGCCATTGCAGCACCCGGGCCGCGCCACCGGTGGTGGTGGTCATCAGGAAGTGGTTGTCGGCCAGGCAGGCGGTGACGCCGTCGTCGAAGACCATGCCGTCTTCCTTGCACATCAGGCCGTAGCGGGCCTTGCCCACGTCGAGTTTGGTCCAGGCATTGGTGTAGATGCGGTTGAGGAACTCACGGGCATCCGGCCCCTGGATATCGATCTTGCCCAAGGTCGAGGCGTCCAGCAGGCCGACGCTGTCGCGCACGGCCTGGCATTCACGCTTGACCGCGGCATGCAGGTCTTCGCCGTTCTTCGGGAAGTACCAGGGACGCTTCCACTGGCCGACGTCCTCGAACTCGGCGCCGTTCTGCACATGCCAGGCATGCAGCGCGGTAAAGCGCACCGGCTCGAAGATATGCCCGCAATGACGACCGGCCACGGCGCCAAAGGTGATCGGCGTGTAGTTCGGGCGGAACATCGTGGTGCCCATCTGCGGGATGCTGACGTTCAGCGAACGGGCGGCGATGGCCAGGCCGTTGACGTTGCCCAGCTTGCCCTGGTCGGTACCGAAGCCCAGGGCGGTGTAGCGCTTGACGTGCTCCACCGACTCGAAGCCCTCGCGGGTCGCCAGTTCGATGGCGGCAGCGGTGACGTCGTTCTGCAGGTCGACGAACTGCTTGGGCGCCCGTGCGGTGCCTTTTTCATGGGGCACCTGGAACAGCGCCAGGGTGGGCTCTTCATGCCGGGCCAGGGCCTTGGGCAACACACCCTCGACTACCTGGAACCCAGCCTCGCTGGCCGCGCGCACGCCGCCTTCGAAACCATCGGCCAGGGAGTCGCCCAGGCTGTAGACACCATTGATGCCGCCCACGCACACGCGTTTCTGCGGCGCTTCGCCCGGCACGAAACCGAGGATATCTTCGCGCCATACCGGCTTGCCGCCCAGGTGCGAAGCCAGGTGGACCACCGGGCTGTAGCCGCCGGAGCTGGCGATCAGGTCGCAGTCGAGCCACTCGCCGGGGCTGGTGACCTTGTGCGCCTTGACGTCGATGGCCGCCACCCGGGCGCCGGTCACGTGCTTGCTGCCGCGGGCCTCGATCACCGCGCTGGACGTCAGGATACGAATGCCCTTGGCCCGCGCTTCCTCCACCAGGGCACCACGGGGGTTGTGCCGGGCATCGGCGATGGCCACCACGTTCAGGCTGGCGTCGAGCCAGTCCAGGGCCACGCGATAGGCATGGTCGTTGTTGGTGGACAGCACCAGTTTCTTGCCCGGGGCCACGCCGTAGCGACGCACGTAGGTGGAAACCGCGCCCGCGAGCATGTTGCCCGGCACGTCGTTGTTGCCGTATACCAGCGGCCGCTCGTGGGCGCCGGTGGCCAGCACCACACGCTTGGCCCGCACCCGGTGGATGCGCTGGCGCACCTGGCCGATGGGCGCACGGTCCCCCAGGTGGTCGGTGAGGCGTTCGTGAATGGTCAGGAAGTTGTGGTCGTGGTAGCCGTTGACCGTGGCCCGCGGCAGCAGGATCACTTCCGGCAGGGCCTTGAGCTCGGCCAGGGCGCTGGCCACCCACTCGGCGGCAGGCTTGCCGTCCAGGCTCTCGCGGCTGTCCAGCAGGCTGCCGCCGAACTCTTCCTGCTCATCGGCGAGGATCACTCGCGCACCGCTGCGAGCGGCGGCCAGGGCGGCGGCCAGGCCCGCAGGCCCGGCACCGACCACCAGCACGTCGCAGTGGTGGTTCATGTTGTCGTAGCTGTCCGGATCGTTCTCGGTGGGCGAGCGGCCCAGGCCGGCGGCCTTGCGGATGTACTTCTCGTAGGTCATCCAGAACGACTGCGGATACATGAAGGTCTTGTAGTAGAAGCCCGGCGGCATCAGCTTGCCGCCGACCTTGCCGAGAATCCCCATCATGTCGTTGTTGACGCTGGGCCAGCCGTTGGTGCTGGTGGCCACCAGGCCCTGGTACAGCGCCTGCTGGGTGGCCCGCACGTTGGGGACCTGGGTCGCTTCGGTGGCGCCGATCTGCAGCACCGCGTTGGGCTCCTCGCAACCGGCGGCGAAGATGCCCCGGGGCCGCGAGTACTTGAAGCTGCGGCCGATGATATCGACCCCATTGGCCAGCAGCGCCGAGGCCAGGGTGTCGCCCTCGAAGCCCTTGTAGCTCTGGCCGTTGAAGGTGAAGGTCAGGACCTTGTTGCGGTCGATGCGTCCGCCGTTGGACAGGCGATTGGTCTGGCTCATACCTTCTCTCCCGCAGCCTTGGCGGTGAATTGCGGCTTGGTACCGATCTTGTAGGTTTCGAGGATTTCGTAGGTCACGGTGTCGCGGGTGGCGTTGAAGTACTGGCGGCACCCGGCGGCGTGGATCCACAGCTCGTGGTGCAGGCCACGGGGGTTGTCACGGAAGAACATGTAGTCGCCCCACTGCTCGTCGGTGCAGGCATTGGGGTCCAGCGGCCGAGGGATATGGGCCTGGCCGGACGAATGGAATTCCTCTTCGGAGCGCAGCTCGCCGCAGTGAGGACAGAAGATATGCAACATGGGATTTTCTCCTCGGACCGCTGATTAGTGGGCGACGGCCGCAGCGCCATGTTCGTCAATGAGGGCGCCGTTGTGGAAACGGTCGATGGAGAACGGCGCGGCCAGCGGATGCATCTCGCCCTTGGCCAGGCTGGCGGCGAACACGTTGCCCGAGCCCGGGGTGGCCTTGAAGCCGCCGGTACCCCAGCCACAGTTGAAGAACATGTTCGGCACCGGGGTCTTGGAAATGATCGGGCAGGCGTCCGGGCTGGTATCGACGATGCCGCCCCACTGGCGGTTCATGCGCACCCGGGAAAGGATCGGGAACATCTCGACGATGGCCTGGATGGTGTGCTCGATCACCGGATAGGAACCGCGCTGGCCATAACCGACCCAGCCGTCGATGCCGGCGCCGATCACCAGGTCGCCCTTGTCTGACTGGCTGATGTAGCCGTGCACCGCGTTGGACATGATCACGCTGTCGATAATCGGCTTGATCGGCTCCGATACCAGCGCTTGCAGCGGGTGCGACTCGATCGGCAGGCGAAAGCCCGCCAGCTTGGCCATGTGCCCGGAGTTACCGGCGGTGACCACGCCCACGCGCTTGGCCCCGATGAAGCCCTTGGTGGTCTCGACGCCGATGCAGGCGCCGTTTTCCTTGCGAAAGCCGATCACTTCGGTCTGCTGGATCAGGTCCACGCCCAGAGCGTCGGCGGCCCGGGCGAAACCCCAGGCCACGGCATCGTGCCGGGCCACGCCGCCACGGCGCTGGACGGTAGCGCCGAGGATCGGATAACGGGTGTTCTTCGAGCAGTCCAGGTAGGGAATCTCGTCCGCCACCTGCTGGGTGTTGAGCAGCTCGCCATCGATGCCGTTGAGGCGGTTGGCGCTGACCCGGCGCTCGGAGTCACGGATGTCCTGCAGGGTGTGGCACAGGTTGTAGACCCCGCGCTGGGAGAACATCACGTTGTAGTTCAGGTCCTGAGACAGGCCTTCCCAGAGCTTCATCGCATGCTCGTAGAGCTGCGCCGACTCGTCCCACAGGTAGTTGGAACGCACGATGGTGGTATTGCGCGCGGTGTTGCCGCCGCCCAGCCAGCCCTTCTCCACCACCGCGACGTTGGTGATGCCGTGTTCCTTGGCCAGGTAATAGGCCGTGGCCAGGCCATGGCCGCCACCGCCGACGATGACCACGTCGTAGACCTTCTTCGGGGTCGGCGTGCGCCACATGCGCTGCCAGTTTTCATGGTGGCTCAGAGAGTGCTTGAAGAGGCCGAAGCCCGAGTAGCGTTGCATAGTCATTGCTCCAATGGCGGCTCTCAGCGGTAGACCGGGAAATCGGCGCACAGGGTCGCCACCTGGCGGGCGACATTGGCCTCGACATCGGCATCGCCGAGGTGATCGAGGATGTCGCAGATCCAGCCGGCCAGCTCGGTGCACTGGGCGACCTTGAAGCCACGGGTGGTGACCGCCGGGGTACCGATGCGCAGGCCGGAGGTGACGAACGGCGACTGCGGGTCGTTGGGCACGGCGTTCTTGTTCACGGTGATATGGGCGCGGCCCAGGGCGGCATCGGCATCCTTGCCGGTCAGGCCCTGGCGGATCAGGCTGACCAGGAACAGATGGTTATCGGTGCCGCCGGACACTACATCGTAGCCACGTTTGACGAACACGCCGGCCATGGCCTGGGCGTTGTCGATCACCTGCTTCTGGTAGGCCTTGAAGCCAGGCTCCAGGGCCTCCTTGAAACACACCGCCTTGGCGGCGATCACATGCATCAGCGGGCCGCCCTGGGCGCCGGGGAACACCGCAGCGTTGAGCTTCTTCTCGATCTCTTCGTTGGCCTTGGCCAGGATCAGCCCGCCACGGGGACCGCGCAGGGTCTTGTGGGTGGTGGTGGTGACCACGTCGGCGAACGGGATCGGGTTGGGGTACAAGCCAGCCGCCACCAGCCCGGCAACGTGGGCCATGTCGACGAACAGCAGCGCCCCGACCTTGTCGGCGATCTGCCGGAAGCGCGGGAAGTCCAGGGTCTTGGAATAGGCCGAGAAGCCGGCGACGATCATCTTCGGCTGGTGCTCCACGGCCAGGCGCTCGACCTCGTCGTAGTCGATCAGCCCGGTGTTGGTGTCGATCCCGTATTGCACCGCGTTGTACAGCTTGCCCGAGGACGACACCTTGGCCCCGTGGGTCAAGTGCCCGCCGTGGGCCAGGCTCATGCCGAGGATGGTGTCGCCAGCCTGCAGCAAGGCCAGGTACACGGCGCTGTTGGCCGACGAACCGGAATGCGGCTGGACGTTGGCGTAGTCGGCGCCGAACAACTGCTTGGCCCGCTCGATGGCCAGGGCCTCGACCTTGTCCACATACTCGCAACCGCCGTAGTAGCGCTTGCCCGGATACCCTTCGGCGTACTTGTTGGTCAAGCCGCTGCCCTGGGCCTGCATCACTCGCTTGCTGGTGTAGTTCTCCGACGCAATCAGCTCGATGTGGTCTTCCTGGCGCTGCTCCTCGGCATTGATCGCCGCCAGCAGTGCATCGTCGTAGCCCTGGATCTGGTCTTGCTTGCTGAACATCACGTCTCTCCCAGCGGCGGCGCTGCGCCTTTCGTCTCGGTGAGGCCAGCCCTGAAGCTGCGCCCTTTGGATGCGATGGTATGACCGCCACGCAGAGCCCAGATGCCTATGGACGCCACGCAAAGATGCGTTTACGACATACCCCGGCGCCCACAGACAAATGCACCGGACAAAGGCTCTAGCCCCAGCCTCCCACCCCCACACCCCACGGCCGCTACGCGCCCGTAAGCAGCCTGCGGCAGCGGCTACACGAAGCGCACCTGTAGCCGCTGTCGAGCCACGGCGAGGCTGCGATAAGGGCCGAAGGACCTTCAGCGGATTCAAGATCCAGCGGCCGCTGCGCGCCCGTGCGCAGCCTTCGGCAGCGGCTACACGAAGCGAGTTGCACCCCACCCCGCGATGCGCCGCCCGGTAGGGCGCGCCGTGGGGCTGGTGATCTTGACCCACCCGCCCCCTGGGAAGGCCGAGTGCAGGTACTTATCAGGGGAATGGCGCGCAGCGCCCCTCGACGCAGTCGAGGA
>MCNF01000253.1_pt1 | contig 14307 bp, 18 predicted proteins | sample 778221 | NCBI WGS metagenome assembly MCNF01 (sample SAMN04296814, study PRJNA304217) | bioreactor metagenome | isolation source: arboretum soil enriched with benzalkonium chloride | place: Turkey | reverse complement strand
AAAATGGAAGAGCGCCCCAGCTCAAGGTGAGTCTGAGGCGCTCCTGCCCGGCTTCGCACGCGATGGGTGTCAGACAGCCCGGCAACTCAAATCTACTGCTGAGCCATAGGTCCGGCAATAGGGAAAACCCTTGAATATTAAAGGGTTACAAGATTCGTGCCTCCCGCGCGGCGGCTGGCCTGCGCTGGCCGCCGCCGCAGTCCGTCAGCTGTCAACGGACCCGTGACACTTTAGCCGCCTCGGCATCCGCGAATGGCGAGGCCGGGGCCGGACGCCGACACTGAAGCCTGTCTTCACAGTGTCGGAGAACGGATATGTCAGGGTTGCGGAAGCGTCAGTTGGGACAAGGCATGACCGAATACATCGTGGTCGTGGCCTTGGTCGCGGTGGCCGCCATTGCGGTGTATCAGTACTTCGGCCAAGTGGTGCGGTCGCAGACCGCCGCCATGGCTCGCGAACTTGCCGGCGAGGACGGCGGCGCACAGAGCCGTGCGGCGCAACAGGCCGCACAGAAAGCGCGGCCCAGACCAAGGCCCGTACGCTCAAGTCCTTCACCGGCAACGCCACGGACGCGAAGTGACTACGCTTTCTTGCGCATCGCCAGTCCAACAGCGGGGCCAGGCGCTGGTCCTGGGCCTGCTGATGGCGGCGGCAGGGGGCATCTCCCTGGTCGTTCTGTACAACCTGGGGCAGACCGTGGGTGCGCGCCAACGGCTGACGCATGCCGCGGACGCGGCGGCGTATAGCGGGGCGCTGGAACAGGCGCGTGCGCTCAATGCCCTGGCCTACATCAACCGGACGCAGATCGCGCATCAGGTCGCCATGGCGCATCTGGTCACGCTGGCTGCGTCCGCGCAGTATGCCCGCACCATGCAGGCACAGCGCAGCCGTGGCAATCCGCCCGCTGGCCTGATCGCCATGCTGTTCGGCCCCGATGTGGGGGCGGCTTACCAAACGGCGCGGGCCGTGCCCGATGCCGAACAGCGGCTCGCATCAGCGTTTGGCGAGCATGACCGAGTGGTCCACCAGGTCCTGGAAGCTAGTGCGGCGTCCGCTGTCGCCGGTCTGGCGGCTTCGCGCGAGCGCATCATGAACAAGGTGTTGTCCGCCAATCTGTCGGACGACGCCCCGGCGTCCGGCGCCGGCGCTGCGACTGGCCGGGGCGCGAGCCTGCGGCTGCTGACCGATGGCTGGCCCGGCTACGTGGCGCGCCGGCTGGCCACGCGGGCAGCCGGCCTGCGGCCCGCAGTAGAACAGGCGGTGCAACGCCATGGTTTTCTCAACAGCCGCAACGCCACGCGCCGCAATCCTTGGATGGTCCGTCCGCTGTGCCCCTTGCATCGCCATGAGCTGCGCCGCCGCGGCTACACGTGGCTGGGGCCGGACGGACGCTGGGGCGCTCTTGATACGCAGTCCTACCATGCGCTGCGCTTCAACCGCTGGCGGGGCTGCTACTTCCGCGAGTACGCCATGGGCTGGGGCACGGCGCAGGGCCAGAAGATCAAGGCTCCCGAAGGTCTTGAGTACGTCGATGAGCCTCCGCTAGATTTTTCCGACCAGGATTTCTGGCGCTGGGTGGAGCTGTCGACGAACTGGGATCTGCTCAAGGACATCAGCAATCCCATGGCCAATTCGTACGCCATGGCAGCCGCCCAGCGCTGGCCGGGCCGGGGCCTGCCGGCTTATCGCGACATCGCCTTGCCGCGCAGCGGCGAGCCCCTGCGCTTCGCGGTGGCCGTCCGGCTTGTCGGTTCTTCCTTGAAAACCACGGATGCGGACAGCGCGGTCCGGGCGCCCTTGGGGCGATTCCGCTATGCCGCCCTGGGGCCGGAGGACGCTGTCACGGTGACCTCGGCGGCCGAGACCTACTTTGCACGGCCGGAGCGCCGTGCCGATGGCCGGGATGAACTTGCCACGCTGTTCCGTCCTTACTGGCAAGCGCGCTTGTCCGCCACTACCGCTGGCGAGGCCGCGCAGGCAAGGCGGGCGCCATGAACCGGATACTCACCCGGCAGCAAGGGCAGGCCTTGATCGAAGCGTTGCTGATGCTGCCGCTGCTCGCCCTGCTGCTTTGGGCGGGCTCCTGGATAGGCGGATTGCAGTTCGCGGCGCTGGAAACGGCACAGGCCAGTCGCAAGGCCGCGATGGCTGGCGCATTGGGACAACCCATGCAGAACCAGCACGCGCCGCGGGGCATGGCGCTGTCGGGCAAAATCGGGACGCTGTCCGGTATCGCGCCGTCGCAGGTTGCTGCCTTGCAGGACGAATGGTTCGGCGTGGATCTGAGGCTGCTGTCGGCGACCGCAAGCACCGCCCGCCTTGATCATGACAGCGCGGCCTGGCTGCACATCACTCGCCGCACGCAGGTGGCAAGCGGCGCCGGATATGCGCACGGCGATGCCGATACGCAGCGTCGCATCGCCCGGGCGCCCACGTCCTGGCGCAAGGCGGAAAGCGCCTCGCTGGCTGAGGCTCGGCGCTTGAAGCCTGTCGTCGATCGCCTGGACGGGCCGTGGCGCAGGCCTGGCCTGTCGCTGGACTGGCTGTCCCAATGGGCGGATGTGGTGCCTGCGGACCGGCTCGCCAGCAGCAAGGGGGCGGGAAAATGACCGGATTGTGCTTGTCGGCATCTTCTGCTGGTCTGGCTGCGCCTTGGGGAAGCGGTTGGCGGACCCTGGCCATGGCACGGACCCTGCGCCTGTTGCTCGCTGGCGCTCTGGCTGTGGCGGCCGTGGGCTGGCGCAACGTCGTCGCGGGACAGGATCTCGCGGCCGAGGGCGGAAAAGCCGGGACTGCCGGCAGGACCACGCCCGGCGTCACCGCGCTGGAGGCCTTGCGGTTTCCCGCGGGTTCGCAGCGCGGCCTGCTGGCGGAGAGCATCTGGCTGCATGGCATCCCGGCGCGGGTGCTCATATTCGACACGCCGCTCACCACGCCCGAACTGATCCGCTACCTGTCTGCCCAGCAGCCCGCGCTGGCCGACCTCAACGTGTTGTCCGGCCAGGCCATTCTGTCCGGCCAGGTGGGGCAGGAACGATGGGTCGTCCAAATGGAAGGACTGGGCGCACGCCGAACGGTCGGCAGCATTTCGGCGGTCAGCCTCCTGGCTGCGCCGGACAGCCCGTCGCCTGCCTGGCTCCTGCCTGGCGCGCGTCTGAGACTGGACGTAGCGGTGATGGAAAACGGCTTGCGGGTTTCCGAGAGCATCTGGCAATACGCCTTGCCGCCCGGGCAGTTGGCTCCGCTGCTGGAGGAGCGCCTGTCCCGGCATGGCTGGCGCCGCGTGCCGGCGTCCGAGGAGTCGGGTCATTGGTGGGTCCGCCCGGGCGCGCGCATGCGGCTGTCGCTGGTGCCGCTGGAAGGCGGCAGCGGGCTGCTGGTCAGCGGCAGAACGCCATGATGAACTGGCTTACCCATGTCCTGCAGCGCCTGCGCAGAACGGGTGTGTATGCCATCGCGCTGATCGCGGGGCTTGTGTCCGCGTGGGCGGTGCGGGAGCACGTGCAGCAGCGGGTCCAGGCGCTCGAGGCCGAGGCGCGTACACCCATGGTCAGCAGGCTGGTCGCGGCGTATGACCTGCCCGCCGGCACGCAGCTCGAAGAAATGCATCTCGCCGTGCGCGAGATTCCGCAGCCATGGGCTTCGCGGGCCAGCATCGACCCCTTGGATCTATCCAGCCTGCTAGGCGCCACCTTGCTGGCCGATGTCGCCAATGGTGAACCCTTGCTCCGGGGGCATCTGACGTTCACGGCGCCGGCGCCGGCCCTGGCGTCCCGCCTGCATAGGGGGCAACGCGCGTTGACGGTGGCGGCGGCGGACCTGGGCGGCCTGGCGGATGTGCTGTGCGTGGGCGATGCCATTGATATCTACGTGAGCTTTGCCCATCGCCAGCGGGAACTGACCGTGCCTCTTTTGCAAGGCATGCGTGTGCTGATGGTCGGGGGCGAAGCCGATGGCGAAGGCAAGGGCGGCAACATCACCTTGGCTGCGACGCCCGAGGAGGCGATGCGCTTCGTGGCGGCGCGGCAGAGCGGGGCGCTGACCGCCATGCTGCGCCATCGCGACGATGCGGCAGTAGTCAGCGGCGCAGTCCAAGGCGACCTTGCTTCGTTGATAGGGTTGGACTCGGGGCCGTCAACCGCGCCTGGCGTGACCATCCTGTACGGCGATCGGCTGGAGTCCAGGATAGGCGAGGGTGCACCAGATCTGGCAGCGGCTGTCCGGGAGACCGGATTCAAGAAGGAACGGCCATGAAGCATACCCTCGTCAAACTGTTCACCCTGGGGCTCTGCCTGCTCAGCCACGCTGCGTGGCCGCAGGACGAAGTGATCGAACTTCAGGTGGGCGAAACGCGAATCCTGTCGCACCCTGGAGTCAAGCGCGTGGCGATAGGCAATGGCCAGGTAGTCGGCGCCATCGAGACCGAAGGGCGCGAGGTCGTGGTGTTCGCTCGCGCCGAGGGCGTGTCGTCCATGCATGTCTGGGCGAATGGTGGCCGTGCCAAGGCCTATGAACTGAGGGTCGTGCCTGCCGGGGCGCCGCGCCTGCGGGCCGAAGTCGAGGCCTTGCTTGCCCGCATCCCCGGGGCGCGCAGTACCGAGGTGGGCGGCCGCATCCTCATCGAGGGCGACGACCTTTCCGATGACGACCGTTTGCGCATCACGGCGCTGGCGGACCGCTATCCCGCCGTGCTGGACTTCACCGGGCAAGTGGGCTGGGATCGCATGGTGCAGCTGGACGTGCAAGTCGTGGAGATCCCCACCTCAAGGCTGAGAGATCTAGGCGTGCGCTGGGACGGGCTGTCCCAAGGTGGCATCAATGCCGGCCTGGCCTGGGACGCCGGGTCACGGGGGCGCATGAGCCGCCCGGGAGAAGGGATCATCGAAACGGTGGGGCCGGCTTCGTCGGCGGCCGGCTACTTCGGCGTCAACGCCCTGTTGTCGTCCCGCATCGCGATGCTGGCTCAAAGCGGCGAAGCCGTCATGCTGGCCCAACCGCAATTGCTCGCGCGCAGCGGCGCCAGCGCTACCTTTCTGGCCGGCGGAGAGGTCCCTTACTCGTCGACCGACACGCGCGGCAATTCGAACACCTTGTTCAAGCCCTACGGCGTCATGCTCAGGATTACTCCTCGCGTCGACCGCAACGGAGTCATCCGGTCCCTGATCGAGGTAGAGGCGAGTTCGGTGGACAACGCGCTGAGCGTGCCCGGCGGGCCGGCGTTGCGCACGCGCCGCGCCTCCACCGAATTCAACGTGCGGTCCGGCGATACGCTGGTCATCGGCGGTTTCCTGTCGCGCGAGCGGGACGAAGAAGCCGACGGCCTGCCATGGCTGAAGGACATTCCGGTTCTGGGCGCCTTGTTTTCTTCGCGCCGATATCAGTTGCGGGAAACCGAGCTCGCCATATTCGTGACACCCAAGCTCATTACGCAGGCCGAACCTTCCATGGCGGACCGTGTGCGGCGGGGGCGGGGCGTGCTGGAGGCGGCTTTTCCCGTGCCGCCGCGCCTGGGAACGGCGGTGCCCGCCGCGGCAGGATGGGATGCCTACTCGGGTGCGGGTTCGCAGTGGGGGACGCCACAAGACGATGCCCCGATTTCTCTACCGGAAGCGAGGCCATGATCGACATAGAAATGATGTTCGAGGACGCCACCGTGCACCGATCGACGATGGCCCCTCCGGTACTCATCGGACGTGGAGCCCATTGCGGGCTGCGCATCGTGAATTGGCGGGTGGGGCGTCAGCATGCGCGGCTGTCGCGGGAGGAATCCGGGATCGTTCTCGAAGACCTGGGCACGCTGGGGGGAACCTTGGTGAACGGCGAGAGGATCGTGCGCCACGCGCCAGTACTGCCCGGCGACGAAATACTGATAGGGCCTTGCCGACTGCGGGTGTCGCTGACGTTCATCCCGGAGCAGGCCGCGCTATCGAGCGCCCCGACGTCTGACGGCGCCGCAAGCGATGGCGCAGCAGCGCAGGAACCGCCGATGCTACCCGCGCCGGCGACGTCGTTGCCGCTACGCTTGCCGCAACATCGGTTGCAGGACCGCCGGCGCCTGCATGCGGCTCTGCTGGCGGCGCTGGATTTGCGCCGGCGCGACGTGGCGGGCATGAGCGACGTCATGCTGCGAGCCGAGGCCGAGCGGCTGCTGACGCACATCGTCGCTACCGACGCCGACTTGCCCGCGGGCGCCGATCGGGCCGCGCTTTGCCGCGAGGTGCTGGACGAAGCGGTTGGCCTGGGACCTCTGGAGCCCCTGCTCGCCGCCGCGGACATCACGGAGATCATGGTCAACCGCCATGACGAGGTCTACGTCGAGCGTGGCGGCCGTTTGTCACGTCATCCGGCAGCCTTCACCAGCGAGCAATCGCTGCGCTGGGCCATCGAGCGCATCGTCACGCCATTGGGGCGGCGCATAGACGAAAGCTCCCCCATGGTGGATGCCCGTCTGGCTGACGGATCCCGGGTGCACGCCATCATTCCGCCGGTGGCCCTTAGGGGGGCGAGCCTGACCATACGCAAGTTTCCGTTGCGTCGCCCGGGGATGTCCGATCTGATCGCGGCGGGTTCTCTGAGCGGCTCCATGGCGCAATTCCTGGCGCTCTGCGTGAGAGTGCGCAGGAACCTGGTGGTATCCGGAGGCACTGGGGCTGGCAAGACGACGTTGCTCAACATCCTGTCCAACGAGATTCCCGATGGCGAACGCGTGGTCACCATCGAAGACGCGGCGGAGCTGCGCCTGAACCACGATCATCTGGTGGCGCTGGAGGCGCGGCCCGCCAACCAGGAAGGGCGCGGGCGTATCGACATCCGCGAACTCGTGCGCAATGCGCTGCGCATGCGGCCAGACCGGATCGTGGTGGGCGAGTGCCGTGGGCCGGAGGCGTTCGACATGCTGACCGCCATGAACACCGGCCACGAGGGATCCCTGACGACACTGCACGCCAACTCGCCTCGCGATGCGCTGGGGCGCCTGGAATCGATGATCCTGATGGCTGGCCTCGACCTTCCTCTGACGGCCGTGCGCGAACACATCGCGGCCAGCGTGGACATCGTGGTGCAGCAGGCCAGGCTGGCCGACGGGCGGCGCGTGGTGACGTCGATCGCGGAGATCGCCGGCATGGAAAGCGGGCGCATACAGCTCCAGGACCTTTTCCGATACGACCGCGTCCGGGGCTTTACGGGCTGTGGCGCCTTGCCCGGTTTTGCGCGCGAGGGGGCACAGGCCGATGAGGCCATTGACCCCGCCTGGTTCTCCAACACAGAGAAGGCGGGGCCGGGAATTGCTGTTTTTTCGCAAGGTACGCCATGATCTGGCTGGCGGCGGGGGCCGCCATGATCTCCGTGCTGCTGCTGGCGTGGCGCGCCCAGAGCTGGTTTGCGCCGGCGCTGCGCCGCTACCGCGAGGTCTACACCCAGGAGGCGGGCTTGCGCCTGAGCGAGGTGTTCCTGTTCATAGACCCGGCCCAGTTGTGGGCAGGCGCCGTGGCTTGCGCCGCGATGGCGGCAGGACTGGCTTTTGCCGCGACGGGCAGCGGCCTTGTGGCCGCCTTGGCTGCGGCGTTCGCTTCGCGATTGCCTCGGGCGCTTGTGAACGCGCTGCGGCGCCGACGCGCCAGGCGGTTTGAGCAGCAATTGCCGATGGCGCTGTTGATGCTTGCCTCCGCCCTGCGAGCGGGGGTGGCATTGACGACCGGCCTGCGCCACGTCGTCGAGCAGAGCGGCGCGCCCTTGGCCCAGGAGTTCGGCTTGATGCTGCGCGAGCAGCGCATGGGAGTCCCATGGGATGCCGCGCTTGAGAACCTGCGCGACCGCATGCCGGCCGATTCGATCGCGCTCGTCGTGGCGGCCATGCGCATCGCGGCGCAGACGGGCGGCAATCTGGCCGAGGCGCTCGAGAGCATCGCCCAGACCCTGCGTGCCCGGCTGCAGTTGCAGGCAAAGCTGCTGGCGCTGACCTCACAGGGGCGATTGCAGGCATGGATCGTAGGGGCCCTGCCCCTGTTGCTGCTTGCCGTGCTGGATCGCCTGGAGCCGGACATCATGGGCTTGTTGTGGCATACGCCCGTGGGTTGGGGCGTGCTGGCCATCGTGGCGGTACTGGAAACCGTGGGCATGCTGCTGATCCGGCGCATCATCCGGATCGATATCTGAGGGGAGCGGGAGCGATGTGGCTGTACTTGAGTCTGTCGATGGCTGCGCTGGCCGCGGGGTGGCTGGCGTGGGTGGTCTTGAAGCCCTTGCTGCTGGACCGCCAGGGCGCGTCGTCGGCCTTGCCGTGGTGGTGGCGCGCGGCCTGGCCCTGGGTCTCGGCGGTGGCGCCCCTGGCGGGACCATTGTGCACCTGGCGTTGGCGCATCCGGCTGACTCGCGCGATCGAGCGGGCGGCACTTCCTGCGGGCATCAGCTACGCACATGTGGCGGCGCTGTGCTGGAGCGCGGCGGTGGCCGCCGGTGGGCTGACGGCGACGCTGGTCATCGTGTTGGCGCAGGCGCAGCCCTGGGGGTGGATCCCATGGACGCTAGTGTCCGCCCTGACGGCCGGCGTCGCGCCAGGACTCTGGCTGCGGAGTTTGAGCGTCAAGCGGCGGCGCAGCATCGAACGCGACCTGCCCTTCGTGTTCGACATGATGACCTTATGCGTGGAGGCGGGGCTGAGCGTGCACGGGGCCTTGCAGATGGCGGCGCAAAGCGGGCCGCCAGGCGTGTTGCGCGACGTGCTCGCCGACGCGCTGGCGGAGATGCGCGCGGGAGTCTCCAGGACGGCGGCGATCAAGGCCCTGGCGGAGCGCAGCAACAGTCCGCTTGCGCGCAACTGGGCCGCGGCCTTGGCGCAGGCCGAAGCGCTCGGGATAAGCCTGGGGCCGGTGCTGCGCGCGCAGGCGGCGCAAAGCCGCGGCGATCGCCACTTGCGGGCGGAACAACAGGCGATGCAGGCTCCCGTGAAGATGCTGCTGCCGCTGATAGGCTGCATCTTTCCCTGCACGTTCATCGTGCTGGCCTTTCCGGTCATGGTGCAATTGCTGCAGAGCGTGCAATGAAGAACGGCCAGCCGGCGCCGCCGCGGGGCAGGATCAGACTGCTCAAGGTCGCCAACTGCTGCGGCCGCGCGCGCGGCTTGCTGGGACGCAAGCCGCCTGGACCGAGGTCCGGCATCCTGTTGATGCCTTGCGCCGCGGTGCATACCTTCGGGATGCGTTATGCCATCGACGTGGCATTCATATCGCGGCGGGGGCAGGTGCTCGCGATGCGCAGGGCGCTGGCGCCCTGCCGCGTGGCGCTATGCCTGGGCGCTGTTGCCGTCGTCGAGATGCGCGCCGGCGTTCTCGATGCCGAACACGGAGGTATAGGCAGGATAGAAGCTGCAGTACAGCACGCCACCCGCGGCGATATTGAAGGGAATCTGCAGCGTGCCGGCGAGCTGCGGCGACAGGCCGATGGCGACTAGAAGGCCGGCGCAGAGGTCGATGAAAAGAAACACCAGGATCCAGGTGGCGCCGTAGACCAGGAAGGGCAGCTTGTTGCGCCAGCAGGCGATGCCGGAGAAAAACAGCGCCTGGGCCAGCCGCAGCCCATGCCAGGCGACCAGCACGGGGGCGTGCCAGAACAGCGCCGCGATCACGACGTATACGATCGCGAACAAGGTCAGCGGGACGGCCATGGCGGACAGGATGGGTTCCATGGACTTTTCCACGGAGGCGATGCGCATGCCTTCAACCATGGCGTCGGTGAACGGCAGGAAAATGATCAGGCCGGTCGCGATGCACAGCGCCGCGTACAGCAGACCCATCAGGAACAGCTTTCTGAACACGCCGGGCTGCTTGAGCGGTTTGGCCCACATCGAGGGCAGCATGACGCGGTCGGCTTCGACATGCTTGCACGCCGATAGCGTCATCAGCGTGATGATGGGCATCAGCGCCACCACCAGTATGGGTCCGACCGGCGGCGTCGCGGTGGCGAAGATGACCAGGAGGCTGATGGCCATGGCCCAGGTGAACATGGCCAGTGGTTGCTTGCGGAACAGACGGAAGCCGTCTCGGACCCATTGCCAGCCGGATGACGCGGGTAGGAATGCTGCTTGCATGGCTATTTAAAGGGGGTGATCTCTCAAAAAGGGACGCGCTATCCCCATTATGGGGGGAGCAACGGTTACGGCAATATTGGCAGACCTGGGCGGTGGCGCGCTTGCAACACTCTTTCGAAATGCCGGGGGTCGTGCGGTTTGAGGGTTTGCGCCGGCCGCGGCAGGAAAAAGTCGTACAGGCGCGATATCCAGAAGCGCAGCGCGGCGGCGCGCAGCATCTGTGGCCAGACCTCGCGCTCGGCGTCGGTGAAGGGACGCACGGCCGCGTAGGCAGCCAGCCAGGAATCGACCAGTTCAGGCACGAACTCGCCCGTCTCGCGCTCGATGCACCAGTCATTGACGCTTACCGCCACGTCGAACAGCCAGGTGTCGCAGCCGGCGAAGTAGAAGTCAATGATGCCGCCCATGAGCGGATCCTCGAAGGTGCCGGCAAACAGGACGTTGTCCCGGAACAGGTCGCAGTGCGCCGGGCCGGTCTGCAGCGCCTGCCAGGCCGGCGTCGCGGCGGCGGCCTGTTGGTCGGTCAGTTCCGACGACAGCAGCTGAGCCTGGGCTGGTTCCAGGAAGGGCATGACCTTGGGGGCCGTTTCCAGCCACCAGGACAGTCCGCGCAAATTGGGCTGGTGCAGCGGGAAGTCGCGCGCCGCCAGGTGGGCGCGGGCCAGGGTGGCGCCGGCCAGGGCGCAATGCGCCACGCCGGGGGCGGGTTCGTAACCGCCGGGCAGGCGCGAAACGATGGCGCAAGGTTTGCCGTGCAGGGTCGTCAGGCGGGTGCCGTCGCGCAGGGTCTGGGGCCGGGGCACGGGAATGCCGCGCTCGGCCAGGTGGTACATCAGCTCGATATAGAACGGCAACTGGGCCTGCGTCAGCACCTCGAACAACGTCAGCACGTATTCGCCGCGGGTCGTGTACAGGAAGTAGTTGGTATTCTCGATACCGGCCGTAATTCCCCGAAGCGAGACAAACTCGCCCAGATCGAAATGCGCCAGTAGGGCGCGAGCGTCGTCTTCGGAGACTGGGGTGAATACGGCCATTGATGTGCGGAATCTAGGAGTTAACGGACGCGCGCGCATGCCTGTTTTGGCTGCGGCGGCGCAATTTTAGACCACAAGGCGGGCAGACCTGGCCGCGGTTCGGCGCAGAGTCCGGAGCCGGCGGCCGGACACAAAGCCGCCAAGCACCGTAAAATACCGCATCCCCTTGTTTTGTAGAGTGATTCTTGGACTCCCCCGACTGGCGGCTGTGCGTCGCCCCGATGATAGATGGGAAGTTAATCGGTCGGAAAGCCGCATGAATCCTAGATGGTGGCAATTGGAGTAGCAATTTCGTAGCACTGCTACACACGCATCGCTTCGTGGGCCTGCTTGGCAGACTCCCGCATGGCGTCCAGGTACTCCGCCACATCGCGCAGGTCGGCGTAGACATTCCGACCTTCCTTGTAGACCGGGACCGGGAGTTCACCGGCAGACTTCATGTTCTGCGCCCGGTGCAGGCTGACGCCCATAAAGTCGGCAAGCTCGGCTAGAGTGAGCCGGGGTTTCTGATACTTCGCGAGCAGCAAGAATTCGCTGTTCATAGCACCTCCAAAACGAAGCCCGCGCTAAGCGGGCTTCCTGTAATGTCGATTTGTTCGGTTGGGGGCGCCATCAGCGGCACCGGGGGCGCTTGGCCCGGTTCGGCAACAACAGACCTGCGGCGATGCCAATGATGATCGCGAGCGGGACCGCGAGTGCATAGAGTGCAGTCATGATTGCTCCGGTTGCGAAGACGAGGCGACTCCGGATTCATTGACCCTGCTGAATATCGGCTTGCCGAATACATAGCCGATGTGTCTCAGGTTTGCGTCGGCGGGCGTGATCATGACTTTGCGGCTCAAGGGGATGGGATCGGTATCCCCGCCGCGCTGCTGGCGGTCGGCCAGGATGGCGGTGCGGGTATAGGTGCGGGCCCAATTCTGCAAAGCCTCGGCAAAAGAAGGAGAAATGAGCGATGCGAATGTATGGGTGATGGGCGGCAACGTCGGCAGCTTCACATCGCCCATTACTGCTATTCCGCCATCGGGCACCGCCTCGCTGGCCTGGGGCGCGGCATTCAAAATTGCCTGTACCAGTCCTACGGCGTTGTCCCCCGTGCTGTCGTTGGCGAAGTTGCTCAGCACCTCATCCACTTCCGGCAATTCGGAGATACGCAACGCGTCTTGCCAACTCGTCGAGTTCGCCTCCCCGGCTACAGGGGCACCAGGAGCTACGCCGGTGTATCCCGTTTCGCCCGTCAGGCTATGCACTTCGGCCGCGTCCTGGGCTACAGGGGCGCTTGCCGGAGGAGTGTGCGAAGCATTGCGCAGTTCAGACAGAACCACATTGAGCAGGTCGTCTATGTTGTCGCTGTCGCAATGATCAAAGCGAAGAACGCCAGCGTCGGCATGCTCGTCTAAGTACTCGGTCAATGCCACACCCATCCGGTGGCGTGTCACCGGGCCTACCGCTTGGATGGCGCGAACCGCATACGGCTCATCGACTACAGGGGCGCGCAGCTTGGACAGGAGGGCGGTTTCGACGGCGCGGGCAAATTGGATCGGCCCAAGCAGGCCACCTCCAAAGGTTTCGGTGATGGCGCGGATATCGCCGTCCGTCAGCACGGCTTCTTGCTTGGTCGCCTGGGCGGCGATGTTCTGGTTGTTCATGCTGCCCCTTCGCCGGTTCGGCCGTGGATTTCGTTGATGTCTTCCTGCGTGACCATGAAGGTCTGGATCTCCTTCACCTTGAAAAACGTGACGCTGGGATTGACCGAAGACAGCCAGACCTTGATCAAGCGTTCCAGTTCCCGAACTTGTTCCTCGGTCACGTCTGTCAGGTAGTCCTCGGCAAACTCGCCGCCTGCGTCGTAGGCACCCTCCTGCATATGTTCAATCAGATGATTCACATCGAAGAATTCGGTGGGGCCAGGCCTTACGGATACGCCCAGGCGGTATTCGGTGCCTAGCTTCAGCAGACCATCGTCGTCAAGCGCCTGTAGCGCTTCGCTTGCGCAGCCATCTTGGAAGTCCTCGCCGTTGACGCTATAGCAATCGAAGTCTGTTTCTTGCATTGCCGCCAGGGCGGCGGGGGTGTGGTCGGTCATGTCCGTTCCTTGGTGCCGGGACTGGTCATTCGGCATGGTTGATCCCCTGTAGAGCGAAGCGCGGCTTGCCACTGTCGTCGAGCCAGCGCGGGTCTATGTCTTCGTCCTGGCAGGGCGGCGTTATTTCATTGGGCTGGCCGCAGCTCAAGCAGGCGCGCCCGGTGCAGGCGCTGCTGCTGGGATAGCCAAGAGGGAATCCGGCGCGGCAAAGCTGCCCCGGCCGAAAGAATCGGCAAGCGTTCATGTCTCACCCCTCCTGCTGCTGAGAGGCTGCAAACGACGGCTCATATTCAAGATGGACTTCCCATCGCCCAATCTCGGGGCCGGTGAAGCCGTCGAATATGGCGAACGTCAGCGGCCAATTAGCCTCAAACCCGTCATGGTTGTGGAAGTAGTCCTCGGCGCAGGCTTCGGCTTCTTCCTCGTCGATATCGTCGACGGACGAGCGTTGAACAAACTCGGGGGCCAGAGTGCGGCTACCCATGCCGGACTGCGGCCAGACTCTCGCGTAAAACCTCATGCCTCACCCCCTTTGCCCTGCTGGGCGGCGATGTGATCAGCTATCGCGTCGAACTGATCGGGAGTTGGCCAGGCGCTGGGGGCGAGACCAATGGCGGCGGATGCGGTTGCCATCTGGATGGGTCCGTTCTCCTGATCCGTGACGGACCCGCGCACGGTGCGATACCGCGCCGCATCCCGCGCATCGGCAGTAGCTTGAGCGGGGCGCTCGGGGCGGGCAGGCGGGTAAGCTTCGGCGGTCATCGCCTGTTCGAGGGCGGCGCGTAGGTTTTCGTTCCAGTCTTCGCCAATCACGCGCTTGCAGGGGCGCTGCATGAAGTGCGACACGATCTCGATGCCGATGCTGTAGTCGTCCCCGTTGGAGTGGCTGATGAAGCGAACGTCCCAGCATGCGCTCTGGATGGCGTCGAGCAGTTCGCTATCGCGCTTCCAGCGTGCGATCTGCTTTTCATCGGTGGTGGGCTGGCTGGGCGCGAAATCGCTATCAGGGGCTCCGATGGCTGCGCCCAGGAAGCTGCTGAGCGCCTCTTTGGGGCTGGTCTGGGATTCGGGGGCGCTCATGCGGTGGCTTCCTCTTGTTCAAG
>MCNF01000247.1_pt1 | contig 14891 bp, 7 predicted proteins | sample 778221 | NCBI WGS metagenome assembly MCNF01 (sample SAMN04296814, study PRJNA304217) | bioreactor metagenome | isolation source: arboretum soil enriched with benzalkonium chloride | place: Turkey | reverse complement strand
TTCGACGACCGCCACGAAGACTTCCATGCTGAGCAAGCGGTCCATGGATTACGCACCCTGAGTGTGAAGTGAACCCACCATTCTAGGATTTTTCCTGGATGCGCCCTCGGCCAGAATGCATGCAGGCGCTGGCGGTATCGCGGGCGCACCCCACAACCCATACGAATCGGAGTTCCCCATGAAAATCATCCTGATCGGCGCCACCGGCACCATCGGCCGCGCGGTCGCCCAAGAACTGGGCCAGCGCCACGACATCATCGCCGTGGGCAAGACCCGCGGCGAGCATCAGGTCGACGTGACCCGCAGCGACAGCATCCGCGCCCTGTTCGAGCACGTGGGCAAGGTCGACGCCATCGTCTCAACCACGGGCAGCCTGCATTTCGGCCCGCTGGCGGAAATGACGGCCGAGCAGTTCAAGATCGGCCTGCACGACAAGTTGCTGGGGCAGGTGGACCTGGCGCTGATCGGCCAGCACTACGTCAACGAAGGCGGCTCCATCACGCTCACCAGCGGCATCCTGACCGATGAGCCCATCCGCTACGGCGCCAACGCGTCCGCGGTGAATGCGGCCATCGACGGTTTCGTGCGCGGCGCCGCGGTGGAACTGCGCGGCATCCGCATCAACTCGGTCAGCCCCACGGTCCTGACGGAATCGCTGGATGCCTACGGCCCGTACTTCCAGGGCTTCGAATCCGCGCCGGCCAGCCGCGTTGCGCTGGCCTACAGCCGCAGCGTGGAGGGCGTGCAGACGGGGCGGGTGTTGCGGGTGTGGTGAGTCCTCGGGCGTTCCCGATGCGGCGGCGGGTCGCAAGCGTGGGACCCTGTCAAAAGAAAACCCGCAGCGGTCTGTCCGCTGCGGGCTTGGTCAGGCTAGCTGCCGGTTACCCGGCCCATGCCACGAGGCTTACCAGAGCACCTTCAAGCCGATGGAACCCTGCGCGCCGGTCTTGACGCGGCTGTCGCCGCTGTTGGCCCAGAGCTTGCCCACGTCGCCGTAGAGGCTGGTGCTCTTGGTCAGCTGCACCATGGCGCCCACCGCCAGTTCGGTCGACGTGTAGCCGCCCCTGGCGCGGATGTCGGTGGTGCCGGCCGGCGCGCTGAAGCTGGCCACGTCGGTGGTGTTGCTGGCCTTGTAGAGATTGACGCGGGCAAAGGGCTGCAGCACGGTGCCGCCGATGCTGTAGCTGCCCTTGACGCGGGCGCCCAGACGCAAGGTCCAGTCGTCGTCCGCGTCGTTCTTCACCTTGGCCAGGCTCAGCGTGGTGTCGTCCAGGTTGAGCTTGCGGTAGATGATCTGCGCCTGGGGCTCCAGCTGCCAGCTGTTGCCCAGGGCGATGGGCTTGCCCACTTCCAGCGAGGCCAGCCAGCCATGGCCCTTGGTGGTGGCGCCGGCGCCGGTGTCGGCCGTGCGCAGGCTGCTGCGGTAGTCGGCGCCCTGGATCACGGCGTCGGCGTACAGGCCGGAGTCGTGCTGCCAGGTGCCGTACAGGCCCACGTAGCGGCCGCGCAGGTTGTTGTAGCCCGCGTACTTGCGTTCCATGCCGCTGGAGAAGCCGCGCACGCCCATGTCGCCGTCCAGCTGGCCGACGTACAGGCCGGCCCTGAGGTTGCGGCTGGCGTACACGTCCACGCCGGCCTGGAAGCCGTTCAGGTGGCCGCTGCTCTCGGGGTTGACCGTGCCTTGCTGGGTGATGGTGGGAGCCGTGCGCAACACGCGGGCCCAGGCGCGATGGCTGGGGTCCAGGTCGATGGCGCCTTGTGCGGCTTCGTCGCCCATGCGCTTGCGCATGTCGCCCAGCATCGCCATGTCGGCCTGGCGCAGTTGCGCGGGCAGGGCGGACAGCAGCGGCACTTCTTCGCGGTAGGCGGGGGCCGGCGTGGTGCCGGGCCCAGGACCGGGATTGGTGCCGGGACCAGGATCGGTTCCCGGACCGGGGTCTACCTGCGTGTTGGTCGAGTGCAGCGCGGCGCCTTGCGCTGTCTGGGTCAGGCGGTACTCGTAGGCGCCCGCATCGACATGGTTGCCCGCCAGGGTGAAGCTGCCGGGCTGCAGGCTGGCGCCGTTTTCGGTGGCGATAACTTGGATGCCCTGGCTGCCGGTCTGCGCGCCCAGGCCGCCGGCATTGGTGATTTGCACGCTGGTGCTGCCGCTGGCGATGGCGCCAGCGCCGCTCAACAGCAGCTTGTCGGTGGCGCTGCCGTCGGCGCCCAGCACGGTGGACACGCCCAGCTTGCCGTTGTTGCCGACGTAGGGGCCGGTGACCTTGAGCACGGCGCCCGGCGTGCTGCCGCTGAGATTGACCGTGCCGCTGTTGTTCAGGCTGGCCACGGTCTGGCTGTAGCCCGCCAGGTCCAGCACCGCGCCGCTGGCCACGCTGTGGGCCGAGGCGCTGCTGAACGTGTTCGCGGCGCCGGCCTTGAGCGTGCCCTGCGCGACATCGGTCGCGCCGGTGTAGTTGTTGCCCGCGCTGGTCAGGGTCAGGACGCCGCTGCCTTGCTTGGTAAGGAAGCCGCCGCCCGTGATGGCGCCAGCCCAGGTGGCCGTGTTGGCGCCGGTGTCGATCACCGGGTCGTTGGTGCCCGTCATGTGCAGGTTGTTGACGATGGTCAGGCCGTTGGCAATCAGGTTGATGACAGTGCCGTCGTCCATCGACAGCATGCCCGTGCCCAGGCCCAGGGAATGGCCCAGGCCGATGCTGCCCTGCTTGAGCTGCACGCCGCCCGAGAAGGCGCTGCCGCCGGTCAGCGCCAGCGCGCCGGCGCCGGTCTTGACCAGGCCGCCGCTGCCCACGACGATGCCCGAGTAGTAGGACGTACTGCCAGCCGCGGAATTGACGGTCAAGGTTCCAGCGCCCAGCGCCACGGTGCCAGCGCCGCTCAGGCTGCTGGCTTGGAGCGTATTGCCGTTGAGGTCCAGCGTGGCGCCCGATTGCACCTGATAGCCGGTGCCTTGGACCAGTGCCGTGGTGGAGCCCGCGCGCAGCGTGCCGTCCGCGACCAGCGTGCCGCCGGTATAGCTGTTGGCGCCGGTCAGGGTCTGCGTGCCCGTGCCTTGCTTGACCAGGGTGCCCGTGCCGCTGACCGAGCCGCTGAAGATGCCGTCGGCCGAACCGCCTGCCAACAGGGAATTGCTGCCCATCTTGATGTTGCCGGCGCCCGCCAGGGTGCCGAACACCTGGGCGCCTTGGCCTGCCGACAGGTCGAAGGTGGCGCCGCTGGCGACGGTCACTGTACCGGTGGCCGCGAGGCTGGCGGCCGCGCCCAGCGCCAGCGTGCCGCTGTTGACGTAGGTGCCGCCAGAATAGGTGTTGGACCCGTTGAGCGTCAGCGTGCTGGCGCCGTTCTTGGTCAGGCTGCCCGCGCCCGCGATGTTGCCATTGAGCGTCAGGTCCTGGCTGCCTTGCACGGTCAGGCCGGCGTTCAGGGCGATGTTGTTCGCCAGCGCCAGCGCCTGAGTGTTGTCCAGCGTGGAGTCGCCGCCCACCGTCAGTGTGCCGGAGCCGAGCGCGGCGCCGTTGCCGACGATCAGGCCGCCCGCGTTCAGTAGTGTGCCGCCCTCGTAGATGTTGACGCCGCTGAGGGTCAGGTTGGCCGCGCCGTTCTTGATCAGGCCGCCGGCGCCGCCGACGGTGCCGTTCAGGTCCATGGCACTGGAACCGGCGATCGTCAGCGCGCCGTGCAGCGCGATCTTGTTGCGCACGATGACTGCCTTGTTGCTGTCCAGCGTGGTGCCGTTGGCAGCGGTCAGCAGGCCGCTGCCCAGGGCCTTGTCGTTGCCCAGCACCAGCGTGCCGCCGTTGAGCGCCGTGCCGCCGGTATAGCCGTTGGACGCGTTGAGCACCAGGGTGCCGGCGTCGAGCTTGGCCAGCGTGCCGCTGCCAACGAGCGGGGCGTTGACGGTCGCGGTCACGCCGGAATCGACGCGCACCGCGGCATGGCCCTGGTCGCCGTTGACCAGGTTGAGCGATCCCAGCGAGCCGCGCTCCAGGATATAGCCGTTGGTCATGAACTGCATGCCCGTGGTGCTTTGCGCGCCGGCGACGGTGACCGTCCCTGCCGCTCCCAGGAAAACAGCGAACTTGCCGGCCCAGGAACGGTTCCCGTTGCCGTCGACGCCGGTCCAGTTGGCGTTGGCGCCGTCCCAGGTGCCGCTGCCGCCTTCGATCACGCCGTTGCCGGTGGTTTGCGTACCGTCCCAGAACTGCACGGCGACGTTGGGTGCGGCCACCAGCAGGTTGATCTGCTTGTCGACGGCGGTCTGCAAGGTCAGGTCCGCCGATTGCACGTTGCCGGGCAGGTTGCCGAAACGCATGCCGTTGTCGGTCAGGCTGCCGCCATAGTTCATCAGCCGGTACACACCGGTGCCGAAGCCTCCCGCGTCGCTGATATTGAGCGTGCCGCCCAGGGTCAGGTCGCCGGCCACGTTCACCAAGGCCGCGCCGCCACCCAGGGCGGGGGCGCCCAGGCTGGCATTCACGATCGAGTTGGCGTCGAGCGCCAGGCTGCCGACCGACAGGGTGTGGCCGGCCATCAGTTTCAGGGTGGCGTTGTCCAGGACCTCCACGTTGCCGGCAATGCTGCCGGCGCCGCCCAGGGTGGCGCCGCTGTAGACCACCACGTCGCTGCTGGCCAGCGAGCCGTCAACCCACAGGCTGCCTGCAGTGACGGAGGTCGAGCCGGCAAGGGTGTTGGCGCCCGAAAGCACCATCGACCCCGCGCCAGTCTTGGTCAGCCTGCCCTTGCCGTTGATTTGGCCGCTGAAGCTGCTGTTGCCGCCGTTGGCGCCGACGCTCAGGATGTTTCCCTGCGATACGGTCACGGCGCCTGCGCCGTTCAGGCGATCAAGGCGAACCAGATTGGTCACGAACAGATTGGCGCCCGCCGCCACGTTCGCGGTGGCGTTCTGGCCCAGCGCATTGGTGCCCACGGTAGTCAGGCTGCCGCTTTGCAGATCGATCGTGCCGCTGAAGGTGTTGGCGTTGCCGGTGAGCAAAAGGCTATCCGCTCCGGTCTTGCGCAGCGTGCCGTTACCGCTTACCAGGCCGTCCAGGATCAGGCTGTTGTTGCCCGCCACCGTGAGCGTGCCGTCGACATTGACGGTATTGCCCAGGCGCATCGGACCGGCGGTATCCAGCCGCGAGTCGCCTGCGACGTTCAGCATGCCGGTGCCCAGCGCTGCGGCGTTGCCCAGATTCAAGTCGCCGGCATTGACCGTGGTGCCCCCGCTGTGGCGGTTTTCGCCATTGAGGGTAAGCTTGCCGGCGCCGTTCTTGACCAGTTCCTGATAGCCGTCGATCACGCCGTTCAGGGTGATGTCATTGCTGCCGTCCAGGGTCAGGGAGGCGCTCAGCTGCACCTTGTTGGCCAGGGTCACCGCGCGGCTGGCTTCCAGGATCCCCGCGTTGCGCACGGTCAGCGTGCCCTCGCCGAGCGCGGTGTCGTAGCCCACGCCCAGGTTGCCGCCCATCAGGGTGACGCCGCCCTGGAAGGCGTTGTTGCCATTGAGCGTGAGCTTGCCAGTGCCGCGCTTGGTCAGGCCGCCTGCGCCGTTGACCGGGCCGTTCAAGGTGAGGTCTTGGTTGCCGAGAAGGTTCAGATCGCCTGCCAGGTTGACCGTGTTGGGCAGGCTCAGCGCCAGGCTGTTGTCCAGCTGCGTGCCGTTGGCGGCGTTGAGGGAGCTGCTGCCTAGCGGATTGCTGGAGGCCAGCACCAGCCTTCCGCCGTTCAGCGCCATCGTGCCGGTAAAGTAGTTGCCGCCGCCCAAGGTCAAGGTGGCGCCGCCATTCTTGATCACGCCGCCGCCGACGATATTGCCGTTCAGGGCCAGGTCATTGCTGCCGGCCAGGTTCAAAGGGCCTTCGGCAATGATGTAGTTGGTCAGCGCAAGCGCCTTGTTGTTGTCCAGCGTGGTGCCGTCGTACACGGCCAGCGGACCTTGGCCCAACGCAGCATCGTTGCCGAGTACCAGGGTGCCGCCCTCCAGCAGGGTGCCGTTGTGGCTGTTGGCGCCGTTCAGCACCAGCGTGCCGAGGTCCAGCTTGCGCAAGGTGTTGAGGCCGGAGATGGGTACGTCGATGGTTGCAGTGACGTTAGGGTCGACCCGCAAGGCGAATCGGCCCTTGGTGCCATTGTTTGCCTTCAGCTCCGCGCCAGCGCCCGCGACGAGGTGATAGCCGTCGGTCATGAACTGCATGCCGCCGATCGTGTGCGAACCGTCGACGGTAATGGTGCCACTGGATCCCATGAAGACGGCGAACTTGCCGTCCCAGCTGTCGTTGATAGTGCCGTTGGCGTTGGTCCAATTGGTGCCGGTGGCATTCCATGTACCGTTGCCGCCCTCGACGGAGCCGTTGGCAACCAAGGCGGAACCGTCCCAGGATTGCACCCGCAAATTCGATGCGACCTGCAGGTTGACCTGACCATTGATACCGGTCTGTATTATCAGATTCGCTGGATTGGCCAACCCGTTCAGGTTGCCGAAATCGACGATGTTGTTGACGATGCTGCCGTAGTCGAACAGGCGGTATACGCCGTCGCCGAAATTTCCGGCATCGGTGATGTTCAACTTGCCGTCCAAGACCAGGGGGCCGGCGACCCTGAAGAGCGGGACGTTGCCGATGACCGGCGAGCCCAGCGCCACGTCGATGTTTGCGTTCTGTGACAGGGTGAGTCCGCCGAGGTTCAGCGTGTTGCCGCTGGTCCCGGCCAAATGGCCGCCGTCGTAGACAGTCACGGGGCCGCCGAGCGTGCCGCTGCCGCTCAGGGTGCCGCCCGAACGAACCGCGACGTTGCTGTTGTTCAAGGCGCCGCTGACTTTCAAGGTCCCGCTTTTGACCTCGACGTTGTTGAAGAGGTTGCTGGTGCCCGCAAGTTCCAGCGTGCCGGCGCCGGTCTTGTGCAGCGCGCCGCCGCCGAGGAACTCGCCGGCGTACACGCTGTTGGCGTTGCTGCCGCCCACTTCCAGCACGCTGCTCATGCCGAGATTGGTCATGCCGCTGCCGCTCAGGGCCCCGATCTTGGTGGGGCCGTTGACATTCAGCACGGTGTTTGCGGCCAGCTGGACGCTGACGGGATTTCCCAGGGAGGTGCCGTGGGCGATGGTGACGGAACCTTCGCGCACGTCGTAGCTGCCGGAGTAGCTACCGGCACCAAGCAGAAGCAACTCGTCCGCGCCGGTCTTGGTCAGTTTGCCGCTGCCGCTCAACCCGCCGAACAGATGCAGCCCAACCGGAGTATCAACGGTCAGGTCGCCATTGACGCTGATGCCATTTGACAGGGGCGCGAGTTGGGCGTTCTTCAGGGTGGCCGTGCCGCTGGTGACCAGCGGGCCAACCCCCAGGGCATTGGCGTTGCCGACCACCAAGGTGCCGCCACTGAGGGCGATGCCGCCGATGTGGCCGAAGTTGTTGCCGTTGAGGCTGAGCGTGCCGGTGCCTGTCTTGGCCAAGATGCCGGTGCCCGAGATCGCGCCATTCAGGCTCAGGTCATTGTCGCCAGCGACCGTCAGGTTCGCCTGCAGCGCGATGGCGTTGGCCAGCGCTACCGGGCTGCTTGCGGTCAGGGTCGAACTACCGCCAACCGTCAGGCCGCCGCCGCCCAAGGCCTGGTTGTTGCCCACCGTCAAGGTGCCGGCATTCAGCGTGGTGCCTGACAGGTAGATATTTGCGCCGTTCAAGGTAAGGTTGGCCGCGCCGTTCTTGATCAGCGAGCCTGCTGGGCCGGAAACAGCGCCGTTCAGCGTCAGGTCGGCGCTTCCGCCTATTCCCATGGCGCCCAGCAGATTCACGTCGTTGTTCAGGACCACCTTGTTATTGGCGTCGAGCACCGTGTTGTTGAGCGCGGTCAGGCTGCCGCTGCCCAGAGCCGCATTGCTGCCGACAACCAGGCGGCCTGCGGCGAGCGTCGTGCCGCCGAGATAGGTGTTGTTCCCGTTGAGTACCAGCGTGCCGCTGCCCTGCTTGTTCAGGACGCTGCTGCCGAGTATGGAGACCCCCAAGGTCGCGGTCACGTTGGGATTGACTTGAATCGTGGCAACGCCGCTGGTATTCAACTGACCATTGGCTCCGCCCACCAGCGTATAGCCGTCGCTTTGGAACTCCAGGCCTGTGATCTGGCGCTGTCCGCCGACCGCCACCGTTCCGGCCGCACCCGAGAACACCGCGTTGCCGCCGGTCCAGGATTGATTCACGGTCCCGTCGGCGGAGGTCCAGTTGGTGTTGGTGGCGTCCCAGATGCCGGCGGCCCCATCCACCGAGCCATTCGCCACGGAGTGACTGCCGTCCCAATACAGTTGCGGGCTGACGACGGGAACCGCATGCGCGCCCGTGGCGGCCAGCGCAATGCCCAGCGCGCCCGCCAGCTGCGCGCCGTTGCGGCGCAGGCGCCGGGCAGGGCTGCTGCTCTTGGCCGGACCGCGGGCGATTTCACTGACGGCCTGCCACACGCCGGCGGCGGCGTTGAAGACTACTCGATAGACGTGATTCATTGATCTCTTCTATGCCGACGCCGATGGTGGGCCGGCAAAATTGGACGTTGTATTGATTTAAATGAAACTAAATGCGTCTTTGTGGTAGGTCGCTCAGCGGAAAGACAGCGTGAACTGGCGGGGCAACCGTTACAGAATTCGAAATATTTTGCTGAAAATTAACATTTCTTTACGTCGCGTAATGTACGGCAAAAATGCGGATTCCCACACCGTCAATGCGGAAATATTTGAATTGAGTTCACATTTGCTGCGCTGGCGCCACGCCAGGGCGGCTATGGTCGGTTGCCGCGTTCCTGCGTACACTCCCGGCCATGCTACGAATCGACAATCTCGGCAAGCGCTACGGCGACCATCTCGTCTTCCAGGGCCTGACCCACACGTTCGCGCCCGGATGCGTGGCGCTGTGCGAAGAAGACAGCACCGGCAAGTCCACGCTGCTGGGCATCATCGCGGGTGTGATCGCGCCGGATGCCGGGGAGGTCTGGATCGACGGACATGCGCTGAGCCAGGCGCCGGCGCAAGCCCGGTCCCGCCTGGCCTATGTGCCTGACAATTGCATGGCGCTGCCCGCGCAGACGGGGCGCGGATTGTTGCAGCAGGTCGCGGCGGAGAAGAATGTGCCGCTGGGCGACAGCGTGCTGGACCTGGCGTTCCGGCTGGGGCTGGAGCCGCATCTGGACAAGCGCTTCGAGCAGATGTCGACCGGCACGCGGCGCAAGGTCTATCTGACTGCCGCCGCCCTGGGGGATCCGGCCGTGATCATCGCGGACGGGGCCAGCAACGGCCTGGATGCGCAGGCGCGCGGCGTGCTGGCCGAACAGTTCAAGACCTGGGCGCAGGATCGGGTGGTGCTGTTCGCCAGCCACGATCCCGAGCTGGTAGAGGCCTGCGGCGCCCGCAGCGTCGAGATTGCCGCCTTGCGCTAGCGGCGCGGGCGCTTTGGTGCGAAATTAAGCAGTCTGCAACTTGCGTTGCCCCATGGATCGGATGGGGCGCCAGACTGCGCATTCCAGGCCTGATCCGCAGCCTGCACCCCTCATTCATCGACCCCCGATTTCATCCGGCGTGATCGCTGTTGCTCATCACATTGCTGACCGAGTAACCGTGTACAACTCATGGAGGGTGGATCATGAATCGCAGGAGCATGCTGTTTGCGTCGATCGCAGCCTTGGCGGGCTCGCTGACGCACAAGTCCGGCGCCGCGCGGCAGCCGGGCGGGCCGCCAGTCATCGGCCTGCTGGTCAACGGCGCCGCCGCCAACAATCCCGCCGTCGGCGCGGTGCGGGCAGGGTTGGCGGAACTCGGCTACGCCGAGGGCAAGAACCTCATCCTTGAAGGCCGCTACGCGGAGGGCAAGCTCGACCGCCTGCCGGCGCTGGCGGCGGAGCTGGTTGCGCTGAATGCCGACGTGATTGCCGCCTTCGGCGGGCCGGCGTCCAGCGCGGCGGTCCGGGCCACCAAGACGATTCCCGTCGTGTTCGCCATCGTGGCCGATCCCGTGGCCGTGGGCTTTGCCGCGACCCTGGAGCGTCCGGGCGGGAATGCGACCGGCATCACCAGCAACGATCCGGAGCAGGCCCGGCGCCAGCTTGAATTGCTGCGCGAAGTCATGCCGAAGCTGGCGCGCGTCACGCTCCTGAGCGACCAGGACATACCCGGCGCCGATGCCAGCGGCCTGGCGCCCATCGAGCGGACCTATGCCGCCGCGGCCAAGGCGCAGGGCATGGAACCCCAGGTGCTGAAGCTGCGCGGTCCCGCGCCCGATTTGGATGCCGCCTTCAAGGCCATGGCCGACGAGAAGTCCGAGGCGCTGCTGGTCCTGGAGGTGCCGGTCACGCTGGCTCACCGCAAGCGCATCGCCCAACTCGCCGCCAGCCAGAACCTGCCCGCGGAGTTTTCGGCCGGTTCGGCCGACGCGGGCGGGCTGATGAGTTACGGCACCAACGTCGCGGATACCTGGCGTAGCGTTCCGGGGTTCGTCGACCGGATCCTGAAGGGTGCCAAGCCCGCCGACATGGCCGTGGAAGTCATCACGCGGCGGGAGTTCACCGTCGACCTGAAGGTTGCCCGCCAGCTGGGGCTGACGGTGCCGCAGGCCATGCTGGCGAGGGCGGACCGGGTGATTGATTGATGTTCGTGTCCAGGTCCGTGCCGCCTGCGCCGAGCCGCCTGTGCGAAGGGCGGCTTGGCGCTTTGGCGCTCAATTCTTCGCCATCAATCCCAGGTACTCGATCAGGCCTTTTTCCTTGATGTAGGTGGCCTGGGCCCATGCCTTGTAGTCCTGGCTGTTGCGGTAGGCGGGTTCCTGGTTCAGTTGTTTCATGACGTCCATGCTGGCAGGGTCGAACAGCGCCTTCTTGAAGGCGTCGTGCAGCGTCTGCACCACCGCGGGGTCCATGCCCTTGGGACCGGCCAGGCCGTAGGGCGAGGTGGAGACGACCTTGTAGCCCAGTTCCTGGGCGGTGGGCACGTCGGGCCAGCGCGTGGTGCGCTTTTCGCCGAAGGTGACCAGCAGCCGCATCTTGCCGGAGTCCACGAACTGGTCCCAGCCGGTGGCGTCGCTTTGCGCCATGACGTGGCCACCCAGCAGGGCCTGCTGCATGTCGGCGTTGCCCTTGTAGGGCACGTGGTTCAGCTTCACCTTGGCGTTGATGGCGACTTCCTCGATCAGCAGGTGCGGCGACGAGCCTACTCCGGTTGAGCCGTAGTCGATGGTGCCTGGCGCCTTGCGTGCCGCGTCCAGGTATTCGTTGAAGGTTTTGTATGGGGAATCCGCGCGGACGGTGAAGCCGAAGGTGTAGCCGGACAAGCCCAGGATGAAGCTGAAATCGTTGATCGGATCCCAGTTGACCTTCTGCATGTAGGGCATGCGCAGCATGGCCAGGGTGTACAGGGCGATGGTGTAGCCATCGGGCTTGGCGGTCTTGGACATCGTGGCGGGACCGAGCGTGCCGCCGGCGCCGGGCCGGTTCTCGACGATGACCGGCTGGCCCAGGTACTTGGACGCGTCCTGCGCCACGGTGCGCATATGGCGGTCGGTGGAGCCGCCGGCCGGGAAGGGCACGATGACCGTGACGGGCTTGGAGGGGAAGGCGCCTTGCGCGTGGGCCGAGAATGGCAGGGCGGCGGCGCCCAGAGAGATCAGCAGGGCGCCGAGGCAGGCGCGCCGCAGGGGCTGGTGGTCCATGGGTTTGTCTCCTGTGGTGTTGTTGTGTCTGTGGGGCAATGCTCAGTCGCGCAGGACGACCTTGACGGGCAAGCGGGCCAGCGCGTCGCGCAGGCTCGCCTTCAGCGCCTCGGGTGCGCGGACGTCGGCCTGTACGGCGACCTCGGGCTGCGTGTCGGCCTGGACGCGGAACAGCGTGCCGTCGTCGGTCAGGCCGGCTTCCTGCAGGGTGCGCGCCACCACGGCCTGGACCGATACGGCGGTGGCCAGGCGGCGCAAATCGGGTTTGTAGATCTTGCCCACATTGGTCATGGGCATGCTGTCCAGCACGATCACGCGCTTGGGCCGCGCCGGGCTCTCGTCCACGTGCTCGGCCGCGTAGGCCAGCAGTTCGGCTTCCTCGATCTGGACGCCTTCAGCCAGTGTGACGAAGGCGATGGGCAGCTCGCCGGCGTAGGCGTCGGGCGCGCCGACTGCGGCGCAGAGCTGCACCGCCGGGTGGGCGGCGAGCGCGTCCTCGATGGTCTTGGGATCGATGTTGTGGCCGCTGCGGATGATCAGGTCCTTGGCGCGGCCCTGCAGATGCAGGCGGCCGGCCTCGTCCAGATAGCCGACGTCGCCGCTGATCAGCCAGCCGTCCTCGGTGAAGGCGCGCGCCGTGTCTTCGGGGTCAAGAAAACCGGGAATGACGTTGGGCGCCTTGAACAGCACCATGCCGGGCGAGCCGGCATGCAGGTCGCGCGCCGGCTGGCCCGCGGGCAGGTCCAGCGCGACGATGCGGACCTGCACGTAGGGCAGCGGAAAGCCGACGCAGCCCACGGGAAACTGGCAGCCGGGCGGCGAGATGGTCGAGATGCCGGCCATCTCGGTCATGCCCAGGCTTTCATTGACGTGCAGTCCGAACAGGCGCTTGAAGCGCGCCGCCAGTTCGGCGGGCAGCGGCGCGGCGCCGGTGCGGCAGTAGCGCAGCGACGAGATGTCGGCCCCGGCCAGCGGCACTTCGGCCAGCGCCGCGAGGATGGTGGGCACGCCTTGCAGCGAGGTGGCGCGGTGGTGTTCGACCAGGCGCCAGTAGTTGCGCAGCACGTCGCGGTTGCGCAGCAGCAGGGTGGTGGGGATGACGGTTTCCACCCCCGCCGACAGGGCGGCCAGCGACGCCGGCAGCACGCCTGCCACATGGAACAGCGGATAGCCGTTGATGACCACGTCGTCCGGGCCCGCGTTCTGCAGTTGCACCGCGGCCCAGGCGCTGAAGACCTGGTTGGCATGCGTGTGGATGGCGAGCTTGGGCGCGCCCGTGGTGCCGCCGGTGTGGAAGTACGCGGCCACGTCGCCGCCCTGGATGTCGCGGCCGCTGAGCAGGCGGTCGGCCGGCTGCGCCGCGCGCGCCGCGTTGAAGTCCAGCGCTTGGTCGGGCAAGGCCGGGCGGGCCGCCAGCGGCTCGTCCAGCGGCGCCACGCGCAGCAGGGTATGCAGCGTGGGCACGCGTTCGAGCAGCCGTAGCGCCTTGGACCAGGAGCCGCATTCCACGTCGGAGCCATAGGCGATCAGCACCTTGGCGCGCGCCGTGGTCATGAGCGACGCCAGCTTGTCGTCGGTCAGCAAGGGGTTCAGCGGCTGCACGACGCCGGCGGCCTCGCCGCCCCATAGCGCCAGGTGGTACTCCAGGCAGCCGGGCAGCAGCACGGCCACCGCGTCCTGCGGCCCGACGCCCAGTTCATGCAGCAGATTGGCGGTCTGGTGGATGCCGGCCAGCAGTTCGCGGTAGCTCCAGCGCACCGGCGTGTCGCCGGGGTCGGCGCTGCGCAGAAAGGTCAGCGCGGTCTTGTCGCCGAAGGCCGCGGCCGAGTTGCGGAAGATCTCGTAGGTGCTGCGCACCGTGAGCGTTTCGGTCAGCGGCCGGGCTTGCAGCCGCTGCACGTCCGCCGCGCTGCGCACGGGGAACGGGGCGGCGAAAGGCGGCGAGAGGGGCGGGGCGGCATGGACCTGGGTCATGGCATGGTCTTCCGCTCAGGCCTGCCCCAGCGCGATGTAGCGCCGCAGGTGATGGTCTTCGTCGCCCAGCTGGTGGTCGATCATGACCAGGCGCTTGGCGTAATGCGCCAGCGGCAGTTCCCAGGTCATGCCGATGCCGCCGTGCAGCTGGATGCTTTCCTCGGCCACCAGGGTGCCGATGCGGCCGATGGTGTACTTGGCGGCGGACAGCGTGCGTTCGCGGGTGGCGCGGTCCGAGTGGTCCAGGGCGGCCGCGGCGTTGATCACGGCAGAGCGCGCCTGTTCGATCTCCAGCAGCACGTCCGCCATGCGATGCTGCAGCGCCTGGAAGCTGCCAATGGGGGCGCCGAACTGGCGGCGCGTGCGCAGGTATTCCAGGGTGGCGTCGCGGGCGCAGTCCATCGCGCCCACCGCTTCGGCGCACAGCGCCAAGATGCCGCGGCCGGCGGCGCGTTCCAGCAGCGGGTAGCCTGCGCCGGCCTCGCCCAGCAGGGCCTCTGGAGCAAGCTGCACGCCGTCGAGCACGAGCTCTGCCGCGCGGCCGCCGTCGATCAGGCCATAGCCGCGCACCTTCAGGCCGGGCGTGCCGGCGCTGACCAGGAACAGGCTGATGCCGGCCTCGTCGTCCGGGCCGCCCGCGCTGCGGGCCGGGATCAGGAACAGGTCAGCGTGTTCGCCGGCCGTGACCACGGCCTTGGCGCCGTTGAGCACCCAGCCGTCCGCGTTGCGTTCGGCCCGGGTTTCGACATGCGCCAGTTCATAGCCGGAGCCGGGCTCGGCGTGGGCCAGCGCGGCGGTGATGCTGCCCGCGATCAGGCCTGCGAGGGCTTCGCGTTGGGCCGGCGTGCCGGCGGCGGCGATGGCGCTGCCGACCATGAGCGCGTCCAGCAGCGGTTCGACGGCCAGGCCTCGGCCCAGCGCCTCGAACACGACGGAAATGTCGAAGCCGCTGCCGCCCAGTCCGCCATCCGCTTCGGCAAACAGCGCGCCGATGGCGCCGAGTTCGGCGTAGCGCTGCCACAGCTCCAGGCTGTAGCCCCGCTCCGAGCGGGCGTTGCGGTCGCGGGTGGCGAAGTCGCTCTGTTCGGCGACAAAGCGGCGCAGCATGTCGGAGAGCATGCGCCGGTCTTCGGTGTGTTCAAAATTCATGGCCGGCCCTTACAGTCCGAGGATCATCTTGGAGATGATGTTCTTCTGGATTTCATTGGAGCCGCCGAAGATCGACAGCTTGCGGTTGTTGAAGTA
>MCNF01000241.1_pt1 | contig 15398 bp, 15 predicted proteins | sample 778221 | NCBI WGS metagenome assembly MCNF01 (sample SAMN04296814, study PRJNA304217) | bioreactor metagenome | isolation source: arboretum soil enriched with benzalkonium chloride | place: Turkey | reverse complement strand
GTCTGGAAGAACCTGTTCAGCTCGGTCGGCAGCACGGCCGCGGAACAAGGCTTCAACATCAAGCTGAACTGCCGCGAGGCCAAGCCGGAGCTGAATGCGGTGTACCTGCGGATGGACGCCAAGCCCGACGCCTCGGGCGCGCCAGGCGTGATCGCCTTGAGTCCCGACGCCAATGCCGCGACAGGCGTCGGCATCCAGATTCTGGACAAGGACCGCCAGCCGGTGGCCTACGGCCAAAGCGCCTTGGTGGGCATGTCCAAGGACGGCGTCTACAACGTGCCGTTCCATGCCCGCTACTACCAAACCGCAAACCAGGTGACCGCGGGTCGTGCCAACGGCTCGGCCACCTTCACCCTTGAATACAAATGACCTCCTCCGAATCCACGAAAAACTGGCCCAGGATCATGAACAGACCTACCTTCAATCACACCGTCCATGTTTGCGTCGAAGCCATCGAGCCAGCCACGGCGCTAGTGCAGGGGCTGGGCGACCGCGCCCAGATGATATGCCTGACCCAATCCGCCACCCGCTTGCAGGAGCAGCTCGCCGAGCCCGGCCTGCACTATGTGGTCATGCACGGCAGCGCGGAATGGCTGGCCGCCATGCTGGGCGCGCGGCGCGGCCCCTACGTCGCGGGATTGGTGGCCATGATCACCGCCAACGATTCCTCCAATACCCGGGCGGAACTGATCTGCGCCGGCGCGGACGCCTGCCTGCCCTCGAACGCCGGCATCGGCGAATTGTTGGCGGCGCTCAGCAGCCTGGAGCGCCTGTCTTCGGCCTTGCGTACCCGCCTGCAGCGCGAGGCCGCGCCCGCCGCGGAATCGCTGGCGCGCAGGCGGCGCGCCCTGGCGGCAACTGTCGCGACCGTCCGCGTCACGCCGGTCCGCGAGTGGGCGCTGATGGAGGCAGAGAAGACGCTGCGCGCCCCGGACAGCGCCGGCTTGCTTGCGTTGAGCAACAAGGAGTATGCCCTGCTGTCGTGCCTGAGCGGCCATGACTTCCAGTACTGCAGTATTGCGGACCTCCACAAGGAGGTCTGGCCGGACGCGGCAGGCCGCCCGGTGCATCTGCAGCGCGCCATCGTCTCCAGCGTGGTTGGGCGCCTGCGCCGCCGGGCGCGGATGGCGGGAATCGAACTGCCGCTGCGCACGAGCTACGGCCAGGGCTACACCTTTGTTCATCCGCTGAGCAGCGCGGGCTAAAAACTCTGCTAACAGGCGAGGCTCGGGATTACGGGCCTTGACACTCCTTTTTCTCCATCGTTATATTTATGAACAACGTTCACATTAATGAACAACTAGAACAATGACGCGCCCGGCCGAAGCCCGTCGGGCAAACCTAGCCACATGAGGCCCTATGAGTTCCACCGCATTCACAGAGGCAAGCCGCATCGTCAATCGCAGTCCCTTGAACCGATGGCTGGGCATGTCCGTACTGCGAGCCGATGACGACGGCATCACGCTCGGCATCCGCTGGCGCGAGGAACTCATTTCGAACCCGGATGCCCGCTCCACGCATGGCGGCATACTTGCGACGTTGATCGATGCCGCCGGCGACTATGCAGTCGCCCTGAAAGTAGGCGTTCCCGTCCCCACGATCGATATGCATGTGGACTTTCACCGCATCGCCAAACCCGGCGACTTGCGGGCCGAAGGCCAGGTCATACACCTGGGCAGGCGCTTCGCGACCGCCCATGCCCGCGTGTTGGACACGGAGGGCAATCTCATCGCCAGCGGCCGCGCGCTTTACCTCGTGCCGGCATCCGCTGGCCCGGCGCCTGGCGCCGAGACGCCCCTGGCCAGTCAGGGAGAGGCATGATGGGTCCGCTCAAGGGAATCAAGATCATCGAGTTCGCGGGCATAGGCCCCTGCCCGATGACCGCAATGCTGCTCGCCGACCTGGGCGCCACCGTGCTGCGCATAGACCGGTCGGAACCCCCATCGCTGGGCATCGAGCGTCCGCTCAGGTTCAACTTGCTGTTGCGCAACCGCAAGGCCATCGCCCTGGACCTCAAGAACGCTGCGGCGCGGGACCTGGCGCTGCGCCTCATCGAAGGCGCCGACGCCCTGCTCGAGGGTTTCCGGCCCGGCGTGATGGAACGCCTGGGACTGGGGCCCGACGTCTGCCTGACGCGCAATCCACGGCTGGTCTACGGCCGGATGACGGGATGGGGCCAGACCGGGCCGCTGGCCCAGGTAGCCGGCCATGATCTCAATTACATCGGCCTGACCGGCGTGTTGCACGCCATGGGCCGCGAAGGCCAGCCGCCCACCCCACCCCTGAATCTGGTGGGAGACTTCGGCGGCGGCGCGCTGTACCTGGCCTTGGGCGTCCTCGCCGCCATCATCGAAGCGGCCCGTTCAGGACTGGGCCAGGTCGTCGATGCCGCCATCGTGGACGGCACCGCATCGCTGGCGACCGCCCTGTTCGGCCTGCACGCGGCCGGCCTTTGGAACGACAAGCGTGGCCACAACATGCTGGACTCCGGCGCCTACTTCTATGATGTCTACGAGTGCGCCGATGGCAAATGGGTTTCCGTCGCGCCGCTGGAGCGCAAGTTCCACGACAAGCTGCTCGAGCTCATGGGCCTGGACCGCGAATCGCTCGGCCGCCAGGCCGACCGCGACGGATGGCCGCTGGCCAGATCCATCCTCGCCGACGCCTTCAGGAAGAAGACGCAGGCGCAATGGTGCGAGCTGCTCGGTACCACGGACGTGTGCGTGGCGCCGGTGCTATCGCTGGACCAGGCCGCCGGACACCCTCATATGCGGGAGCGGAAGGTCTTGATCGACGTCGACGGCGTCATGCAGCCGGCGCCTGCCCCGCGCTTCTCGCGTACGGCCCCCGCAAAGCCGACGCCGCCCGAGGCCGCCAGCGCCAGCACGATGGAAGCGGCGCTGGCCGGATGGTTATCGCCCGCCGAACAGACACGATGGCGCAGCCAGCTGGAGGAAGTCTCAGTTGCCGGGCATATGCCGTAAGGTTGTGGAGGCGTCCGCGGCCACTTCCTGCAGCAGCTGCCGCAAGGCGGGCAACGACTGCGCGAAACGGTCGCTGGGCGCCGCAATCATCAGGGCGTAGCTGGCGGTGCCGTCAGCCTTGATGATCGGCGCGGCAATGCCGGACGCGCCTGCAACCGCCTCGCCCATGCTCACCGCAATTCCGGAAGCGCGTATTTCCTGCAGCTGCGACTCGAAAGCCTCCTTGTCCGGCAGAGGCTTGCCCGTCATGGGCTTGAGTTTGGCGGTCTTGAGGTATTTCTTTTGCCAAGCCTGGTCCTGAAACGCGAACAGCAGCTTGCCCGCGGCCGACACGTGCAGCGGCCGTTTCGTGCCGATCGGCACCGAGTACCGGACAGGTTGCTTGCTGTCGATGCCGTCGATATAGGTAACCGTCTTCGCTTCCTTGTCGATCAGCGCCAGGAACACGCTTTCCTCGCAGCGCGCCGCCAGCTCCTCGACATAGGGCCGCAAGATCTTGGTAACGCCCGCGCTGGCCAGCACCTCGGCCGACAACTGGAAGATGGATGGCCCCAGCTCGTAGCGCCCGGCCGCGTGCATCAGGTACTTATGGGCCACCAAGGGCCGCAGCAGCAAGAGCAGGCTGCTCTTGGGGGCCTCGAGCTCGCTGCTCAGTTCCGCCAGCGTGGCGCCGCCGGTCCCGCGCGCCAGCACCTCGAAGATGCCGAGAATCCGCAGCAGGGAGCGGGGCTCGGAAGTAGCGGGACTCGTTTCGGATCGGGTTTTCATGAATGGGTCGGATCAGCCTGGAGCAATGTGCATGCACTGCGTTCATATTCTCGAATGATACCTGTAAACACGGCGCCGCTTGAACCGGCGCAACGATCAAAAAGCAGCGGGAACAAGGAGATCTCAATGCAATCAGCACCCAAGGACGGCACACCAGGCCACGGCACATTCCGCGCCTACCAGATCCGGCGCGACGGCCCGATGACCTCTGGCCTCGCGCGCCTGGCCCTGGCCGATCTATCGCCGGGAGATGTGGTCATACGCACGGCGTACGCCGGCGTCAATTACAAGGATGCGCTGGCCACGACCGAGCAGGGCAACGTCATCCGGAAGTTCCCCCGCGTCGCAGGCAGTGACGCCTCGGGATGGATCGTGGCATCCGGCGACCGCAGGTTCCGGGAAGGCGACGAAGTGGCCGTCCTTGGACGGGGCTTCGGCGTGGACCATGACGGCGGATTCTCGGAGTACTTGCGCGTACCCGCAGACTGGGTCATCAAGCTGCCCGGCGGCTTCGCGTTGCGCGATGCCGCCACGCTCGGGATCGCCGGCTATACCGCCGCGCTCGCCGTCCATCTGTTGCAGGAGGCGCGCTGCCAACCCGAGCGGGGCGAAATCCTCGTCAACGGAGCGACCGGCGCTGTCTCGGGCATGGCCATCGAAATGTTGGCGCGGCTGCAATACCGGGTCGCGGCGGTCAGCGCCAAGCCTGATCGGGCGGCCTATCTGCAAACGCTGGGAGCCCAGGCAGTTCTAGGCGCCACGGATCTGGCCGACCAAGGCCGGCCGCTGGAGCCGGCCCGCTGGGCTGGCGGGCTGGACGCGCTGGGAGGCAAGCCGCTGGACCTGATGCTGCGCTCCATCATGCCGCGCGGATGCGTGGCCAGTTTCGGCAATGTGGCCGGCAACGAATTGTCCACCAGCGTACTTCCCTTCATCCTGCGCGGTGTGCGCCTCATCGGCGTCAACCTGACCTACTACCTGGATCTGGAAGCCGAGCTTTGGGCTCGCCTCGCTGGCGACCTCAGGCCGCAGCACACAATTGAACAGGTGAAAACCATAACGCTCGATGGGTTGGCCCAACAACTTCAGTACATGCTGGACGGTCAATCCTGGGGTAGGACCATCGTGGAATTTCCGGCCTGACATCCGGTAAAGGCCGCGGGCCGCAACGACCTGCGCGTTGCGGCCCGCAGCAATTGGCCTGGCGTCAATCCAGCGTTACGCCGGCCTTCTTGATGACCTTGGCCAAGGCGTCAATCTCCTTGTTGAGGAACGCACCATACTCCTGCGGCGTGGACGACGAGGCCTGCGCGCTCTGGTTGGCGAAATATGCCTGCACTTCCTTGTCGGCCAAGGCCTTTTCAACTGCGCCATTGAGCTTGGCGACGATCGCCGGCGGTGTTGCCGCTGGCGCCATCATCCCCGACCACGCCGACATCTCCAGGCCCCTGGCTACCGTTGCATCCAGCGTGGGCACATCCGGCAGGGTATCCAGCGGCGCCTTCGTCGCAACCGCCAGCGCCTTCAAACGTCCTGACTTGACCGCGGGAATGGCACCGGCCGAAGTCGCGAAGTAGTAATCAACCATGCCGGCCATCAGGTCGACCAGCGCGGGCGCCTCGCCCTTGTACGGAATGTGCATGCCCTTGATGCCAACGGCATCCTCGAACGACAGCGCGGCCAGATGAGTCACGTTGCCGTTGCCCGCCGACGCGTAGTTGAGCTTGCCGGGATTCGCCTTGGCGTAGGCCACCAGTTCCTCCACCGTCTTGAATGGCGACTTTGCCGGCACCACCAGCACGATCGGCAGGCTGGCCGTGAGCGCGATTGGCGCGAGGTCCTTGCTCACGTCGTAGGACAGCCGTTTGCTGTAAAGCGCGGGACTCGAGGCGATGGATGAGGTGTTGTACAGCAGGGTATAGCCGTCGCCCGCCGCCCGGCTGACTTCCTCGGCGGCAATGTTGCCGTTGGCGCCGGGCTTGTTGTCGATCAACACGTTCGCACCCAGCGTGCCGGCCATGTGCTTCGCCAGCGCGCGCGCGATCGCATCGGTGCCCCCGCCGGCGGAGAACCCCAGGACGACCTTGATGGGTTTGGAAGGATAGTTTTCCTGGGCCATGGCATCAGGCGCCGCCACGCCTGCCACGATCGCCAGAACAGCCGTGCCCGTGATGCCGGCCAGCCATGCGTATCCGCGACGGCCGCCGCCAACCGTCCCGCGGGATTGCTTGCAGTGAATCATGTTTGTCTCCTGTTCCTGCCTTTCTGCCACGGGCGCTGCGCGCCCTGTTTTGCCGGCGGAATCTAGCCCGCCATGGTCAATCCACCCGACACCGAGACAACCTGGCCGGTAATGAATGCCGCGTCGTCCGACGCCATGAAGCACACCGCGCCGACCACATCGCCGGGCTGGCCCAGCCTGCCGAACGGGATGGCCTTCTCCAGTGCGTTGCGCAGCTTGGCGCCGCTTTCGCCTTCGCCGGCGAAATCACGGAACAGCGGAGTGTCAGTCGGACCGGGGCAGACCACGTTGACGTTGATCTGCTTGCGTGCGACCTCGCGCGCCATGGTCTTGGTGAACGCAATGATCCCGCCCTTGCAGGCCGAATACACCGATTCCCCGGAAGAACCGACGCGGCCGGCATCGGACGCGATGTTGACGATGCGTCCCTTGCCGCGGGCGACCATGCCCTTGAGCACCGCGTGGTGCAGGTTGATGGGACCTTTCAGATTGATGCTGATGATCTTGTCCCACAGTTCCGGATCCGTATCGAGGAACCGCGCGGCATGGTCCCAGCCCGCGTTGTTCACCAGCACGTCGATCGGCCCCTGCTCGGCCTCGGCTCGGGCGACGGCGGCGACGATCCCGGCATAGTCGGTGATGTCAACGCGGTATGCGGATGCCTGGCCGCCCTGTACCCGGATGCGCGCGGCGACCTGCCCCGCCCCTTCGGCGTTCAGGTCGAAGATGGCGACCTTGGCGCCTTCCTCGGCGAAGCGTTCGCACAGCGCGGCGCCGATGCCGCCGCTGCCGCCCGTGACGATCACAACTTTGTCTTTCAAACCCTTCATGGCTACTCTCCTGGCTAGTCTTAACTGCGGCACTTGATCATGCGCAGGGGGGTGTACGTCATCACGACCGTACCGTCCTGCTTGACCACTTTGTTGAAGGTACGCACCAGGCCCCGCCCCGGGCGACTGTTGGACAGGCGCGCTTCTATCACTTCGCACTCGACGTGGATGGTGTCGCCGACGAAGGCCGGACCTTTGATGTCCAGTTCCATGTTCAGAAAGGCGTAGCCCGTCTTCTGCATGGTCGATTGAGTCAGCAACCCTTCCGAGATGCCATACACGAACGATCCCGGCGCGAAACGGCCCTTGATATCGGATTCGTTCTTGACGAATTCCATGTCGGTGAACAGCACCTCGGTCATATGTATGCAGTTGATGAAGGCGCATACGTCCGCATCCTGGATCGTGCGTCCCAGCGTCTTGAATTTGCGTCCGACCGGCAGGTCTTCGAAGTACATGCCCAGGCCTACGGTTTCGATTTCTTCGCGGTTCATCGCGGTCTCCTTGTGTGGGTGTTGTTACTTGCGGGCGGGACGGCCCAACAGACTGTTCGAAATGATGTTGCGTTGGATCTGGTTGGTGCCTTCGATGATCTGCAGCACCTTGGCATCCCTGAAATAGCGGTTGATCGGATACTCCGACGAGATTCCCGCCGCGCCGAACAGCTGCACGGCATCGGTCGCGACCTTCATGGCCGTGTCGCTGGCAAAGCATTTCGCCATCGCCGCCACCGGAGCCAGGACCGCCGCCGGCGCGCCGCCATCCACCAGCGAGGCGGCGCGGTAAACCAGTTGGCGTGCGGCTTCGGTCTGCATCGCCATGTCGGCCAGCATCCAGCGCACGCCCTGGAATTCGCTGACTTGTTGGCCGAAAGCCGTGCGATTGGTGACGAATTCGATTGCGTGGTCCAGCGCGCCCTGGGCCAGGCCGACGCCACGCGCCCCGATCAGCGGGCGGCTGGCGTTGAAGGCCTCCATGACCGCCCTGAATCCACCGCCCAGCATGTTCGCGTCGGGCACAAACACGTTGTCGAGAAACAATGGGCAGGACGGCACGCCGCGCGCCCCCATCTTTTCTTCCTTGCGTCCGACCTGCAGGCCGGACGTACCCTTCTCGACGATGAACAGGCTGATTCCGTCCTTGCCCTCTTCGCGGTACTTTGCCGCCACCAGGATGAAGTCCGCGATGTCCGAATTGGTGCACCAGATCTTGGCGCCGTTCAGCAGAAAGCCGCCGTCGACTTTCTCGGCGCGGGTCTTGATGCCGCTGACGTCAGAACCGCTCTGGGCCTCGGTGGTGGAAAAGGCGCCGCGCAGGTCGCCGCTGGCCAGGCCGGGCAACAGCCGCGCCTTCTGCTCCTCGGTGCCGCCGTGAAGGATCGCGCCGAACGGCACCCACTGGACCAGCAGCAGGTAGGCGGTGTTGTAGCAAACGCGACCGAACTCTTCGATTGCCAGGCATGCCGACAACATGCTGCCCGCCCCGCCATACTGCTCGGGGAACGGCAGCGTGAACAGTCCCAGCTCTTTGAGCAGGGCATACATGTCATGGGGATACTCGGCGCTGCTGTCGATCTCGTTGGCTCTCGGCGCGACCTTTTCTCGCGCCACGCGCCTGATGAGATCCTGTATCTGCAGCTGATCGTCGTTCAAAGCGTATTGGCTGTCATGCATGGGATGTTCCTGATCTCGATGATTCGTGTTGCTTCCAGCGCCCCGATGTCGGCGTCGGACTTATTGAGCAGCGATGCGAGCACCTCGGCGGTGTGTTGTCCGCGCAATGGAGGCGGATACCTGTACTCCACCGGCGTATCGGACAGGCGGATCGGATTGGCGACCATGCCTACCGTCGTGCCCCCCGGATGCGGCATGTCCACGCGCAGGCCGCGGTGTATCACCTGCGGGTGCTCGAATACCTGCGCATAGTTGTTGATGGAGCCGTTCGGGACTTCGGAGTTGGCGAGCAGGCCCAGCCAATGCTTGGACGGCTGCGTCCGGAACAGCGCTTCCAACGCACCCACCAGGGCGGCGCGGTTGACGTTGCGGCCGGGCATGTCCGCGAAGCGAGGATCGCTGAGCATTTCAGGCATGCCGATCAGTTCGCACAATCTGCGGAACTGGCCGTCGTTGCCGCAGCCGATGATGATGTGCCCGTCTGCCGTGGGAAAGGTTTGATAGGGCGCAAGGTTAGGATGCTCGTTGCCCCAGCGGCGTGGAATCGCCCCGCTGGCGAAATAGCTGGCTATCTGGTTGGCGCCGAAATTGACCACCGTATCCAGCAGCGCGACGTCGATATGCTGGCCAACGCCGGTCGCGTGCCGGCTCTCGATGGCCGAAAGTATGCCTATGGTGGCGTTCAGGCCAGTCAGCACATCGGCGACGGCGATGGCCGATTTCATCGGCCCGCCGCCCGGCTTGTCGTCGCGCTCGCCGGTGATGCTCATCAACCCGCCTTCGCCCTGAAAAATGAAGTCGTACCCCGGCAGGTGCGCGCACGGTCCGTCCTGTCCATAGCCTGTGATGGAGCAATAGATCAGACGCGGATTCACTTCGCGCAAATGGGTGTACGACAGGCCGTAGCGGGCCAGGTCGCCGACCTTGTAGTTTTCCACCAGCACGTCGCACTGGCGCGCGAGCTCGCGCACCAGCTCCTGCCCCTGCGGGGTCGAGATGTCGATGGCGACGGAGCGCTTGTTGCGATTGGCGGACGTGAAGTAGGCCGAGTCGCCCACACGCTCGCCGTCGTCATTCTCGATCCACGGCGGCCCCCAGTGCCGGGTGTCGTCACCCAGCACCGGACGCTCCACCTTGATGACATCGGCCCCAAGGTCGGCGAGCATCTGCGTGCACCAGGGCCCGGCCAGCACACGGGTCAGGTCCAGCACGCGCAAGTGAGAGAGAGATCCAGCCATATGCCTAGCCTCAGATTCAAGATCGTTCATATTTATGAATGCCGTTTATTATTTTATGTTCCATCATGCTGATGGGCAACGAAATTTTGGTTCTTTTTTGCTCATTTAGATCAATATCATGATGTATATGGGCGCATTGCGGCATTAAAGGGGCAAGCTCGCGGATGTATTCTTCGGCCCAGCCAACGGGCGTGCGGCATTAGTCCAGCTTGATGCCCGAGGTTTGCACCACGTCTCTCCAACGTTCGATTTCGGCCTGCAGGAAGCTCCGGAACTCCTGCGGCGAGGTCGCCTTGGGCACTGCTCCCTGCGCTGCCAATTGGGCGGTCACCTTGGGGTCGCTCAACGCCTTCGCGTAAGCCTGATTCAGGCGGGCGATGACTTCCGGCGGCGTTCCCGCCGGCACCATCAAGGCTTGCCAGGCGCCCATCTGGAACCCGGGCAGGATTGCCTCGGAGGCGGTGGGCACATCGGGCAACAGGTGCGACCGGTCCTTGCCGGTCACCACCAGCGCCTTGACCCGTCCGTCCCGGACGTAGGGATAGGCCGAATTGATCGGGTCCGCAAACAAGTCGAGACGCCCCGCGATGAAGTCTGGGAACGCTCCCGCGCCGCCCTTGTAGGGAATATGCGTAGCCTCGATTCCGGCCGCCTGCAGCAGCACGAACATGGCCAGATGGGTCAGGTTGCCCGTGCCTGACGAGCCGTAGTTCAGCTTGCCAGGGTGCTTCTGCGCATAGGCCGTCAGCTCCTGCACGTTCGCCACGCCCAGGGGGTTGCTGGCCATTACCAGCAAAGGCTGGTCGATCAGCAGAGAAACCGGGGCCAGATTCTTGTCCAGGTTGTATGAGACCTTTTGGCCAAATGCCGCCGTGAAGCCCAGCGCGGATGTGCTGTGCAGAAGCGTATAGCCGTCGGGCGCAGCCTGGGCCACGGCTTCGGCGCCGATGTTGCCATTGGCGCCCGGGCGGTTCTCCACCACCACGGGCACACCCAGCTCGCCGGACACCTGAGCGGCCAACAGGCGTGCGACCTGGTCGGTAGCGCCACCCGGCGCGAACGGCACGATTACCCGGATGGGCTTGGCGGGGAAGACCGGCTGGGCGCCTGCCGCACCAGGGCCAAGGATCAGACTGCTGGCGAGCGCGGCCGCCAGTGTGCGCAACAGTTTCATGGGTGTCTCCTCTGCGTGCCGACTCGCGGACCGGGCACATCCCCGTCCGCTGTCATGCGTCTTTTGCGTTCATTTATATGAACGATGTTCAGAATTATATGTTTGCGATTGCGCCAAAGGCAAATTTTTCCTTTACAAGCGCTCCGAATTTAAATCATGATGTTGATATAAATTCAAAACCGGAGACAAGCATGACCGTTGTGACGGAGTTTCGCGATCAGGTGGCCGTAATCGAGCTGAACCGCCCGCAGGCCCTCAATGCGCTGAACGAGCAGATGCTCGCCGACCTGCGCACGGCGGTGGACGATGCGGAGGCTGCCGGCTGCCGCGCCATGGTGTTTACTGGCGCGGGCGACAAGGCGCTGTGCGCCGGCGCGGACATCGCGCAACTCCAGGCCCGCGCGCCCGCTACCCACCGCTCGAACGTGGCCCAGGCTCAGGCCCTCTTCGATCGCATCCAGCAATCAGCCCTGCCCAGCGTGGCGGTCATACATGGATTTGCGTTTGGCGGCGGCCTGGAACTGGCGCTCGCCTGCACCTTCCGCATCGCCACGGCCAAGGCCAGGATGGCATTGCCCGAGGTCAAGCTGGGTCTCATTCCCGGCTATGGCGGCACCCAACGCCTGCCGCGTCTGATAGGCGAGGCCCGCGCGGCGGAACTGGTTCTCTCCGGCCGGGCCGTCGACGCCGAGGAGGCCCTGCATATCGGCCTGGTCAACCGCATCATGGATGGCGGCGCCCCGGCGGACCTGGGACGCGCCTTCCTGGAGCCCATGATCAGGCACAGCAAGGTCGCGACATCCATGGCCCGCGAAGCCATGCGCCGTGGCCTGGACGGCGCGCTGGCGCCCGGGCTGGCCATGGAAGCCGACCTGTTCGCGCTCTGCGTGCAGTCGCACGACGCGGCCGAAGGCATGGCCGCCTTCCTGGCCAAGCGGCCTGCCGCGTTCACCGACAACTGAAACGCGTCCGCCCCGTCCATCCCCAGACTTCCGCAAATCCGGGTGAATCATGCACACGTACCCCAGCCTGCTTAAGCCCTATGACTTCGGCTTTCTCGCGTTGCGCAACCGCATGGTCATGGGCGCGATGCACACCCGCATCGAGACCCTGGATCAACCATTGGCGCGGCAGGTGCAGTTCTTCCGTGAACGCGCGCGCGGCGAAGTCGGCCTGATCCTCACCGGGGGATACGCGCCAAACCAGGCGGGCCGGATGGAGGAGGATGCGCCCCTACTGGAACACCCGGAGCAGTTGGCGCCGCATCTGGCCGTCACGCGCGCCGTGCACGAGGAGGGCGGCAGGATCGTGCTGCAGATCCTCCATGCCGGACGCTATGCCAGGCATCCCTTGTGCGTCGGCCCCACGGAGCTGCGCGCCCCAATCAATCGCCATGCGCCTCGCGCGTTGACGGCGCAAGGCATTGCCCAGACCGTGCAGGCGATAGCCCATACCGCCCGACTCGCCCAGGAGGCGGGCTACGACGGCGTGGAGATCATGGGCTCCGAAGGCTATCTGCTCAACGAGTTCACGAGCCCATGCACCAACCTCCGCGACGACGCCTATGGCGGCAGCTTCGAGAACCGCATCCGCTTTCCCATCGAGACCGTAGCGGCCGTGCGCGCCGCCGTCGGCGCCCGCTTCCTGCTCATCTACCGGATCTCGGCCATAGATCTGGTGCAAGACGGGCTTACGGGCGACGAGACCGCGCAGCTCGCGCAGCGCCTGCAGCAAGCCGGCGTCGACATGCTCAATACGGGTGTCGGCTGGCACGAGTCGGCCATTCCCACGATTGCGGCGTCCGTCCCGCGCGCCGCCTGGGAGTTCGCCGTCCACAATATCAAGCGCGCGGTTTCCATTCCCGTCATCGCCTCCAACCGCATCAGCACGCCCGAAGTCGGCGAGCGCCTGCTGGCTGGCGGCAGCGCCGACTTCGTGTCAATGGCAAGGCCTCTGCTTGCCGACCCCGAATTCGCCGCCAAGACACGCAAGGGTCGTGCCGATCTCATCAATAGCTGTATCGCCTGCAACCAAGCCTGTTTGGACCATATCTTCACCGAGCGCGCGGCATCGTGCCTGGTCAACCCCCGCGCCGGGCGCGAACTGGACTACCCGACAGGCCGGGTCGCAACGCCGCGACGCATCGCGGTGGCAGGCGGCGGCGCCGCCGGCATGGCCTTCGCCGTCTACGCGGCCGAACGTGGCCACGCGGTCGCGTTGTACGAGGCGGGACCGGACCTGGGCGGCTTGCTGAACCTGGCCCGCCGCATACCGGGCAAGAGCGAATTCAACGAAACGCTGCGCTACTTCCAGGCGAGGCTCGCCGAACTTGGCGTAGCCGTCGCGCTGGGCCGACGCGTCACCGCCGCGGAATTGCGGGCGGGAGGTTATGACGCTGTCGTCGTGGCCACGGGCGTGACCCCGCGGCTGCCCGACATAGACGGCATCGATCATCCGAAAGTCGCCCTCTACGATGAAGTCCTGTCGGGGCGCCGCCGCGTCGGCGCCCGCGTGGCCCTGATCGGCGCCGGCGGCATTGCCTTCGATACCGCGGAATTCCTCCTGGGCGACGCAGACGAATCGCTGTCGCCTGAACAATTCCGGCAGCACTGGGGCATCGACGCGTCCTTGCGCAATCCAGGCGGCTTGAAAGACACCCCGCCGCGCGCCCCCCGGCGCGTCATCCACATGCTGCAGCGCAGCCCCGAAAAGCCGGGCGCGCGCCTGGGCAAAAGCACCGGTTGGATCCTCAAGACCCGCCTGAAGCGCGCTGGCGTTCGGATGATTTCCGGCGCCGCCTATCACCACATCGACGACGCGGGCCTGACCTACTCCCGCGATGGCGTCACGGAAGTGCTTCCGGTGGACGACGTCATCATATGCGCGGGCCAGATGGCGCAGGACGAACTGAGCCGGTCCCTGGCTGGCTCCGGCTTGCGCGTGGAAACCATAGGAGGCGCGCGGCGCGCGGCCGAACTCGATGCCGCGCGCGCCATCGAGGATGCGCTGCGGCTGGCACATGCCTTCTAACCGAGATCTCGCTGTTCGCGGGAGCCACTCCCGCCATGACTCCGCCGCCGGCTATCGCCGCGGCTTCCCATCTCCTCATCACAGGAATCGCTGACCATGAACGACCGCTATGCCTCCTACACCCGGCTCAAGTTCGACCGGCCGCACCCCCGCGTGCTGCGTATCACCCTGGCCTCGCCGCTCAAGATGGGCGCCATGGACGCAGCCATGCATCGCGAAGTTTCCCAGATCTGGCGGGACGTGGACGCCGACCCCACGGTCTCGGCCATTCTGCTGACCGGAGAAGGCCGGACTTTCTCCGCCGGTGGCGATCTCAATCATGAACGCCATGGCGCCGACGACTACGACACCCGCATGCAGACGATGAAGGAAGCGCGCGACATCGTCTACGGCATGATCAATTGCTCCAAGCCCATCGTGAGCGCAGCGCGCGGCTGGGCCGTCGGGGCCGGCCTCGCATGCGTGGTTCTCGCCGACATTTCCATCGCATCCAAGGACGCCCGCTTCTCCGACGGACACATGAAAATCGGCGTGGCCGCCGGGGACCACGCCACCATCATCTGGCCGCTGCTATGCGGCATGGCCAAGGCAAAATACTATCTGCTCACCGCGGACAGCTTCACGGGCGAGGAAGCCGAGCGCATGAATCTCATCTCTCTCGCGCTGGACGACTCGGAGGTCGAAGCCAAAGCCGTCGAGCTCGCATCCCGGCTGGCCGATGGCGCGCCTGGCGCCATTCGCTGGACCAAGCACGCGCTGAACAACTGGCTGCGGCAGGCTGGTCCGATCTTCGACGCCTCGCTGGCGATGGAATTCATCGGCATGGCGAGCCCGGAAGGCAAGGAGGGCATGGACGCCTTCCTGCAAAAACGGCCAGCCCGGTTCCCGGTCGAAACGCCCTTCTAAGCAGCGTGTCCGGCAAGGCCATGAGGTAATCTCGCTTCCATTCATCTGTTGCAAGGGCGAAAACATCGTGGCAAACAAATCAGGCGCCGAGATCCACAATCGGTTGTTCTTCCGTCTGTTCCAACTGGGCAACTCCCTGCAGCGCCAAGCAAGCAACGAACTCGGCATCAGCACGGTGCAGTGGGCCGTGCTGGGCGCGCTGACGCGGCCGCAGGCGGCAGACGGCATGACCTTCGGCGAACTGGCTGACTATCTCGTCGTCAGCCGGCAAAGCCTGGACGGCGTGCTCAAGCGCCTGGAACGCGAAGGCCATGTGCGCCGTGTTCCCGATAAGAATGACCGGCGCGCGCGCGTCGTCATTCTGCTGCCGGCCGGCCAGCGCTTCTGGGACGAGATCCAGCCCAACATCTACGAGTTCTACCGGCAAGCGATGAAGAGCTTTCAGTTCGACGATAGCGTGACCTTCCTGCATTTCCTTAATCGGCTGCAGCACGATATCGCCGAAGTAGAGCTTTGACGCCTGCCCATCGCATAGGAAACCCATGAAAATACT
>MCNF01000239.1_pt1 | contig 15449 bp, 14 predicted proteins | sample 778221 | NCBI WGS metagenome assembly MCNF01 (sample SAMN04296814, study PRJNA304217) | bioreactor metagenome | isolation source: arboretum soil enriched with benzalkonium chloride | place: Turkey | reverse complement strand
CATGTCAACTAAATCATATATATGAATTGTATGACTTGAGCAGGTTCCGTCCCCGCCGCTACACTGTGGGTTCCTGATTTTCGCGATGCACCCATGAACACCAGCCTGTCCACGACCGTGCCTTTGGGCAGCCCCCTGTACGCGCAGGTCAAGCAGGCCGTGCTGGCCGCGCTGGCGCAGGGCGAATGGAAGCAGGGCGAGGCGATTCCGCCGGAGAAGCTGCTGGCGGAACGCTTCGGCGTATCCATCGGCACCCTGCGCAAGGCCATCGACGAGCTGGCCGCGGAAAACATCCTGGTGCGCCATCAGGGCCGCGGCACCTATGTGGCCGTGCATACGCGCAACCACCATTTCTTCAAGTTCTTCCGCATCGTGCGCCAGGACGGCGACAAGTCCTATCCCATGACCGAGCTGCTGCGTTTTCGGCGCGTGCGGGCCTCGGCCATCGCGCGCGAGAAGCTGAATCTGGAGGCCGGCGCCATGGTGATCGAGTTCCTCAATGTGCTGTCGCTCAATGGCGACGTGGTGATGATGGACGAGATCTGCCTGCCGGAATCGTGCTTCCCGGGCATGACCGAGGCGCACCTGCGCGACCGCGCCAGCACGCTGTACGCGCTGTACCAGGACGTTTTCGGCGTGAACGTGATCGCCACCGACGAGCGGCTGCGCACTTGCGTGGCCGAGCGCGTGCAGGCGCGGGCGCTGGGCGTGGCCGAAGGCAGCCCCTTGCTGGAGATCCGCCGCGTGGCGTTTTCCTACAAGCGGCAGGCGGTGGAATGGCGCATATCGCGCGTCAACACGGAGCGCTACGAGTACCTGGGTCAGGAACCCTGGGAGGCCGGCGCCTGAAGCCCGCCGCATGCCGCCGACGGGGCGGGCAGGCCGCCCGCCGTTGCGGCGCGCTTCAGCAGTGCTAGAATTCCTGCTGCAGTACAAAATTTTTCGGCGCCGATTTGCCTGATCCGCTTGCGGGCGCCTTCCAATAAATCCAGCTAAAGAGGTCCGTATGACCACTCCTGCCCAGAATTTGGCCGGTGATTCGGCCAGCGGGTTCGTACCCGCAACCGTCACGACTTCCGATGCCGTTGATCCCGGTTCGGTCGGCCTCGTCGCTCCCACCTTCATCCGTTTCGATGAGCCGCTGCCTTTGCAGAGCGGCCAGTCGCTGGCCGCCTACGAGCTGGCCGTCGAGACCTACGGCACGCTCAACGCCCAGCGCAGCAACGCGGTCCTGATCTGCCATGCGCTGAACGCCTCGCACCACGTGGCCGGCCAGGCGGCGGACAACCCCAGCGACGTGGGCTGGTGGGACAACATGGTGGGCCCCGGCAAAGCGGTGGACACCAACATCTTCTTCGTCATCGGGGTCAACAACCTGGGCTCCTGCTTCGGCTCGACGGGCCCGGCCAGCATCAATCCGCAAACCGGCAAGCCCTGGGGCGCCGCCTTTCCGGTGCTGACCGTCGAGGACTGGGTGCGGGCGCAGGCCAGGGTCGCGGACCACTTCGGCATCGAGCGCTTCGCCGCGGTGATGGGCGGATCGCTGGGCGGCATGCAGGCTCTCAGCTGGGCCATCACGCTGCCGGACCGCGTGGCCAATTGCGTGGTCATCGCCAGCACGCCGCGCCTGTCGGCGCAGAACATCGGCTTTAACGAAGTGGCGCGCCGCGCCATCATCACCGATCCGGATTTCCACGGCGGCGACTATTACGCGCAGGACACCGTGCCGCGCCGCGGCCTGTCGGTGGCGCGCATGCTCGGCCACATCACCTACCTGTCCGATGACGACATGGCCGAGAAGTTCGGCCGCGCCCAGCGCGCGCCGGCCGAGAACGGCGCCTACCACTACGGCTATGACGTCGAGTTCGAGGTGGAGTCGTACCTGCGCTACCAGGGCGAGAAATTCACCCGCTATTTCGACGCCAATACCTATCTGTTGATCACGCGCGCGCTGGACTACTTCGATCCCGCGCGCACCACCGGCGGCGACCTGGCCCGCGCGCTGGCGCCGGCCAAGGCCGATTTCCTGCTGGTGTCGTTCTCGACCGACTGGCGCTTCCCGCCGGAACGCTCGCGCGAAATCGTGCGCGCGCTGCTGAAGAACGCCAGCCCGGTGACCTACGCCGAGATCGACGCGCCGCATGGCCACGACGCCTTCCTGCTGGAAGACGCTCGCTACCATGCCGTGGTTCGCGGCTATTACGAACGCATCGCGCGCGAGCTCGGGCTCGGCGATGCCGCCCAGACCGAAGGACGTTCCGCATGACTCCCGTGACTCCCCGACCCGCGCACAACGTCCTGCGGCCCGACCTGGCGCGCATCGCCAGCTGGATCGAGCCCGGCAGCCGCGTCCTGGACCTGGGCTGCGGCGATGGCGCGCTGCTGGCGCATCTGCGCGACCACCGGCAGGTGCGCGGCGCGGGCGTGGAACTGGACGACAACTGCGTCATCGCCTGCGTGCGGCGCGGCGTCGAAGTGATCCAGCAGAACCTGGAAGACGGGTTGGCGCTGTTCGACGACAAGCAGTTCGATACCGTGGTGCTGTCGCAGACCCTGCAATCCATGCACCGCACCGAGCATATCCTGCGCGAAATGGCGCGGGTGGCGCGCTTTGGCGTGGTGTCGTTTCCCAACTTCGGCTATTGGCCGCATGGCTGGGCCATCCTGCGCGGCCGCATGCCGGTCACGGGCCAGATGCCCTACCAGTGGTACAACACGCCGAACATCCACCTGTGCACGCTGCGCGACTTCGAGCAACTGGCGGGCGAGGTGCGCCTCAGCATCCTCGAACGCGCCACCTTCAACGAAGGGCGCGAGGTCAAGCTGCTGCCCAGCTGGCGCAGCACCCTGGCGGTGTACCGTTTCGCGTCTCCCTGACATTCCGACACGCCTGCCGCCTGCGGCGCGGGCGCATAGGCCCTAAAATGCCGCAAGCCTGCAGCCGCCAGCGGCGCGCCGGCGCGTTGTTTTAGGAGACCGTCATTACCGCTGCATCCAACGTCTACACCAGCCCCCGCGTGGCCCCCTTGCTGGTCCTGGGCTTTGCCAGCGGACTGCCGTTGGCCCTGACCAGCGGCACCTTGCAGGCCTGGGCCACGGTGGAAAACGTGCCGCTGCAGCAGATCGGTTTCCTGACCCTGGTGGGCAGCGCCTACACCCTCAAGTTCCTGTGGGCCCCGCTGGTGGACCGCTATGCGCCGCCCTTGCTGGGGCGGCGGCGCGGCTGGATGCTGCTGACGCAGTTGCTGCTGGCCGTGGCCATCATGGCAATGGGGGCGCTGTCGCCTTCGTCCGCCTTGCAGACCCTGGCCCTGCTGGCCGTGCTGGTGGCGTTTCTGTCGGCCACGCAGGACATCGCCTTCGACGCCTATTGCACGGACGTGCTGCGCAAGGACGAGCGCGGCGCGGGCGCGGCCATCAAGGTCATGGGCTACCGGCTGGCCATGATCGTGTCGGGCGGGCTGGCGCTGATCCTGGCGGACCAGTGGATAGGCTGGGGCAGCACCTATGTGCTGATGGGCGGGCTGATGCTGCTGTGTGCGCTGGCCACGTTCTGGGCGCCCGAGCCCGAGCACGTCGCCCGCCCGCCGCGCACGCTGCGCGAGGCCGTGGGCGAGCCGCTGCGCGAGTTCTTCACGCGGCGCGGGGCGCTGGCCGTGCTGCTGCTGATCGTGCTGTACAAGCTGGGCGACGCGTTCGCGGGCGCCCTGTCCACCACCTTCCTGATCCGCGGCGCGGGCTTCACGCCGACGGAAGTGGGCACGGTGAACAAGGTGCTGGGACTGGCCGCCACCATCATCGGCGCGCTGGCCGGCGGATCGCTCATGTCGCGCTGGGGCCTGTACCGCTCGCTGATGGCGTTCGGGCTGCTGCAGGCCGTGTCGAACCTGGCGTACTGGCTGATCGCCATCAGCCCCAAGAACCTCTGGCTGATGGCCGCGGGCGTGGGCATCGAGAACCTGTGCGGCGGGCTGGGCACGGCGTCCTTCGTCGGCCTGTTGATGGCCCTGTGCCGCCAGCGCTTTTCCGCGACCCAGTTCGCGCTGCTGTCGGCGCTGTCGGCCGTGGGCCGCACCTATCTGGCCGGTCCGCTCACGCCGCCGCTGGTGCAAGCCATGGGCTGGCCTGGCTTCTTCCTGCTGACCGTGGTGATTGCGCTGCCCGGCCTGGTGCTGCTGCACCTACTGCGCGGCACGATAGAAACCATGGAGAAGCAGGGCGAACAAGCCTAGGGCCGAATCCGGCGCCAGCCAGGCGGCTCGGAGAGCACCGCAAAAAAAACGGCGCCGAGGCGCCGTTTTTCATTGCCGGATGGGCTTATTCGTCGCCAAGCAGCCTGACGATCAGCACGTCGCTGGGCAGGGACTCCAGCAGCCGTTCGGCCACGCTGCCGATGGCGGTGCGCAGGATGCCGGTGCGGCCGTGGGTGCCGGTCACGACCAGGTCGGAGCGGTGGTTGAACGAGTATTCCGACAGCACGGTTTCCGGTTGGCCGCTTTCCAGCACCACCGTGGGGGCGGCGACCTGGGCCAGTTCGGGGGTTTCGGCGATGAACTCGCGGGCGCTCTGCTCGGCAGCCTTGTAGAAGCTGCGGGTAATGGCGTCGTCCGGCACGTTCTTGCCCTGGAAGGGGACGTCATAGGAGTGGAACAGCGTCAGGGCTGCGTTCGGCACCAGTTGCAGCGCGGCACGCAGCGCCTGGCGCGAGCCGGCGGAGAAGTCGGTGGCGACCAGCACGTCGCGGTACGGACGGCGCGGACGGGTCTTGACCACCAGCACCGGCTGGCGTGCCTGGCGCGCCAGCTTTTCGACCGTGGTGCCCAGCAGCAGGCGGCCCAGTGTTTCATCGCGCGCGGTGCCGGTGACGATCAGCGAGCAGCCATAGCTGTCGGCGGTTTCCATGATGCGGACCAGCGGATCGCCGCTGACCACGACCACTTCGGTGGGCACGTCGGCGGCGGCCAGGTCGTCGGCCAGCTCGCGCTCGGCCAGGGCCTTGTGGTCCGTCGACAGGCGCCGCCACACGGGCGTGGTCAGGCGGGCCGGCGTGGCATGGGACTCCATGACATGCAGGACGATGAGCTTGGTGCCGAGTTCCTTGGCCAGTTGCAGCGCGCGGTCCAGGGCGCGGTCGCCGCGCGCGCTCAGGTCGGTGGCGAGCAGGATGGGGCCAGTTTGCTGTGTCATACGTTCTCTCCCGGTTGTGGCTGGACCGCCGACTCCCGCATGCGTGCGTTCCAGCCGTTCCGCCCTCGCGGGCCTTATCCCCATTGTCCCGCGGCTGCGCGGAGGGGGACTTGATAGATATCAACGCAAAGTCGAGCGTAAGGGATGGCGGGCGCGCAGGCAATGGCCGCCCGCCGCGCCGCCGGCTTAATACAATGGGGCCAGTCCAACTTCCTGCCTGCCCATGTTTCCGGATCTGTCTCCCGCCTTGCTGCACACGTTGTATCTCGTCGCCATCGTGGCGGAAGCGATGACTGCGGCGCTTTCGGCCGGCAGGCGCGACATGGACTGGATGGGCGTCTGCATCATTGCCTGCGTGACGGCGCTGGGCGGCGGCTCGCTGCGCGACGTGCTGCTGGGGCATTACCCCCTGACCTGGGTGGTCCATCCCGAGTATCTCTGGATGACCGCGGGCGCCGCGATCGTCACCGCCCTGATCGCGCCGGTCATGCGGCGCCTGCGCAGCGTGTTCCTGCTGGCCGATGCGCTGGGCCTGGTGGCGTTCACGGTCATCGGCTGCCAGGTGGCGCAGCTGATGCAGTTGCCTATCACGGTGGTGCTGATCAGCGGCATGATCACCGGCTGCGCCGGCGGGGTCTTGCGCGACGTGCTGTGCAACGAGGTGCCGCTGCTGTTCCGCAAGGAACTCTATGCCAGCGTGTCCTTCGTGACCGGCGGACTGTACCTGGGCTCGCAGGCTCTGGGCTTGTCCGCCAACGCCGCGGTGCCGATCGCGCTGGCCGCGGGCCTGGCGGTGCGCCTGTTGGCCCTGCGCTTCAATTGGCAGATGCCGAAGTTCGTGTACCGGGACGACTGGGACTGAGGCGGGGCGGCAGGACGCCCTGCAACAATTTTCTTATTTGTGTTTCAAGAGATTTCTAGTATCTTCACGAAGTCTCATACCATGCATTGCGCAGTACAAGGGGAGCCGATTGGACGTCAAAGCGCCCGCCACGATTCCGTATTTCCTGCAGGAACAGATTCGTGAATTGATCGTGGACGGCTCCATCCGGCCGGGCCAGCCCCTGCGCGAACAAGAACTGGAGCAGCGTTTCGGCACCAGCCGCAGCCCGATCCGCGAAGCGCTGCGCCTGCTGGAGCTGAGCGGCCTGGTCACCCATATTCAGCGCAAGGGCTTCAGGGTCACGCTCTACACCGAGGCGCAGATCCGCCATCTTTACCAGTTGCGCGCTGAACTCGAGGCCTATTGCATCCGCCAGGCGGCAGAGGCGGCCGATCAGGCGCCGCTGCTGGCCGAACTGCGCGTCCATGATGCCGCCATCGGGGCCGCGCTGGCCTCGGGCGATGGACGCGCCGCCATTGCCTCGGCCTGCGCGTTCTACCTGGCCGCGGCCCGCAGCACGGGTAATACCCCGCTTGCCGACATGCTCAGCAAGCTTTACGAGCAGATCGAACCGCTGCGCTACCTGCTGGCCAGGCAGGCGCTGCCGTTCAGCGGCATCCAGGCCTGCACCAGCGGCGTCATCGAGGCCTTGGCCGGCCGCGATGTCGAGCGCGCGGCCAATCTGACGCGCAGCTATCTGGCGGATGTGCTGCCCAGCGTGGTGGAAGCGTATCGCTACGCCTCGCTGCAGGACGGGGAAGAACCGGTGCAGCGTTACGGCCGCGCCTAAGCCGGCCGCGCCTAAAGCCGGCCGCGCCTAAGCCCTCGGGGGCGTGCGGACTTCGATGCCCGCCTGTTCCAGCGCCTTGCGGATGCCGTCGGCGAAAATCAGCGCGTTGGGCTGGTCGCCATGGATGCAGAGCGTGTCCGCCTGCACCGGCACGTCCTTGCCGTCGACCGAGCGGACCTTGCCTTCGCGCACCATGCGCACCACCTGCGCCACCGCCTGATCCAGGTCTTCGATCATTGCGCCCGCGCGGTTGCGCGGCGTGAGCGAGCCGTCGTCCTGGTAGGAGCGGTCGGCAAAGACTTCGTTGGCGGCGGCCAGGCCGATGGCGCGGGCCGCGTCGATCAGCTTGCTGCCCGCCAGCCCGTACAGGATCAGCGAGGCGTCCACGTCCTTGACGGCCTGGCAGATCGCGCGCGCCAGTCCTTCGTCTTTGGCGGCCATGTTGTAGAGCGCGCCGTGCGCCTTCACGTGGTGCAGCCGCGCGCCTTGGGAGGCGGCCACGCCGGCCAGCGCGCCGATCTGGTAGACCACGATGTCGTAGGCTTCGTCGGGACTGATCTGGATGACGCGGCGTCCGAACCCGGCCAGGTCCTGCAGGCTGGGGTGCGCGCCCAGCGCCACGCCGCGCGCCAGCGCGGCCGCCACGGTCTTGCGCATGGTGGCCGGGTCGCCGCCATGGAAGCCACAGGCGATATTGGCGGAGCTGACGAACTGCAGCACCGCCGCGTCGTTGCCCATGGTCCAGGCGCCATAGCTTTCGCCCATGTCACAGTTCATGTCGATGCGGGTGGTCATGGCAAATTCCTTTCTAGGCCAGGAGCGCGCGCAACGGCGCCAGCGCGTCCTGCAATTGCGTGAAGGCGCGTTCGCGTTCGCCGTCCAGACGTTGCGCTTCTGCCAGTTCGATCAGCTGGAAGCGCAGCGTCTGGCCTGGCGCGCACTGCGCCAGGACGGGCAGGTCCACCGTGGCGATCTGCGCGATCTTGGGGTAGCCGCCGGTGGTCTGCCGGTCGGCCATGAGGATGATGGCCTCGCCGCCCGAGGGCACCTGCACCGTGCCGAAGCTGGCGGCTTCCGACAACATCTGGCGCGGCTGGCTCATGGACAGCGTCGGGCCCAGCAAGCGGTAGCCCATGCGGTCGGACTGCGGGCTGATGCGGAATTCGGCGTCGCCGCAGAAGGCCTGGCGGGTGGTTTCGGAGAATTCTTCCCAGTGCCTGCCGGGCAGGAAACGGATGAATTCGCGGCGCTTGGCGCCCAGCGCCGCCGGCAGGTAGACGCGCTGGTTCCACAACGCTTCCTGCAAGGCGTCCAGGTCGCGGCCGGCGGCCAGAGGCGCATGCAGCGGCACCTGGTCGCCCTTGGCCAGCGCGCGCCCCTGGAAGCCGCCGAAGCCGCTGCGCAGGTAAGTGCTTTCGCTGCCCATGACGCGCGGCAACGCGAAACCGCCGTGCACCGCGAGATAGCCGCGCACGCCCACGGCCGGCCTGGCGCCGAAGGCCAGGGTGTCGCCGGCCCGCGCCACCAGGGGGCGGTGGACCGGGATGTCCTGGCCGTTGAGCGTGGCGCCCAGGTCGGCGCCGGCCAGCGCGAAACAGGCCGCCGCGTCGAAGCGCAGGGTCGGGCCCGTCAGGGTCATTTCCAGCGTGGCGTGTTCGTCCTGGTTGCCGGCCAGCGCGTTGGCCAGCCGGTGCGCGCGCTCGTCCATGGCGCCGGCGGCCGGGATGCCCTGGTGCTGGTAGCCCTCGCGGCCGCGGTCCTGGAAGCTGGACAGCATGCCGGGCTTGATCACGGCGACGCTCATGCCTGGGTTCCCCTGATGCGGTCGAATTCCTCGGGCCCGATGGGCACGAAGCGGACCGAGTCGCCGGGTTGCAGCAGGGCGGCGGGGTCGCGGGCCGGGTCGAACATGGTGAGCGGCGTGGCGCCGATGATGTTCCAGCCGCCCGGCAGGCGGTTCGGGTAGATCACGGTCTGCCGGTTGGCCACCGCCACGGCGCCGGACGGCACCGCGGTGCGCGGCGAGGCGCGGCGGGGGATATTCAGTTTCTCGTCGTGCACGCCTAGATAGGCATGCCCGGGCGCGAAGCCCAGCATGAAGACCATGCTGCGGGGCTGGCTGTGCAGTGCGATGACGCCTTCGGGCGTGAGGCCGGCGGCCTCGGCCACCTCGGCCAGGTCGGGACCGTGTTCGCCGCCGTAGCAGACCGGGATGTCGATCTCGCGTCCGCCCAGAGCGTCCGCGGCGATGCCTTCGGACAGCAGTTGGCCGATGCGTTCGGCCAGTTGCGGGTAAGTGGGGCCGCCGCTGGCGCCGGGACGGTAGTGCACCGCCACCGCGACGAACGACGGCACCACGTCGGTCACGCCGGGAAGCCGCGCATCGCGCAGCTTGCCGGCCGCGGCCAGACAGGTTCTGCCCACGCCCGCGTCGATCTGGTCGCCAAAGGAAACGATCAGGCAGCGGTCACCCTGGGGCAGGATGCGCCACGAGGTTTCGGCCGGAGAAGGAGGTTCTGAATTTGCGTTCAACGACACGAAACCTGTAGAGACGGATTACTTGGCGAACAGGGAATCCAGGTTCTTGAACGCCTTGAATTCCAGCGCGTTGCCCGACGGATCCAGGAAGAACATGGTGGCTTGTTCGCCGACTTCACCCTTGAAGCGGATGTAGGGCTCGATGACGAATTCGGTGCCGGCGTCGGTCAGACGCTTCGCCATCGCTTCCCATTGTTCCATGGAAAGCACGGCGCCGAAATGGCGCACCGGCACATTGTGCGAGTCCACGGCGCTGGTGGCCTTGTGGCCGCATTCGCTGGGCGCCAGGTGGGCGACGATCTGGTGGCCGTAGAAGTTGAAGTCGATCCATTCGGGCGAGCTGCGGCCCTCCGGACAGCCTAGTTTTTCGCCATAGAAGGCGCGGGCTTCGGCCAGGTCGCGGACCGGGAAGGCGAGGTGGAACGGCGGCAGGTTGGTTTGAGCGGTCATGGAAGGCTCCGGGTCAGGCAAAGGAAAAATGATCGAACAGATTGCGGGCCATCGCAAGACTGCGCAGGCTTGGCATCAGTGCCTAGTTTAAGTATTGTTTTTTTGATTGAAAAACGATATTTTTCTTTTCTTAGCATCGAAATTATTGATCGTGATCAAAGAGTTCAAGACCTTTCTGGCGGTGGCGAGGGACGGCACCTTCACTGGCGCCGGCGCTCAATTGGGGCTGACCCAGTCGGCCGTCAGCGCCCAGATCAAGCGCCTGGAGGAATACCTGGGCGTGGCGCTGTTCGACCGCAGCGCCCGCGCGGCCGTGCTGAACATCCATGGGCGCGAAATGCTGCCGCAGGCGGAGGAACTGGTGGCGATGGCTGAGCGCATGGCGGCCACGGCCGGCGCGGGGCATGTCAGTGGATCGCTGCGCATCGGCGCGATCGCCTCGGTGCAGCAGGATCTGTTGGTGCAGGCGCTGGGAGAGTTCCGGGCGGGCTATCCCGACGTGCGTGTGCGGATCGTGCCTGGCGTGTCGCTGTCGCTATTGGGTCAGGTGGATGCGGGCGAGGTGGACATGGCGTTGCTGATCCGGCCGCCGTTCGCCTTGCCGCCGGAATTAGGCTGGCAGCCGCTGCTGCGCGAGGAAATGGTGCTGGCGATGCCAGAATCGATGGCGCCGGCGCCTTGGCGCGAGCTGTTGGCCACGCAGCCGTTCATCCGCTACGACCGGGCCTCGTTCGGCGGACGGGGAGTGGATCTGTTTCTGAAAAAGCAACGCATCAGGGTGCACGAGGCGGTGGAACTCGACGAGATCGAGGCCATCGCCAACATGGTGCGGCATGGTCTGGGGGTGGCGCTGCTGCCGCGCTTGTTGGGGCTGGATCTGGACGGCTTGCGCCTGGTGTCCCTGGATGAGGCCGCCTTCTACCGCGAGATCGGCATCATCGGGCGGCTGCCGTTCGACGCGGCAAGCGTGAGGGGCAAGATGGCAGAATGCCTGGTCCGCGCGGCGCCATCCGCCGATGGCTCGCATCGTCTGCTTCGCTAGTTCTTGCGCTTGCGCCACAGGTAGAGGCCGCTGCCCAGGACCACTATCGTGATCAGGTCCAACGCGGCCCAGATCAACTTCAGCGGCAGGCCGGCGGTGTCGCCATAGTGCAGCGGCCGCGAAAATTGCAGTACGCGCAGGTACCAGGGCATTTCGAGTACCGCGGTCAAGCGGCCCGTCCGCGCGTCCACCAGGACACCGTCGAAGAGCTCGGCGGCCAGCGGCGTTTCACCCTTGGCCCACAGCAGGTAGTGGTGGGGCAGGCCCAGGCCCGCGTCCGGGAAGCGCAGGGACTCCACCACACGGCCAGGGACGGCAGCCCGCGCGGTGGCGTAAGCCTGTTGCGTCGAGGCCAGTTGCGACGGGTCGGCGGTCGGATGGCCGTCGGCCGTCGCCACCGCGGCCTGGACGTCGTGGGACAGCCAGTATCGGAAGAGTGGCACGGCCAGTTCGTGGATGGCGCCAGTGACGCCCATCATCAGCGCCCAGACCAAGGTGACGATTCCCAGGAGGTTGTGCAGGTCCAGCCACTTCAAGCGCTTGGCGCGCGTGGCGCGGACGGTGCCAAACGGGGTTTTCTTCATGTAGGGGTGATAGAGGACGGCGCCGGATATCACCGCCACCGCGAAGAGCAGGGCCATGAATCCCAAAAATAGCTGGCCGGGAAGGAGCGCGTAGAGATCAATGTGCAAGCGCGTCATGATGGTCATGGCGCGCGTGCCCAGGCCTTCGTTGGCGCTATCCAGCGACTGCTGCAGCAAGCCGTTGCGAGCGTCGTAGTGCAGCTGGATCGAGGATGTTCCGGACGGAGCCTGGTCGCCAGGGGCCAGCGCCAGGATGACGCGGGGCGAGCGGGCGGCCACTTCGACCTCGACGATGCGATGCGCCGGATGATGGTGGAGAGCCTGCGCGATCAGGCCGTCGAGAGCGGGCGCGGACGGGTCTGGCGCGACGCTGGGCCAGGGCGGCGGAGCGTCCAGCCACTCCACGATTTCGTCGTGGAAGATCAAGGGCAGGCCGGAGACGCAGACCACCAGCATGAAGAGGGTACAGGCCAGGCTGGTCCATTTGTGGACTAGATACCAGGTCTTGCTGCGCACCGCCCGCGCGGGCGATGCGCTCCCTGCAAGCAGCCGCATCAGAACTCCGCGGTGACGGACAGCAGCAGCGTGCGTGGCGCGGCTACCGTCAGGCCTTCACGCGCGGCCGACAGCCAGTAGTGCTTGTTGAACACGTTCTCCACCGTCGCCCGCAAGGTGACCGGCGTACGGTTGATATTCATCGCGTAGCGCGCGCCCACGTCGAAGCGGGTCCAGGCGGGCAGCTGCTGTGTGTTCGCCGCATCGACATACTGGGTGCTGGTGCGCAGCACGCGCGCCATCAGGGTCAGGCCTTGCGCGAAAGGCGTATCCCATTCCGCCGAGGCGTTGAACTGCCAGCGCGGCACGGCAGGCGCGACGTGGCCGTCGTTGACGCCGCCTTCCGTCTTGGTCAGGACGCCAGCGGTGTAGGCCACGCCGCCCAAGAGCCGGACGTGGCGTGCCGGCTCGCCCTGAATCAGGAATTCCACGCCGCGATTGCGCTGCCTGCCGGATGCCTGGTAGCGCAAGGTAACCGGGTCCAGGTAAGCGCTGGGCTGCTCGATCTGGAACGCGCTCAAGGTGGTTGCGACGGTGCCGAAGTCGTACTTGGCGCCGACTTCATATTGCTTTGAGACGCCGGGCTTGAAGGTCTCGCCTGCGTTCACGGCCTCGGCCGGCGCCGTGCCGCCCTGGCTCAGGCCCTCGATGTAGTTGCCGTACAGCGCCAGTTGCGTGGTCGGCCTCACCGTCAGCGCGAACGCCGGGGTGAGTGCGGATTTGCCGTAGTCCGATACGCGCTCGCCGGTCGCGGGGTTGTAGTTCACCGATTGCACGCGTTGCTGGCGCAAGCCGCCGGTCAGCTGCACCGCGCCGTCCATCGCCGAAAGCGTGTCGGCCAGTGCAACGCTGTACAACCGTGTCTCGCTGGTCTTGCCCAGATCGTTGGGCTTGGGGATGTTCGGCTTGGCCAGATCCGCCGGGTCGTACAGGTCGGAGAAAACCGTGGTGGTGGAGCGCACCCGCGCCGACGAGTAATCGATATCGAGGAAGCTGGCCGACAGCACCGGTTCATGCTTGATCGGGCCGGTATTGAAGCGGCCGCGGATGCCGACCTCGCCGGTCTTGCTCAGCAGCCTTTCGTTCAGGCGGGCGGGTACGGAGCCTATCATGCCGGCCGAGTCGAGCATCAGCCAGGTGGTCTGCAGGCTTTCGAAGTCGTGCTTGCGCGCGCCCAAGGCGCCGTACACCGTCCAGTCGTCGGACAGGTCGTACTCGGCGCGCACGTCGCCGGTCCACTCCTTGGCTTTCCAGTAGGTCCAGTCGGGGAAGAAATTGCGCTTCGGGTCCGGTGCATGGCCGATGTCCTCGCCCGAGGGGGGCGGGAATAGCAGGCCGCTGCGCGCGTCGGTCACGCGGTTCTGGTAGTTGATGTCGCCTTCGATGCGGAAGCGGTTGCCGCGGTAGTCCAGGCCGAGAGAGAGCGCGCCCATGTCCTCGCCAGCGCCGGCGATGTTCATGTCGCCGCCGCTGCGCAGCATGTTCAGGCGCACGCCGGTGCGCTGGTCCTCGCCGAAACGGCGGGCGATGTCCGCCTGCAGGCCGAATTGGCTGTTCTCGAGATAGGACAGCGTCACGCGGTTCAGGGGCTCGGCGTCGGCGCGCTTGGGCACCAGGTTGATCGAGCCGCCCACCGAGCCGTACGGCGCCATGCCGTTGAGCAGCGCGTTCGGACCGCGCAGCACCTCGACGCGCTCGATTCCTATGAGGGACGTGGAGTTGCGGGGAGAAATGCCATAGAGGCCGTTATAGGCGACGTCATAGTTGAACAGCGTGAAGCCCCGGACATTGAATTCGTCTCGGCCCGCGCCGCGCGAGTAGGTATTGCGCACCGAGGGATCGTTGAGCAGTACGTCGCCGATGTTCTGTGCCTGTTGGTCTTCGATCAGCTTGGACGTGTATGAGGTCACGCTGAAGGGCGTATCGAGAAAATCCCTGTCGCCGAGCAGGCCGATCTTGGCGCCGCGCGCGACCTCGCCGCCCGGGTATGGCTCGTTGTACGCCGCAGTGGCGGAGCCGGTCACCAACACGGCGGGCAGTGTGGTTTCGGCGGATACGGGTGCTGGCCGTAGCGAGTAGCCGCCGTCAGCTTGGCGCACGGCTTCCAGGCCGGTGCCGTTGAGCAGCAGCCGGAATGCGCCATCGACCGTATGGGTGCCGCGTACCCCGGGACTGGTCTTGCCCGCAGTCATGGCTGCGGGCACGCTGAGAAGAATATTGGCCTGATCGGCGTAGCGGCTCAATGCGCCCGCCAGAGGGCCAGGGGGGACGTCGTAGGCGCGGACCGAGGTGCTTGCGGCGGCGGGTCCGGCGGCTTGCGCGTGGACCGTGCTGGCGCCTGCCACCAGGATCGCTCCCAGCAAGGCCTTGCGCGCCACGGCGGCAGGGCGCAGCAACCGGGAAGTGGACGATACGGGGTGGGCAGGTGGCGGCAGGCGGCGCATGGAACGGCTTTCCTTGGAATGGAGTTGGGCAAGGAGAGGTCCACCGCTTACGGACATGGGCGTCAGCCGGCCGTCACTGACCGGTATTGCCGCAGGGGTGTGGCAAAGGCCGGCGGGGTCCTCTTTCCTTGTTGATCGAACGAACACGAGAAAAGCGAACCGCGCTGTGAAAATTTTCCGGGGGGCGTGCTCACCGGGGCGCTAGCGTTACCCACCAGGGCAGCGTGCGCTGGATGCGTATTGGCAGGTCCCGCGCGACCATGGCCAGGGTGCGCTCCAAATCATTGGCCGGATAGCGGCCGACCACGCGCAGGCCGGCGATGCGGGGATCGACGCCGACATGCCCGAGGTGATAGCGGCCCAGTTCCGCGATGAGATCGGCGAGCGACAGGTTCTCCGCCAGGATCACGCCGCGCGACCAGGCTTCGCGCGCGGGATCGGCCGGAGCCGCCGCGGAAATATCGTCCGCGGTGTAGCGCCTTTGCTCTCCGGCCCGGACGAGCGCATTGCGGCTGGCCAGATTCTGGATGCCCACCTGTCCGTCATAGACCGCCAACAGGACATCGTCGTCCGTCTGCCTCACCGTGAAACGGGTGCCCAATGCCTGTACGCGGCCAAAGCGGGTATCGACGAAGAACGGCCGTCGCTGCGTATCGTGGCCGGTTTCGACAAGGATTTCGCCGTCGGCCAGCGTCAACAGACGGTGATCCTGGTTGAAATCGACATTGATCGCGCTGCGGGTATTGAGCCAGACGCGGGTGTCGTCGGCCAGGACGATGTTGCGTTGTTCGCCGACCCCGGTGGCATAGTCAGAGCGCCAAGCGGCCACGATGGCAGGCAAAGGCGTGCGCCGCCAGGCGAGCCAAGCCAGGATCCCCACGCCGCCCAGCGCCAGGACGTGGCCAACGGCCCGGCGGCGCGAGGGCGTACGGCGGGAGGCGACCTGTACTGCTTTCTCCGCGGCTTCGCGCTCGCC
>MCNF01000234.1_pt1 | contig 15767 bp, 13 predicted proteins | sample 778221 | NCBI WGS metagenome assembly MCNF01 (sample SAMN04296814, study PRJNA304217) | bioreactor metagenome | isolation source: arboretum soil enriched with benzalkonium chloride | place: Turkey | reverse complement strand
ATGGTCTGGACCGTGCGTTCCCGCTGCCGGCCGCAGGCTCCGGCTGCGACGACAGCGTCATCGTCTGCCGCTGCGAGGAAGTGCGGGCGGGAGCGCTGCGCGCCGCCGCCGCGCAATATGCCATCGATGACCTCAACCGCCTGAAAGCCCTGACGCGCATCGGAATGGGCTTGTGCCAGGGCCGCCTGTGCCAGAGCGGCGCCGCCGAATTGCTGGCCGACTGCCGGAAAATCCCCCTGGCGGCCGTCGGCCGCCTGCGAGGACAGGCGCCCGTCAAACCCCTGCCGTTCGCAAGCTTTGACAAGAACCCGTCATGACACTGCTGCATACCGACGTCGCCATCATCGGCGCGGGCCTGGTCGGCGCCAGCGCCGCCTTGGCGCTACAGCGCGCTGGCGTCTCCACCCTGCTGATCGAACGCGACTTGTGCGGCGCGCGCGCCAGCGGCGTCAACTTCGGCGGCGTGCGCCGCCAGGGCCGCAACCTTGAACAGCTACACCTCGCCCAGCGCGCCCACGGCATCTGGGCACGGCTACCGGCGCTGATCGGTACCGACGCCGAATACGTGCGCACCGGTCATCTGAAACTTGCCCGATCGCAAGCGGACCTGGACAAACTCGTCGCCTATCGCGACAAGGTGCGCGACCTTGACCTGGGCCTGGAGATTCTGGACCGCGCCGCCCTGCGCCGGCGCTTTCCCGCGCTGGCGCCCGACATCGTCGGCGGCTCACTTTGCCCCGAAGACGGCCAGGCCAATCCTCGCCTGGTCGCGCCCGCCTTCGCCCACGCCGCGGCGCGCGCGGGCGCCCAACTGCTTGAGCACTGCGCCATCGCCCACGTCGACACCATGGCAAGCGACTTCCTGCTGACGGCCACGGACGGGCGCCGCATTCGCGCCGCCACGGTGATCAACGCCGCCGGCGCATGGGGCGCTGTCGTGGCCGGCTGGTTTGGCGACGTCCTGCCCTTGCAGGTCAAGTACCCCACCCTGCTCGTCACCGAACCGCTCACACCGCAGATCGGCGTGTCGCTGGGCGTCGAAGGTGGAGGCTTCTACGCCAGGCAGGTGGCGCGCGGCAATGTCGTCATGGGAGGCGGTTATGGCCATGCCTTGCCCGGCGATCGCAGCCGCCCAGGTCCCGCGGCCCTGGCCGATCTCGGCCGCACCGGCCCGGCCATTCTGCCCGCCCTCGCCCGCGCCAACATCATCCGCTGCTGGTCGGGAATAGAAGGCTATTTCCCCGACAAGAATCCCGTCATCGGCTTCAGCGCCAAGGTGCCGAGGCTGCTGCACGCCTTCGGGTTTTCGGGGGGAGGCTTTCAGATTGCGCCTGCGGTGGGCGAAGTCCTTGCACAAGCGGCCCAGGGACAGTGCAGCCTGAAGATGGCGGAGCGATTTTCAGTCAGTAGATGGAACGGATATCAAGCCTTAGGGAATTAGGCGCTTGCCGGCGGTTCCAATCGGCTCTGGCAATGTCGGAAGAATACTCATTGGATCGAACAAAGCCTTGATGCGCCGTTCAAATGCGAAAGCCTGAGTGAGTTTGTCCATGACTGCTACAGGGGATTCAAAATGGCACCCAAGCATCGATCACCATGGAATACCTGTTAATGAGGCCCCGGGCAAAAGGCACTCGCAGGTAGCCATGTGAGCCCCGCAATTCTCATTCTCCCTTTGTCTAACGATCGTTCAGAACTTCAGGATTTTCCGCAATCCGGACGGGGTTTGGCGAATTCCCGAGCGATGGCTTGCTTAATCTTATCCACCATGGCAGTCGGCATGTCATTGGGCGCCGGCGATCCGAACCACGCCACGGCCGAAAGTCTGGGCATCCCTGCCTCTGGGGCCGTCGGCACATTCGGCAACGCCGCCCTGAGTTCTGGGCTAGTGACGAACGCGAAAGCAGCGACTCGGTCGTAAGAGCCCGTATAGCCTAGAGAGCAAGAATCCTGGTGCGGCTCCAAAAGCGAGCGTCGCTGCTTGCGTGTGCGGTTAGCCTCGACCTTGAGCCACGACGAGTGCAGATAGCGTCTCACCGAGGTGCGCGATATGCCAAGTCGCTTGGCAATCTCTCGTAAAGAGCCATGATCGCGCAAATGCCAACGGCGAGTAATGCTGAGAAGACCCACGTCGATCACTCCTGTGTCCCACACGCGTACCGAGCAGGATGGTGTTCACGAGGTTGTTCGGACTTACATGCAAATCAAACGTAAAGGTGGTTCAACTCTGCGTGCAAATCAAAACCTAGCTCGTCTCAAAACTACCCGCGACATTACGCTTGGAACTAGGCAAAACTTTAGGCAGTTGACGCACGCGCCGTTTACGCGATGTCACTATGCGCAGTTGCAGCTGGGCGAATCGAATTCGCTTTGGATGCCAGAGAATCTGCGCCGAGAGGTGGGAGGCAGACCGACCGCTCTGGGTCGAGGTTGTGTGAAAACTCACCGTGCTGAGGGTCATGTCGGAAGTTGGCCTCTCAGATCAACTCAGGATCGACGATCGGAGTTGAGGGAAGGGTTTGAACACCCTCGAAAACAAGTCCATCACGAGTTTTCACACAGCCTCGGTCGTTATCGGCCCGACATACCTCAGCGGATCTGGGAATTAATTTTGGCCAAAGACTTTTCCATCGGATGGCTCCTCTTTCGGTGTTTAGCGGCTAAACGATACATCAGGCGTCGCACAGTGCCGGACGCCAAAGCGCAACCAGGGCCTTGAACTGCGCATGTACCTCGGTCCCCAGGGTATCGGGATACGCGCGTGTTTGGCGGATCAGGCCAATCACGACGAGCATGTCATCGGCTATCTCAGCGTCCACGCTCCAGATATCGGTCAGGTCGAAGCCACCGCACCTGGTCGCGTTCCACCACGAAAGCAGAAAGTCCGCCACCCGTTTGCTTTGGCCAGTATCACGCTGTGCGATGTTGATGAGGCGTGCCAGGGCATCAGTCCCTTTCTTTTGAAGCACCGGGTTTGCGCCTTCCCGTCGATGCTGCTCGAGGCGATCCATGCTTCGTTGGACTTCCGGGCCAACCGTGGGCGGTAGTTCGCCATTTTCGGGTGGGGTGCTTGGTTCTTTTGCATGGAACACATGGGTCGAACATTCCGCCACTACGGCGCGGGCTGTCGTCTCATCACGTGATGACTGTGGCGTCTCCTCCGCCAGTGCGTCTGACGACGCTCGCTTCGCACCTCCGGCTTTCCGAATCGCCTTCACCGCCGACCGCGTAGGCTTGGCCTCATTCGCGCTCAACAGATCTGCGACGGCCTCCGGTTGCTCACGGTGCGCGACGGCCAGTTCATTGGCGAGCGTCACATCAGTCACCTTCCCCGCCGCAACCGCTTCGGCGACGGGTTCGGGCAGCGTGAGTAGACCTGCATGATGGCTTACCCAGGCTTTCGATTTACCGAGCTGACGCGCTAAGTCGGCCCGGGACCAACCAGCTGACAGCTTGCCGCCGATAAAGTCCGCAATTTCCCGCGCGGTTAGGTTCTCGCGCTGCACGTTCTCCACGACCTGATCGAAGTCATCGAAATCCGGATCTTCGAACCCCGGCACCGAAGTCATCTCAGCGACCTTCGCTGCACGGAATCGGCGGTGACCGTGATTGATAATGAAATGTCCGGGAATTGTTGGATGCGGTCGCAACGACAAAGGAGACTTGATGGCACGCTTACCCTTGCGCTCTTGGCGTTTGAACGACGCAGCTAGCTCTGCGATGCTCTCCACGCTGTATCCCGGATTGTTTTTGCCGCGGGAGTTCTTTTCATCTTCGTGGATGAGACTAATGTCATAGGAGCCGGGTTCGCGCGCCTGGGGCGGCGCGCCGTCTAGCAGCGACGCCAAATCGCCCAGGCCGGCCAAGTCCAGGCCGCCGGCATCACCGTGTTTAGCGGCTAAACTCATTTCGCCACTCCCATCGTTTGCAGGACGTGATTGCCGAGGGCGCGCATCTCCGCGCCTGCTGCCCGTGCCGTTGTCTTCCTGCTCTTCCAGACGGGTTCGCCCGCAGCCAGTGCCTCTGCGACGCTAGTGCGCAGACCCACCACAACTGGGGCCAGAAGTTTGCCGTGCGCAGCTTGTACCTCGGCAAGATGTTTGACCTGACGCGGGTTACGGCGGTCAACCCGGTTCGGCACAATACCCAGGAAGTGCAGCTTCGGGTTGTGCTGCTTGGCCCCGACGATCACGCGCATCATGTCTTTGATGCCCTCGATGCTGTAGTCCTCCATCTCGACTGGACTGATCACCGCATCCGCGGTGCGCAGTGCAGTAATGGTGGCGATGCCGATGCTGGCGGGCGTGTCGATCACGCAGAGATCAAAGCCCCGCGTTTCAAATTCGCGCAGGTTTACCTGGAAATTTCGAAGTGCTCGCTCGAGGGGCATGTAGATGACGTTGGCCAGAAGCCGATCTGCGTGCAGCAGGGCAATAGGGCCTGGGGCGTCGCGAACGACCGGCATCTCATCGAGAAACAGTGCGCTCGCCGGTACCTCCAAGCGGTGCTGACGCATGGTCTTGGAGAGGTTCCCGGTGTCCAGGTCCACTACGAGTGTCTTGAGCCCCCGTTCGGCGGCGTGAAACGCAATGTGGATGGCATCAGCGGTCTTGCCGACACCACCTTTGTTCTGTGCGATTACAACAGTTCTCATGTTTGCCATTCCTCTGTCCTTGTGAGGTACGGATGCACAGCAGCCAACGCGAGACTCCGTGTTTAGCTGCTAAACACCGAAGATCATCGGCCGTCCCTACGGTTTTTTAGCGGGAACAGCGGAAGTTTGATTGGATCGGTCGCGGGGGACGTCTATGGCAGCGAAGTAGTCAGCCAGGGCCTGAACCGTCTGGACTCCTGGATTCTTCACCTCGCCGTAGCGGATCTTACGGAGATTGCTCAGCGACACGTGCGTCGCGTCGGCGACTACGCCGAGTTCGTTGTACGGGACGGCGCGGAGGCGGGATAACACCCGGTCAAAAAATTGAAGTTCGCTCATGCAAGCGATTCTAACCCGTATTTGGGTTATTTCAACCCACATATATGCACGCCGGCGCGGCATAGTTCCGTATGGCAAAAAAAGCTACAGAACTCGTCGGCACGAACGTCGATCAGCTCATGCGTACGGCTGGTCTATCTAATGCCGCGCTTGAGAAGAAAACGAACGGCCGCCTGACGCGGTCGACGGTTGACCGTGTTCGTCGCGCGCAGGGAAGCGCAGGAGTGGAAAGCGTTGCGGAAATCGCACGGGCTTTTGGTTTGGACCTTTGGCAATTGTTTGTCGAGGACCTGGATCCGGCACATCTGCCGTCGTTAATGACCGAGCCCGTGGCAGGAACCCTGCCCCTCTCAAAGGAAGAGCAAACTTTGTTGGAGTGCTTCCGCACCCTCAATCCTGCATTCCAGCAGCTGATTTTGAACGATATAGAACGTTATTCAGAGGCTGAGCGTCAAACGCTTGCAAAAAAGGGGGAATCCCCCAAGCGACGCGCATAGATTCCCGCAATGGCGGATCGAAACCACGACGGGTGCCACTGTCTACTGGTTGGATATAGGTACAAACGGCAGCTTGCGGCCGAAATTTAGGCCTTTTGTTACCAAATACGAAAACAATGTCCTTTTGTTCGCCCCTAACTCGGCTAGAACACGGCTGCCTTAGTAAACCCATATTTGGGTTGACAACGTTTATTTACGGGTTATCATGTTCGCACACACCCAAATATGGGTTGCCGCTCTTTAACAATACGCACAGAAGTAACGTCCTGCGCCGCCCGAGAGGGCGCCGCAGAAGGGGAGTTGGCTGCGAACACGGAAAGCCCCGGGGACGAAAAGAAGCAGCAAAAATCTAGGGGTCCCGTAGAGGCCCGTGAAGTCCGGCCAGGTGCGGCAAGCATGTGGTTGAAAAAATCTGTTCAGGCGCAGAGCCTGGAAGACCACCTAGATCTCGAGATGAGGCAGGAAGGGATCAACGATCCCGCCTTCCCACCAGCCCTTCGAGTGAAGGGCGCGAGCGCCTAAGCAGAATGTCTATGCCCTCCGTGGCGAGTAACGGCGGGGCGAACACCCGGCCGGGAGAACAACTGGCCTGCGCCGTGCAAGTCGGCAGGAATCCGCCAGCGTCGTGGTATCTCGCTGGCGGCATCCGAATCGGCGTTCAGTAATCGACTGAGAGGTGTTTAGCAGCTAAACGCCTCCGGCTGAGCGCTCCGATTCGGATGTGTACGCTCCAAAGTCGCAGCAAGGCCGATACGCCTTCTGCTGTTTAGCGCCTAAACACGCTGCCATCACTTGCAGGAGGGAGGACGACCCGACCTTACGTCGGCCTCTGCATTCTGGCGACGCGCTCGCGTCTGCATGTGCCCCCCTCATCCGCCATCTCGCACATGAAATCTTGATGAAGCAATTTTTCGTCTGGACGATCGCCGCGTTGATCTTCGCGGCGGGCTACGCGCTCTACCTCATCTATTCCGATGTCAAAGACGTCTGCGCAAAACAGCAATTCGTGAGCACAACGCTTTGTGCCACCTTGGGAGGCAAATGATGGACCGCAAGGTTTACCCGGTGGAAATAACGCTCGGTCCCAACAAACGCCCTTACTCCCCTGAGTTTCAAACGCTGGACGAATACAAGGAGGGTTGGAAGCGAGTCCTGCTGATGGCTCATGGAAAGGCGGACGTGCGCTGCACGTGCCCCGGTGCCGGTGAAAAGCGCCTCTCAATTCACAGCAGGGCCAATTCCGACAGGTTCCATCTCGCCCGCTTTCCAGAGACGGGCGCCGAGCATAGCGAAGACTGTATCTACTACGGCGTCGATCCCAGCATGTCCGGCCTTGGCTCCTATCGCCGCGGTGTCGTGCAGGAGCTGGATGACGGCGCAGTGAAGATCAAGCTCAAGGTTGGGCTGCAACAGCGCGCGGCTGTCGCGCCTGATGAAAGCAACAATGCCGGACTGGCCGAGACGAAGGTCGCCACCCCTCGACCCCGGTCCGGCCAAGCAAGCATGACACTGCTCGGCCTGCTTCATTTCCTCTGGACGCAAGCCGGCCTGAATACGTGGACTCCCGGCATGGAAGGCAAGCGCAACCTCGGCGTGGTTCACCACCACCTGATGCGTATCGCGACATCGACCTATGCAGGCCGCGCTCGACTGTCGCAAAACCTCGTGATTGCCACGCAGCCCGGCTCGGGGCAGCAGGCGGGACACAACAAGGCTAAGAGTCTCGAAGCGATCACACAGCGCCGCCGCCTGGTCATTGTTGCGCCGCTCGCCCAGCATCAGGAAGGAATGGACGGCAGTGAAGTACTGCCTATCGCCGGGTTTCACGGCATACCTTTCATGGCCTTGGACGAAGGCATCTGGGCAGCGCTCGAGCGCCGCTTCGGCCGCGAGATTGACGCTTGGCGCGCTGGAAACCCAATCATCGCGGTTGCGCAAACAGATCCGCCGAAATCCTCGGCGGGCAACATGCGAGCGCAGGTCGTGGACATCGCGCTCATGCAGATCACGCGTGACTGCATCCCGGTCGATTCGGGGTATGAAGTTCTGATCGCTGAGAAGCTCGTTGCGGAGAAGCGCCGATTTGAAAAGCCCCTGCGATTCGACGCAGGCGAAGACGCGGTCTTTCCCGACTTTTGGCTGCGCGACCTGCCTGAGCCGATCCCCCTTGAAGTTTGGGGCATGTCCGGCACGGATTACTTGTCGCGCAAAAAAGAGAAGGCTGCGCACTATGACGAAACATTCGGTGCCGGAGGCTGGTGGTCGTGGAATGCCGCGATCGGTGACCCAGTGCCCGAATTGCCCCCCAAAACCGCCTAGATGCTCCCCGTGAGGTGCCACCATTGCCGCCATGGTTCTGCATGAACTGCTTCCGACAGGCGCGGGCGGATGAGTCGACCCCTCGGGTATGCATCCAATTTAGAGGTGTTCACGATGCTCAATGCACTTTCCGTGCAGACCACGGATGAAAAGGCGCTCACGCTGCATGAAGCCGCTGAACGCCTCAATGTTTCCTACAGCACAATCTTCAGCTATCGCAAGGAACTTGGATTTCAGCTTAGGGCGCGTGGCGCCTGGCGGATCTGGCCTTCGCGCCTTGCTGCATTCTCGGAAAAGAAGAACAATGTCACCCAGCTATCGCTGCGGGTCTTGGGAGAAGCACCATGCCCATCCGCAAAGATGAAACCTCAGGTATCTGGCAAGTTGATATCCGCGTCCCAGGCCTCCCGCGAGTTAGATGCTCTTCTGGAACATCGGACAGGCAAGCCGCGCAGGAATATCACGACAAGTTGAAGGCTGATTTGTGGCGCCAAGCCAAGCTCGGTGAGCAACCCGACCGCTTGTATGAAGAAGCCGCTGTACGGTGCCTTCGACTTTGGGACGGCCTGCGAGACTACGACAGCAAGGTCCGGCACATTGCCTACTGGCGCACGCAGTTCTCTGGACGCGCCATTCGCTCTTTAAAATTCGACGAGATCGCGGACAAGCTGCCCACTCACACGACGCACCGTCATCGGAAACCCACTCCAGTCAGCGCAGCTACGAAGAATCGTTATCTTGCAACGATGCGCCGAATGCTCAAGCTATGCGAGGAGTGGGATTGGATCGACAAGTGTCCCAAGTTCGCCGAGTTCGTCGAGCCCGATAATCGAGTGCGCTGGGAACCAAAGGACGTTATCGGCCGCTTGATTAGCGCCATGACGCTCGAATGGATGCGGGACGTGAGCTTGGTCGCAGTAGCCACCGGTATGCGCGAGGACGAACTGCTCTCGCTCAAGCCAAGCAACGTCGACATGCCGCGCTCCAATGCCTGGGTCATCGCAGAAGAGGCGAAATCCGGTTACGCACGTTCTGTGCCGCTCAACGCGGATGCTCTTGCAGTCCTGCAGCGTCGGATTCCCAAGGCGAAGAAGTACGTCTTCGAGAGGCCGTCGCGCGACGGCCTCGTCCGCAAGATTGGTCAGGTCGATGCGCGCTGTCTTCGCCGCGCTTGCGCAGAAGTTGGCATTGACGACTTTCACTTTCACGACCTACGGCACACCTGGGCCAGCTGGCATGTACAGGCTGGCACGCCGCTCATGGTGCTGAAGGACCTCGGCGGTTGGGAGACACTGGACATGGTGCAGCGATATGCTCACCTGGCCCCGTCTCACCTCGCGCACCATTCGGCCACGGTCGAATTTTGGTCAAAGTCAGAACGCCAAGAAAAAACGCCGCTTGTAGAAGCGGCGTAAGTTCTTGATACTGCAAAGTTTTGATGGTGGGTTGTGCGAGACTCGAACTCGCGACCAACGGATTAAAAGTCCGCTGCTCTACCGACTGAGCTAACAACCCGACCGAAGCTAGAAATTATGGCCGATTTGGCGCCGTTTGTCAAAATTCGATGCAACGGTCCTGGACAGATTCCCTGCCCGCATTGAAAACGGCCGCTCGCGGCGGCCGTTCCCGGGGCAGTGCGCTGGACTTACCAGGCGGCCACCACCGCACCCTTGTACTTGGTCTCGATGAACTGCTTCACGGCCGGGCTGTGGTAGATCGTGATCAGCTTGGCGAACTCGGGGCGATCCTTGTCCTTTTCACGCACGACCAGCACGTTGGCGTAAGGTGAGTCGGGCGACTCCTGGGCGATGGCGTCCTTGGCGGGGTTCAGGCCTGCTTCCAGCGCGAAGTTGGTGTTCACGGCCGAAGCGTCGGTGTCGTCCAGCGAGCGCGGCAGTTGGGCGGCGTCCAGTTCAATGAAACGCAACTTCTTGGGATTCTCGACCACGTCGATCGGGGTCGCCTTCAGGCCGACGTCGGGACGCAGCTTGATCAGGCCATTGGCCTGCAGCAGCAACAGGGCGCGGCCGCCGTTGGTCGGGTCGTTGGGCAGCGCGATGCGGGCGCCTTCCTTCAGCTCGGACAGCGACTTGATCTTCTTGCTGTAGATGCCGATGGGGAAGATCACGGTCTTGGCGATGCTGACCAGCTTGTAGCCGCGGTCTGCGTTGGCGTTGTCCAGGTAGGGCTGGTGCTGGTAGCTGTTGGCGTCCAGGTCGCCCGAGGACAACGCGACGTTGGGCTGCACGTAGTCGGTGAATTCGATGACCTGGATGTTCAGGCCCTGCTTGGCCGCTTCCTGCTTCACCACATCAAAGATCTGGGCGTGCGGGCCGGCGGTCACGCCGATCTTCAGCGGCTTGTCCTGAGCCAGCGCGGGCTGGGCGAATACGGCGGCGCCGAGTGCGAACGCGGCCAGCGACTTCAAAACCTTGATGCTCATGTTGCGATATCCCGAATGTCGGAAGTGAGGAGAAATTGTTGCGGCGCCGGCAGGATCAGCGATGCGAGATGCGACGCACGTAGCGGTCGCCCAGGCTCTGGATCACCTGCACCAGGACGATCAGCACGATAACCACGGCGGCCATCACGTCGGATTGGAAGCGCTGGTAACCGTAGCGGATGGCCAGGTCGCCCAGGCCGCCTCCGCCGATGGCGCCGGCCATGGCCGAGTAGCCGATCAAGCTGACGACGGTGACGACGGTCGCGGCGATGAGGCCGGGCAAGGACTCGGGCAGCAGCACCTTCATGATGATCTGCATCGGCGATGCACCCATGGCGCGTGCGGCGGTGATCAGTCCCGGGTCGACTTCGCGCATGGCGTTTTCCGCGATGCGGGCCATGAACGGGATCGCGGCCACCGACAAGGGCACGATGGCTGCCGTGGTGCCGATGGAAGTCTGGGCCACCAGGCGCGTGAACGGAATGATCGCGACCATCAGGATGACGAACGGCACCGAACGCGTGGCGTTGATCACCGCGCCCAGCACATGGTTGACGGACTGGTTCTCGAGCATGTTGCCGCGGGCCGTCACCGTCAGGATCACGCCCAGCGGAATGCCGATCACCACCGCGATGGCGCTGGCCACGCCCACCATCAGCAGGGTATCAAGCAGCGACGTAATAAGCAGGTCGATCAGTTGCGGACTCATGAGCTATTTCTTCAACGGTAATGTCACGGGCGGCCAGTGCGGCAATCGCGTCCTTGACCGATGCGGGCGCGCCCTGGGCCAGCACGAACATCGTGCCCACGGCCACGCCCTGGATGTCTTCCACGCGCGCCTGGATCAGGCCCACGTCCAGCGAATACTGCTTGTACAGATCGGACAGGAAGGAACCCGACGCGTCGGTGCCGGTCAGCGACAGACGCAGCAGCCGCACGGCCTGGCCCGGCTTGGCCGCGGCAAGCGCCTGGATGCGCTCCTTGACCGCCGCCAGCGTGGCGTCGGTCAGGTCGGACGCGGTGGCGGCCGACACCATGGCGCGGGTCACTTCGTGGCGTGGCTGCGCGAACACTTCGCGCGTGCTGCCCATTTCAACCACTTCGCCCTGCGACAGCACGGCAACGCGGTCGCAGACTTCGCGCACGACTTCCATCTGGTGCGTGATCATGACCACGGTCACGCCGGTCTTGCGGTTGATGTCGCGCAGCAAGGCCAGGATGTTGTGGGTGGTTTCCGGATCCAGCGCGGACGTGGCTTCGTCGCTGAGCAGCACGTCCGGGTTGTTGGCCAGGGCGCGGGCAATGCCGACGCGCTGCTTCTGGCCGCCACTGATCTGGCTGGGGTAGCGGTCGCGCAGATGCTCCAGGCCCACCAGCGCCAGCAGGCGCTCGACGCGGGCCGGAATCTCGGCCTTGGCCACGCCGGCGATTTCCAGCGGCAGCGCAACGTTGCCGTACACCGTGCGGCGCGACAGCAGGTTGAACCCCTGAAACACCATGCCGATGCGGCGGCGCTGCCCGCGCAGTTGCGCTTCGTTCAGTCCGGTCAGGGATTGGCCGCCGATGGCGATCGAGCCTTCGTTAGGCCGCTCCAGCAGGTTGATGCACTGGACCAGCGTGCTTTTGCCGGCCCCGCTGGGGCCGATGATGCCGAAGACCTCGCCCTGCTTGATATGCAGGTTGATGCCGCGCAGCGCCTGGAATTGTCCGTGCGGCGTGGCGTAGGTCTTGGATAGGTTCTCGATCTGAATCATGGCAAGCGATTTTGTATCTTTTCTCTTCTACAGAGAACGACTGTTTCTTTCATTTTTTATAACTACAAGTAATATAAAAACCCGTACCCGCGCCCTGTTGCGTCCCCAAGGAGCACATGCCATAACGCGGAAAGGGCAGTCAGGAAGGAAAGCCTTCCTGACTGCCCAGTTTGTGCCGGACCGGCCGCAGCCGGTTTTTTCAGCGTGCGCGCGAGATGCGGACTTCCGCGCCGCGGCGCTTGACCTCCAGGCCCTCGGACGGAGAGATGCGCAAGCCTTCCAGCCCCTTGATGTAGCTGGAGCCCTGCATCTGCATCACGCGGATTTTGTTGCGCATGACGACCGGGTTATGCACAGGCATGCCGAACATCCAGACCTCGTCCAGGATGCGGGCCGAGTTGAACTCGCCCGTATGCTGAGCCGCCGGTCCAAGACAGAGCATGTGCCCTTCGCGGCCGAAAACCGGGAACTGGCCCAATTCGCAATCGATGGTCCAGGTGGTGCCGCCTTCGTAGCGGTGCCCCGTGTTCAGGTCCCACCAGGCTTCGCCCTTGGGCAGGTACACGCGCACCTGCTTGCCGGGTTCGGTCACGGGTGCCACCAGCAGGGCCGGGCCCAGCAGGTATTGCAGGTCCCAGTCATGCGCGTGCGGATCGTTCGGGAACGACATGGCCATGGAACGCTGCACCGGCAAGCCGGTGCGCGCCGAGTCCTCGATGGCGCCCAGCACATAGGGCACCAGGCGGTAGCGCCACTGCATCCAGGTCTTGGCATGCGCCAGGGTTTCTTCGCCGAAGTCCCAGGGCATCAGGCCTTCCACGCCCTGGAAGGCGAAGTTCGACGAGAACACGCCGGCGGTCAGCCAGCGCAGGTACAGTTCGGGCGTCATGCCGGCGCGGTCGCGCGCGGCCGAGCCGATGCCATGCACCTGGACGGGCAAGCCGCTGGCGCCGATCGACAAGGCGGTGCGCAGGGTGTGGCGCAGCCCTTCCCAGGTATTTTCAGCCTGCGGCCCGACCTGCCAGGGCAGGCGCTGGGCAGCGGGGAACAGATCGGAGCTGGGCACCACGCCTTCCGGCGGCACCTTCAGGCCAGCGACCGCGTCGAACAGCGCGCGGCGCACCAGCAGCGGATACATGCTGCGCAGCGCGGGGCCGGTTTCGCCGTTGCGGGCCGTGACGCCGTCGGGGATGGCAATCTGGGCGTCGCACGCGGGCGCGTCCAGGCCGTCTTCGACCAGTTGGCGATGGCGCTCCACCCACAGGTTGTAGATGTCGCGGTAGGTCAGGTCCAGCAGGCCGTAAGGCTGTCCCGAGGTGGCGGCATTGCCGTCGAACACCTGGGCCGATCCGTCGTCCTTGGCCAACAGCCAGCCGCGGTCTTCGAGTTCCTCGAACAGCGGGCTGGTCTTCAACACGCCCGGGAAGCCGGAAGCGGCAACGTGCACGTGATGCTTGTGGAACAGCGCCAGCATCTGCTTGGCGTCCGGGAAGCGCTGGGCGTTCCATTCGAAAACCGTCTTGTCCGACTGGAAGCCCCAGGCCGCCGGCTGCGCCAGCGTCACGGCATCCACGGGAATCTGGTTTTCGCGCATGCGCGCCACCAGGGCCACGGTGTCCGTGGGCATTTCGCCCGGGGCCTGCTGCAGCCATGCGCCCATCGCCCACAGCGACGGCTGGCCGGCGCGGCCGGTCAAGGCGGTGTACTGGTTGAGGATCTCAGCGGGCTCGCCGGCGAACAGGAACATGTCCAGCACGACGTCGTCCACCGCCAGCACATAGGCGGAATCCGCGGGCGCCACGCCCACCGAATGCTCGACGCGGCGCATGGTGTTGACGTAGACGCCCCAGCCGCGCGGGCTCCATGCCAAAGGCAGGGCGCGGTGTTCGGGATCGTCGGAAACCACGGATTCTTCGCGACGGTTCAAGTCGCCCGGGGTTTCGCCCAAGCCGTACACGCGCTCGTCGGACTGGAGGGTGAAGCCCGCCGTCCAGACGGCGTCGTCGGCCTGGTCCAGCGCGTTGTGCCCGAATGCGGGCGTATGCGCGGATACCTCGGACTCGAACACCCGTTCGTCGTTGCGGTAGATCGCGACGCGCACGGGGTTGGACAGGATTTCCAGGGAGACGTCGCCCTGGGTGATCCGCCAGCCCTCCCCGTCGTCGCGTGGAGCGATAACGGCTTCGCCAACGGCCTCTTGGCGCGCGAGCAACATTTCCGCCACGGCGCGAGCACGCGCACCGGGCTTGTCATCGGTAAGGTGATTAGCCTCGCCGCAGCGCAGGCGAAAGACGCCAGGCGCATGCGCCTCGACTACCAGGTGCAACCCATCGCCCGCGTCGAAATCGATGCGACTGGGGCGGGACGTCAGCAGCTCGACGTTTTCGAGCTGGGTAGTATGGGCAAAGTCGAACTTGGGCGGCACAGAGCATCCCCCGGCTTAAGCCAAAAACCATCAAAAGACGCTATTTTGACGGATTTGGGCTTTGAAATAAACTCGGTCCCTCATTTGGACTGCGATCTCATCCATAAAAGGGGTCTAAAGCCTTCGGCCAGCGCCCCCCAAAAGGAGCGGCCGCCGAGCCGCCAAAATACCAGGCTCGCGGCCAACTCAGGCCAATTTGGCGCCAAATCCCGGCAATTCCTGCCATTCTACGCCACCCGGGACATGTCCCCGACACCCCCGTCCGGCTTTTTTTCATCGTGGCGAAATAAGTTGCGCCAGGTCCGTTTCCAAAGGGGACGGCTCGCCCGCGAGGCGCGCGGCGATCAAGTCGCCCATAAGCGCGGACCACGACAGCCCTCGCGATGCGTAACCGATGGCCAGCCACAGGCCGGGGGCCTGAGGTAGCTCGCCCACCGCCGGCAGGCGACCCGGCAGCACGGCCCGCCAACCCGCCCAGCCCGGCAGGCTACCGGGTTCCAGGGAGTCGAATTCCGGGAAACCGCCGCCCAGCAGGCCGGCCGCCTTGTCCAGGGTGACGCGCTGGCCCTCGGCGCCGATCCGCGCTTCGGTCGCGCCGTGCACATAGGTGCTGCCGGCCACGCAGCCCGAGCCCACATCGGGCAGCAGATAGCCTTCGCCGCCCACGATGCAGTGGGGGCCGCCGCGCAGCGCCTGCGCGGGCACCAGCGTCACTTCTCCCGCAAGCGCGTGCATCTGGCTGACGCGCGGCAAGGGATCCAGCAAGCCGCTATCTGCCAGCACGGTGCGCGCGCCGAACGCGTTGGCCAGGACGACGGTATCGGCGCGCGCCAGTTCGGCGCCGGCCGCATCGCGCACGCTCCAGCCGGCGCCGGCGCGCTCGACCCTGGCCGCCTTGCCGGGCAGAAGCGTCACGCCCTCCGTCGCCAGCAGGGCTTCTATCAGCAGGTCCGGCCGTAGCAGCATGCCCTGTCCGAAATACACGCCGCCCCGCGCCAGCGGCAAGCCGGCCAGGGCGCTGGCTTCGTCGCAGCCGACCTGGCGCACCCAGTTTGCGGGAAACGCCAAGGTCTCCAGGGTGCCGGCCAAGGCCGCGGACCGGCCTTCGTCGCGCTCCAGCTGGACGGTGCCGCAGACCAGGGGCGCCGCGCCGGCCGGCAAGCCTTGCCAGCGCGCCAGCGCCCGCAGGCTGCCGGCGCGCGACAGGCGCGCCCGCGCGTTGTCGTCGCGCGCCACCACCGGCGTCAGGGCCGCCGCCACGTGCCCGGCATGCGCCGGCGCCCCCTGCGCCCGTCCCGCATCGATCACGGTCACGCGCCACCCGCGCGCGGCCAGC
>MCNF01000224.1_pt1 | contig 16109 bp, 13 predicted proteins | sample 778221 | NCBI WGS metagenome assembly MCNF01 (sample SAMN04296814, study PRJNA304217) | bioreactor metagenome | isolation source: arboretum soil enriched with benzalkonium chloride | place: Turkey | reverse complement strand
TGCAACCGCTGCGTGCGCGCCTGTGAGGAAACCCAGGGCACCTTCGCCCTGACCATCAGCGGCCGGGGCTTCGAATCCCGGGTGGCGGCGGCCGGCGGCGACAACTTCCTGGACTCCGAATGCGTGTCCTGCGGCGCCTGCGTGCAGGCCTGCCCCACCGCGACCCTGATGGAAAAGAGCGTGGTGGAAATGGGCCAGCCCGAGCGGGCGGTGATCACCACCTGCGCCTACTGCGGCGTGGGCTGTTCGTTCCGCGCCGAGATGAAGGGCGAGCAACTGGTACGTATGGTCCCGGACAAGAACGGCCAGGCCAACCATGGCCACTCCTGCGTCAAGGGCCGCTTCGCCTGGGGCTACGCCACCCACCCGGACCGCATCACCAAACCGATGATCCGCAAGCACATCAGCGACCCGTGGCAGGAGGTCAGCTGGGATGAAGCCGTGCAGTACGCCGCCAGCGAGCTGCGGCGCATCCAGCTCAAGTACGGTCGCGACTCCATCGGCGGCATCACGTCCAGCCGCTGCACCAACGAGGAAACCTACCTGGTGCAGAAACTGGTGCGGGCGGCCTTCGGCAACAACAACGTCGACACCTGCGCCCGGGTCTGCCATTCGCCCACCGGCTACGGCCTCAAGCAGACCCTGGGGGAATCCGCCGGGACCCAGAGCTTCGATTCGGTGATGCAGGCCGACGTGATCCTGGTGATGGGCGCCAACCCCAGCGATGCCCACCCGGTATTCGGCTCCCAGCTCAAGCGCCGCCTGCGTGAAGGGGCGCGGCTGATCGTGATCGATCCTCGGCGCATCGACCTGGTGGACTCGGTCCACGCCCGCGCCGAGCTGCACCTGGCCCTGCGCCCGGGAACCAACGTGGCCATGCTCAACGCCCTGGCCCACGTGATCGTCACCGAGGGCCTGGTGGACCAGGCGTTCGTCGAGGCCCGCTGCGAGCCCGAGGCCTTCGCCCTGTGGAGCGCCTTCGTCAGCCGTGCGGACAACTCGCCGGAGGTGCTGGGCGCCATCTGCGGGGTCCCGGCGGCCGACATCCGCGCCGCGGCCCGGGTCTACGCCACTGGCGGCAACGCGGCGATCTACTACGGCCTGGGCGTCACCGAGCACAGCCAGGGCAGCACCTCGGTGATGGGCATCGCCAACCTGGCCATGGCCACCGGCAACATCGGCCGCGAAGGGGTCGGGGTCAACCCGCTGCGGGGTCAGAACAACGTCCAGGGTTCCTGCGACATGGGCTCCTTCCCCCACGAGCTGCCGGGCTACCGGCACATCTCCAACCAGACCGTGCGCCAGGAGTTCGAGCAAGCGTGGAACGTCAGCCTGCAACCCGATCCGGGCCTGCGCATTCCCAACATGTTCGAGGCGGCCCTGGGCGGCAGCTTCAAGGGCCTGTACTGCCAGGGCGAGGACATCGCCCAGAGCGACCCCAACACCCAGCACGTGACCGCCGCCCTGTCGGCCATGGAATGCGTGGTGGTGCAGGACATCTTCCTCAACGAAACCGCCAAGTTCGCCCATGTGTTCCTGCCTGGGGCCTCGTTCCTGGAAAAGGACGGCACCTTCACCAACGCCGAGCGCCGCATTTCGCGGGTGCGCAAGGTCATGGAGCCGCTGGGCGGCAAGGCCGACTGGGAAGGCACCCTGGCCCTGGCGGCGGCCCTGGGGTATCCGATGCATTACGAGCACCCATCGCAGATCATGGACGAGATCGCCCGCCTGACCCCGACCTTCACCGGCGTCAGCTATGCCAGCCTGGACCGTCACGGCAGCCTGCAATGGCCGTGCAACGCCCAGGCCCCGGACGGTACGCCGACCATGCACATCGATGAATTCGTGCGCGGCAAGGGGCGCTTCATGCTCACCGGCTACGTGCCCACCGACGAGAAGGTCAACAGCCGCTATCCGCTGCTTCTGACCACCGGTCGCATCCTCAGCCAGTACAACGTCGGCGCCCAGACCCGGCGCACCGACAACGTCGCCTGGCACGCCGAGGACCGCCTGGAGATCCACCCCACCGATGCCGAGAGCCGGGGCATCAGCGAAGGCGACTGGGTCGGCATCGGCAGCCGCGCCGGGCAGACCGTGCTACGTGCCCGAGTGACCGAGCGGGTAGCGCCGGGGGTGGTCTACACCACCTTCCACTTCCCCGAGTCGGGCGCCAACGTGATCACCACCGACAACTCCGACTGGGCCACCAACTGTCCGGAGTACAAGGTCACGGCGGTGGAGGTCAGCCGGGTCTACCATCCGTCCGAGTGGCAGAAGCGCTACCAGGCCTTCAGTGACGAGCAGCAGCGCCTGCTGCAAGCCCGCGACCGGTCCCGGGGCCACAAGGCGGAGGTGCGCCGATGAGCACCGCCAACCTGGTCAAGATGGCCAACCAGATCGCTTCGTACTTCGTCAACGAGCCGGACCAGACCCAGGCGGTAAGCAGCGTGCGCAACCACATGCAGCTGTTCTGGACCCCAGCCATGCGCCAGGAGCTATTGGCCTGGCACCAGCAGCAACGGCAAAGCGAGCTGCATCCTTTGGTGTGCCAAGCCATCGACGCCCCCGGCAAGGCCACCTAGCCCAGCCGCGCCCGGGCCTGCCATCGCGGCAGGCCCGGGCGTCATCCCCTCACCGGCCGGAACAGCGCTGCTGCGCAGGCGCGCTGGTGTGCAACGCCAAAGGCATGCTGGCCCCCGGCTTGCTCAGGGGCAGCAGCTGGTACACGGTGAAAACGCACAGCGCCTCCACCTCGCCGCCGGCCACCGGAATGTAGTTCAGGCCGGCATAGGCCTCGTAGCTCTTGCCCGGTTCGAACACCACCACCTTCTGTACCTGCGGGCAGGTGCGGTAGGCATTGCTGGTTCCCCCGGCCGCCACCCCGCCGCCCTCCAGCAGGAACGGACGTCCGGCGGGCACGCGGTATTCGGTGGCGATCTCGGAGTATTCGCCTTCACCGCGGCGAATGGCTCCGGGGTAGTCCGGCAGCTTCGGGGCGAATCGCGGCAGCATGTCGATCTGCCGCGGGGCCTCGGGAAACTGTGGATAGTTGACGTTCGCCCGGTGCTCGCTGCCAAAGCGCCCAGCCTTGGCCAGGCGCTGGTTGTCGCCGATGCAGCCGGCATAGGCCCCACCACGCACTTCACCGTTGGTGATCACCCGCAACTGCGCGACCGACGCGCCCAGGGGCGGTTCCGAATAGGGCTCCACCGGCTTGACGCTGCACGCGCCAAGCGAGCCCAACAACGCCACCAGGGCCAGACTTCTGACATTCATCGCTACTGCTTCCTTTGACTGATTGCGCCTCGTGGCCCTGGCAGGCTATCGGCAGGGATGGCACAGACTTCATGGCGGCCCGGACAAAACCACGCCACCGGGCCACTTGCGTGAAAACACAAGCCAGCTTGCGCCTGCCGGGATGTATCCCGGCCAATCCACGATCTACCCTGCGCTCACCTGCCTGCACAACAAGAACAACCAGGGAGCACCCGTTATGGCACTCGATTATGCGGTCATGTTGGTCTACGTCCTGCTGATGGCCGGCCTTGGCTGGTGGGGCATGCGCAAAGTGCGCAACCAGGACGATTTCCTGGTGGCCGGGCGACGCCTGGGACCGGCGCTGTACCTGGGCACCCTGTCGGCGGTGATGCTCGGCGGCGCCTCCACCATCGGCTCGGTACGCCTGGGCTACAGCTACGGAATCTCCGGGTTATGGCTGGTGTTCATGCTGGGCCTGGGGATTATCGTCCTGAGCCTGGTGCTGTCCCGGCAGATCGCCCAGTTGCGGGTGTTCACCGTGACCCAGATCCTCGAACAAAGGTACCAGGCGTCGTCACGCCTGATCGGCGGCTGCGTGATGGTGGCCTACGACCTGATGGTGGCGGTCACCGCGACCATCGCCATCGGCTCGATCACCGAGGTGGTGTTCGACATCCCGCGCATCCCGGCGATTCTCTGCGGCGGCGCGCTGGTGATCTTCTACTCGGTGATCGGCGGCATGTGGTCGCTGACCCTCACCGACATCATCCAGTTCGTGATCATGACCCTGGGCATCTTCTGCGTCCTGCTGCCCATGAGCGTCGGCCAGGCCGGCGGCCTCGAAGCCATGCAGGCGAGGTTGCCGGCGGGGTTCTTCGAGTGGGGCAACATCGGCCTGGACACCCTCCTCGCCTACTTCCTGCTGTACTTCTTCGGCGCGCTGATCGGCCAGGACATCTGGCAGCGATTGTTCACCGCCCGCAGCGAACGGGTGGTGCGCTACGCCGGCCTCGGCGCCGGGATCTACTGCATGTTCTACGGCGCCGCCTGTGCCCTGGTGGGGGCCGCTGCCAAACTGCTGCTACCGGACCTCTCGGTGGCCGAGAACGCCTTCGCCGAAGTCACCCGCAACGTATTGCCGGCCGGACTGCGCGGGCTGGTGGTGGCGGCGGCCCTGGCCGCCATCATGTCCACCGCCAGTGCCTGCCTGCTGGCCTCGGCCACGGTGCTCAAGGAAGACATCTACAGCCGCTTCCTGACCCGTGGCCAGGAAAACCACCTGGCCAGCAGCCGCTGGATCACCCTCGGCCTAGGGGTGGCGATGCTGCTGATGGCCTGCCTGGTCAACGACGTGATCGCCGGCCTGAGCATCGCCTACAACCTGCTGGTGGGTAGCCTGCTGGTGCCGATCATCGGCGCCTTGCTGTGGCGCCGGGCCTCGGCGGCCGGGGCCATCGCCTGCATGGTCAGCGGCAGCCTGACGGTGATCGCCTGCATGGCCCGCGACGGCATCCTGGCCAACACCCCGATCTACTACGGCCTGGGCGTCAGCCTGCTGACCTTCGTCGCCGTCAGCCTGATGAGCCAGCCGGCCCCGGCCCTGCGCAGCACCGCCGATTGATCCCTGAATCCACAACGAGGAATCGCCCATGTCCCAGTCTTTCCCGCAGCCGGTAGACGCTGCCCTGGTCCCGCGCTTCGCCGGTATTCCAAGCTTCATGCGCTTGCCGCTGTTCGACGACCCGGCGCAGGTACAGATCGCCCTGGTGGGGGTGCCCTGGGATGGCGGCACCACCAACCGCGCCGGGGCCCGCCATGGCCCGCGGGAGGTGCGCAACCAGTCGAGCCTGATGCGCAAGGTGCACCACGTCAGCCGCATCGCCCCCTATGACCTGGTGCGGGTCGGCGACCTGGGCGATGCCCCGGTCAACCCCATCGACCTGTTGGACTCGTTGAAACAGATCGAGGGTTTCTTCAGCCAGCTGCACCAGGCCGGCGCGGTGCCGCTGTCGGTGGGCGGCGATCACCTGGTGACCCTGCCGATCTTCCGGGCCCTGGCCCGCCAGCGGCCGATCGGCATGGTGCACTTCGATGCCCATTCCGATACCAACGACCGCTACTTCGGCGACAACCTCTACACCCACGGCACGCCCTTTCGCCGGGCCATCGAAGAGGGCCTGCTGGACCCCAGGCGCACGGTACAGATCGGCATCCGCGGCTCGATCTACTCGGCCGACGACGAAGACTTCGCCAAGGACTGCGGGATCCGCGTGATCCACATGGAGGAATTCGCCGACCTGGGCGTCGAGGCGACCCTGGCCGAAGCCCGGCGCGTGGTGGGTGCCGAGCCGACCTACATCAGCTTCGACATCGATGTGCTCGACCCGGCCTTCGCCCCCGGCACCGGCACCCCGGAGATCGGCGGCATGACCACCCTGCAGGCCCAGCAGCTGATCCGCGGCCTGCGCGGCCTGAACCTGGTGGGCGCCGACGTGGTGGAAGTCTCGCCGCCCTTCGACCTCGGCGGCGCCACCGCCCTGGCCGGCGCGACCCTGATGTTCGAGCTGCTGTGCATCCTGGCCGAGTCGGTGGCGAATCGGGGTTGAGCCGGATCCAGGTTTTTTTGCTCGCACCCGATACCCGGGGGCCAAGTTCCTGTGCACACTGCCGGGTATCTTCCCGGCAGGACCGCCAGGTCCCCAGGTACGCGCCATGCAGTACGACGAACTCAAGGCATGGACCCAGGAAATCACCCAGATCCTGGGCCAGAACCCCGGCCCGGCACAGTTGCTGGCAACCAGCCAATGGTTGCAGCGACTGTGCCAGGTGGACCATTTCGTGCTGTTCATCTACCAGGGCAACTACCGCCCTCTGTCGCTGTTCGACACCTTCACCGCGCACAAGCGACAGTACTTCGTCGACGACTACCAGACCGGCCCCTACCTGCTGGACCCGCTCTACCTGGCCTGCAGCAACCAGCTGCATCAGGGCCTGCACAGCCTCAAGGAGCTGGCGCCGGACCACTTCTATCTCAGCGAATATTTCCTGAGCTACTACCACCGCCTGGGACTGACCGAGGAGATAGCCTTCTTCGTCGACCTGGATGACAGCAGCACCGGGGTGCTGTCGCTGATGCGCAGCAGCGAGCACAGCGACTTCAATGATCGGGAGCGCCAGTTGCTCGAATGCGCCGAGCAGGTGGTGAGGCTGGTGGTGCGCAGCGCCTGGAGCCAGCATCGGTTGTCCAATCCACGTCCGGCCCTGGAAATGGACCATGCCATTCGCCAGGCCTTCGAACGCTTCGGCGAAGGCCTGCTCACCCTGCGCGAATGTGAAATCGCCAGGCTCTTGCTGCGTGGCCACTCCAACGACTCCATCGCCCAGCAGCTGTTCATCAGCAGCGGTACGGTGAAGATCCATCGCAAGAACCTCTACACCAAGCTCGAGATCGGCAGCCAGTCGGAGCTGCTGGGACTCTTCCTCGACAAGCTCACAGCCTGCTGATCCCTGCTTCCCGCGCCGCCCTGGGCAATCTATCCCTATCGGGATATGTACAGCCCGAAAGCCCTGCTGATAGCGTCCCTACATCCCGTCGCGCCAGTAGCCCCGGGCTTGCAACTGCAGTTGGGTCGTTACCAAGAACAACAAGAAACATCCACTGAGGTAGGCACATGAGCAACTTGAAACTGAACCGCAGCCTGGGTTTCTGGGCGGCCTACTCGACCTCCGTCGGACTGGTGGTCTCCGGCACTGCGATGGTGGCGCTAGCCAACGGCTACGGCGTCTCGGGGCCCGCATTCAGCATCGTCGCCCTCGGCGCACTGCTGGTGATCCTCTGCGTCGCGCTGTCCTATTCGGAGCTGGCGGCCATGCTGCCCGGGGCCGGCATGATCGGTGAATACACCCTGCCCGCCCTGGGCAAGCTGCCGGCCCTGTTCGCGGTGCTGGCCGGCTACATCGTCCTGGTGGGCACCGATGGCGGGACCAACATGATCATCGGCGGGCAGTCCCTGGAGCGCTTGACCGGCGCTCCCTGGTACCTGTTCTCCCTGGGCATCCTGGCCTTGCTGGTAGCGATCAACCTCAAGGGCATCGAGGTCTTCGGCCGGGTCCAGACCACCCTGGCAATTACCATGATGCTGCTGCTCGGGGCCGTCGGTGCCTGGGGCCTGACGGGCTTCGGCACCCTGGCACCGCTGGAGCAGCAACCGGCTTTTTCCCCGGTGCCGGTGAGCCAGCAGTTCAGCCACTTGAGCCTGGCCATCTGGCTGTTCATCGGCATGGAGTTCGTCGCTCCCCTGGCCGAGGAAGTGAAGAATCCGGGACGCACCATTCCCCTGGCGATGATCGTCGGTTGCGCCAGCATCTGGTTCGTCGACCTGTTGTTCGGCCTGAGCATCACCCGCTACATCGGCCTAGACGCCCTGGCGGCCTCGACCATTCCCCACGTCGATGGCGCAGCGGCCATGCTCGGCACCCCGGGCCTGATCATCATGGGGGGGATCTCCATCCTGGCCGCGGTCACCACCTGCGATACCTACCTGGTGGCAGTACCACGCATGCTCTACGGCCTGTCCCGGGAAGGCCTGCTGCCGAAGATCTTCTGCTGGTTGCATCCGACGGCGCGCACGCCATGGTTCGGTATCTTCTTCGTGGTGGGGCTGATCATGATCGTGCTCCTGTATGCCATGGCCAATCATGCGGACATCGCCCTGATCACCATGATGATCAGCGTGGCCTGTACGACCTGGCTGCTCAGCTACGTGATCGCCCAGATCGATGTGCTAGTGCTGCGCAGGCGTTATCCACAGGCGCGACGCCCATTCAAGACACCGTTCTATCCCCTGCCCCAGGTGATCGGTATCGGCGCCTGCCTGTACATGATCACTACCCTGGTCAGCGATCCACAGGTGCTGTTCATCGCCACCCTGTGCGCGAGCCTGATCATCCTGTTCGCCGTCCTGTACCTGAAAAGTACCGGGCAAGCCTTGTTTTCCCCGCCGTCCCTGGAAGAGGTGCTGCGACGTATCGAGGAACGCGCCGAGTCGTCATCCGTGGACAGTCACGGCAACAACTGCGCCCAACTGAAACTGCAGTAGCCGGGGATCATCGCCATGAACCTGTATGCCGCTATCGACCGTCATGCCCAGCTGGCTCTTAAAGGGACAGCCCAGCGCTTCAGCGCCTATCTCCAGCCTCGTGACTCGAACCGCCCCTACTGCCTGGAAAGCCACGGACACAAGCTGGCGGCAGACGACCTGAGCCTGCAACAGCAGTTGGCCAGCAAACTGTTCGGACGCATCTACAGCCTCAGTTGGCAGTGGCACGTGCCCATGGAGCTGGGCCGACGCTCCATGCACATCCGCCTGAACTACCGAGGCTGGCGCCAACGCAACCGCCAGGCCGCGTTTGTCGGCAAGGACTGTCCGGCGTCGTTGCTCGCCGCCCTCAATCGCAGTCCGGTGCTGTTGCCGCTGTGCCTGGCCATGGAACTGGGCGGACTGGAGATTCACTACCGCGCCCAGGAGCGCCGTTGCGATGTGTTGCTGCGGCCAAACTACGGCGACTTCGTCTGGCTGCTGATGCCGCCGCTGAAGTACATCCGCCAGCCATCGCAAGCCGAAGTCGACAGCACCATGCTGCTGATCCATGAGCTCTCGACCCTGTTGCGCCACCACCTGGAACCGCCTTGCGCCGAGTGCGGCTGATTCGCTCCTTCGCTCCATGAATCCATGACAACCGGCTGCCGGGCCCTCGGCTACCGAGGCGGCCTGCTGCCCCTGCACAACACCACAATAACCAGGAGTACCACCATGAACGACCTGCAATCCAAAACCATGCAAGCCGCCGTGCTGCGCGAACTGGGCGGCCAGTTGCACCTTGAGCAGGTGGCGATCCCGCAACCTGGCGCCGGCGAGGTGCTGATCAAGGTGGTCGCCTGCGGCGTCTGCCACAGCGATGTGCACGCCTGCGATGGCGACTGGCCCAGCCCGCCGGTCCTGCCATTGATCCCCGGCCACGAAGTGACCGGCCACGTGGTGCAGCTGGGCGAGGCGGTGCAGGGTCTGGAGGTCGGGGACGCAGTGGGCGTCCCCTGGATGTTCAGCGCCTGCGGTGCCTGTGAATACTGCCGCGCAGGGATGGAGACCATCTGCAAGCATGGCGAAGCCACCGGCTACAGCAAACCCGGCGGCTATGCCGAGTACATGGTGGCGCCCGCGGCCTTCGTCGCCAGGGTCGACCCGGCTGCCGACCTCTACGCCCTGGCGCCGATCCTCTGCGCCGGGGTGACGACCTACCGCGGCCTCAAGCGCTCTGGGGCACGCCCCGGACAGTGGGTGGCGATCATCGGCATCGGCGGCCTGGGCCACGTGGCGGTGCAATACGCCAAGGCCATGGGCCTGCGCGTCGCGGCGGTGGATGTCTCACCGGAGAAACTCGAACTGGCCCGCAGCCTGGGCGCCGAGCGCCTGTATGACGCCAGTCGCAATCCCCAGGAAGCGATCCAGGCGCAGCTGGGCGGCGTGCACGCGGTGCTGGTGACGGCAGTGGCCAATCAGGCTTTCGAGCTGGCGGTGGAACTGCTGCGCCAGGGTGGCACGGCGATCTACATCGGCCAACCCGGAGGCAAGGCCGATCTGGTACGCAACTCCATCGACCGGGTGGTCAATTGGGAGCTGACGATTCGAGGCTCCAACGTCGGCACCCGCCAGGACCTGCATGAAGCGGTTGAATTCGCCACCAACGGCCTGGTCAAGGCCACCGTGACCATGACACACCTGGGGGAAATCAATCAGGTGTTCGGGCAGATCCGCAGCGGCGCGGTGGTTGGACGCAAAGTGCTGAAGATCGCCTGAACCCAAGCATTGGGTACTTCCCCGCAGCAGCACACAAGGAGTCTTCCATGCTCAAGCAGCTCTACATCGACGGGCAGTGGGTAACCCCGGCCCAAGGTGGCCATTTTCCGGCCATCGACCCGGCCACGGAGGAAACCCTGCAGCAGGTGGCCGCTGCCACCGCAGAGGACGTCGACCTGGCGGCGCAGGCCGCGCGCCGGGCCTTCGACCAAGGCTGGGGCCAGACCAGCGGCGCCGAACGCGCCGGTTGGCTCGAGGCCCTGGCGGACGAGTTGGCGCGCAAACACGAGGCATTGGCCATTCTCGAAACCTGCGACAACGGCAAGCCATTGCCCGAGGCCCGACTGGATATCAGCGACAGTATCGATTGCCTGCGCTACTACGCCGGCCTGGCCAGGGAGCTGGACCAGCGCCAGGACCAGCCACTGGAGCTGCCCGATCCGCGCTTCAGTTGCCGCATCCGCCATGAACCGGTGGGCGTGGCCGGACAGATCATTCCCTGGAACTATCCGTTGCTGATGGCCGCCTGGAAAGTCGGCCCGGCCCTGGCGGCCGGTGCCACCTGCGTACTCAAGCCCTCGGAGCTGACCTCACTGACCGCCGTGGAGCTCGCCGTGGCAGCCAACGACATTGGCCTGCCCGCCGGCGTCCTCAATGTGGTGACCGGCCTTGGCCATCAGGCCGGAGCGGCGCTGAGTGCCCACCCACAGGTGGACAAGATGGCCTTCACTGGCAGCGTTCCCACTGGGGCGAAAATCATGTCGGCGGCGGCGGCCGAGATCAAGAACATCAGCCTGGAACTGGGTGGTAAGTCGGCATTCATCGTCTTCGACGATGCCGATGTGGAAGCTGCGGTGGAATGGATCATGTTCGGCATCTTCTGGAACCAGGGCCAGGTGTGCAGCGCTACTTCGCGCCTGCTGGTCCAGGAAGGCATCGCCGCCCGGCTGACCGAACGCCTGGTGGAAGCAGCCCGCGACATCCACATCGGCCCGGGCCTGCAACCTGGCGTGCAACTGGGCCCGCTGGTCAGTGCCGGCCAGTATCGCAAGGTCATGGCGATGATCGAACAAGGTACCCGGGACGCCCGTCTGCTCAGCGGAGGCAAGCGCCCGGGGCACCTGCCCGCAGGTTTCTTCGTGGAGCCGACGATCTTTGCCGAGCCCGCCACCGATAGCAGCCTGTGGCGTGACGAGATCTTCGGTCCGGTGCTATGCCTGAAACGCTTCAAGACCGAGGCCGAAGCCTTGCAACTGGCCAACGACAGCCGCTTCGGCCTGGCCGCGGCAGTGATGTCCGCCGACCTGGAGCGCAGCGCCCGGGTAGCCAATGGCTTGCGAGCCGGCATCGTCTGGGTCAACTGCTCACAACCCACCTTCACCCAGGCGCCTTGGGGCGGGATGAAGCAGAGCGGCATCGGGCGCGAACTGGGGCGCTGGGGGCTGGAGAACTACCTGGAGATCAAGCAGGTGACCGAGTACCGCAGCCAGGAACCCTGGGGCTGGTATCTCAAGCCATAACCCCAAAAAAGCGCCTTGCCCGGCGACGAGTGATCGCCGCCGGGCAAGGCGCCTTGGGTGCCGCGATCAACCTTGCAGGGCTTGCTTGAGCGCTGCCAGGCCATCGGCGTAGATGGTGGTGAACAGCTCGATGGCTTGTTCGTCGCTGATGCCGGCTGGCACGAACGAGCCGGACCACTCGACGCGCGAGCCCTTGTCGTTCTCTACCACGCGCAGGGTCGACTGGTAGTCACGTACGGGAGCTGGCCCCTGGAGGATGGTGTAGCTGTAGCTGCGCCCGGCTTCGTTGAAGTCCAGCAGGCGCTCGATGATGGTGTCGCCTTCGGCGCTCTTGAGGCTGCGGACCCGGCCGCCTTCGCTCAGGGCGCTCTGGGGGATGAAGGGCAGCCAGTCGGGCAGCGAGTCGAAACCGCCGATCAGTTGCCAGACGCGCGCAACGTCGATGTTCAGTTCGATGGAAGCTTTGGCCTGGGCCATGATGATTTCTCCTGGGGCAACAGCCCCTTCAATAAGGTCGTAAACGCTTGCGACAGGGCCGCCAGGCGGCCCCGCGCGGGTAGGATCACTGGGCTGGAACAGGCGCCACTGGGTTGATCAGGCCCTGCTCGCGCAGGTTCTGCCAGAAGGCGGCCGGGATCACCGCGCTCATGGCGGCGTGGTCTTCATTGGCGTGCAGTGGGCGGGTCGAACCGGGGATCACCGAGACCACCGCCGGGTGAGCCAGGGCGAACTGCAGGGCAGCGGCCTTGACGTCCACATCGTGAGCACGGGCAACGGTGCGGATGCGCTCCAGCTTGGCCAGCACTTGCTGGTTGGCCTTCTGGTACTCGAAGTGCTCGCCACCGGCGGTGACACCCGAGCTGTACGGACCGCCGACGACGATGCCGACACCTTGCTCCACCGCTTGCGGCATGACCCGTTGCAGGGCGCGGTCGTGGTCCAGCAGCGAGTAGCGGCCGGCCAGCAGGAAGCCATCGGGACGTGGTTCGTCCAGGTCCAGGGTCAGCTCGATCGGCTCGACGCGGTTGACGCCCAGGCCCCAGGCCTTGATCACGCCTTCTTCACGCAGGCGGGAAAGCACGCGGAAGGCGCCGGTACGGGCGATTTCGAACTGGGTCAGCCATTCGTCGCCGTAGAAGTCCTGGGCGATGTCGTGGATCCAGACGATGTCCAGATGGTCGGTGCCCATGCGCTTGAGGCTGTCTTCGATGGAGCGCAGGGTGGCATCGGCGCTGTAGTCGTTGACGATGCGGTTGCGGTTGCCGTGTTCGAACAGGCCGCTCTTCTCACCCAGTTCACGGGCGGCAGGGTCTTCCAGTTCGTCGAGGATGATGCGGCCGACCTTGCTGCTCAGTACGTATTCGTTGCGTGGGCGCTTGGCCAGTGCGGCACCCAGGCGGCTTTCGGAGAGGCCGGCACCGTAGAAGGGTGCGGTGTCGAAGTAACGCACGCCGTTGTTCCAGGCGGCATCGACGGTGGACTGTACTTCTTCGGCGGATACGGCGCGGAACATGTTGCCCAGTGGGGCGCTGCCGAAACCCAGGCGGGTTGGGATCAAGGATTTGAGGCTCATGGATTGCTCCTGGTTGGGGGGAGTCGCTTGTGAACTCCAGTGAGCGCATCCTAAAACCGGCCAACCGAGACCGTCCAAGTCATAATTCGACAGACTTAAGACCAAACAGGTCAAATCGCTCTAGGACCGCTTCCCGCCCCCATCCAGGTCCCTCCAATTTCAGCTTGCCGCCCCCGCCAGCACCATCTCGCGGAAATCCCCAACGATCGGCCGCAGGTCGACACGGTGCCAGGCCGCCCACAGGCCGGTGCTCTGCTGCAACCAGGGCAGCTCGCGCAGGACCACGTTCGGGTTGCCTTCACCATTGATGCTCTGCTGGATCAGCGCCAGGCCCAGGCCGGCGGATACCAGGCCCAGGGCGCTCAGCGGCTCGGCGGCTTCCAGGCGGATCTGCGGGGTGAAGCCCGCGGCCACGCAACTGGCCAGGAAGCGCTCGCGCCGGCTGGGCTGCAACTGGCCCTCGACCATGATCCAGTCCTGCTCGTGCAGGTCGGCCGGTTCGATGCTGGGCTTGTCCGCCAGGGGATGCCCCAAGGGCAAGGCCAGGCGCAACGGGTCGTCGAACACCCGGGCGGCCAAAAGCTCCGGATCGTCGGTGGCCGGCGGTTCGCAGACCAGGGCGATGTCCAGGCTGCGTTGGCGCAGCCCTTCGAACTGCTCCTGGGCCGACAGGTTGTACAGCGCGATATGGATACCTGGGCGCTCCTCGCGCACATGGCGCAAGGCACCGGGCAGCACTCCGGCATGGATCGCATGGCTGACGTAGCCGATGCACAACCCACCCGTCTCGCCACGCCCCAGGCGCCGGCCCAGGGATTCCAGGCGCTCGGCATGCTTGAGCAGGGCCCGGGTCTCGTGGAGGAAGGTGCGACCGTCGGACGTCAGGCGCAGGCGTTGTTGGCTACGCTCGAACAGTTGCAGGCCGAGGCGTTCTTCCAGCTGGGCGATCTGCCGGCTCAGCGGCGATTGGGAGATGTGCAGTTGCTCGGCCGCCTTGCCGACGTGCTCGACTTCGGCGACGGCAACGAAATAACGCAATTGTCTAAGATCCAGCATATGACCCTCAGGGACTCAAGTATGACCAATTAAGTCATATACGATCTTACTGGCGTTCAATAGGATGGCGCCATCTCGAATCGATCACCGGCACAGGTCTTGTGCCCCCCAAGATGAGGAATCCGAACATGCAAATCGATCTGGGCGGCAAGACCGCCATCATCAGTGGCTCCACCGGCGGCATCGGCCTGGGCATCGCCCGTAGCCTGGCGGCCTCCGGCGCCAGCGTGGTCATCGTCGGCCGCAACGCGGCCTCGGTGGCAGAAGCCGTCGCCGGCATCCACGCCAGCAACGGCAGCGCCCGCGGCGTGGTCGCGGACCTGGGCACCGCGGCCGGCGCCGATGTCCTGTTCGCCGCCGAGCCCCAGGCCGACATCCTGGTGAACAACCTGGGCATCTACAACGATGTCGACTTCTTCGACACCGACGACCAGCAATGGATGGATTTCTACGAAATCAATGTGCTCTCCGGCGTGCGCCTGTCCCGCCACTACACCCCGGGCATGGTCGAGCGCGGCTGGGGCCGGGTGATCTTCCTGTCCTCGGAATCGGGCGTCGCCATCCCGGCGCAGATGATCAACTACGGGGTCACCAAGGCCGCCAACCTGGCCGTCTCCCATGGCCTGGCCAAGCGCCTGGCCGGCACCGGCGTGACCGTGAACGCGATCCTGCCGGGCCCGACCTTCACCGAAGGCGTGGCCAACCTGGTGGCCGACGCGGTGCGCCAGTCCGGCCGCAGCCCGCGGGAAGAAGCCGACGCCTTCGTACGCCGCGAGCGCCCCAGCTCGATCATCCAGCGCGTGGCCGAAGTCGAGGAGGTGGCCTCCCTGGTGACCTACATCGCCTCGCCATTCTCCTCGGCCACCACCGGCGCGGCCCTGCGCGTGGACGGCGGCGTAGTGGACAGCCTGGCGATCTGACCGGGCGGCAGGGCATCCGCGCTCGATCCTGGAGCGCAGGTCCCTGCCCTCCCCTGGGACCTACGCAAAAATAGTCAGATTTCAGGGGTTTACAGAACCCCGCCAATCGCTATAATCGTCGCCCTAACACGCCGGTATAGCTCAGTTGGTAGAGCAACTGACTTGTAATCAGTAGGTCCCGGGTTCGACTCCTGGTGCCGGCACCACACAAGGTTCCAGAGAAGGCTTTCAAAATCTCTGGAACCCCCGAAAAACCCGCCTTCTGGCGGGTTTTTTCGTTTTGGGGTTCTGTCGGGTTACGTCAAAATCTGGTGGATTCCAGCCGTTTTAAGGGTAGAGTTTGGGATACAGGTCACTTCGATAAAAGGGAGTACCCTTATGTCGCGCACCACAGCTCCGCTCTCCGACGCAGCTTGCCGCTTGGCAAAACCTACAGACCGCGCCTACAAGCTTTTCGACGGCGATGGCCTCTATCTCCTAGTCCAACCCAATGGCCGCAAAGGCTGGCGGCTCCGTTACGTCAAACCTGACGGACGGGAAGGACTGACCTCGTTCGGCAACTACCCCGCCATTGGCCTCGCCGATGCGCGCCGCAAGCGCTTGGAAGTCAAGCGAATGCTGGCGGATGGCGTTGATCCTATAGAGACCAAACACCAAGCTAAGGCGGAAGCCGTAATCAAAGGCAGAACCTTTGAAAGCGTTGCGCTCGACTGGCATACGGAAATGTCGGCCAAGTGGGCACCAGGCCATTCCAAGACAGTGATGAGCCGCCTCAAAACCCACGTATTCCCGCTGATCGGCGCACGCGCCATTGTTGATCTCGACACCCATGACCTTATGCAGCCCTTGGAAGCGATCAAGAAGCGCGGAACGATAGACGTTGCTTTAAGGGTACAAAACTACCTGCAGAGCATCATGCGCGAGG
>MCNF01000213.1_pt1 | contig 16745 bp, 14 predicted proteins | sample 778221 | NCBI WGS metagenome assembly MCNF01 (sample SAMN04296814, study PRJNA304217) | bioreactor metagenome | isolation source: arboretum soil enriched with benzalkonium chloride | place: Turkey | reverse complement strand
TTTCACGGCGGTAACAGGGGTTCGAGTCCCCTAGGGGACGCCAGGTTTGCCCGCTATGCGGGATTTAAAGGGTCATTCGATTATTGAATGACCCTTTTGTTTTTCTGGCGTCCAGCCAATTCTTTCCCCAGCCCGTAACTCTGACCGATGGTCATGCTAGTGACTTGCGGAGGATTATTATGCGAATAATATTTCTCCGCAGTATTGGGAGGCAACGATGAACGATAAAAAAGCTCAGACCCGTGAACGCATTCTCCAGGCTGCCAGCTCGGCACTGATTCGACGTGGCCCGGCCGAGCCCAGTGTGGGTGAGGTAATGGGGGCTGCCGGGCTGACGGTGGGTGGTTTCTATGCGCATTTCGAGAGCAAGGATGCGCTGATGCTCGAGGCATTCAGCCAGTTGCTCGCCTATCGGCGCGGCTTGCTCGAGGAAATGGACGCCGGCCTCTCTGGTGAGGAGCGGCGAGCCCTGGCTGCGGCGTTCTACCTGTCACGCAAGCATCGCGACTCCAGTGAGTTGGCCTGCCCGATTCCGGCGTCGATCGGAGAGCTTGGGCGCTTGCCCGAGGGCTTTCGGCAGGCCTTGAGTGAGCATATGGAGCTGATGGTCGCGCAATTGGCCGACTGCCCGGAAGATACCGACAAGGCCCTGGCCGATCTGGCATTGATGGTGGGTGGTCTGTCTCTGGCCCGCGCCCTGGGGCCTGGCGAGTTGTCCGACCGCTTGTTGCGAGCAGCCAAATCCGCAGTGCTATGACTTCGTCTGCGCTGCGGGGAGGGCGTTTCACCCTGTGGCTCGGTTATGAGGTGATATTTATGGGTGCGCCAATACACCTGGGCATCCGGTACACTGCCCCGGTCAAAAAACTCACCGGGAGTTGAGCATGAGTTGGGATCTGGCAACGCCATTCATCATCGATTTGCAGGTGGCGGCCGAGGATATCGATGGCTTGGGGCATGCCAATAATGCGGTCTATGTCACCTGGCTGGAGCGTTGCGCCTGGCGCCATTCCCAGCGCCTGGGGCTGGACCTGGCCGAATATCGCCGGCTGGACCGAGCCATGGCTGTGGTGCGGCATGAAATCGATTACCTGGCGGCGGCCTATGAGGGCGATGAGCTGCAATTGGCCACCTGGATCGTCGATTGGGACCAGCGCCTGAAGATGACCCGGCGCTTCCAGCTGGTTCGTCCGAGTGACGGCAGCACCTTGTTGCGGGCCCAGACCACCTTCGTCTGCATTGAGCTATCCAGCGGCAAGCCCAAGCGCATGCCTGCCGAGTTTCTCGATGGCTACGGACCGGCATTGCAATGGTCTTGAGCGCTTTCCTATAGGCCTGCCTTGGTTGGCCACTGCGATGGGGCGCTACGGCAAAGTACTGCTCGCGGGTGAAACCCAGTAAACTGCCGCCCGTTTTTTCGCCTGTTTTCGTCGAGTGTGTTTCATGCAAATTGCCCTGGCGCCCATGGAGGGGTTGGTCGACAACATCCTGCGGGATGTACTGACCCGTGTTGGCGGGATCGACTGGTGTGTCACCGAGTTCATCCGTGTCAACGACCGTCTGCTGACGCCTGCCTATTTCCACAAGCTCGCTCCCGAGTTGTTGCAGGGCGCACAGACTGCGGCTGGTGTGCCGCTGCGCGTGCAGCTGCTGGGCTCCGACCCGGTCTGCCTGGCCGAGAACGCAGCCTTGGCCTGTGAGCTGGGGAGTGAGGTCATCGATCTGAACTTCGGCTGCCCGGCCAAGACCGTCAACAAGTCGCGGGGTGGGGCGGTGCTGCTCAAGGAGCCCGAACTGCTGAACCAGATCGTCGAGCATGTACGGCGTGCGGTGCCGGCGCATATCCCGGTCACGGCGAAAATGCGCTTGGGGTTCGATAGCCCGGATGGCGCACTGGTATGCGCTACCGCGCTGGCCGAAGGCGGCGCCGAGCATATCGTGGTGCATGCGCGGACCAAGGTCGATGGTTACAAGCCGCCGGCCCACTGGGAGTGGATCCCTCGGGTGCAGGAAGTGGTCAAGGTGCCGGTGTTCGCCAATGGCGATATCTGGAGCGTCGAGGACTGGCGGCGCTGCCGGGAAATCAGCGGGGTCGAGGACATCATGCTGGGGCGCGGGCTGGTCTCGCGTCCGGACCTGGCCCGGCAAATCGCTGCAGCGCGAGCTGGTGAAGAGGTGGTGGAGATGTCCTGGGCCGAGTTACTGCCATTGATCCATGACTTCTGGGCCCAGGTGGTGGAGCAGTTGACGCCGCGTTCGGCCCCGGGGCGGCTCAAGCAATGGCTGGCGATGTTGACCCGCAACTACCCCGAGGCGGTCGAGTTGTTCACCGCGTTGCGCCGGGAAACCGAGCTGGAGCAGGTTGGCAGGCTGCTGGGCGTGCCATGCAGCGAGGCCGCCTGACGAAATTTGCGTGGCCGCTCTTGAAATGCCTTGGGTGGTCCATATCTCTTGGGTACGCGATGCCGAATTCGGGTCGCGGAGACAATCACTCGCTGAATATCAGGAGATTTACCCATGAGTACTGCATTTTCCCTGGCACCCCTGTTTCGCTCCTCGGTCGGTTTTGACCGTTTCAATGACCTGTTCGAATCGGCATTGCGCAACGAGCCGGGTAGCAGCTATCCACCCTACAACGTCGAAAAGCACGGCGACGACCAGTATCGCATCGTCATTGCGGCCGCCGGCTTCCAGGAGCAGGACCTGGAGTTGCAAGTGGAGAAAGGCGTGTTGACCGTGAGCGGCGGCAAGCGTGACGCCAACGAGAGTGTCACCTACCTGCACCAGGGCATCGCCCAGCGCGCGTTCAAGCTGTCCTTCCGTCTTGCCGACCACATCGAAGTCAAGGCAGCGGCCTTGAACAACGGCCTGCTGAACATCGACCTGCTGCGGGTCGTGCCGGAAGAGGCCAAGCCCAAGCGCATTCCGATCAATGGTGCGCAGCAACCGGCTTTGCAGCACTAAGCAAGGCATTGCAAGAAAAGGGCGCCCAGGTGGCGCCCTTTTTCGTGCCGGTCATTTGAGCAGCTTCTTGAACTCCTCCAGGGGCAATGGCCGGCTGTGCAGGTAGCCCTGGTAGAAATGGCAGTCCAGTCCCTGCAGGAAATCCAGTTGCTGCTGGGTCTCTACGCCTTCGGCGATCACTTTCAGCTCCAGGCTGCGAGCCATGGCGACAATGGCCCGGATGATTTCCGCATCGTTGGGGTCATGGGTGGCGTCGCGAACGAAGGATTGATCGATTTTCAGCGTATCCACCGGCAGGCGCTTGAGGTAGGTCAGGGAGGAATATCCCGTGCCGAAATCGTCCATGGCGAAACTGACACCCAGCTTCTTCAGGCGACGCATCTTGCTGATGGTGTCCTCCAGGTTCTGGATCACGATGCCTTCGGTGATTTCCAGTTTCAGCAGTGACGAGGGCAGGGCATAGGCCGCCAGACTGTGCTCGATTCTCTCCACGAAGTCGTTCTGGCGGAACTGTCGCGGGCTGATGTTCACGCACAGGCTGAACTGGTATGGATTCACCAGGCCCTGCTCGATCAACTGGCTGAAGGCCAGGCAGGATTCGTCGAGGATCCAGGTTCCTACCTCGAGGATCAGGCCGCTATCTTCCAGTACCTTGATGAACTCCGTTGGCGATTGTGCGCCGAGCTCCGGGTGCTGCCAGCGCACTAACGCCTCGGCCCCGATGATGCGGTTGTCGCGGGCATTGACCTGGGGTTGGAAATGCACGCTGAATTCGCCGCGGGACAGTGCCAGGCGCAGGTCGGTCTCCATGCGCAGGCGCTCGCTGGCGGCCTTTTGCATGGTGTTGTGGTACATCTGCGTGGTGTTGCGTCCTGAGTCCTTGGCGCGATAAAGAGCGATGTCCGCTCGCTTGAGCAGGTCGGTGGGGGTCGAGCCGTGGTCGGGGATCAAGGCCACGCCGATGCTAGGGGTGACCTGCAGGCGCTGGCCATCGAGGAACATCGGCTCGGAGAGCAGCTCGCGCAAGGTGCCGGCCAGTTGCCGGACTTGTTCGCTGACCTCGTTGCGCGAGCCTTCCAGGCCGCTGAGCAGGACCACGAATTCATCGCCGCCCAGGCGCGCCACGGTGTCTTCCATGCGTACGCTGGCCTCCAGGCGTGCCGTGATGATCTTCAGTACCGTATCGCCCACCGGATGCCCGAGGGAGTCGTTGATGTGCTTGAAGTGGTCCAGGTCGAGAAACAGCAAGGCGCCTCGCAGGTTATGGCGCTTGAGCAGGGCGATCTGTTGGCTCAGGCGGTCCATCAGCAGGGCGCGGTTGGGCAGGTTGGTCAAGGGGTCGTGGTAGGCCAGGTGGCGGATCTGGGCCTGGGCATTCTTCAGCAGGCTGACATCCCGCGCGGTCAGTAGCAGGCAGGGGATTTCATTGAGCGTGATCGGCTCCACCGAGACTTCCAGGGTGAGGATTTCCCCGCGTTTGTTGCGCCCGAGCATTTCCAGGTGATGCACCCGGCCCTTGAGCTTGAGCTCACTCATCAGCGCGGATAGCTGGAGCTCTTCGGCCCAGATGCCGATCTCGTGCATGGAGTGGCCGAGTACCTCGTCGGTTCGGTAGCCCGTCAGCCGGCAGAAACCGTCATTGACCTCCAGGTAGCGGCCGGTGTCGTGTTCCGTGATGGTGATAGCGTCGGGGCTGGAGTGGAAAGCCTTGGCGAACCTCTCCTCGCTGGCCTTGAGGGCCGCCTCCGAGCGTTGCTGCTGGGTAATGTCGCGCAAGGTGGTGACGATGCAGGGCTGCTTGTCGACGATGATCTGGCGACTGGAAATGATACAGGTCAGCGGTTGGCCGTCCTTGTGATTGACCACCACCGCCACGTTGTTCAATGCCTGTTCGCGGATCACCTGTTCGATACGCCGCAGGCGTGGGGCCGAGTCTTCCCAGAGGCCGATCTGCTCGGCGCTGCGGTCGCGCACTTCATCCAGGGTCCAGCCAAAGGTCTGGGTGAAGCTGGAGTTGATCTCGATGAACTGGCCGGTTTCCAGCAGGGTCACGCAAATCGGGTCCGGGCTCACCTGGAACAGGCTGGCGAACTTCTCCTCGGAGGTGATCAGGCGTTGTTCGCGCTCCACTTGCTCGGTGATGTCCAGCAGGGTGCCGGCCATGCGCAACGGATTGCCTTGTTCATCGCGATACAGGCGGGCGCGGCTTTCCAGGTAGCGAGAGCTGCCGTCGGCCAGTTGCACGCGATAGGTCAGTTGGTAGTTGCCCGCCGGACCCTCGCGCAGGCTGCGATAGGCGTCACGCATGGAGTTGCGCTCTTCGGTGGGCACGCCTTCGAAGAAGGCATCGAAGGACTCGTGGAAGGGGGCGGGCTCCAGGCCGTGCAGTTGTGCCGCCCTGGCCGAGCCGTAGAGCATGCCGCTGGGGATGTGCCAGTCCCAGGTGCCCAGCTGTGCCGAGTCCAGGGCCAGGTCCAGGCGCTCCTGGCTGTCCTTGAGCGCCTGCTCGGCTCGCTTGCGCTCGCTGGTATCCAGAAAGGTGCTGAGCAGGAAGGCCTTGCCCTCCAGTTCGACCTTCTGTGCGCTGAGAATGCCGTCATGGATCTGGCCGTTGCTGGAGCGCAGCTGCACTTCCAGGCTGGCGGCCTGGCCCTTGTGTTGCACAGCCTTGATCAGCTGGGCGCGTTGTTCGGGATTGACCCATAGGCCGATTTCCAGGGTGGTGCGCCCGATCACGTGTTCGGCAGGCCAGCCGAACTGGCTCTCGAAGTACTGGTTGGCTTCGCTGATCAGGCCGTCTTCCAGGCGGGTCAGCAGCACCATGTTGGGGCACAGATGAAACAAGGTGGCGAAGCGCTTTTCCGAGCTGCTGAGGGCTTCTTCGCGCTGGCGCTGGTGGGTGATTTCGCGGATGACCCCGATCATCCTGGGCTTGCCGTGCTTGTCGGGCAGCACGCTGCCGTTGATCTCCAGCCAGTGCAGGCTGCCATCAGGCCAGCGAATACGGTGGTGCATGGCATGCTCGAGGGGAGCCCCGGCCAGTACCGAGTGGAAGGCGCGCACTGTCCTGGCGCGGTCTTCGATGGGTAGCAGGTCGAGGTATTCGAGGTTTTCCGGCAGGGGTTGGCGTGGATCGAAGCCAAAGAGTGCCTGGGTGCCCCGGGACCAGCTGATTTGCCCGCTTTCGATATCCCAATACCAAGCGCCCAGGCGCGCGCCGTTCAAGGCGGCGAGCAGCTGCGGTGCGCTTTCCCAGCTCTGTTCCGACTCCCTGGGGTCGACGGCGTGGATGCGCGGCATGGGCGGAATGCGGTCAGCGGGTTTGGGCATGGTGATCAGGCCTTGTGCTGAGTAGTTCGTTTGGCGCGAGGGCTCATGGCGGGAGGCGACAGGGCACGGGCAAAACCCGGAATACTTATGCCGGGTTCCCTGGCCAATCGACCTGTGCGTCCAATAAGGCCATGAAAGCCCGCGCAGCATTCGACAGCGTCCGTTCGGTATGCAGGATATAGCCTAGCTGGCGGTGTAGTTGTATGCCCGGTAAAGGGATGCGCGCCACTTGTTCGTCGAGCATTGTGCGCGGCAGCACACTCCAGGCCAGGCCGATGGAGACCATCATCTTTATGGTTTCCAGATAGTTAGTGCTCATGGCGATGTTCGGCGTCAGGCCCTGGGCCTCGAACAAGCGCTGCACGATGTGGTGGGTAAAAGTGTTGCCGCCGGGAAAAACCGCCGGATGCAGGGCGATATCCGCCAGGCTGACCTGGCCATTGCTGACCAACGGGTGTTCCGGGGCGGCGACGAAGTCCAGCGGGTCGTCCCAGACCGCGGTGGCCTTGACCAGGCCGTGGGGCTCGGGAGCCAGGGTGATGACGGCCAGTTCGGCGCGGCCGTGGAGGATTTCCTCATAGGCCACCTCCGAATCGAGGAACTGGATGTCCAGGGCCACTTGTGGGTAGCGCCGGGTATAGGCCCGCAGCAAGGGTGGCAGGCGGTGCAGGCCGATGTGATGGCTGGTGGCCAGCGTCAGGCGGCCGCTGACTTCTCCGGTGAGGTTGGTCAGCGCCCGGCGGGTGTCATCCAGCACATTGATGATTTGGTAGGCCCGTGGCAGCAAGGCGCGTCCGGCTTCGGTTAGGCCGATCTCGCGACCCAGGCGATCGAACAGTCGCACATTGAGCTGTTGCTCCAGCCCGGCAATGCGCTTGCTGATGGCGGGCTGGGTCAAGTGCAGGCGTTCGCCGGCGCCGGAGAAGCTGCCGGTTTCGGCGATGGCGATGAAAGCGTTGAGGTTGGCCAGATCCATCATGACATTCCAGTTGGTTATCCAAAGTATGAAAAATATGAATTTGAGTTATTTAATCTAACGCCATAGCATCAGCCTCACAAGCCAAGGGGTTATTGATCGATGCACGATCAGGGCCTGGGGCATAGAAACAAGCTGATGAGGAAGAGTCCGATGGCTGGCAAGACGCTCTACGACAAGCTCTGGGAAATGCACGAGGTGAAGCGCCGTGACGATGGTTCGTCGCTCATCTACATCGATCGCCACATTCTCCATGAGGTGACCTCGCCACAGGCTTTCGAAGGCCTGCGCCTTGCGGGTCGCCAGCCATGGCGCATCGATGCCAACATCGCCACCCCGGACCACAACGTGCCGACCACCCAGGCCGAGCGCAAAGGTGGCCTCGACGCCATTGCCGACGAAGTGTCGCGCATCCAGGTCAAGACCCTGGATGAGAACTGCGACGACTTCGGCATCCTCGAATTCAAGATGAACGACATCCGCCAAGGCATCGTCCACGTGGTCGGTCCGGAGCAGGGGGCCACCTTGCCGGGCATGACCGTGGTTTGTGGCGACTCGCACACCTCGACCCACGGTGCCTTCGGCGCGTTGGCCCACGGTATCGGCACTTCCGAGGTGGAGCACGTGCTCGCCACCCAGTGCCTGGTGGCCAAGAAGATGAAGAACATGCAGGTGCGCGTCGAGGGCCAGTTGCCCTTCGGCGTGACCGCCAAGGACATCGTCCTCGCAGTGATCGGCAGAATCGGTACCGCGGGCGGCAACGGCCACGCCCTGGAGTTCGCTGGCAGCGCCATTCGCGATCTGTCCATGGAAGGCCGCATGACCATCTGCAACATGTCCATCGAGGCGGGTGCCCGCGTCGGCATGGTGGCTTGCGATGACAAGACCATCGACTACGTGAAGGGTCGCCCGTTCTCGCCGCAAGGCAGCGACTGGGACAAGGCCGTAGAGGCCTGGAGCGACCTGGTGTCCGATGCCGACGCGCATTTCGACACCGTCATCGAGCTGCGTGCCGAGGACATCAAGCCGCAGGTCAGCTGGGGTACTTCCCCGGAGATGGTGCTCGCGGTGGACCAGAACGTACCGGATCCGGCTGTCGAGGCCGATGCGGTCAAGCGCGACTCCATCGTCCGGGCGTTGAAGTACATGGGCTTGAACGCCAACCAGGCGATCACCGATATCCAGCTGGACCGGGTATTCATCGGCTCCTGCACCAACTCGCGCATCGAAGACTTGCGCGCCGCCGCGGCCGTGGCCAAGGGGCGCAAGGTTGCCTCCACCGTGAAGCAGGCGCTGGTGGTGCCGGGCTCGGGCCTGGTGAAGGCCCAGGCCGAGCAGGAAGGTTTGGACAAGATTTTCCTCGAGGCTGGCTTCGAGTGGCGTGAGCCGGGCTGCTCCATGTGCCTGGCGATGAACCCTGATCGCCTGGAGAGCGGCGAGCATTGCGCGTCCACTTCCAACCGCAACTTCGAAGGCCGCCAGGGCGCCGGCGGACGTACCCACCTGGTGAGCCCGGCCATGGCCGCGGCTGCCGCGGTGACCGGTCGTTTCATCGATGTACGTGAATTGATGCAGGCCTGAGGAGACCAGAGATGAAAGCATTCACCCAGCACACAGGCCTCGTCGCACCGCTCGACCGTGCCAACGTCGACACCGACCAGATCATTCCCAAGCAATTCCTCAAGTCGATCAAACGCACCGGCTTCGGTCCGAACCTGTTCGACGAGTGGCGTTACCTCGATGTGGGCCAGCCCAACCAGGACAATTCCAAGCGCCCGGTGAACCAGGACTTCGTGCTCAACTTTCCGCGCTATCAGGGTGCCAGCGTGCTGCTGGCCCGCGAGAACTTCGGCTGCGGCTCCTCCCGCGAGCACGCGCCGTGGGCGCTGGATGAGTACGGTTTCCGTACGGTGATCGCGCCGAGCTTCGCCGACATCTTCTTCAACAACAGCTTCAAGAACGGCTTGTTGCCGATCATCCTCAAGGATGAAGAAGTCGACGAACTGTTCCAGCAGAGCGAAGCCACCGAGGGTTACCAACTGACGGTCGATCTCGCCGCGCAGACCGTGACCCGCCCGGATGGCAAGCAGTACAGCTTCGAAGTGGACGCGTTCCGCAAGCACTGCTTGCTCAATGGCCTGGACGACATCGGCCTGACCCTGCGGGACGCCGACGCCATCCGTAGTTTCGAAGTCGGCTACAAACAGCGCCAACCCTGGTTGTTCCGCGACGCTTGAGCGCCGACCGGCCGGCTCCTGCTGGAGCAGGCCAATGAGTGCGGTTTCTCCCTGATCACAAGGACCCAATCATGACCAGCAATGCCCATAGTCAGGTGGTACAGAAGCAATTCGGTGAGCAGGCTGCGGCCTACCTGAGCAGTGCCGTGCACGCCCAGGGCGCCGAGTTCGCGCTGTTGCAGGCCGAGGTGGCGGGCAAGGGCGAGGCCCGGGTGCTGGATCTTGGGTGCGGTGCCGGGCATGTCAGTTTCCATGTCGCGCCGCTGGTCAGGGAGGTGGTGGCCTACGACCTTTCCCAGCAGATGCTGGACGTGGTGGCAACGGCGGCCCAGGAGCGTAAGCTGGGTAACGTCCGTACGGTAGCCGGTGCAGCAGAGCGCTTGCCGTTCGCCGATGGTGAGTTCGACTTCGTCTTCAGTCGCTACTCGGCCCACCACTGGAGCGACCTGGGCCTGGCCCTGCGCGAGGTGCGCCGGGTCTTGAAGCCCGGTGGCGTGGCGGCGCTCATCGATGTCTTGTCGCCAGGCAGTCCGTTGCTGGATACCTACCTGCAGAGCGTCGAAGTGCTGCGCGACACCAGCCATGTCCGCGACTATTCGGCCGGGGAATGGCTGCACCAGCTCAACGAGGCCGGGTTGCAGGCCCGCAGCAGCGCCCGGCAGCGCCTGCGCTTGGAGTTCAGTTCCTGGGTCGAGCGCATGCGCACCCCGGAGCCGCTGAGGGTGGCTATTCGCCAGTTGCAGCAGGCGATGGGCAATGAAGTGCGCGAATATTTTCAGATTGAGGCCGATGGCTCGTTCAGTACAGATGTACTGGTACTGTGGGCCGAACGATAGAATTTTTCCGGGTGCGCCCAAGGGCGTGCCGACAGAACGAACGAGGAATGCATGAGCAAGCAGATTCTGATTCTCCCTGGTGACGGTATTGGCCCGGAAATCATGGCCGAAGCGGTCAAGGTCCTGGAGTTGGCCAATGACAAGTACGGCCTGGGTTTCGAGCTGAGCCACGATGTGATCGGCGGCGCGGCCATCGACAAGCACGGCGTGCCCCTGGCCGATGAGACCCTGGACCGGGCCCGTGCCGCCGATGCGGTGCTGCTGGGCGCGGTGGGCGGCCCGAAGTGGGACAAGATCGAGCGTGACATTCGTCCGGAACGCGGGCTGTTGAAGATCCGCGCGCAATTGGGGCTGTTCGGCAACCTGCGGCCGGCGATCCTCTATCCGCAACTGGCCGATGCCTCCAGCCTGAAGCCGGAAATCGTCTCGGGCCTGGACATCCTCATCGTCCGCGAGCTGACCGGCGGTATCTATTTCGGTGCTCCCCGCGGCACCCGCGAGCTGGAGAACGGCGAGCGCCAGTCCTACGACACCTTGCCCTACAGCGAGAGCGAAATCCGGCGGATCGCCCGGGTCGGCTTCGACATGGCGCGGGTGCGCGGCAAGAAGCTCTGCTCGGTGGACAAGGCCAACGTCCTGGCGTCCAGCCAGCTGTGGCGTGAAGTGGTCGAGCAGGTGGCCAAGGACTATCCGGACGTCGAGCTCAGCCACATGTACGTCGACAACGCGGCCATGCAGCTGGTGCGCGCGCCCAAGCAGTTCGACGTGATCGTCACCGACAACATGTTTGGCGATATCCTCTCCGACGAGGCCTCGATGCTCACCGGTTCCATCGGCATGCTGCCTTCGGCATCCCTGGACGCCAACAACAAGGGCATGTACGAGCCTTGCCACGGTTCGGCGCCGGACATTGCCGGGCAGGGCATCGCCAACCCGCTGGCGACCATCCTCTCGGTGTCGATGATGCTGCGCTACAGCTTCAACCTGACCGCAGCGGCGGATGCCATCGAGCAGGCCGTGAGCCGGGTATTGGACCAGGGCTTGCGCACCGGTGACATCTGGTCGGCCGGCTGCACTCGGGTCGGTACGCAGGAAATGGGCGATGCAGTAGTCGCGGCGCTGCGGAATCTGTAATCTTTCGGGCCCACTGCACAGACAGTGGCCCACTTTTGTATAGGTGTAGTTGCGATGAAACGTGTAGGTCTGATCGGTTGGCGCGGTATGGTCGGTTCCGTGCTCATGCAGCGGATGCTTGAAGAGCAGGACTTCGATCTTATTGAACCGGTGTTTTTCACCACTTCCAATGTCGGTGGCCAGGGTCCGTCGGTAGGCAAGGATATTGCCCCGCTCAAGGACGCCTACAGCATTGAAGAGCTGAAAACCCTCGACGTGATCCTGACCTGCCAGGGTGGCGACTACACCAGCGAAGTCTTCCCCAAACTGCGCGAAGCCGGCTGGCAGGGCTACTGGATCGACGCTGCTTCCAGCCTGCGGATGCAGGACGACGCAGTGATCATCCTCGATCCGGTGAACCGCAGGGTCATCGACCAGCAACTGGACGCCGGGACCAAGAACTACGTCGGCGGCAACTGCACCGTCAGCCTGATGCTGATGGGCCTGGGTGGCCTGTTCGAAGCCGGCCTGGTGGAGTGGATGAGCGCCATGACCTACCAGGCGGCCTCTGGCGCCGGCGCGCAGAACATGCGCGAGCTGATCAAGCAGATGGGCGCCACCCATGCCGCGGTCGCCGATGACCTGGCCAACCCGGCCAGCGCCATCCTCGACATCGACCGCAAGGTGGCCGAGGCCATGCGCAGCGATGCCTATCCAACCGAGAACTTCGGCGTGCCGCTGGCCGGCAGCCTGATTCCGTGGATCGACAAGGAACTGCCCAACGGCCAGAGCCGCGAAGAGTGGAAGGCCCAAGCCGAGACCAACAAGATTCTCGGCCGCTTCAAGAACCCGATCCCGGTGGATGGTATCTGCGTGCGTATCGGCGCCATGCGCTGCCACAGCCAGGCGCTGACCATCAAGCTCAACAAGGATGTGCCGATCGCCGACATCGAAGGGCTGATCAGCCAGCACAACCCCTGGGTCAAGCTGGTGCCGAACCAGCGTGAGATCAGCATGCAGGAGCTGAGCCCGACCAAGGTCACCGGTACCCTGAACATTCCGGTGGGCCGTCTGCGCAAGCTGAACATGGGGTCGCAGTTCCTCGGTGCCTTCACCGTGGGTGACCAATTGCTGTGGGGCGCGGCCGAGCCGCTGCGCCGCATGCTGCGGATCTTGCTGGAGCGCTGATTGCGCGATTGGCTTGAAACGACCCGCGCCCATCCTGGGCGCGGGTTTTTTTATGCCTTGATCGGCTGCGGCTGGCCGGCGAATTGCCTCGTCATCGCCCGCCGGGTAAAGTGCCGCTCCCCGTTTTGCCTGAGGTAGCACCATGACTCCGTCCTTTGATATCGCCGTGATCGGCGCCACCGGCACAGTCGGTGAAACCCTGGTGCAGATTCTCGAAGAACGCGATTTCCCCATCGCCAACCTGTACCTGCTGGCCAGCAGCGAGTCGGCGGGGCATTCGGTGCCGTTTCGTGGCAAGAACATCCGTGTGCGTGAAGTCGACGAGTTCGATTTTGCCAAGGCCCAGCTGGCGTTCTTTGCCGCCGGTCCGGCGGTGACCCTGAGTTTTGCGCCTCGCGCCACTGCCGCCAACTGCGCGGTGATCGATCTCTCGGGAGCCTTGCCGTCGACCCAGGCGCCCAGCGTAGTGCCTGAGGCCAATGCCAAGGTCCTGGCTGGTTTGCGCAAGCCCGTGCAATTGAGCAGTCCGAGTGCTTCGGCCACGGCGCTGGCAGTAGCGTTGGCGCCATTGCAGGAGCTGCTGGATATCCAGCAGGTCAACCTGACGGCTTGCCTGGCGATTTCCAGCCAGGGTCGCGAGGCGGTCAGTGAACTGGCTCGCCAGACTGCCGAGCTGCTGAACGTGCGCCCCATGGAGCCGCGCTTCTTCGATCGGCAGGTGGCCTTCAACCTGCTGGCCCAGGTAGGCACGGTGGATGCGCAGGGGCACGCATTGCTGGAAAAACGCCTGGTCAGGGAGTTGCGTGAGGTCCTGGGTCTACCTTTATTGAAGATTTCTGTCACATGCATTCAAGCGCCGGTATTTTTTGGCGATAGCTATAGCGTGACTTTGCAGTCAGCAGCTGACGTCGATCTGGCCGCAGTGAATGCTGCGCTGGATTCTGGCCCGGGCCTGGAGCTGGTGGACGCCGGGGATTATCCGACGGCCGTGGGTGACGCAGTGGGCCAGGATGTGGTCTATGTTGGGCGGGTTCGTACCGGGGTCGATGATCCTGCGCAATTGAACCTGTGGTTGACCTCGGACAATGTCCGCAAAGGTGCGGCTTTGAACGCGGTACAGCTGGCTGAATTGTTGATAAAAGACCTGCTGTAAAAGATACTTGGCAACAATTTGCAGAATGAATCTAGCTGAGCGCTATGCTTGGCAAGTTGCTGGAGGTGAGTGGCCGTCAGGTGCTCCCGGGGCATGCAAGAATTAATCGCGCGTCGTGACCATCCCGGTCCCGCGCAATGCCTGATGGCAGCCGCTACAAAACCTTCTCGCTGGCCGAGGAACGTTCAAACAAAGGATGAGGCTATGGTTCAAGTTCGCAAACTGGTGTTAGCAATAGCGGCCGCCTCGGCGCTGTCCTCCGGTATGGCGCAGGCGCTTGGGCTTGGGGAACTGACCCTGAAGTCGAGTCTGAACCAGCCTCTGGTAGCAGAAATAGAACTGCTTGATATCAAGGATCTTACTGCCGCCGAAGTGGTGCCGAGCCTGGCCCCGGCGGAAGAGTTCGCCAAGGCGGGCGTCGATCGCCAAGCCTTTCTCAATGACCTGAGTTTCACTCCGATCCTCAACCCCGGTGGCAAGAGCGTGTTGCGCGTCACGTCGAGCCAACCGCTGTCGGAGCCGATGGTCAAGTTCCTGGTGCAGGTCATGTGGCCCAATGGTCGCCTGCTGCGCGACTACAGCGTATTGCTGGATCCTTCGAAGTTTTCTCCACAAGCGGCGGCAGCGGCCCAGGCGCCGCTCGCAGGTGCTTCGGTCAATGCCCCGGTCACCGCTGCCAACAAGGTCAGCAAGCCGGAGCAATACACCACCTCGGCCCGTGACACGCTGTGGGAGATTGCTGCAAAGAACCGTAACGGTGCTTCCATCCAGCAAACCATGCTGGCGATCCAGGCCTTGAACCCGGACGCCTTTATCGATGGCAACATCAATCGGCTGAAAACCGGACGAGTATTGCGCTTGCCTGACGTTGTCCAGAGCACGGCATTGCCGCAGCCCAAGGCCATTGCCGAGGTTGCTGCGCAGAATGCTGCCTGGCGTCAGGGGCGGCGCGCGGGTACCCGTGGCCAGCAGCAAGTGGATGCGACTCGCCGTAGCGGTACCGACAAGTTGCCCAAGCAGGTCAACACCAAGGACAACTTGAGCCTGGTCTCTGCCGAGTCCGGCAAGGCGCGCGGCAAAGGTGCCGCAGGTGACAGCAAGGCATTGAACAACAAGCTGGCAGTGACCCAGGAAAGCCTGGACGCGACCCGTCGCGACAATGCCGAGCTGAAAGATCGTATGGCTGATCTGCAAAGCCAGTTGGACAAGTTGCAGCGCCTGATCGATCTGAAGAACAGCCAATTGGCCAAGCTCCAGGCTGAAGGTGCGGCACCTGCCGCGCCTGCAGCGCCAGTGGCCCCGCCAATGCCTGCGGAGTTGGTGGCCAAGCCCGAGGTCCCAGCAGCTCCGGTCGCTCCGGTGGCACCGGTCAGTGAGCCGGCTGCGAGCCCGGCGGTGGATGCCCAGGCGACCAAGACGGATGAAGACAAATATGCTGATCTGCTGAGCAATCCGATCCTTTTGGGTTTGGTAGGTGGTGGAGCGGTCGCTGCGTTGTTGCTGCTGTTGCTGTTGCTGGCCCGCCGTCGCAAGGCTCAGCAGGAAGCAGAAAAGCACTTGCGCATGGCGCGGGCGTTGTCCGAGGAAAGCGATTTTGCGCAAGAAATGGATTTGCCCGAGGGGAGTTTCGAGGGTCTTGAGGTTCCGCCGCCTAGCGTGAAGCTGGCTCCAGCTCCAGCTCCAGCTCCAGCTCCAGCTCCAGCTCCAGAGCCGAAACCGGAGCCTGTGGTTGCGCCAGTACCGGCGGCGCCGCTGGAGCGGGCAACCGATGTGTTGGGGCAGGCGCAAAATCACATCGATGGCGGCCGTCTGAACCAGGCGGCGGCGATCCTTGAGGAGGCGGTCAAGCTGGAGCCTCAGCGCAGTGAACTGCGTCTGAAACTCATGGAAGTCTATGCTCGCCAGGGCGACCGCAGCGCCTTCGTCACCCAGGAGCGGCAGTTGGTTGCCAATGGTGATAATCATGCCCAGGTCGAGCAGCTCAAGAGCCGCTTTCCGGCAATGGTTGCTGTAGCTGCGGCCGCAGGGCTGGCTACGGCGGCAGCCGCAGCCGAGCTGGACGCCGAGTATGTCAAGGAGCTGCTGCAGGACGAGCCAGCGGCTCCTGAACCGACTGCTCCGGTGGAAGGGCTGGATGCGGATTTCGATTTGAGCCTGGATGATCTGGAAGCCGCTTCGCCAGCAGCCTTGACGCCAGAGCCAGAGCCAGAGCCAGAGCCAGAGCCAGAGGCGGACGTGGAGCTGGAGGATTTCCCCCTGGATGATGACCTGAGCTTCGGTTCGGTGCTCGAACAGCAGATTGCGCCGGCTGTACCAGAGGAAAGCCTGGATGATCTGGGAGACTTCGACCTGGATCTGGGGGCGGACCTGCCTGCCGCCAGTCAAAGTGATGATGAGTTCCTGATGAGTCTTGAGGATGACCTCAAGGACCTGCCGGCTGATGATGTGCCGACGGTTACCGAGTCGGCGCTGGATGATCTGGATTTGTCAGCGGACTTCGATCTGTCCCTGGCTGATGAGATGGATGCCGCCGAGCCCAAGGATGCCTTCGCTTCCGAGCTGGACGACGTCAACGCTGAACTGGATCGGCTCGCCCAGAGCCTCGACCAGCCACAAATGCCGACCTTTACCGCTGAAGATGCCGCTGCTGTACCTGATGAAGCCGATTTCGACTTCCTTTCCGGGAGCGATGAGGTGGCCACCAAGCTCGATCTGGCCCAGGCATACATCGATATGGGCGACAACGACGGTGCCCGGGATATCCTGGGCGAGGTGTTGAGCGAGGGGAGCGAGGGGCAGAAGAGCGAGGCGCAGGAGATGCTTGCTCGCCTGGCCTGATAAGGCCTGGGGTAAAACAGAACGGCAGCCAATGAGGCTGCCGTTTTTGTTGGTGGCGACTGCCTGGCATCAGGCCAGCAGGTCTTCGTAGAAGGCGCCGAAGGGGCGGG